>Ga0209184_1001153_pt1 | contig 19129 bp, 15 predicted proteins | sample EN8Hudsemesocosm_2_FD_184627 | JGI IMG/M metagenome (GOLD analysis project Ga0209184, IMG submission 184627) | Methane-oxidizing microbial communities from mesocosms in the Hudson Canyon - EN8C Hudson Canyon (SPAdes) (version 2) | ecosystem: Environmental > Aquatic > Marine > Cold seeps | place... | reverse complement strand
AATGTAAACCTGGGCCTAATGCTGAAAGCATCCCTGTTTCCTGCCGTCATTGGTCAAGTTGATCAAGTGGGAGACACGGTGCTGTTTTCACTGCTGTTATATGGCGGTTTGCAGATGCTGATTGCTCTGGGGTTCATTGTTTGGCGACGTCGACAATATCGCAGGGAGCTTGCTTGCACCTGACTTGATCGACGACGCAATCACTGCCGGGTTAAGTGCGATAGGCGTGGTTGTTACCTTCACGCTCTTCGAATCTGCCCCGGGGTCCTGTTGAAGTGCTTTTTAATGGCTTTGCTGAAAGCCGCTTCAGATGAATAACCCGCACGTTCCGCGATGCATAACATAGAATCGTTGCTGCCTTGCAAACTGATTTTTGCCTTTTGCAAACGTGTATTTGTTAAATAGAATTTTGGCGTAGACCCCACCAAGGCAACAAATTTCTCATTGAATGATGTGCGATTCAGTCCGGCGGTTTTACACAAAGAATCCACCGTCCATTTCTCTACCGTCTCCGCATGGATCAGATTTAGCGCCAAACCAATCTTGGGATCAGATAGAGCAGCCATATAACCGTTGGAATGTTCCATCTTCTGCATGTGAGCTCTCAAAAGCTGAACGATCAATATCTCTGTCAATCGATCCACCATGAGTGTCGAGCCCGGAGACAAGACCCCGGATTCTTTTTCCAATACGTTCACAAAACTCTCTAGCCAGTTGTTATGAGTGCTAGTGCGAATAAAGCAGGGGAGGTTTTTGAGGAATGGATGGTCAACAGAGGTGTCGTATGACAAAGTGCCAACGAGCAACGTCGTAGTTTTGTCGCTAAGGTTTACCTCCTGTTGCTTAGGTGTTGGTGTCTGATTGGGCCGGGAGGCACTTGATAAATAGTCACCGCCCGTTGGAATGGGTTCAAATTTTCCTGTTTTCAACAACAAGAGCTCACCATTACGTCCCACCTTGATGGCATTCACCGCTGTTAGATTCAGCCCGGCTGGACTATTGCATAGCCAATGATTACCCCCTGTCGGGAGGGCAATAATGTCCCCCTCCATCAGTCGCTGCAAATCCTCGCTCCCTTCCTCTCGAAAATAGCACTGTCCTTTTAACACAACATAGAACAATCCCTGAGGGCGATATTTAATCTGCATATTCCAGTCCCCAACTCCTCTGAAGAAGTAGGTGCTGGTCGATAACTGGATCATTTTTAATATGTCTGATAAGGCATCCATAACAAACATTCTAAATAGATCCACGGGTCTTGCCTATAATTTATTTTGGACTTTTTGTAAAAATGACAAGATAAACTGTAAATTCAACATTTCATCAAAGAGTCATCAGCGAGACACTACAACCCACCCAATAGGAAGCTGGTGCTGGCCAAACATAAAATCTTGTCCGTCGGGGCTTCGATTTCGGCTCGCGGACTAAAAATTATTTCTTCGGAGAATGTGAATTGACTGATATCAAACTGTATGGCTATTCAACAAGCCCCTTTGTTCGTAAAGTGGGCTGTTGCCTGTACTACAAAAAACTACCCTTTGAGTTTGTTCCGGTTAATATCACCGACCCCAGAGAAATTGCATTCACCAGGCAGACCCAGGTTCCCGTTTTACAGATCGACGATGAATGGCGTACCGACTCTACTCCGCTGGTTATGTGGCTAGACGAATTGTTTCCTGAAAAGCCCTTGCTGGGTAACACTCAAGAGGAAAGGGAGAACATCTTAGCGCTAGATTCGTGGGTAACAAATAGCCTTACTTTAGCGGGTTTCCGATCGGTTTATGAAGGAGAGATGAATGCGAAGTATCGACATCTCGCCTGGCGGCTCGCCGCGATTGTTAGCAGCCAGACGCCTTTACCCGATGAAATTCGTAACGCATGGCCTGACTTTTTGAAAATGGCGCCTTTCATTAAACATATGATGTGCAGTGTAGACACCTCAGAATCCTTGTCTGAAATGCAAGCACGTGTTGCTTTGGAATTGATTGAGAATTTGAAGGGAGGGCCTTTCTTCGGCGGGCTTAAAAGTCCATCACTGGTAGATTTCGCAATATTTCCGCAAGTGGTATTTACCTACATGGTTGGCATCCATCAGAATTTAATGCTAACGCACGAACCGTCTTTGAATGACTGGCTCAATAACATCAAACCGTTCATGCCTAAAAACCCCTTGTTAGTACCTGACTTTATGATCGTTAATGAATTGCCTTGATTATTTAGGTGACTATTTAGGTGATTTAGCAACGACTCTGCCAAGAAGTAAATATAAAAACTGTAGGAACGGAAATGACACAAGATCAATCCAGCATTCAGCTATTTTCTTATCCAACAAGTCCTTATGCACAAAAGGTGGGCTGTTATTTGAAATACAAACAACTGGATTTCAAACTCGTGCCGGTTAATCCTTTGAATAATGCTGAGTTGCACTTTACTCGTCAACGCCAGGTTCCGGTTTTGCAGATCGAAAATCAATGGCGAAAAGAATCCAGTGAGTTGGGGGTATGGTTGGATGAGCTCTATCCAGAAAGACCCATTGTGCCTGCAGATGATGCGTCCAGAGTTCAAATACTTTCTATCGACAAGTGGATTAGTGACAGTCTGATACCCACTGTTTTTCGTCGCGCGGTTGAGTGGACTAATCCGCTCCACTCTATCCTCAATGGTTGGACCTTGGCGCGGGCAGTCAGTAACGCAACACCTTTGCCTTGGTATGTGCGACTACTCTGGCCATGGGGCGTTAAAAAAGCCCCCTTTATCGTGCATATGATCAGAGGGATGGATCTATCAGAATCCTACAAGGATAGGATTGCTCGCCTGCAGCAAGAATTTATCGGCCATTTAGCTGAAGGTCCCTTTTTGGGTGGGCAGCTGACGCCAACCTTGGCTGATTTATCTGCCTATCCCATTATTGTTTCAGGCCACTTGATGGGTATGAAGTCAAAGGAGTCATTGTCGGATGATCCGGTCGTTGCAGATTGGTGCAGGCGGGTACAGTCCCACTTGCCGGAAAACCCTCTGTTGGTTCCCGACCGCCTGCTGATGCGGGTGCATGTATAAGATTATCGTTCACGTCACAGTGTGAAGCGTTTTTCAATTTACTTTCAAGCTGTCTCTAGCACTGCCTATGTAAAGCCTAATCTTTGTCAGTTAGGTGCCTGATTTTATGATCGTTGATGACTTTCCATTAACTGTAAAGTAGGTGACAGAATTCTCAAATAGTAGCTGTATCATCTGTGTCATAAGTGCCCAGAATAAACAGTAGCAAATAGAAATCCATAACAACAACAGAGAGAGCGAAGATAATGAAAACAATTAAAAAACCTCTTGCGAAAGGTATCGCCCTAACCCTTGGCCTGGTAGCCGGCAACAGTCTGGCCGAAGACACCGCCGCCGATTTCATGCTTGAAGAAATAGTGGTCACGGCAACCAAACGGGCAGAAAGTATTCAGGATGTCCCCATTTCCATTTCCGCTTTTTCCGGTGATTTTCTTGAAAAGTCCGGCGTCTCTGATATGACAGGTCTAGGCAAAATCACCCCCAACCTGAGTATCTCAAAAGGCGCGCAGTCGGTTAACCAACGCATTATCGTGCGCGGTGTAGGCTCTGTCGGTAACAACGCCATTGACCCTAGCGTAGCCGTTTATATCGATGGTGTTTATATGCCTCGCCCGGGTGCCGTATTGGGTAACCTGAAAGACATTGAAGTGGCTGAGGTCTTACGCGGGCCGCAGGGAACCTTGTTCGGCCGCAATGCTTCAATGGGCGCACTGAACATCCGCACCAAAAGCCCCAGCCTGGATGAAACCTCCTTGAAGGTGGACGCAGGCGTCGGTGATTTTGGCCTCGGCGATCTAACCATGATCGCCAATACTCCATTGACCGACACCCTGGCAGCCAGAGTCGTCGCTAACTACTCCAACTTGGATGGATACGGAGAAAACACCTTCGACGGTAACGAGGGTATCGGTTCAAATCGTAATCAAAGCGTAAAGACATCATTTTTATACGAACCCAACGAATCCCTGACAGCAATACTACGCCTTGATTATCAAGAAATCGAAGGTAATGGCAGCATCATTGAAGTTCACCCGGATTCAGTAAGCGACAGCCGTGCGGCCAATATGAACGCGCGGACCGGAGGTAATGCCCCCGATCTCACAGGTGGCCTCGATCATACCATTCACCAGAGACACGACGATGTCATCAGTGATCGCCAGTGGGGCGCAACACTGGATGTAAGCTTCAATGATATATTTAACGGACACACCTTACGCTCAGTTACATCCCACCGTGACTGGACCAATGACTACTACGAGCTTTCTGTCTTTCGTATGCCTACGGATGATGTGGCTCGTGAAACGGGTTTTAACAGCCAATCTATTTCCCAGGAAATTCAGCTAATTTCACCTGAAAGCGACAGTTTTGATTACGTCGCGGGTCTTTACTACTTTCAGGAAGATTATGGCATTGATTTGGACGTGCATTTAGGTGAAGATTTCTGCCCCGTTATTGCCGGCATCATTGGTCTAACGGCCGTTTGTAATATGTTTGCTCAAGAAGACGCAATCGTATCCACCTATGTTCAAGATGCCACGTCCATGGCGGCCTTTTTCCAGGGTACCTTTCATCTCAATGAGAAAATGGATATCACTGCAGGCATACGTTATTCAGATGATAGCAAAACTGCGGAGTTCAATGCTTTCGCCTACAACCCCATTGCGGCGGCATTTCTAGCCGCGCCTGAAAGTCACGACTTAGCGTTTGATGATGATCAGATCACCTGGTTTGCCAATGGTAAATATTTTGTCGGTGACGATACTATGCTGTTTGCAACGGTATCAACAGGATACAAATCCGGTGGTTTCAATTCCCAGACCTCCACCACGGCACTCAGTAACAGCGAGCGCATCTTTGACTCTGAAAACGTGATGAATTACGAGCTAGGGTTTAAAAGCACGCTTCAGAACGGGCGCCTAACGGCCAACGCTACCCTGTACCGTACTGAAATTGAAGACTTCCAGGACCGTTCCTTTAAGGATCTTAACTTTATCGTTACCAATGCCGGTAAGTTACGCCAGCAAGGGCTAGAGATGGATATAAAATACATGCCTAGAGAAGAATTATTTCTCTCTCTGGGTTATGCCTATCTCGACTCTGAATTCTTATCTTTTGATAATGCCTCTAGCTTACCCGGCGGAACAGGAACCCAGGATCTCGCTGGAAAAGCCAATCACCAATCCCCCGAACATCAAGCCAACCTGACCGCTCAATGGGAAGATAGCTTAGGGAATACCGGAATGAACTGGTTTGTTCGCGGCGAAGTCTCCTGGACTGATGATAGCAATGTTGGCACCTCAACCAACAATAATCCCCAAACCATTCAGTCTGCTTACGCGCTAGCCAACCTTCGTATTGGACTCAATGACGAAGACCAGCGCTGGAGCCTGTCGGCGTTTGTGGAAAATGTAAGCAATGAAGCGTACTGCACCACTATGTTTGATCAACCCGCGGGCAGTTTGTTTGGAACTGTTTCCGATGACGGCACAATAATTCGCTGCTTAATCGGAACGCCTCGTACCGTTGGCCTGCGTGGTAGCTATACCTTCGACTAAACCGCTATCTTAATGGATGGCTAAAGTATAGTTCTCTCTTTGCCCGGCAGACTCTGTTGGGCCTTTTTTTAGGAGCGCCTTGCCATGAAACATAGCGATATAGCTAAACGCAGAGATTCATTTTACGGGTTTAACGATATTATTCGGCCTGCAAGTAATAAATATTGTCATTTTTTGCCATCGCTATCCAGCGCGGCGAAACTTCAAGAAGACAGAGCAAGAGGCCCGGCTTGAAACGTAGACACTCACTTCTGATATACACGCTCACAGCGCTTTCTGCATGCGGTGGCGGTGGCGGCTCGTCAGCGGGCTTAGGCACAGCTCTGGAGCCCACGCCTGAGCCCGGTATCTCTGCTACCGTCGAGATAGAAAGCCCTGTTGAAGGCCGGGTCACTACCACCTCTGGCGCAATCGAATGTCCTGCCGGACAAATTTGCTCCATAGACATCAGCAATGTGGCGTTTGACGAAACCTTTGTGGCCGAGCCTGCAGCAGGGCTCGTATTCAAGGGCTGGACCGAAAAGGATCGCGCATTGTGCGGCGACACCAGTGAACCTTGCCGCCTCGAGACCGCTGATTTCGAAGGCTCCACCGGCCTTCTACCACCCGCTCAAGATACCGCTGAGACGTACTACCTGACACCCCTGTTTGCCGTAGACCGGCGCACCGATGCCATCACGCTAGCCGGCGAACAAATCCTGTTCAGCGTTGGCTACACATTTGACTTAGATTTCTATCGCAACAATGCCTACAGCTGCGGCCTCAGCGGAAATTATACCTTCTTGGTGATGAATCCGGCCTATGGCGATGAAACTGACGAAGCGCCCCTGTGGGTCTACCTGCACGGCGGTGGCGCCGGTTTTTACGACGAAAATGGGGATTACCAAGCCGTCGGCAATCAGACCGAAGACACCTGGAACCACGAGGAAACCTTCGATGACCTCCTGATCAAACAACTTCAAGGACGCACCGTTGAGAACGGACAGCCGAAAGACATCACCCTCACAAGACGCATCCAGGAGGGTTATCGCGTGGTCGTGGTATCGATGTGCGACCACGACCAGTACTCCGGTCTTGGCACGGCTTACCCCAACAATCCCAACCCCGGTGCCGAGGTGAACGGTATGCAGGCCACTATGTCGGCGGTTGAATATACCGTAGCGAATTACCCGACCACCGAGGTATTTGCCCACGGTACCAGTGCCGGATCGGTTGGTGTTTACAATCTGGCTATGAGCTTCGCAGCGCAAGACATACATCTCACCGGTGTGGTGGCGGATTCTATTTTGAGCCCAAGGGCTTTCGACTTATTCGACGTTTACCCGGGACAGGCTCCGCGTCAACCGGGCTGGACCTACGAGGGAGTGGGAGAAAAACAAGGTTTTTACGGTGATGTCGACAGGGCTAATACTATAACCCCCGAGGCCCGGATCGATGCGGGCTTTGATGAGGTGCCCCTGCTATTCGTCGGCGGCACGCAAGACCCCTTCTGTTTTTGGAACCTCCCATCCATACCAGAAGCTGCCACCGCGGGTCAGAACAATTGCGAATGGGCGGCCCAAGGACTCATTGACTCAATAGATGCCCAGCCAAACAGCCCGCACCAGGTCTCCAACTTGCCCGGTCTTGGCCACGTGCCAACCAACAACGTGACAGTCGCGAACGATATTGTTGACACCTTTATCGGTGATATTTTGGCGGACAACCCACCTGCGCCCTTCGGGGAATTCCCGGCGACAAGATGATGCTGATGGACCACAGAATCCATTACTTGTGCCTGACTTTATGATCATAAATCCGCTGGAGTAGGGCGCTGAAGAACAGGCTACCCGCAGTGCAAAAAGAGAATAAAAGAAGATTCCTATGAGTGAAGAATTTAGAAACCTGAAGAAGTACAAAACCATTAACGGCATAAAAATGGCCTATATCGAAGAGGGGGAAGGAGACCCCTTTGTCTTTTTGCATGGCAATCCAACGTCGTCCTATTTGTGGCGCAAGGTAATGCCCGCGTTAAAAGGCAAAGGCAGATTGATTGCACCAGACCTGATTGGCATGGGGGACTCCCAGAAGCTGGATAACAGCGGCCCAGACAGCTATCGCTTTGTAGAACACAAAGCGTACCTCTTTGCATTACTCGACGAGTTGGGCGTGAAAGAGAATGTCACATTGATCATTCACGACTGGGGATCAGCGCTCGGCTTTCATTGGGCTGAGCAAAACCGGGAAAAAGTGAAAGCTATAGCCTTTATGGAAGCGGTCGTTGCCACCGCGCGGAACTACGACGACCTTCCCAAAGAGTTCGGGCAATTCGTACAGGGCATTAAGTCAGAGGCAGGCGAGCAAATGATTCTTGAACAGAACCTGTTTATTGAAGGCATTCTCCCCATGTCCATTATGCGTACGCTGGAAGACGAAGAAATGGCCGAGTATCGACGTCCATTTTTGAACGCTGGAGAAGATCGGCGACCAACCTTGACCTGGCCTCGGCAAATCGCCGTGGGTGGAGAGCCTGAAGATGTCGCCAAGGTCATTGCGGACTATGGTCAATACCTCGCCAGCTCCTCAACACCCAAGCTTTTTGTCAATGCCGATCCAGGCGCTATGTTACGCGGCGCAGCTCGCGACCTGGTTAGAAGTTGGCCAAACGTATCTGAAGTGACAGTGAAAGGCACTCACTTTATCCAGGAGGACTCTGGCGAGGAAATTGGCCGGGCCATTGCAAACTGGCTGGCCTGTTAAACCGCCTATCCACAATCAAACCTAAGGAGCAAATATGAAAACCCGAATTATCGTGAGCGTTATCTGTGTATTTGTGGTTGTTTCGATGGGTTTAGCGGGACTGGCCTATTGGGGTGAATCACGCATACAAAGCCTTGAAAATAGCCGCCATGGCTCGGTGTTCTCCAAACAAACCTTTGCTGAAGACTTGGTGAAATTTGATAGTTTGGGCGTTCATCGTAGTGGTACGTCCGGCGATGTGGCCACCACGCAGTGGTTAGAGCAAGAATTCAAAGCGCTGGGTTATCAAGTTCGCCGTGAGTCGTTTCCGGTTAGCAGCTGGCAAATAGATGAAGCGTTACTGACGCTAGGCAACAAAACCATCAATGTATTCCCTCAGTTCCCGGTAAAGCCCACTGCTGGGCAAGGCATTACGGCTGAGCTTCGTTTATGGAATGCAGAAAAAAAGCAAGATTACAGCGGCAAAATTATCGTGGTTGATACGGATTTTTGGGATCATCGCGGCGATTTAGCCTCGGGCGATTTTGATCAGCGTATTTTGGCCGTTAGCAATTCTGGCGCTGCGGCCATTGTCATCATTACCCGAGCTGGATGTGGCCGTTACCAAGCATTAAATGCGCCGCTAGCATTACCCGACTGGAAAGTACCCGTGGTGTTGGCAGGCGAAAACGATGCAACAACCTTATTGCAAGGGCTTGCGAAAAAACAAACCGTGAGTTTGCGGGTATCCGCAACGGCACAAACCCTTGATGCGTTTAATGTAGTGGCGCAAATTGGCCCTAGCAGTGAACCGGCCATTGTGGTGAGTACGCCGCAAAGTGGTTGGTTTACCACTACCTCAGAAAGGGGAACGGGGGTAGCGGCATTTATGGCACTGGCACGCTGGGCCGCCACACAAAATAAGCATTATATATTTTACTCGAATTCCGGTCATGAGCGCGGTAATGCCGGCGCCCATGTCGCCATGAAATCAGCGCCCAAACCTGAGCAAGTCGCGCTGTGGTTACATATAGGCGCAAATGCCGGTGCCTTAGGTGTTACCCCAAGCGAGGGCGTAGTAAAAACCCGTTTTGTAATGACCAATTGGTGGCGACTGCCTAAAACATGGGCCTTGTTTCGTCGGCACACCGGCGGGCTAGCGTGGCCGCTGCCATTGGAGTTGGGCATTACTGCTGGCGAGTTAACTGAGTACCATAATGCCGGCTATGCCGCTATTGGCAGCTTTGGCGCTTCGCCCTGGCATCATTGCCCCAATGATAGACTTGAACAAGCGTCGGTAGCGGCCACCCGCGAACTTGCGTTGTCGTATGCTGCGTTGTTGACGGAGTTGTTTCCTGATAATTAATTCGTGACTATCGATAAATCCTGTCATTCCGGACCGCCACGAACGCGTGGTCTGGCATCCCGGGATCTTGGATAATACTTGAGGAAATATAATGAATGAAGACCTGCTATTTCTACCGCTAGTAACACAAATAGCCCTCACTTTTTGCCTCTATATCTATTTGGGTATGGCTAAATCTAAAGCTGAAAAATTGGGTTTAGTTAATCAGGAGCGCAGGGCCCTGCACCACGATTCGTGGCCCGATAAGGTGATTCAAATTAACAACTGCATCCGTAATCAGTTTGAGCTTCCGGTGTTGTTTTATGTGCTAACAATAATCTTGTGGCTTACCGAAACCGTTAATATCTACATTCATGTTTTAGCTTGGGCGTTTGTGGCAAGTAGACTATTGCACGCTTTTATTCACGTTGGCTCAAACTACGTTCCATTGCGGCGTAAAGTGTTTATGTTTGGCTGCGTACTGTTAATGATGGTAACGCTTATGCTTGGCTGGTCAATCGTAATGGCGCCAAATGTATAAGATCGCAGGTCATTGCGGGTAGCCAACAGGATTCCAAAGGCCACTGCTCACAATAATAACAACTGACTGTAAACTAGTTGACTTACATAGCTAATAGAAAATGGGATAATCACAAGCGTCCGTTTAGTCAATGAGAAACAGGAAAGGAGTCTATTTTAAGCTGTCGCTGCGGATACACGACTCCATCAATTTTTTTACTGAGGATTCCTTAATGAAGTTTGAAACACTTGTTAACACCCGACGCAGTGTCCGCGGCTATAAAAAAGACCCTGTGCCGCGCAAGGTTCTGCAGGAAGTTATTGACGTCGCCAAGGGCGCACCCTCGTCCATGAATACCCAACCCTGGCATATCCATATAGTCACCGGCGAGCCACTGGAGCGCATTCGAAAAGGCAATACTAAGAATATGATGTCAGGTGTGCCACCCAAGCGCGACTTCCCCATGAAGGAAGCCTATGAAGGTATTCATAGGCAACGTCAAATTGATGTGGCCATTCAACTATTTGAAGCCATGGGTATTGCCCGTGATGACAAAAAGCGTCGAATGGATTGGGTGATGCGCGGGTTTCGTCAATTCGATGCGCCGGTGTCGATCGTATTGACCTATGACAAGTATTTGGAGCCCGCTGCCATCAGTCATTTTGATTTAGGTGCGGTGTCATACGGCATTTGTCTGGCGGCGTGGGAGCGAGGTCTGGGCACCGTAATCAATGGTCAGGGCATTATGCAATCTGATGTGGTACGTGAGCACGCGAATATCCCGGACGACCAAAACATCATGATCTGTATTGCTATGGGTTATCCAAATGAAGAGTTTTCAGCCAACGATGTTAAGTCTGTTCGCGCGAAACAAGATGACTTTGTACATTATGTTGGCTTTGAGGAAATAACTGAAACTGCCTAATAATGACCAGTCCGTCACGATAATAATACGACCAAACCGCGATAGCGTCGTGATATAGCAAAACACAGAGATTCACTTTTGGAGACACAATGAAAACGAAAATTACAGAACTTTTTAAGATTGAACATCCCGTTATTCAAGGCGGTATGCACTACGTGGGTTTTGCCGAGATGGCAGCTGCCGTTTCCAACGCGGGCGGTCTGGGCATTATCACCGGCTTAACGCAAAAAACACCTGAGGACCTGGCCAAAGAGATTGCCCGCTGCAAAGAAATGACCGACAAACCTTTCGGCGTCAATCTCACTTTCTTACCCGCTTTTACCGCACCGGATTACCCCGGGTATGTAAAAGCCATCATCGAAGGCGGCGTAAAAATTGTGGAAACCGCAGGTCGCAGCCCAGAAGCCTATATGCCCTATTTTAAGGAAGCTGGTATCAAGGTTATTCACAAGTGCACATCGGTACGCCATGCATTGAAAGCGGAGAGAATTGGCTGTGATGCCGTCAGTGTCGACGGCTTCGAATGTGGCGGTCACCCAGGGGAAGATGATATTCCCAATATGATTCTGTTGCCACGTGCGGCCGAAGAGCTGTCTATTCCCTTTGTCGCATCCGGAGGCATAGGCAATGCGCAACAACTGGTCGCTGCCCTGGCATTGGGTGCCGAAGGTATCAATATGGGTACGCGTTTTATCGCCACCAAAGAAGCGCCGGTTCACGAAAATGTAAAGCAAGCAATCGTGCAGGCGTCAGAGCTGGATACTCGATTAGTGATGCGTGGTCTTAAAAACACTGAACGTGTTTTAACGAATAGTGCGGTGGAGCGTTTGTTGGAAACGGAAGCGGCCATGGGTGACAAATTGCAATTTTCGGATATTCAGGAAGAAGTTGTTGGCGTATATCCAAAAATTATGAAAGACGGTGAGATGGACGTTGGTGCTTGGTCCTGTGGCATGGTCGCCGGCTTAATTTCAGACATACCCAGCTGTAAAGACTTGGTCGAACGCATTGTCAGCGACGCGGAAGAACTTATCCGCAATCGCCTGGCGGCATTTTGCTCGAAGTGATCTTTCCCTCAAAGGAGGGCTTTCTAGTCGACTTGTCAGTCGCCTTCAACAAGAGAAATCAAGCTATGTCAGATCCATACCTCTATTCCGTCGTTAACAACGTCGCCACCTTTAGTATTGACGATTGCGCCGACAATCTCATGAGCCTCGCTTACATCGATCGTCTAGCGGAGCAGATTCCTGAAGGCATTAAGCGGGCCGCCAGCCGACGCCGGTGCTCAGATTGGTTTGCCCGAGATGGATCTTGGCACTGTGCCTGCCTGGGGTGGTTCGGCGCGGCTGCCGCGCACGATTGGTCGAGCCTACACCCTAGATATGATTCTGCGGGGTCGCAAGATAGACGGTGCGGAAGCTTATCGCATTGGTCTCGTCACCGAGCTTATGGGACTGGAACAACTGAAGGGCCGAGCCCAGGCGTTAGGCGAGGAACTGGCTTCGCAGCCGCGCCTGGCGATCAAGTGCATGCTGGATAATCTCGTCGGCTTTGATACTAAGTCCTTGGATGAATCGATGGCAGATGAAATGCGCGCGGCGATATTAAATCGCGACACAGCTGATGCGAGGGAGGGCATGATGGCATTTATGGAAAAGCGCAAGCCCGTATTCAATCAGTCATAGCGCTCAGTAGGCAATCATTAAATTATTAAAAATTTCTGGTACATTTTAAGATCCAAGGACAATAATTCAAAGAGCTGGGCTATCAAGTTCGCCGTGAGTCTTTTCCGGTTAGTCGCTGGAAAATAGATGAGGCGTCCCTAAAGTGGGATTAAATTGGGGGCAGATGAACATATAAGCTAAGCCGAAAATGAGAAGCTTGTTATAGGTGTGAGTATGTCAGAATCAGGTCATAATCGACGGGATGTTTTAAAGTTAGGCCTAGGCACGTCAGCCTTGGCCTTGAGTAGCTGCGCGAAAAATGATATTCCCTCAGGCAACTGGTATCAGGGTGATACTCAACACATTTTGCCTCTCGTGAGTCATCAGGCTTTCAATATCAAGGTGTCTTTCCATAAAGCACGCGCTACGCCTTATCTGCATATACATTACCTTAATAGGAAAGCACAGGTCATAGCTGGTAGCCAACAGGATTCCAAAGGCCGCTTCTGGGCATTCCGGGTCGGCAACCTTAGCGCCAACTCGAAATACACACTACAGTTGTTGGATAAGAAGGGGATGAGTTTGTGTGGTAGCTGGCCGCTAAAAACATTTCCGGCCCCATCGTCACAAGCGAAAAATCTGCGTGTTATTAGCTATACCTGTGCCGGTGGGCCAGACTTGCCGGTACTCCCTGGTGGGCGTGACGCCTTTAGACCGGTAGCCTACCGTCAGAAACTTTTTGAACGGATGCTGGAGAAACAACCGGACTTGATCATTGCCAACGGCGACCACATCTATTGGGACTACCGCTCTTGGGTCGAAAATCCTGACAATGCCTTAGTTAAAATGGCGGTGAAATACTTTCTGGAAAGTTACGGGTCTTTTGATAGTTCACAAGCGGTCAAAGGCACCGTTAATGAATCTACCTTACAGGCCATTGCCGATGAACAAATTGGCCGCGCTTACGGTGTGAGATTTCGCTCAACTCCGGTATTTTTTATCACCGATGACCATGACTATTTTGATAACGACGATGCTACCCCGGAGCTTGTGACCTTTCCTCCGGATGACTTCCACACTGATTTACGCAACCTGTTACAGGCACAGTACTTTCCAGAATATATTGTCGAAGATGAATTGCCTCAACACTTTCCTGGCCATCAAACACAAGATGGCCTTCAGGTTTCGACTCATTTTGGCAAGATCCAATATGGCAATCTTTTCCACGGTTTAATTTATGATTGCGGCGGACAACTCAGTCTTGAAGGTGGCAACGCGGGATTAATTCCAAATACCGTTGAACAATGGCTAATAGAAACCACACAATCCAGCGACTGCCAGCAGTTAATACACTTCCCCTCGCATCCAATAGGTTGGACAGCCGGAAAGTGGCGTGAATGGTATCCAGATACGATCGACAGTAACGGTACTATGTTGGCAGCCGTTCATCGCAATGAAGGCGGCGGTAAGTATCTATGGCAACAGGGTTGGTGGAATCAGCATCAACGCCTGGTGCAAACTATTCATCAGCAAAAAGATCGTAAGCCGATTGTTGTATCCGGCGATTTGCACTTGCTGGGCAGTGGTGTCATCACGCAAAGTGGCAATCTGGATATGAGCGAAAACCCTGTGCATACCATCTTGAGCGGCCCCGTCGGTGTGGGTGGTATGGGTTGGTTGTCTGCCGCTCGGGGTTTAAAGGCTCAGCACCCAAACGCTTTGCGTGTTGAAGATCAATTGACGCCGCAAGAAACGACGGGTTTTACTTTACTGGATATTAGCCGTGATAACGTAGAGGTAACGCTTTGGGCTGGCACGAAGGAGTATGTGGCGGCGGAGAATTTAGTACTGCGTATGCTGAAGCGCTATTCCATCGAAAAGACATAATGTGTTTGCTGCGGAATCTCTAATACTTCAATGACGCAGGTGAATATGGGGGCTTACTTGTCTCGGCTGAGGGCCTCAAGACCGGCCATATCGAGAACGGTTAATTTTTTATTATTGATCTCGAGGAGGTTTATTTTTTGTAGCTCCTTGAGTTCTTTGTTGATACTTTGACGTGAGGCGCCTGTGAGCTTTCCTAGTTCCTCCTGAGTCAACTTGGCTTGAATTTCGATGCCGTTCGGGATGGGCTTGCCATTGCTTCTGGCAATCAGGACAAGGCGGGCGGCAAGTTGTTGTTGTAGGGGGGAGAACATGAGAGTGTTGAGATGACTTAACACCGTTCTGAGACGATAATTGATGAACGTTAACAGGGCCTCAGCGATTTCATGATGGTCTTTACGTAAACGCTTTAAGCTAGACTTTGGAAGTATGAGCATGCGGACTGTACCTAAGGCGTAGGCGCTATTCACGCGCGGTGAGTCGTCGATCACCCCCTGCTCACCAAAACAATGGAATTGATCCAGAAGCCCGATAATGAACTCTCTGCCGTCCGGCGTTAGCTGACAGATCTTAACCCTGCCCTCCATAACTACATATGAAGCATCAGCATGGTCGCCGAAAGAATAGATGAGTTCTCCATTGGCGAAGGTTTTTTCTGTGCTTACCGCCAGAATCTTATCTCGTAGGGCAGATGGCAGTGGCTTGAACCACCCTCCCGATTCATAGATGTCTTCCATCAAGCCTCCGCTCACAATAATAACAACTGACTGTAAACTAGTTGACTTACTTAGCCAATAGAACAGGGGATAATCACTCTTTTGAGAAAGAGCGTAAAAATATGCCAGATGGATCCCAATCTTTAGTACAGACCTTATTGAATGCGGGTGTGGATACCTGTTTCTGCAGTGTGCGTACCGCGGACAAACATCTGGACTCTGCCTTTTCAGAGAATTCGGAATTCAGATGCGTTCCAACGCTCTTTGAAGGTGTGGCGACGGGGGCAGCAGATGGATATGGGAGAATGGCTGGCAAACCCGCTGCTATGTTATCTCACTATGGATTTGGTGTGGGCAATGGCCAGGCTAACTTGCACAATGCTCGCAAAGCCAAAACTCCGATGATTAATATTGTGCTGAGTCAGGCGCGAGGTGAGGGTGCAGGAGCGGATGTCATGCGTGAATCAGATATCGAAGCGGTCGCACGTAATATTTCCCAGTGGGTGCATACCTCAGAAAGCGTTGAGAAATTGCCGAGTGATGCTGTAGAAGCTGTGTCTGTTGCAATGGGCTACCCGACACAAATCTCAACGCTGATCGTACCAGAAGATGTGTTGCGCGTTGAGAATGTCGATCTAGTACAGGCAATGTCTGCGATTAAAGCGGCAGCTCTCCTGGCACAAGAGGGCCCTGAAGCTGTACTTGATGAAACCGTCCTTGATGAAATCTTAGAGGCACTTAAGAAAGGTAAAGACTGTGCCATCATGGTGGGTGGGCGCGCACTTCAGGAGCCGCACCTAAGCCTCGTTGCAAAAATTGCAAAGAAAAGTGGTGCCCGCTTAATTTCAGAAACGTTCCCAGCCCGCATGCAGCGAGGTAGCGGTAGGCCAACAACAGAACGGCTCGCCTATTTGGCTGAGATGGCCGAGGTACAGCTTAGAGGTTTAAAGCATCTTATTATTGTTGACACAGCGCCACCGGTGTCCTTCTTTGCGTATCCGGGTAAGGCGAGTTATTTGGTGCCAGATGGCTGTATCGTTCACTTCCTCGTGACCTCAGAGAATGATATCGCGTCAAGCTTAACGAGTGTGTCTGAACGACTTGGAGCGACTAAGGTTGAGCCGGACCTACAGGAACCGGTCAAAACAAAGCGGCCAAAAGGAAGGCTGACCGGAGATAAGGCCTGTGACCTCATTGCCGCATTTATGCCTGAAAATGCCATCGTATCCGATGAATCACAAACATCTGGCGCTAAACTAATGGCAAAGACGGTAGGTTGCCCTAAACACGATTTGCTCACTTTAACCGGTGGCGCTATCGGTCAAGGTTTACCGGTAGCCGTTGGCGCAGCGGTTGCCTGCCCCAAGCGACCGGTCATCGCCATGACGGGTGATGGTTCAGCGATGTATACCATTCAATCCCTGTCCACCATGGTTCAGGAACAGCTCGATGTAACGGCGATCATATTCAATAACTACTCTTATGCGATTCTAAACGTTGAGTTGGAAAGAGTAGGGGTTGAAGGTGATGCTGGCCCCAAAGCGAAATCCCAGTTGGACTTAAAGGGCCCTAATCTGGATTTTCTTGAGATCGGCAATGGCATGGGAATGAGTTCTGTTCGCGTGGATACCTGTGAGAGTTTCGCAAGCGAACTTCAAAAGGCGTTCGCAGAGTCTGGGCCTCATTTAATTGAGGTGGTAATACCTCCGACGATTACAGGTCTTAAGCTAAAAATTCTGCCTTCCCTGTTAAATAGCTTGAAGCATCTGCCGACGCCGTTGGCGAGGGCTGTAAAAAATGCGATTGCGCCCTGATGGTGTCGCTGTAGTTATTTATCAGGGTCAAAAACGAAGGCATTCGATAAGAATATTTTTGCAGGTGGCGACATCATCTATGATCTGCTCTGCAAAACAATAAGGATCAAACCATGTCTAATGGGGCTCAAGTACTACTTCAAACGATGTTGAATGCAGGCGTAGATACCTGCTTTACTAACCCGGGCACGTCGGAGATGCATTTTGTAGCAGCACTGGATGATGCGCCTGACATGAGAGCGGTGTTAACTTTATTTGAAGGTGTGGCAACAGGTGCCGCAGATGGTTATGCTCGAATGGCCGATAAGCCTGCTGCAACCTTATTGCACTTGGGTGTTGGTTTAGGAAATGGTCTTGCCAACTTGCATAATGCCCGCAAAGCTCGTGTACCCGTTTTGAATATTGTCGGTGATCATGCAACCAGTCACCTACAGTATGATTCCCTACTACAATCTGATATCGAAACACTGGCTAGCAATGTCTCGTCCTGGATTCGCACATCAAAAAGTACCGCTGAACTAAGTAAAGATGCGCTTGAGGCCATTGAGGTAGCAAGCAAGGCTTCCGCGAGTGTGGCGACCTTAATTCTACCGGCCGACGTATCTTGGGGGGAGGGAGGTGTAGCAGCGACGCCTATACCACCATCAGCACAAAAACCAAGCCCACCCAGTGCCTGTGATGACACAATCGCAGACATTGCGGCAGTTCTTAAACAGAAGCGAAGGTGTGCCATATTGCTAGGCGGGAAGGCCCTAAGCGCTGAAGCGTTGTCGCTTGCCGCGAGTATTGCCAACGCCACTGGCGCTAAGCTATTTGCTGAAGCATTCCCGGCTAGAATGGCCGGTGGTGGGGGGCTGCCGAATATCGAGCGAATCAACTATGACTCGAATCAATTATCCGAATTTGACGACTTGATACTGGTTGAGGCCGTCGACCCATTAGTGAGTGGGACGAACAACATCAATTGTTTGGCGTTGGCTTCCCTTTCTCAAAATTCCCTATCGAGTCTAAGAAAATTGAGCACTGAACTTGGCATAAAGGGTGACGTGGACTCTGTTAACAGTGAGACGCTTGAGCCGCCAACAGGTGAGCTAAATATCGAAAAAGCCTGTCTGGCGATCGCAGCCATGTTGCCGGAAAATGCCATTATCTCTGATGAAAGTAATATAGCGCCATCGGCACTATCTACTTATCTGTCTCAAGCACCAAGGTACGATTTATTGAGCCTGACAGGAGATGCTAAGGGGCAAGCGCTTCCCGTATCTATTGGTGCCGCTATTGCCAGTCCAAACCGGCCCGTTTTCGTTTTAATCGATAGCCAAAATGCGATGCATACAATCCAAGCGCTTTGGACCATTGCGCGCGAAAAGTTGAACGTCCAGGTTGTTGTGTTCAATTCCAAAACTGCTTCGCAAAAAACCAATACCAACAATATGGATTTTGCAAAATTGTCGCGGGGAATGGGCGTGCCTGCGTCGAAAGTTAACTCAGTAGATTCGTTGATTTCGGGCTTAGACAAATTGGCGGGCGGCAAAGCGCCAAACCTTGTAGAAGTCGAGTTGCCATAGATTGTGGCAAGCCCTTAGTGTCCCCAATCTATCCCCAGGAAGAGCATATTCCCACAAATATTTGATTGTTAACTAATTTATTTTCAGTCGCTCCAATCCATCATTGGCGCAATGGTGAACTTACGGTCGAGGGCAGGGCGCGAGGCGCTTTTCTGAGTGTTTGAACTCTGGCTGTTTGTGATAGAAGTTGGGAGCATTGATCTAATTCGTGTGGTTCCAAAGTAACCAGCATAACATCTTGGCTAATTTGGCGGAAATAGAGAGGGCTGGACTTGGTGCTGATGGTGTAGTCGAAATCCCTTGGTGCAATGTTTCCGTGAAACGGTTTCGCCAAATTAAAGAGCCTAAATTGCTAGGATCTAC
>Ga0209184_1001151_pt1 | contig 19158 bp, 15 predicted proteins | sample EN8Hudsemesocosm_2_FD_184627 | JGI IMG/M metagenome (GOLD analysis project Ga0209184, IMG submission 184627) | Methane-oxidizing microbial communities from mesocosms in the Hudson Canyon - EN8C Hudson Canyon (SPAdes) (version 2) | ecosystem: Environmental > Aquatic > Marine > Cold seeps | place... | reverse complement strand
AAGATAGAAAACGAAGACGAGACACCAACCACTGTTTTCGGTGGTCATAGTTCTCTCCGGTAGAATGATCTTCACCACACAAATATGCCCGTCGCACGCAACGAACATAGCAATGGTAAAAAGAGGTGTCATCTAAGGATATTTGTTCTTCACGAGATTTTGTCATGGAATAGAATACTACAGGCATTAAAAACCCATATCAAGTATATGGATGTCCTTTTTATTCATTTGAAGAATAAAACCTGCGTAACTGGGGTTTTAGTTTATGGACTTTATATACGACCAGTTATCAGATTGCCGAAGCTACCAATTATTTAGTGTGATTGATGATTTTAACCGTAGAGGTTTGCCTATCGATGTAGATATATCACTACCAACCGAGCGAGTAATACGAACGTAAGAATAGCATGGTAAGTCTAACCCCCTCTTAATAGTCCTAAATATATCAGCCACAAATTAACGTCATGAGCTGACAAGAAAAGCATTGAATTATGTTTTATTCATCAAGGTAACCCACAACAAAACGCTTTAATCAGACCTTAAGGTATGGCTGGCTAAGCCAGTATATTTATAGTGGTATACAGAAGTAACGTCTATCCTGACACAAGGGGTTCGTATAACATACCCAAGATTTTAATTTATTGAGTGCGATATTTTGCAATTTAGAAAAGATATAAATGGATTAAGAGCCATTGCAGTAATCGCCGTAGTGTTATTTCATTTTAATGCGTCTTGGATGCCGGGCGGTTTCGTAGGTGTAGACGTATTTTTTGTTATTTCAGGCTTTTTAATGACTGGAATAATATTTAGAGGAATAGAACAAAAAAACTTTTCTGTTTTGAAATTTTATGTGGCCCGAGCGAATAGGCTCATTCCAGCATTAGCAATGCTTTGCATGGTCTTACTTATATTCGGTTGGTTTTTCCTTACACCGCTCGATTACAAAGCTTTAGGTGAGCACGTTGCTAGCAGTATCAGCTTTTTATCTAATGTAAATTATTGGAGAGAGTCAGGCTATTTTGACGCCACAACACACGAAAAATGGTTATTGCATACTTGGTCATTATCAGCTGAATGGCAATTCTATATAATTTATCCATTAGTCCTCATTGCTTTGCGAAAGTTTATGTCAGTAAAGGCGTTAAAAGTGACTGTTCTACTTGGAACAGTATTAGGCTTTATCTTTTGCGCTATCGCTACCTACAAGTGGCCTAATGCTGCTTACTACTCATTACCTACAAGAGCGTGGGAAATGATGATGGGTGGTGTTGCTTATCTCTACCCTTTTACCTTAGAAGAGAAAAGAAAAAAATTGGTAGAATGGCTCGGTTTAGCTTTAATTGTTGGATCATACTTCTTAATATCAAAAGAAAACCCTTGGCCTGGTTATTTAGCAATATTCCCAGTATTAGGCTCATCCCTCATCATCCAAGCACAATGCTACGATAGCTTTATGACAAGCAATCAAGTCTTTCAAAAATTAGGCGCTTGGTCTTACTCGATTTATCTATGGCACTGGCCTTTTGTTGTCGCCATTTACTATTTTTCATTAAATGATATGTTCATTTATCTTGGTATTGTACTGTCAGTATTACTCGGATATTTAAGCAATATATATATTGAAAAAATCAAGTTTAGAAATGATTTTGGTAGTGCATTTTCTTACTTAAAATTTAAACCTTTGTATATGGTTATCGTTGTTTGTATTGGTGGGAATATGACCTTCATAAATAACGGTTTTGAAGATCATTACTCAAAGGGGGTCGTTATAACAGATAATGAAAGCCTCAACACTAACCCTTATTGTAAAACAGGTAATCAGCCCAATTGTTATATCGGTAATAAAAATAATATTAAAGCCATTGTTGTGGGAGATAGCCACGCAGGAGCGTTAGCTACAGCTGTAGCATACTCACTTGATTTAAAGGACAGTGGTATAGTTGTATTGTTAGGCCGTGGCTGCCCATTAATATTAAACGTAAAACGAGTAGGGTTTGATGATCGTTGTTATAAAAGAAATTTAAGTCGAATGAAATATTTAAACTCTCGTTATGCAGGAGTACCCGTAATTTGGATAGCAAGAACAGGAGTTTATTTGTATGGTCAATCGAACCCTCAAAGAGTAAATGACGTAAGAGACACTCAACCTTTGATCTACTTTACCAAAAAGTATACTAAGGCAGAAAATCATTTATACGAAGAGCTAAAAGTTAATTTGAATGCAACACTAAAGAAAATTCTTGTTAACCACCCAGTATATATTGTTCAGCCTACTCCTGAAATGAGAAGAAATGTACCTAAAGAATTAGCCAAAAATATTTGGCTAAATAGAGGGGAGGATGATTTTTCAATAGATTACGACCTATATTTTCAAAGAAATAAGCACGTAAGAAATCTAATAGATGAAGTAGCGATTACTAATGATATTCAAGTTTTAGACCCTATTCCATATTTATGTCATGGCGGTAGATGTATAGCACAACTCGAAAGGCGACCAATATATTCTGACGGCGATCATCTGAGTGAATATGGGAATAAAATATTAACCCCAATGTTTATGTTAGCAATAGACCAGCAATAACACTAATACTGTCCTTAAAGAACATTTAGACCTCCTCTTAATATCAACGATACCCCTTACAATTGAGGTATTTTTATATATGTTTTCATATCGCAACAGGGTGTTCACCATAAATGCTACTGAGAAAAGGTTAACTATTTGACTTAACCCTATCACCAGACCCTTTACCCGTCACGGTCATAATGATGAATTTAAAATAGTTTGTAATTGATAGTTCACTGATCATCTTTGCATCGACCTCAGCTAACAACTCAGGGGTAGACATATCTATTGCATTCACTTGAGCCTCACCTGTAATACCAGGCCTTACGCTAAAAACACCTTTTGCTTCACGCGCGATAGTCAGCTCTTCTTGGTTGAATAAACCAGGACGTGGCCCTACCAAGCTCATTTCACCTTTGAGTACATTCCATAGTTGAGGCAGTTCATCCAACTTTGTTTTACGTAAAAATGCCCCCATTCGAGTAATTGAGGATGAACTGGCTAAATGACTAGCAACGGATGCAGTATCGACACTCATCGTGCGAAATTTCGCAAGAATAAATGGTTTTTTATTTCGACCAACCCTCTCTTGCCGAAAAACCGGTGAGCCTGTATCAAATAAACCAATCAAATAAATAGAAACTAGAACTGGAAACCCAGTAATTAAACCTAACAATGAAAAACAAATATCAAATAAACGAAACAACATACTCAACTTCCCTTATCAAAACAACGAGCGATACCTTGCTCAAAACTTACTGAAGGCGCCCAATCTAAAACATTTTTAGTATGAGAAATATCTACTTGAAATGAGCTACAAAGACGGTCGTAAACTTGCTTCTTCCCTAAAATTCGAACGAATAACTTCAATAGTAAAGGAGGTACACTCAGAACTCGTGGACTCCTTCCCACCGAAGAGATAAGAGTACGAAGTAGATAAGGGGTTGAAACATCATAATCATCACTTACAAAAAATGTTTGATTTGCTGCCTTTGGATTACCAAGACAAACCATTATAAGGTCCACTAAATTATTCAAATTTACTAAGCTTCGTTTATTATTAATTGCACCTAAAGGTAAAGGAATATTTTTTGAGGCCAATTTCATCATTGCCGAAAAATTAGCCTTAACTCCTTGCCCGTAGACTAGCGGAGGCCTAATAATCACATATTCCATTGAAGATGTCGAAGCTAGTTCTTTTAACCCATACTCAGCTTCCATTTTAGATATACCAAACGCATCCTTAGGAAATGGAAAGTCATCTATGCTATATGGCGCTCTATCATTAGTATGCTCACCATTTACCTTAGCAGTACTAATATATATAAACCTTTTAACACCAGACTTTTTAGCTTGAAAAGCTAAGTTAATCGTTCCCATGGTGTTTACAGTTCGATAATTATCTAAATAGTCAAAACTGGTTTGATTTAGAAAGTGAGCTTTTGCCGCTAAATGAACTATTACATCAATACCTTTGAGAGCAGATGACCAATCAGTGTTTCCGTCAATATCACCAACAGATATAAAATCTATCTCGTCTGTTTGTCTAACCGCGCCCACTAACTCAATACTTGCATCTCTTATCTGATTACAAAGCGCACTACCTATAAATCCATTTGCCCCAGTTACTAATACCTTCACTTTTTACTCCACTACATGAGTTCAACTAGCCTAGATGTTAACCTCAAATTAATTTGTTGATAAAACACCTAAACCGGATCATTTACATAAACAAGAAAGCTCTAGCGTCTTCGTTTAGAACGCTTTGCGAAAGCATTAACGACATAACCCACAAAATAAACAAATCGCATATGTATAGGAACATGCGAAATACCCATATATAAAAGAAAAGTCTTAGGTACAACAACAAACTTATTTGCGCTAATTTGACCTTTTCGTATTCGATACTTTGTCAAATATTTCTGTAAGCCGTACGACTTATGACCTTGAGCTAACAAAGAGACCCATAAAAGAAAATCTTGTCTAGCACGGACTTCGCTTAAGCGAAAGCTACCTACAAGTTTTGTGTCAACCATACAAGTAGACATTCCCATTTCAGTTTTTCGTAAATGCTTTGCAAGGTCAACTTTATAGCTTACATCAACCAAGCCTCGCGCGGCATTACCCTCTTCATCCATAAAACTGAAACTGGTATGAGAAATGGGGGCAGAATTTCCCTGCATATAAGCTAATTGATACTGCAGTTTGCTTGGATCCCACATATCATCAGAATCTAAAAACGCAATATACCTTCCACTCGCTAGCGCCAATGCATTATTACGCGTTACTCCAGCGCCACTATTAACTTGATTCTGGATAACCTTAACCCTAGGTTCACCTATATATTTCCCCTGAACATACTTAAAACTGCCATCAGGCGAACAATCATCAACCAGCAGCATCTCCCAATCAGAAAAAGTTTGATTAAGAACAGATTGAATAGTTTCATCAATGAACTTTTTAGAGTTATACATTGGCGTCACGATAGAAATTAGCGGCAATTTAGAAGTTTCCAATGACTATAATTCCTATGATTTTATAATTTAACATTTAAAGAACTGGTTTTGATAAACCGTTTACCAAAAGCAATACCGGTCTTTTCTACGAGCTGATATGTTATGAAAGATACAATCAATGTAAATACTATAGATACCCCCCAAAATATAACCCCAACCTTCTCTACCCCATACTCAAGGCACACTTTTTTAATAAAAAACCAACAAAATGGATGAACTAAATATACTGAAAATGAAATATCCCCTAAGAAGCCTGAAATTTTTGTATTGAAAAATAGTTTCTCTTGATTAAGTAAAAACAGTACAAATAAAGCATAACTTGAGATCATCATTAACACGGTTTCAATGCCAGTAACTAAGTTTATTCGATCACCCTGAACAGGGTATAAAAATATGATCATGGAAGCACTAATGAGAAAGAAATGGAATATTCTCTTTTTTGAGATAATCTGCAGCCATTCCCTTAAGCTATAAGTACAAACGCCAAGAAGAAAACACAAAGCATGATTAAGAGGATCGATATATACTCCCCATTGACTAGAAAGGCTTTCTGAAGGGGTTAATGCCACATGCCTAAAATAGTAAACCCCTATTAAACTGATAAAAACTGAAATGTATAACCAAGCTCGGCGATTGTTACTAATCAAAATTAAGGCAAAAATAAAATAAAAGAACATTTCATTCCCTATAGACCAAGCTCCTGTCGAATAATAGGCTGTGGGATCCACTACAGAAAACAGAAATGTAAAATTCAAAAAAACCTTTACAATATCAACATCACCCGTTTTTAAAACCTGGCTAGCCAACGCAAGTATAGAAACAAAATAAAACAACGGCGCGATTCTAAAAAAACGCCGAATCAAGTATCCTTTTATTTTAAAATTCACTTCATCCCAATAGACATAAGCTAAAGAGAAACCGCTTATAAAGTAGAATATGGTAACCGCATACAATCCGAAACGGGACCATAAATTTGAAGCATCTAAGCCCCCCACAGACCAAGAGGTATAATGGTAAATCATTACAGAAATTGCCATTATCCCTCTAAGAAGGTCTACTGAATTAACCCTATTCTTTTTCATAACTATGCTAAACCAGAAATAAATCGACGTTTCAAATAACGTGTCACCGTTTGCTCAACGGTAAACCAAAAAATAAAACTCGACAATAATGTTAAAACGACGAGAAAAACGACAAAACTCCAGTAACCAAAAATGGAGTTTAAGCCTAACCCAAAAAACACCTTAGCAAAGAAAGGTAAAGTGAAAACTTGTAGCAAATATGCAGAATAGGAAATATCTCCCATCTTTACAGCCAACTTACTAATTATCGTTTTAGGTTGGAGTTCGCAACAAAGTGCATAGAGAACGAGGAAAAAACCACCAGCCCCCCATAATAACAACCGTCCTATATAGGTAAGGGGGATGTCATAAAACGAATACGAATAGAAACACAATGCAACTAACAAGTACCCATATTTATACGTTCTGAGCTCTACCTTGTAATTTGAGTATACCCAAGCAGCTAAAACTCCAAGCGTGAATTCAACGACCATAGGGCTTCTCATCAAATCCAAATAAGTAGAGGTTGACCGCATAGAGTAGTCTGCTACACACAAGATATAGATTGAGTAAAATAGTATAATCGAAAAAAAAACTTGTCTCTTAAATAATAACAACAACGCAAAAATCGAATAAAAGTACATTTCATAATTAAGTGTCCAACCTACCCCTAAAACTGGAGAATCAACACCGTAACTAGTCGATACAGGAATAAAGAAAAAAGAACCTAATAACCAAGGCAACTCTATGCCTGAGCGATGCGAAAAAAGCTCAGGTAAAAACAGCAAAATGCAAGCAGCCAAAATAGTAAGAATCCAATAGATAGGAACAACTCTGACTAAACGCGAAACAATAAATTTCGGTATCTTATGGACTCCTCCAAAATCATTTTGGTGTATAAAAAAGATAATAAAACCACTTAACACAAAAAATAAGTCTACGCCGGCATGCCCCAAAATAATCGAATCATAATGGGTAACAAAAATATTAGGTAATTCAAATTCTAAATATTTATTTCCTTTAGCGAGAGAGTGAGAAAATATTACAGCGATACAGGCAATCCCCCGCAGGGCTTGTATACTATATAGAATAGACATTGGTGCGCCTTGATTTCTTAATGATCATTCCAAAAACATAAATAAAAAATAAAGTTTTAAACAATTCTGGTCCAATTTTCGTAAATGCAGAAATAGGGTTATGGAAAAAGGTGAAGCCAATTAATGCAAATACTAGCAGCGCTAGTAATGTGGGTGTGCTATTTTTTGGCAAGAGAATAACCTTCCTATATGTATTTCTAATTAACGCAATATAAAACCCACAAAAAATAAAATTCAGAGGCATAAATGGGATATAACCAAAACTCGCTACTGGACCAGGGGTTGCGCCGGCACGGTCTTGGACAGGGGATAGATATAAGCTTAAATAATTTAACCTATTGATACCTTCAATGTCTGGTCGAGGATAGTAAAAACCCATGATCTTACCTAATCTAAATACAAAAACTTCATATTCAAGTTCAAGTGCCAACAAGTTTGTTTTAAGGTCCAGACCTTGTTGCAAAATCAAGTCTAGCGATGATGTGAAAACAACTAATCGATAATACAAGTAATATATAACTCGACCTGTAAATTCATTCATAAATATGTCATATGCTGCGTCAAAACCAGCCTTATTTGCATATCCAAAGAACACAACCCCAAAAACAGCCACTGCCGTCAAGAAAACGACCATTATTGTCTTTAGAATATTGCTATCTTCTGTATTCACTATAAGATATTTATTAGCACCTTCACCTTTGAAAGCAATAAGCACCGCTATAAAAATCCAGATTACATCTACGGCACCATTGGCACATAAAACCCAATTAAGCATGTGCAGAGCAAGGCTTAATCTAAACAAGGGAGACAAACGTCTCCGGCCCAACGAAATAATAAAGGCATACGTAACAAAACCAACAAAAAAACTTTTGTACAAAGTAATTATCTGAGGCAAGGCCCCAGACTGAGAAAGTTCCTCACCTGAATATCTAAAGCTGATCCCAAAATCCATATTAAATTTAACAGCCAAAGGCAATATTGCAAAGCCCAAAATAAGAGTAAAAGCATTGTTCTCCAAAATAAGCGGCAAATTAGAGGCAATGTTAACTGGCAGCGAAATATTGATCCTAGAAAAAATAAAAGCACATATAGCAACCCACATTAATACAACAAAAATAGTGAGTGTATCACCTGGATTAATAAAATTATCATGAGGCCCTAAAAACACCATCATTATTAATGGCACAAGATAGAACACCGTAAAATACGGGGCAATTACGCTCCATCCTAAGCCTTTCATACGACGATTTGACCAACAATGCCTTCAAGCTCACTGGTATTAGTAGCAACTAACAACTGATCTTCTAGACTATAATAATCCCACGTAAGCCCTATAGGCTTATACCAAACTAGGTTATGAGAGATCCCCTTAGTAACAGAGTCTTTGAGTAATGAAGAGGACGCAGATAAAATAATACGTGATCGTGAAAAATCCTTTTCAAACCCTATGTCACCACCAGACAAACTTACTCGGCAGAATATCCCGATAAATAAAAGCTTGAGCCTCACCAAACGGTCTGAGGGGTGAAACCTAACCAGTATCGAAGAATAGCCGGTACGTGAGAGATAACTAAACAACGAAACCGTTTTTAGCAAATAGAATTGATGAGAGAAACACACAAGCACATCAACCGCTTCTAACTTCAGATCGCTATGCGAGGAATCTTCCTGCAACACATGGATTTCAACCCTTTCATTCAAAGACAAATGCTTATAGACGTCCTTAGCTTCTTCATCTAGAACATAGATAAGATCAAAATGATTGCGGGGAAAGCTGTTTTTAACCGCACCATGCTGGACATATACGACCCTTATATTCTCGACTTCACGTAATAGAAGGCTAATTATAAAAATGTCACCAGCATGATCATTAGATATACAAATGGTTTTGACACCAGAAGCTTGCAACTTGTTAATCAATAGTCGGTTATAGAAAGCCATGCCTAAGGTGTTGCAACAAAAATACGCCCCCTCTCTCTTATCAGAAAAAACAAAAATAAATGGAAATATGAACAACTTAGATACCCACACAACTAAACGAGTAACATTAAATACAAAGGAGATGTTGTAGATGTGGATAGGGTCATCGCTTAAATTACTTTCTTTTGGCATACCTAACAAAGCTTTTCTTTGATTATTTGTAGCGCAAATTGAAACCTTCTCAGTATAAATTTTTGATCGATGCATAGGATAACGAAAAAGTGTAATAAAACATCGTAATATCTCTATAAGAAAACGTTTATAACCATAAAAAAAGTGATATATAACGCCTTTTCCATACCCTAGGTATAGTTCCTTGGAGTAACGAATTGCCATTTGCTCCTTAAGCATTTTTAACTTCACAGTCCTTTAACTCTCATCGCAATCGAAGGTGGGAGCTCCGTATCAAACATGTAAGCTGTTAGCATCATACGCTCTCCTGATGTAATTTCTGCTCCTCGATGAATAAAAGACGTATTAATAAAAAAAGGGTGACAACTCTTCTTTAGAAACGGTTTTTCACTAAAACCTTTCTTTTCCAAAGCTTTAATTTTTTCATTAGTAAACCTAAATTTATTGCCACGCAAATAATTAAGGGCTATTACCAGACGGTCTTTCCAAACTGATCCAGAAGTAAATAGTGTCAAAGGCCCTGTTTCAATGCTTGTGCAATCAGTTAAGTACATAAAAAGTTTATATTGACTGCGAACAGAATCGACATGCCATCCACCTCCACTTCCATCAGGTGTATTAGCTGCTGAGATATGGTTAATCATTAAAACGACATTTTTAGGCGAGCGACCTGTTTCAGCAAAGTATGTATCAGCAGCCAAACGTTTAAAGTCATCGATAATAAAAGAATACCCTGCCTTAATATTCCAGAACCTATTGTCGCCATTAATAACAGCAACATTAGAGCATTCAACACTCTTAGCTCGTATATCTTCAATTATACTATCGACTAGGTCACTTTCGTGATTAACGGCGGTTAGGCTTTTAAACATTTCCTGACACTCCAAATTTTGAATATATATGCAAATAATGTAGGTATTCTAACTAAGACTATTGCACTTGATAACAAAACTAGCGGAACCACTAGCAGATGCCCAAAAAGGAAAGAACCTAACTCAACACGAGTAAATTTACTAGGCTTATTCAGATACCAAAATAACTTTTCGGAGTTCAACATATTTGTAGCGGCAAACATATTGACAATTACAAAAATCAAGAAACAGGCTAGATAGTTATACTCTAATAATTCACTGAGTTGCATACTTGCTATTAAATAGACTATTAACGAAATAAAAATTGCACTGAACATAGCTTTTAGTTGCGCAAAGGATAGGAACTGGAAATGATAATTTCTTTCCTCTACTATTTTCGCTTTAAAGCTGCTCATATAAGTCATTTCAAAAAACATGAGGGACACCGAACCAATCTGTGCAATTAGGGTATAAATCCAGAGCGTATCGTAACTCATAAAAGCAAATAAATAGCGATCACTCTGCTGGTTGAACTTGCTAATAAATGATGACACAAAATAGTTTGATTGCTTCAAATATCTACGATAAAAAGTTCTACTAAGAGGTAATTTAATAATTTCAAAACTGACCCTAGAAAGCCCATTGAATAATAACGACGTAAAGATAGTTCCTGCAAATAAAATCGCCATTAAGTAACCTAAGCCAAGCGAAGGAAACAACCAAAAACCTATTGGTAATAGGGCTATAAACGAAGAACGAAGAAAGTTATGCCTTGCCCATTTTTCTCGATTCCCTTGATACAAAAATACGCGACTCTCATCGTGAACGACATGCTCGCTAACCACAAACAGAAGCAAAAAAATAACAACATCTAAACTATAATCGCCAAAAACAAGAACTAGGACCGAAATAATTATCAGAAGCCCTAGGTTAAAAAGAAAAACCCCTCTACGAAAGTTTTCGTAATAAGCCGTTTTCTCACTATCATTATTTTTAAATGTCAGCCGATAAGTTCCAAAGGACAGAGAGGCCATTAATGTGCTAGACACGACTATCGCAAAAGAAACTGTATTAGCAACATCTGAAGATAAAAACTTTGCCGAAAAGAAAACGGTTCCTGGTTTCAGCCCAATATATAACAGCCTCCAAAGGAAGTACAAACGCCTAGATGAATACATGAACAACAAGCCTAGTCTATATTCTACGATCTTAAATCAAGGTAGATTCTTGATATAATCGCTCATTACACCAAAATTTGAGTCAATCACACTTCTTGCAGGCGCTATACGTGGAAAGCCTTTGTCAACTTCATATCTAACAACATCCTCTAACTCCGTAACCAGATTAGGACTGACACTAAAGGTTTCGAAAATTTTCAGCCTTCTAAATATTTTCGACAATATACCTTTACCAACAGAATCAAATGCATTAAGAATAGCTCCACCAAACACATCTTTAAGAGCCTTACCACGTCCGTCTTCAGCTATCAAGACAGAAGGCTTAGATATACTATTCATAAAAATATGGGCATGCACTCTATAGCCAATATGCAGGTCACACTGTTCATAGTAATTAATTAAGTTCTCAGCTGAGCCCGATATATCAACATAATCAATATTATTTGCATTTAACCACTCAATAAACTTCTTATGGCCATGCAAGTGATCTTTCTTTGCTGAAGGCGTTTTTAAGAACCCTTCTGTTGTCCCGTGGTGAAAAACCACCTCAAACTTAGCTTTAGGAAAAGAAGCTTTAGTTGATATAACTGCTTTTTTCATCTGATCATCAAGCGCTTTAGAGTATAAAAAAGAAACGCCTAGAGAAAACGCTACTTTATTAAAATTAGCCTTTTCAGTAAGGTTTGACCCAATAAAGTTTAGATCATAAGTAGCTGGGCAACCAGTCATAATACCATTGGTCAGACCATGAGATTGCAGTACATTCAGCGTATGGTAATCTCTCACGCTAACCAAAAGTTTGTCAGCTTCAACTCTCTCCAACAAGTTTAGAGTAGTACTGGACAAGTCGTAAGTCCTCGTATCACTCCAATCTCCAGAAAGACTCTTCCATCCAACACCCATCATTGTAATTGGCACGCTAATCGTTTTTAAATCTTGTACCAAGGGGTAAATACCCGGGTACATATTCTTTTGTAATGCAGGCCCACCAAGCAAAATTAATGCACGAGCATTATTTACAATTTCCAAGGCATTTTTATCAAAAGCTTCCCAAGCATTCAGGTCAATTATTTCTCGATCTGACCTTAACTCTTTGAATAACTTGAATGCACGATGCTTTATTAAAAAGTCTCCAGCATTATTTTTGGAGCCTGTAAGAACAACATAATAAGGTTTGTTCATATTTTCGCGGTTATTCATTAAGCTAAGTTTTCCCAACTGATCAACATATCATCTTCGATATCGACACTTGCTTCTCTTCCCACTACCTCATCCCAATGAATTGGACTGATACCGTGCGCTGGCCTTTTTGCAATTAAGTTTTCTTCAGTAATGACTTGGCCTTTTTTGATCGCACCATTAGCTACGATACTTCGACGAGCATGCAGTCTTGCAGCCCCTTCTTTCGCCAAGTCCTTCGTGTCACTCGAAATCAACTTCGCATAAACGCTAGCCTTATCTACAAAGCGACGGAGATCCGCCTTATTCATTGCATGATAATGGTCATTACCGGGTAATGATTTGTCATGAGTAAAGTGTTTCTCCAATATCGATGCACCTAACAGCATCGAAGCCTCTAAGCTACTAATAGTTTCGTCTGGCACTACATGGTCAGAATACCCTACCACTACATTTGGAAATACACGGGCCAATGTGGTAATCATACCTAGCTGGGCATTTTCAACCGGCGTAGGATAATTTAACACGCAATGCAACAGGCTAATTTCTTTCGCACCAGCTTCTTTGGCAGTATTAAGAGCGAACTCTATTTCAGCCAAGGTAGCCGCGCCAGTCGACATGATTAAAGGCTTACCCATTGAAGCGCATTTCCGAATAAGCGGTACATTCGTAATATCCGCTGAAGCGACTTTAAATACTGGCATTAGTGGGTCTAAAAAATCAACAGCGTCTAAATCAAATGGGGTCGACATAAAGTCTATACCGACTGTCTGACAATAGTTTGCTAACTCCTCGTACTGCTCGGGCTCAAAGCTATCGTACTTTTGAAAAAGTTTGTACTGACTATCGGTCGGTTCTTTTGATTGGTCCCAATATGCAGGACTATGCTTCGATGCTATTTTAGATGCTTTATAAGATTGAAACTTAGCAGCATGAGCCCCCCCCTCTTTTGCCTCATCAATTAAGCGCTTAGCCAACTCCATACTACCTTCGTGATTCACACCTATCTCTGCGATAATATAAGGATGCAGATAGTTACCGACTAAAGCATCACCAATTCTAAACTCATTTTTCATAACTTTTTCCAACGCTTAACGTATTAAAGCCCTAATAGCAGAAATTACACGCGACTTTCCATTTTTTAGGTCTAACTTGTTCATTTTTTCGATCATAAGCTTTCTATTACCAGCATCCTGAACTATTGCTTTCAGCTGATTGACTATAACTTTTTCTCTAATATTTGCCCTATGACCCAAATTACAGATACCATTTTCTATCGAGGCAAATGTGTGAGTCATTTCTCTGTCATTTTGGGCAATAACCATTGTAAGAATGTTTAAAGCAGCAAGTTCTAGCACAGTTCTACCTGCTGATGTAATCGCTATATCTGCCTTAACCATATATTCAGATATTCTTTTTGTTTCTTTTACAATATTGCAACTTAACGAAGTATTTGACTTCATAAACTCATCTAAAGAACTACCGTGAGCATATCCAGGCCCAGTAATTACATCCACAGATATATTCATAGCGGTACAAAATTCAGCTATCTCGGATAACACTTTCTCTGTAATATTCCCTTCATCAACACCACCAAATGTCACTAGCACTCTGTTCACCGAACCTGAAGCCGCTGTGTGATCACTACTATCCAAAAATAGGAATTCATCACGTAAACAAAAGTATTTTTCACCGACCAAAACTTTTTCACTCGAAGATTGGTGAGGATACAAAGCATTAACCACCAAGTCGGCCATCTTTGCGCCTTTACCCAAATCTTCAAAATTAACCATTTTACAGCCAAAACTAGATAACTTCTCCATGAAATCAAGGGAAGTATCCAATATGTCGTTAATTATTAAATCTGGGCTCAGAGAAATAAGCGTTTCTGCTAGCTCTCCATCTTCAGCGACTGCAACCGCATAGTTATGAGACCGAATATAATCAATAGCTAAATCAGATTTTCGTTCACATACAAATACAATATCGTACTGTACGAGTTCGTGTGCCAACATAATGCCTCTAAAGGCATGTCCTAACCCAACTTGAGCATAACCAACGACACTAATTACTATTTTTTTTCTTGTAAGCATTGCCTCACAAAGATAGAAATCTGAATAGGTATCGACATCAAAACTAAACTCATGCGGTACTTCATAAATGTTTACGGAAAGACCAATCCTTGAACCCTTTTTAATTTGAGCTCTACTACAAACAACTACAGCACCTGTTTCTCTATAACTTGGCGCCAATTGCTGCCGATTAACCCGCTCCTGATATAAGGGCTTTGCTTTATTACTTTCTATGCCCCAGCGTAAATGTCTATCATCCACAACACTAATAACCGTGTCAGATTTTGACTTAAAAATTAATTCAATACTATTATCAATATCTATGGAGCGAATTAATGGAGAGGTTGGCTGAACCGTTACCACGAAGTCATACTCGCATCCAAAGCCTAATTCAGACTGAACTACAGCATCTTCAATAACGGGATCTAGCGTTGTTAGATCATCAGCAAGCCTTTGAGATCTTGCAACGATAGATGCGCCAAATCGCTTCGAAAACATAGATATTTCGTCATCTTCTGTCGAAACTACTACATCAGTTACATGTTTAGCACCTAATGCAGCTGAAATACTGTAGTAAATGAGAGGATAGCCCGCCAATGGACGTAAGTTTTTACGAGGTATTCCCTTTGAGCCCCCTCTTGCTGGAATTACTACCAACACTTTAGGGGTGTTTTCATGATTTAAAGAATTATCACTTGCTACTGGTTGAATTGACACTCTACTTACTAACCTTATTTTAAAACAAAATTTTATTTTTGACGTCGCGAACTTAAGGTCAAGCGGATCAGCACAATAATCACACTTAATCCACTACCTAACAAAAAACCGACTATACAGATAAGAGACCTTTTAGGCCCCGATCTTTGTTCTGACACCTTAGGTGCACTAACTGTCTTAAGAACATATTCATCATTTACTTCTGTTAGCATTAACGTTTTAGCTTGCTCTTCTATTAACTGATAAAATACAGACTGCATATTAGTCACTTGGGTGTTTGACACCTGTTCTGTAAGAAACTGAATGCTTTTTTCAGCTGAAAATTTATCTTCGTTCTTCATATGCTGATTTATTTTCTTAATTAACATCTCCAGCCATTTCTTTGCTAGGTGTGGCGAATAATTTTCCAATGATACACGAATCAATCCGGTTTCTTTATCCCTAGAAATACTTAGACAACTACTCAATTTTTGGTAGAGTGCCCAACTGCTTGGTTCAAACGTGCCACCACTTTTACTTTCAGGATTTTGCAGCCACTGTTTATTTTCCGGATTATAAACATCCATATTATAAACTAAAGTATTTTTTGATTTATCCCACTTTTTAACGGCATAAACTTCAGGGGCTATGTCACCATCCTGAATAAATTGTTCCAAAAAACCCCAAGTTTGCATCAGCTCTATCGCTATGGTCGTTTTATCGACTCCATCCCCCCCTCCAAGACTGACACCAGCTAGAGATGCTAGCCCACCAAACTGCCCAGCTAACTTAGAAAGTGATGATGCGCCTGAAGCTGAGACCGGAGCTAATAGAGACACAGATTTATATCTATCAGGTAGAGATATGGCATAGAGCACTGATGCAACTGAAAAAATTAAAGTTACAAAAAAAATAAACCACTTCCCCCTCCAAATAGCTAAGGAAAGTTCTCGTAAATCTACTTCGTCATTTTGGAGAGGTGCTTTTTCTAAACTATTTGTTCGAGTATTCAATGTTTCTTCTTCAGGCACGGAATAATTTCTCAATTTTGTGATACTACATGTATTGGATTGAAACTCGACTTACAAACTACTCACTGCAGCAGCACCCAAGGCGATCTGATAGAAGATCTGACTCACATCGCGCCATAGTACAACTTGGTCAAATTGATCCGCATCTAGAGGAACAACAATGGTATCACCAGGTCTTAGTAATTGTTGATTACTCGCAAACCAGCTAGAGGCTTCAGGCATCTGTACCCCCCCATTTGCCTTGATGATATACACTCTATCTTCGTCAGCATTTTCTGTTGTCCCGCCACTACGATTAATATAATCCCAGTAATCTAACTGTGGTTCGAAAACTTGCGAAATAGGTAACTGCACTTCACCAATAATTGTGACCGAATTCTTTTTAGTTGGGATATGTAAGGCGTCGCCTTTCTGCAGTGGTATAGAATATTCTGAGTCATTAGAGAGCACTTTTTGAAGGTCAACCACTAAACGCCCTTGTGCACTGGTGCCTTCAAGTTGTGACAACAGGTTTTGAGCCTGGCCCAAATTACTTGAACTTTCATTATTATTCAGCATCACAAGCTCAGCTTTGGCAATATCTGCCATTAAGCGCTCTTGCATGTTCCTTAATTGTCGCGCTTGCTGCTCTTTTAGCTCTACACGGGTAAAAATAGCCCCCGGCGTATAGGCAAATTCGGTTAAGCCACCCGCTCTCTCAAGAAGCATTGCTAAGGTATCATTTTTATAGACGGGGTACGTACCTGGAAACTTTATTTCGCCACTCAAGGTCACTTTCTCGGATTCCGCCCATTCTGGAATGGTTTTAATTTGTAACTCATCACGCGATTTTAATGCCACAGTTAATGAATCCTGCGTGGTTAGATTCAAATCTACCCGATACTGATCCCGCTCTTGTTGCTGGTTAAATTCTGTTCGGCTTAACTCGGCGCGTAATTGAAACGCTTTTTCAGTCAAGCCACCAGCGGCATTGATTAAATCATTCACATCCATACCCGCCACAAGTGGGTAAACCCCCGGATAGCGAACATTACCACTAACCGCTATTTCTCTAGAAGGCTTATTTATGGTTGATTGTGACCGGAGCTGTACAATTATTTTAACTACCGTTTCTTGACGCTTCGAATCATACATACCTTGTTGAGTTAGCTCGAATGTATCTTTTTGTTCTAGCGCTACTAGTGCTTTCAGCTCTTGCTCACTTAAGTCATCTCGCTCTTCAGCGCTGGATGTTTTCGATTGATTTATTAACGATTCTGTTTTTTGGTTTAAGTACTCATCATTTTCATATAAACCAAAAAAAATAATTTCATCTTGACTCTGTAATAACTCATCACTTGCCGAACCTGGCTGCTTTAAAGCATCACCCAAACTGAATGCTAGCACTTCTAGTTTTTGGGACGGTGCACGATAGCGCTTGATCAGGCCATACTTTAAATCAGGATTGGGTTTCAAACGCTTTATTTCAGGCAGTACATCACTCAAACGTAAGCCCTGACGCCAACTAAACGACTGGTTACGGTGGATATGACCTGACACCTTTACGATGTTCTCTATTTTCCCCAATACTTTAGGAATAAAAACCATATCGCCACTTTGCATTTTCGTTTGTAATGCATCCGATTCTTTCAAGTTCAAACTTAATAAGGTGCGTTCGTTATTTGCATTAATACGTTCAAGCGTTGCGGCTTGTGGGTAGGCATCCGATAATAAACCACCTGCATATTGAATCAGCGTATTGGTTGTTTCATCTCCTTCCAATTCGTACCTCGCAACACGCCTTACTTGACCTTGAATACCCACCGTAACCCCCACTGGCGGTATAAAAACAACATCACCCGACTTCAGTTGCGCATCATTACTTGTGTCACCATTTAGCAATAAGTCATAAACATCTAAGGTTTGTATCAACACACCTTTTCGTTTTAGCTGAATATTCCGCAGCGAACCACTCTCCGATATTCCACCACTCAACACCAATGCATTGGTAATGGTTGAAAGCGAGCTAATCACATACGAGCCTGGCAAATACGCTTCGCCTAATACAAACACCCGAATTGAGCGTAGTTGGCCCATTGAAACACTGGCTTTTACACCAATCATTCTTTGGTTAATCGTATTGGTGATATGTTGCTTAGCTTCTGAGAAGGTTTGTCCGGCTAAGGAAACGGGGCCTAAGTCTGGTAGATAGGCTGCGCCTTCTTGATCAATGACTAGTTCATAAGACTGGCTCTCTTTACCATAAAGATTGACCTTTAAAGAATCGCCTGGGCCGAGCACATAGTCAGATGAGACGGGAATATCATTAATCGGCGTGAAAGAAGCCGGATTGCCAGCGAATAGATTATAACCGAAAGGGATTAATCCTTCTTCTGCTTGGCTTTCTTTTGTTATTGCTTTAGTTATCGTTGTTTCAGGATTTGATATTAACCTGGGTTGTACCGTAATTTCTTGTATTACTGTTGGTGCTTGGCTGGTGACGCCTTGCGGTATTGTTATGCCCAGCTGTTTAGCTAAACTAGATTGTTCTGTGGGTGACATGCGTTTGAATTGCTGCAACTGCTCGGGAGTGGGCTGTAATGCAAGCGCAGAGAAACTATAAATGGCGAAAAATAGTGTAAATAAATGACGTACTATTTTATGTTTTGATAATTGCTTAGTGCTTACTAGTGCCATGGTGCCTATTCTTTATTCTGATCGTGTGATTTTAGGGGGCGTAATTTAACATTTATCGCTTTTGGTGGCTAGGTGTTTTTAGGCTGGAATTGGTGCTTTTTACCACCGAGAGGCTTTTCTTTAAAG
>Ga0209184_1001149_pt1 | contig 19162 bp, 20 predicted proteins | sample EN8Hudsemesocosm_2_FD_184627 | JGI IMG/M metagenome (GOLD analysis project Ga0209184, IMG submission 184627) | Methane-oxidizing microbial communities from mesocosms in the Hudson Canyon - EN8C Hudson Canyon (SPAdes) (version 2) | ecosystem: Environmental > Aquatic > Marine > Cold seeps | place... | reverse complement strand
GCATCAATATTCTTGGAACAGATATTGGCCAATTAAAACAGAGCCGTCGCGATCAATTTAGAGCAGATCATATCGGTTTTATTTTTCAGCTTTTTAATCTAATCCCTTACTTATCTGTCATTGAGAACATCACCTTGGCGTGTGCGTTTTCTAGCCGACGTAAAGCCAATGCACTAACTAAGTCAAGAACCCTAGAAGACGAAGCCTATCGTTTGCTCTGTCATCTTCAATTGCAGGATCGTCGTATACTAAATAAACCAGTGTCAGATCTTAGTGTAGGTCAGCAGCAGCGTGTCGCTGCTGCGCGAGCTTTAATTGGTGCGCCTGAATTAATTATCGCGGATGAACCGACATCAGCTTTGGATGCAGATACTCGCGAGCATTTTTTAAGCCTGCTACTGAGTGAGTGTGAGCTGAGCGGTTCAACGGTTCTGTTTGTTAGTCATGATCAAGCCTTGGAAAATTCCTTTGACCGAAGTATTCACTTAAGCAAGCTCAATAAAGCCGAAGTCAGTAGCCAAAAAGAACAGAGTGAGGGCGTGTCATGAATCTATCATTGCTCCTTAAGCTTACGTTTAAAAGTATATTAAATCGACGATTTACGAGCTATCTGACCTTATTCAGCATTTGTATCAGTGTCTTTCTTTTATTGGGAGTCGATACGGTTCGTAAGGAGGCTAAGCATAGTTTTACCAATACGATTTCAGGGACAGACCTACTGGTCGGTGCAAGAAGTGGTTCTGTTCAGCTCTTACTTTACTCTGTATTTCGCATTGGCAATGCCACGAACAATATTGGTTGGGAAAGTTACGAGAAAATATCTTCTCATCCCTCCGTTGCGTGGTCTATTCCCATATCGCTAGGGGACTCTCATAAAGGCTTTCGAGTGATGGGCACTACTCAAAGTTATTTTGAGCACTATCGGTTTGCGGATGATCAACCATTGATGTTTAAAGTAGGCGCGAAATTTTTAGAGGTGTATGACACCGTTATTGGTGCTGAAGTTGCCGAAAAGCTGGGTTATCAATTGGGTGATGAATTGACGCTGGCACATGGTGTATATGATACCGACTTTGCGCGTCATGACGACAAACCATTCGTGCTGACTGGAATATTAGCGCGCACAGGGACTCCGGTTGACCGAACCATTCATATCAGCTTGCAAGGAATAGAAGCACTTCACATTGACTGGAAAACAGGTACGCGATCAAGAGAGACCGTAAGTGCACAAAACGCTTTGAAATTGGAGTTACAGCCGTCGCAAATTACAGCGTTTATGCTCGGTCTAAACTCCAAAATGGATATTTTTCGGGTGCAACGTGCCATTAATAACTACAAGAAAGAGCCTATGCTAGCGGTTTTGCCCGGACTTGCGTTAGGAGAGCTGTGGCAGCTAATCGATGTGGCGGAAAAAGCGTTGTTAATTATTGCGGTATTTGTCTTGCTGAATAGTTTTGTTGGCTTGCTCACCGTTATTCTTACTAGTTTGAATGAGCGACGTCGTGAAATCGCAATTCTTCGCTCTTTAGGTTGTCGACCTATTCAGATATTTATACTCCTGGCCTCTGAGTCTTTATTGTTTGCCGTCGTCGGTTGCTTTCTGGGGGTGCTCTTATTCCTAATCGCAATTATTTTAAGCCAGTCGATGATTCAGGGGTATGGATTGCATATACCGCTCTCCAGTTTTGGTTTTGAGCAATTAGTACTTATTGCCGCTGTGATTGGTATTAGCTTCCTAATCGGGAGCATTCCAGGCTATAGAGCCTATAAACAATCTTTAGCCGATGGCATGTCAATCAAACTCTAGGAGACAAAAGATGAACTACTTGAGATTAATGTTAATACTCATACTCGCTATTTCACCCCTTGCTTATTCAGATCAATACAAAGAAGTCAGCTGGGATGACTTAATGCCAACTGACTGGGTGCCAAACGTACCTGAAGATCGGGCATTTTTCGAAGGTGAGACGCTCGATGGTGCCATTATAGAGCTACCGAAAACAGAGTTCGCACCGATCGTAAAAGCACTGGATACACAAAAACTCAAATTGCCGGGTTATATGATTCCAATCAAGTTCAATGCTTCGTCTGTGTCTGAGTTTCTATTAGTTCCCTATGTTGGTGCTTGCGTGCACACGCCAGCTCCCCCAGAAAATCAAATAGTTTATGTAAGTTTAAAGAAACCTTTTGTGACAGAGGATCTATGGGCGCCCGTTTGGGTTAGCGGGATCATGAAGGCTCAAATGTCTATGACGGAGTATGCGACGGCGGGTTATCACATAACGGAAGCGCTTACGGAAGTCTATGACTACTAAATGCTGCTGGGCAGCAAATCTTTTTCCGCGCTAGGTACTGCCCTATAGGAAGACCTAGCATATAAATTCTAAAAATGATCAACCCTTTCAGTGTTATACAGTTCGGCTAGTGACTGTTTTGTGCTGTGGTTTCAACTGATCAATGCAACACGCTATTCTTTTTAATAAAAAGCTCGCCTCTTCGTGCTAATAGCCGACTTCAGGTACTTACATTGCTTACATTTTAAGACGACTTATCGGATTACGTTTACCTAAGAAATAGCTTCTTGTTAGCAACCAGAAGCAGACACTACCTCTTTGGAGGCAAAAGGACTTTGCCTACTTAAACTTATTAGTTGCTTTTAGGCTGCTAAGACGCTGTTGTATTTTATTTACTAAAAAATCGATAAACACACGTAGAACCGGGCGTAAATGTTTATTACCTAAGTAAACGGCATACACTTCACCGCTGGAATTTTGATGCAAAGAGGATTCCCAGTCAGGTAAACAAACTCTGAGTTTGTTTGCGTTGATAAGATCGAGCATCATCCATTGTGACATCTGGACAATCCCCCCTCCGAGCATCATCCATTGTGACATCAGAACAATCCCCCCTCCGTTGACCGCAGCTTCCAGAAGAGGTGTTCCACCTTTTGAACATAGGTTTCCCTGAACGGGTACTTTGATTTGCTTCTTGTCTTTTTTGAAGTACCAGTAAGTTCTTTGTCTATCTTGACTAAGTATCAAACAATTATGATTTGCTAGGTCTTCAGGTCTGATCGGGGGTGGTATTTGGGCTAAATAATCTGGTGATGCACAAAGCCATGTGTGGTTAGTAAGTAATTTTCTGGCGCGCAATGAAGAGTCAGCGGGAAGACCAATCCGTATTCCTAAATCTATATTCTCGCGATTTAAATCAACCAATTGATTATCTAGGTTAATTTCAATTTTGATCTTGGGGTATTTTTTTAAAAATTCAGGAAGAAGAGGAGATACAATTTGTCTACCAAAGCTTTCAAATACGGAAATTCTAAGTACGCCTTCGGGCTCCTTATTTACCTGATTCATAGAAGCTTTGAGTTGATCCGCCTCTGTTAATAGTTTTTCTGCACCTTCTAGAAATTGAGAGCCATCTTAGAGCCATCTTCTGTTAGGACGAGTTTTCGGGTACTACGTTTTATTAAGGTTACCCCTAACTCATGCTCTAGGCTATCGACGTTTCTAGCAACAGAGGAAGGAGCCATATTTAAGACAGCACCTGCCTTTGAAAAACTTCCAGTCTCTATTACTTTGATGAAAACCCGAATTAGATTTAGCACTTTCTACCTTTGATATTTTGTTAGAGTTGTTGTGATTTCACACTAACCTTTACAATTATGTGCGGCTATTAGCTTTGCATTATATGCAAAGCTAATATGCATATTCCTTATATTCTCTTATTTTATAGTTGGACCTACAATATATGTCAATTCGTTCAACTATTAAAAAACCAAAGGGTAATCAGTGTATGCAAACAAGAATTAACATCAGTCAGTTAGAACCTCAATCGTTTAAAGCAATGATGGGTTTAGAGATTTACCTTAAAGAAACTGACGTAGATCCTAAGCTTCGTCAGTTAATAAAAATACGGGCATCGATACTAAATAACTGCACGTACTGCATTCAAATGCATACCGAAGAGTCCAAAAGTTTGGGGGAATCAGAACAACGACTGCATGCCCTTTCAGCGTGGAAAGAGTCGTCATTATTTTCTAAAACCGAACGGGCGATTCTTGAATTGACTGATGAGATAACGTTAATTACCTTGCAAGGTGTATCCGAAGCAACTTATATCGAGTGTTTAGAACAGCTTGGTGAACAAGCCCTAGCACAGTGCATTATGCAGATCGTGACCATAAATATGTGGAATAGAATTGCAGTAGCAACTAAGATGATTCATGAAACAAACTGACTAATAGTCTAAACATTTGATTACTGGTAAGCCTCCAGTAATCAGAATATTTTCTGGATCTAAAATTCTACTTTCAAATCCTAATGACGACTGAGTGGTCTTACCCCAATTTGATGGACACCCTAAATTAGCCTTTTAAACGGCGCACACGACGACACCTCTAGTTACTGATTTACGACGATAACTCGACTTCACTTACTAATGAAATTAGTTCTGAAACGGTATTATTTATCTAGGCTATTTATCCGCTCTACATAAGCTTCGAATATCACACTTGGTGAAAAACAAACCTTATCGAAATAACTTCCCATTTCCCTAGAAAACGAAGCAGCTAACCCGCCCAACAATTCTCCTTTGGAGCCATTAGGAAATAACTCTTTTATTAACGAGTCTAGTTCTTTCAATACCCCCTCACTCTGGAGGTATTCGTCATCATTTACCCAGTCAACTTTGCTAATCTCACAAGCCATCCTTCTTATATTTTCGGGCATAGCTTTGTCATCATCTAACTCGTCTTTAATTTGGATTTCTGCGACTTTCAAAAGAGCGTTTTTAAATGCAAACTCATCACCTCCAAATATTGTTTCAACAACGTTGAGCTTTGAACTATCTTTTAGTGCATGTATGGCTACCAGACTAGTAACGAAAAAATGTTCAATTTCATCTGCTTTTCTATCAATCGCTGAATCATTTGGCTGTGGTTTCCACTTTCCAAAAGCGACTATTTTAGCTATTTGTAACACGCTCACTTTTTTCCCCGAACTTAAATTCTAAAACTTCGATCTTAATATATTATGATAAATATACTCTTTACGCATACCTAATATTGAAAGTGCATTAATTTATGTGACTCAATTTCGCACTTAGTTGCGGTTCAAACATAACAAGTAGGTCGGAATTTATTCCGACAAAAGGTATGGAATACCTCTGTATTTAGATTGATTTCTGGGCTCGCGTCGGAATAAATCCCGACCTACATTGAAGTTGTAATAGCCGACTTCATGGAAGACTTAGTCATTGTCGATTAATAACGGCCCACTTAAAAAAGTCAATAGTGATGAAATTAAGAAGAGGGTCTATATGATTTTATGCAAATTACCATTTTATTTTTTGATATCTAACTCTATCGTTTGTCCAATCGCGAGAACATCAAAAGTTGTATCATTTATATCACGCTCTGCCATTGCAGTAGCCAGCCTTTGTTTGGGTTGCATAATAGGCTCCGCAGTCAGTTGAAAAGTTCCCCAATGCATACCAATACTTTTACTCGCACCGATATCTACATGAATACTAACCGCTTCTTCAGGGTTAACATGCTGTGGCCCCATAAACCACTTAGGAGCATAAGCACCTATGGGTATTAAACCAAGGTCTATTGATTTGAAGTGCTTTCCTACTTCCTTAAACTGAATCGGGTTGTAACCCGTATCCCCAGCAAACCAGAAAGTAAACTCGGCTATTTTTACATGCCATGCGGCCCATAGGGTCTTATTACGATCAAAAAGACCTCTCGCGGACCAATGCTGCGATGGAGTGGCTGTCACGCTGACGTTCGAAAAGTTATGTTTGTCCCACCAGTCAAATTCAATAACCTGCTCTGAAGGGATACCCTGCTCTACAAACCAATTCTTAAGTTTGAGGGGCACCAGAAACCGAGGATTTGGTCCCAAAGTACGAATCGATGCAAGATCAAGGTGGTCATAATGATTATGCGAAATAATAACAAAATCTATTTCTGGCAGATCCTCAAGCGCTATCGGCATTGCCACAAGGCGTTTAGGCCCGGCAAAACCCACTGGAGACGCACGCTCGCTAAATATAGGGTCCGTCAAAACATTAATGCCCTGATACTGTATTAGAAACGTTGAATGACCAACCCAAGTGACAATTGGAGAGGGTCCGGGTTTCAGAATTTTCGCGATGTTTGGCGCGACCACATCGACCAGGTGTGCTTCAGATTCCTGGTCTGAAAAAGGTTCATCACCAAAATACTTCATTTTTAAAAAGGAATACGGACTTTTCCCAACTGGCTCGACATATAAGTTTTTGAAGCCATTTTTAGTATGATGCGCAGGCAAAGCCTCGCTTGAATATGACTCACCGGTTGTGCAAGCATTTAGCAGTAAAAGCAACACGATGGTAGCCACTTTTAAGAGTATGACGTTCATGAATTCAGGGGTTTCCGTAAGGTAATGATTTAAAGTTTGTTTTGGCTCTGATGGTAGTAGCATGATGTACTTTCTATTGTTGTGCCGATTTTGTCCACTTCCCGCCAAGGTGTGGTCGAAGAAGGCTTTGTATTACACTTAAAGCATTGTTGTTCTAAACTGTGACGATATAATTTATTAACAGCGCTTCTGCCGTTAATAATTCAAGTATAAGACTAATGAGAAAACGCTTGTCATCACATAAGTGCTTATTGTGTATTTCTCCAACTTATTAGAAGCAACACTCAACTTGAACTTATCGCGAACCCAGTACTCAACATACGACTCTGTTGTTGGGCGGTCGCTATTATTTTTTTCTTTCCAGTACCATTGAATATTCGTTATCACACAGCGCCCCCAATCTCCATTCAATAAGCCATAGCCCATCCATGATATTAAAACACCAAGCTGCAAAGCAAGATGGAATGGTCGCAAACTATCTGGCACCCATGCTATGAGGCTAAAGAAAATAATAAGAAAATGAAAAAGATGAAGGCCAAAGTTGACTACTTTGTACTGCATTCAAACACCTACGCCATTTGAGTTTGAATACAGCCCAACTTTATGAAAAGTGTGTCTGTATTGGTTCAAAATTGAATTTGTGATTTTTTGAAAAGTAGGGAGTTTGAACATTGACAGGTTAGTTTGTCTTGTTTGCTCAAACCCAGCCGGTAAATAGTTTAGTACCATTGAGTCATCAATCCTTAATATAGAGCGTAATGCACCTTCCGTAAAAAAGGTTGTCCATAAACTAAATGGTACCTGTATTCCGTAGACTTTACTACATTCACGTACCCGCAACCTCAAGCTGCTCAGGGTTATTCCCGTATAAGCTGATTAAACAAATACTTTCGAGTGAGGTGTAGTTTTCAATTAAATCTGACTGAAATAGAAAAGCCGGGCCAATATTAAGTCCTAATAGAAATTCTAGGCAAAAAAAAGCGATGAAAGGTGCCGAAATACCTAATCATCGCGCTCAATAACCGGGCTTGTAAGAAGCCCAAATATGAAAAATTTTAAAAGTATCGAAGTTTATAACGGAGCTAAGCAAAAAGGCCTGAAGTTTTTGCTTAGCTCCGTTTGTTTCGATGACGGTAATAATAGGGATTAACTAGGCTTAGTTAGATCAGGCGTAAGCCTAGGCTTACATACACAAAAACGTGAACAGAGTTTCATTAATTCCAGCAAAAGTAAGAATATATTCGCAACCTTTATTCCAACCAAAAAACATCATCAAACGCTATTGAAGCCTGACAGACTCAGCCATATACGGTTCTTTAGAAAAAGGGTTTGACCCCTTTAATTTTCCATCATAGATAACCAAGATTCATGAACACCCTGCGCAAACTTTCCACAGGCATGCAACCGGAGGTTAAGTAAACCTCATGAAAGGCCTGATCTAGCGCCAATTTATCTAATGCTTTTTTGTTGGCTTTTTGAATGTCTTGTTTAAGTTGCCATACCACCCTATTGCCGGTTAGGTAGCTTAAGGGATAACTTTGCTCGGTGCTGTACCAGTTTAATTCAGCTTGTACGCGGCCATCGGTAAAACCAGTGGCCGCTTTTAATAGTATGGCAGCATTAACAAATACATCGTCACTATCGAAGTTAAGATCCAGCCCCACATTTAGGTAGTCTTTGTTGCTCGTCATGAAGTAAAGATCGATACCCACCCGCGCGACCAACCGAGACATTTCACGTTTGGCAATGAAGCGCACTTCATCTACTAATTCTTTATCTATATAACCCACATCCAGCATGTAATCTTCTAGCATGGTAGTCCAACCTTCGGCGTGTTCATTTGCACTAAAGATGCGGCGTATAAACGAAGGGTGCTGGGCGGCAGTAGCAAACTGTAAGTGGTGGCCGGGAATCCCCTCATGAATCATCATCACCGGAATACCAAGCTCAGTGTGTTCTGCTAGTTGGTCTTCTTTTAGGGTCAGATAAACTAGGCTGGTTTTTTTTCCTTCTCTTAACGCCAGTGGTGGCCACATGGCACCAGCGGGAATTACGGGTTCTAAAAACCCAGGGGTTTGCATAATTTTCATGTCTTGCTCTGCGGGCAAAGAAAATAGCTTTTTATCACTAACAAAGTCATGGATGGAATCAATTTGTTGGTAATAATAATCCAAGACGGATGTTAACTTTCCATCTTTTAAGGTTGCTGCAAAGCGTTCGTTTAAATATTCGTGTAAATCAGTTTCTTTTGTGTCATTTGCCAGACCATATTTTTCACACAGCTTTGTTTTGAGTGAACTTAGCAATGTTTGAGTTTCACCCATAAAGTCTCGTGCCATTTTAGTCAGTTCGGCCGGAGAGAGAGAAATCTGGCGAATAGCCAGTAGTTCATTCACCTTATCCAGACCAATGGCAAAATTGGTGTGCGTTTTTTTGTTTTTTAAATCACTCAGGTAACTGGCTAGAGCGGTATTACATTGGGTGATAGCGACTTTTAAGTTATCCAACTGATGGTAGTTTTCCTGCTGTGCCCACTCCAGTATGGTTTGAAAAAGACTGGGCAACCCCTCCCCTTGTTCTAGCTCAATATCACGCCAGCGGCTAATAGGTTCGACTATTACCTCTGTCTCGATAGCAAGGTAGTTAGGCGCTTGCAGTAAACGGCTTAATATATCATTTAGTCGAAACTCCGGACTGCGCTCATCGTTTACAAAAAGCTGAAAAATACCGGCGCTGATACCGTCTACGCCGTTTGGCTGGCTGCAACGCTGGGGTCGGCCATGTTGTTGTAGTTGGGTAAAAAAGATGTTTTGTTGTAAATGGCTAGCCATTAAATCTAGGTCTAGTTGCTCATCAAACGTTTCACCCTTGATGGCTTGCAATTTGTTTAGTAGTTCTTTTGCTTGCTGGTTACGTTGTACCATATGCTCAAGGCTAGGGTCGCCCAGATCCCCCAGGTGCGCCTCGTCTCCCAAGGCCATGCTGGTATCGGCATCGGCCAATATAAAGCGTTTAAACTGTTCACTTATTTTTTCATAGGCAGACATGGAAAGAACCTTTTTATAGAGATAAAGTGTATGAGGACAAAGTAAGAACAAGTAGAAAAGATAACGTTTGTTGAAGGTAATTCACAATAAAGCATTCAAATTTATTATTGATTTGGATTCAAGAAGCGTACTTCCCATAATTTAAAGATAGCTTACTGATATTTACAGCATGGGTAAAATGCTTACATATCAACTTCTAAAAAAAGATCGCAATAGCGAAGAATAATACTTTTATGGTCTTGCCTTGATACCCTATGCATTAGCAATACATACCTGCTCAGTTGATTTATATCAAGAGAGATGGATTCGACCTATCTCTATCTCTTTTATAACATTCATTTAGTTTACATCTTTAAATAGCAGATGTACGCTCAATCCTTTAAAGATTCAGTTGAAATGCATCTTATGTTTTGAGGGCTCAGAATGTCATATTTAAATATGCTACTTGGTGAAATTGCGACTCAGGTACCGGGGGCTACCGCCTTACTGTTTAACTATAAAATTAACTTTTGCTGTAACGGTGATAAAACCCTAAAGTCCATAATAGAAAAGAAAGGGCTGAAGCCTGAAGATATTGTTCCGTATATAGAGGAGTTAGCCAGCCGCAGCGGCACTGCTCAAGATTGGTCGAAGGTAGATAATAAAAGTCTGATTGAACATATTTTAACACGCTACCACCAAGTGCACCGCGAACAATTAACCGAACTGATCCGATTAACCAACCGTGTGGAAACGGTACATGGTAGCCATAAATTATGCCCCATTGGTTTGGCTGATCATTTAGTCAGTGTGAAGCAAGAACTAGAACAGCATATGCAGAAAGAGGAATCGATATTATTCCCTATGTTGTCAGATGGTAATTCGCCGATGGTGTCAGGGCCAATTAGTGTAATGATGTCGGATCATGAAAATCATATTGAGAGCATAGATAGAATATATGCGCTTACTAATGATTTATCGTTGCACCCTGAAGCTTGTAATACTTGGCGTGCACTTTACTTAGGACTGCAAGAATTTATTAGCGACATCAATATGCACATTCATGTCGAAAATAATGTTTTGTTTGCGCGTGCGCTAAATAAAGGTGTTATAGCACCATCAGGCGCGGTTGGAGTTATGAGCGAGACAGATATTAAGGATGCCGAGCTAGGTAGTGTTTGTTGCGGATCTTGTAGCTAGTTTTTCTATCAAGTTAGTACCTAGGGTTTGTATGCTTGTACATGGATGTACTTGTTAGAAAGTGCAGGAGTAATTGCCTGAAGCGTACATGGATGTACTTGTTAGAAAGTGCAGGAGTAATTGCCTGAAGCAAAAAGGTAATATTGTTTGCTCTGTACCCTTTTATTTTGCTACTCACTAAATAGAATTGCTAACCGCCACACACAGATGATTTGTAGTTTTAAGCCAAATTGAATTTTATCAAACCGCTACCTGTGAGTTATTAGCGTTCCCTTTTATATTCTCAAAAACCACGAGTAAGAAACCCAAAGCGATACACTTTAATCTGAATGATAAAAACAAAAAGTGGTATTTTTAAGAATACTGTTATGTAACTAGAGAACTATGGGGCTTGCCAACTTGTTACTGTTCTACCATTGAACATTCATGTAATGTACTCAAATTCTATAAACCAGAAACCACCATTAAGAACAAAAATGCACGCAGACATATTTGGCATAAACATTGAGTACAGTGACCAGGGCTCTGGCACCCCTATATTACTTATGCACGGCAACCCCGATTGCCGCCATAGTTGGCAACCAGTGATTGAACGTTTGGGAGAAGATGTACGAATCATCGCTCCAGACTTTCCAGGTTTCGGAGGTTCTGATCCATTACCTGATGATTTTGATCTAGGCCCGGAAGGCATGGTTAAACTCTGGGGTCAGTTCATTGAATCACTAGATATATCTGAGCCGGTCGTTGTGGCAGTTCACGACTTTGGCGGCCCTTGGTTACTACCTTGGGTCGCGACATACCCAACCCGAGTGCGTGGATTATTGGTTTTGAATACTTTATTTCATCCTGGTATCCGTTGGCACTTCTGGGCAAGGGTTTGGCAAACGCCCTTACTCGGTGAACTATCCATAATGCTATTGAACAGACCCTTACTTCGATGGGAATTAAAAAGAGGCTCTGCAAACCTTCCTGACTCAGCCATCAATGAAACCTACGATCGTATGCACCTGACAATGAAAAAAACAGTGTTAAAAATCTATAGGGCTTACGCTAAGCCCAAAGAAATTTTTGATGGCTGGCAGCAGCAACTGGAAAAAGTACTAAAACAAATCCCCTCTCGCGTAATATGGGGTGATAAAGACCCATATATACCAAAAGAGTTTGCTTATCATTATGAAGGTCATGTTATTCATCAGCCTGAACATGGCCATTGGGTTCATATTACGAACCCAGACTTAGTCGCTAAAACATTGAAAGAACTAGCGACTGCATAAGCGATACACTCCCACACAGAGCATGGGAACGAGTTAAATGAATGGTAAATTACTTAATGACTCTGTGATGACTGAGAAGCCCGCATATAAAACACTGAATGATTGAGTTTCAATGGGTACAATCGGCCATTTCGTTAGTTGGCTTCACTAACGAATATTGTTGACGTAATAAGAGTTAACTAATAAGAACTTAGATTCGGAAGTTTAAAGCCTGCGAAGCGTTACGATGCCCAATTATTTATTTTTTTAGGGTGCCTGATTAGATTCTTTATCCATTTCTTGGTCGAGAATTTTATCAGGGTCGCCTGTAACAGGAGGCTCATCAAAAGCAGGTCCATTTATGAATAATTCTTCTGAACGTTTTTTCAATTTATCTTGGGTAGCTTTGAATTTATCTGTATATGAACCTTGATCTGTATTCATATTTATTACCTACAACCGCTTATATAAATAATGAGGATTTTTATTATGAGCATCTTCTAGTGGTATAGTACCTTTAATATATTTATACCCAAATCGTGAATAATAATTTACAAGCTGTTGATTCATCGGATGCATTATACGAACTTCTTCTGCTCCAATAGTTAATGCATATGCTTCAGCGGCCAATAAGTTAACAAGCATAACATAACCTCTGATTGGGCAGCTGTCAGGCGATCTTTCAGCATAATCAAGGCGAAGCCGAGTACCATTAAATGATGGCCTGCCAATAGGTAAACCACATAATGCATTTGACTTCCAAATAGCTAATTCAAAACGTTTAGGGTAACGCTGCTTGAGCTTGAATTCGTGACTCTTCACGATATCGTTCAAACCTGTTTTCTGCGTTTAAATGTGTTTGTTGCATAATTCACCCTATATATGCCGAGACTTTATCCTAAGTTCATAACTATAACAGAAGCTCAAACACTGATACCTGACAAAAGTTGGAAACATGACTTGAGTGGTTGTTTGGGAATTTTTTTGAAAGCCTAATTTTTAAACTAGGAATAGTTTGGCTCACTTTAATCCTGAAAAAGACTCAAAAACACCTCTTGGTGCCATTAGCTGACATTAGGTTAGGTATTAACCTCTGTCGGTTTCTCGCACTAAGCAACCACGGAAGAAGTGCCTAGATTTATAAGATGTTATCTTATGGGTAATGACTTGAGAGACCGCAAAGTGGACGTTCAACTTCATCGCTGAACATGGATTATCAGGCCATTATTTGATTGAACAATTAAGCCTGAAAGTTTCTAAAGCAGACTTCAAGGCTTATCGGAAAAAATGAGTTAGCAGACATGCACTGTCGGTAAATCAGGCCATTGGCTTAATAGTCAAAAACATCGTTTGAAAACCTAAAAAGATCTACTCCTGGTTTGGATCAAACAGAGGCTGAAAATACGACTTTCAAATCTTGGCCCTGTTCGTTTGTCGCACACTAGCCGCCGAAGAACGTTTGCACATGATCAGAGGACCGTGAATTTGACCACGACATTTAGGTTTGATAACCATTGAGCATGATCTGAGAGCAATAACGCTTCGAAAGTTCTTTAACGAACTCAGTATAATTAAAAGCTCAATTTGACATCACTTAGATTAGTTTTCGCTAATGAGCGTATTTGCTCTGCCAATTGCCTGTAAAAACTGCGATTGGGAGAATTTCGTCGCCAAGCTAATACATGAGTGCGAGACAATTGTAACTTTTCCACCTCTCTGACACTCAAACCTTGTGGTTGGTGTATTTCAGAATAGATGTAAAGCGCGGGTAGAAAGGTTAATCCCATCCCCATCATCACCATTTGACGCAAGGCGTCCAGGCTGGTTCCTTCGTAATCCCTGGCAATATTGGCACCCAATTCTACACACAGTAGCTCCATTTGGTGGTAGCTGCTGTATTGTCCTTCCAGCGTCAGTATATTCTGTCCCTGCAGGTGGTGGGTTTGGACTTTCTTTAACTTCGCCAGCTTATGATCGTCTGGAGTAACTAATTGTAGTGGTTCATGAAAAAGTACCTCAGCCTCAAAGCGAGAATTGCTAAAAGGACGAGGAATCAGCACCAGGTCCAGTCGCCCTTCCAATAGGTCGATTTCTAATGTTTTTGGCTTATTTTCCCTGACGTAGAGCTTCAGGGATGAGTAGGCTTGATGTAGCCCAGGTAAGATATTCGGTAGTAGGTAAGGGCCAACGGTAGGTGATACACCGATACGGAATGTGCCACCCGGCCCTCGATTGATCATCGTAGCCTTATCCATAAGGCCATTCATTTCCTCAATCACTCGCCGGGCATTTCCCAACAAATCTCTTCCCGCAGGCGTCAGGGTTGTGCCGCTGCGGCTACGCTCAAATAAGGTTAAGTTCAGAGCTCGTTCCAGATTGTAAATCTGAGCTGTCAAGGTAGGCTGACTGATATTCAAGTGCTCTGCAGCACGGCGAAAAGCAGTGGATTCAGCCAGACAGACAAAGTATTTCAGCTGTTTAATTGTCGGGGTTTCCTGCGCCATTATAAAGCCTAACTCTCGAGGACATTACTTATCAGTGATAGATAAATACTATCATTAAAATTCTAATACTTCTATTGATCTATCATGGCGTGCAATACATATTAGGTGCAATTTCAATCTATTACCGAACACTACGAGCAATAGTAAAAGCAATGAAACAGCTACTATTTAAACCTACGCATACCGTATTCGCTTGCACTTTACTTGTGTGCTCATTAGTATTCGCCATATTGGCTAACGCACAGGGCGATGATCTAACTACCCCAACCGGACGCACCGCTACTGAAATTTTGGCTTCCATTGGCCTTTCATTGCCACTAGAAAAAGCTATGCTAAAGGTATGACAGGTCAAATCCCCTTGCTAACCAGAACTAAGTGCAAGCACAAAGACGGTATTTATTAATGCATATCACTAAATGGGCAATATTACTTTCAACCTTCTGGCTGTTGCTTTCTGGCTATATCCAGCCATTATTGCTCGGTTTCGGCGCAGTATCGGTCATTGTCGTACTTTTCGTCTTGAAACGCATGGATGACGTCGATCAAGAAAAACAGGAGATTGGTACTGGCCTTCGCCTTATGCGCTATCTTCCTTGGCTGATTTGGCAAATCATTAGCTCTAGCCTCCAGGTAACAAAATTAATTTGGGGTTCAGCAGATAAGGTATCGCCAAGCTTAGCAACGATAAATGCGGAAAATATCCCACCAAACAAAAGGGCTCTTTATGCAAATTCAATCACGCTGACACCTGGCACATTGAGTGTGGATTTGGTAGATGGTGAAATCACCGTCCATGCACTGCAAAAATCATCCATTGAAGAACTTGATCAAGAAACAATGGAAAAGAAAATTACCGAGATATGGGGTAAACACAAATGACAGAAATGTACGCTGCTATTTGTATTGCTATTTTGCTGGTAATGGCGATCGCTCTGGCAAGAGCATGTTACTCCCCCACCGTTTACGACCGTATTTTGGGTGTCAATATGTTCGGTACCAAGACCGTGCTGTTTATTGCGGTCACGGGGTATTTGATGGGCCGTCCTGAGTTTCTGGATATCGCCATTGTATATGCTCTCATCAATTTCATAGGGATGGTCGCGGTACTACGCTTTTTTGAATACACCGCACCGGTTGAATAACACTAAATTAACTCTCAGATAAGAATGGATTGTCATGTTTGTCTTAGACATCATCAGTAGCATCCTGCTCATTGCAGGCGTATTTTTTGGATTAAGTGGCGCAGTGGGCCTGTTTAAATTTCCAGACTTTTTTACTCGCGTGCACGCCGCAAGCATCACCGACTCTATCGCCGCCATATTGATTATTGGCGGCCTGCTCTTACAGACGTCTTTCGATTTAAACACAGCAAAGCTTTTATTCATTCTGGCTTTTCTAATGATCACCAGCCCCACCGCGTCTCATGCTCTGGCTAAATCAGCCCGCCATGGAGGCCTATTAACAATGGCTGAAGTCAAAGAAAAACAACAGGAGCAAACACACTAATGGCCGAGTTGATTGATTTGGTGCTGCTGGCAATGCTGGCACTGACTGCTTTAAGGATTATATTTTTAAAAGACTTATTTGCCATCGTCATGCTGTTCGGTATCTACAGCTTCTTATCCGCATTGATATTCGTAAACCTTGATGCCGTTGACGTGGCTTTTACTGAAGCATCTGTTGGTGCCGGTATTTCTACGGTTCTCATGCTAGGCACCCTGGCACTTACTGGTCGAAAAGAAAAGAAGAGCTCTCATACTTCAATACTGCCTTTAATCGTCGTATGCGTCACAGGTGCAGCGCTTATTTACGGCACACTCGACATGCCTCCATTTGGCCATCCAGATAACCCAATACACCAACATGTCGCTCCGCGCTACATTGAAGAGTCACCTAAAGAAGTTGGCCTTCCCAACATGGTGACTTCTGTTTTAGCGAGTTACCGTGGGTTCGATACGTTTGGCGAAACAGTCGTTGTATTCGCCGCGGCGATTGGTGTCTTATCATTGCTCGGTATTAGACGACGTAAAGACAAAGATACCCCTGAGTCTGGCTTGGAAGCACATCACGTACTGCATGTGGTCGCCAAGGTAATCATTCCTTTAGTCATTTTATTCGCTCTCTATGTTCAGTTTCATGGCGATTTTGGCCCAGGTGGAGGCTTCCAAGCAGGGGTAATCGGCGCTGCCGCCTTTATTTTGTACGCCCTCGTCTTCGGATTACCAAAGTCCTTCGCAGTGGTCAGTCCTAAAATTTTACAACTAATGGCCTCCTTCGGCGTATTGCTTTACGCTAGCGTTGGCTTGTACAGCATGTTCAAGGGCGGCAACTTCCTTGATTACAACAAACTCGCAGCTGACCCTCTGGCCGGCCAACACTACGGCATCATTATTATTGAGCTAGGTGTTGGGATTACGGTATTTGCCGTCATGCTGAGTATTTTCTATGCCTTTGATAGCCAGGCAGAGAGGTCTAACATCCAGTGAACTTTATTCTCGATTACTACAACTACTGGATCGTCGTATTTCTGATGATGACAGGTTTCTACATCGTTATTTCTGCTAACAACTTGGTTAAGAAGATAGTGGGTCTGAACGTCTTCCAAACCTCGGTTTTTATGCTTTATATTTCTATGGGCAAGGTCACGGGTGGCACCGCACCGATTGTCGCTGAAGGTGTTACTCAATACTCCAACCCCCTACCCCATGTTTTGATTCTCACAGCCATTGTTGTTGGTGTAGCCACAACCGCAGTGGGCCTTGCGCTCATTGTTCGGATCAAACGTGCTTACGGCACAGTTGAAGAGAACGAATTTGATAACAAGGATGATGCCATCTAATGTTTGATCAACACTTACCTGTGCTTGCGATTATCCTGCCTTTGATAGCAGCACCCGTCACACTCGTTTTAGGCCGTTCAATATTGTCCTGGGGTTTTGCCACCCTGATCAGCACTTGGGCCTGTTTTGTTTCATGGCAATTACTAACAGCAACTTTATCAGAGGGTGTCATCAGTTACGCCGTTGGTGGTTGGGCACCTCCCTGGGGTATCGAATTACGTATTGATGCCGTCAATGCCTTTGTATTATTAGCCGTCTCTGCACTTTCAACACTGGTACTGATTTATTCCAAAGACAGTATTGAAAAAGAAGTTGAATCATCCAATCACTCCTTATTTTACACGGCACACCTACTGTGTCTTGCGGGTCTGTCGGGGATTCTGGTAACCGGAGACGCGTTTAATCTATTTGTATTCTTAGAAATTTCCTCGCTGGCAACCTACACCCTTGTTAGCTTGGCATCCGATCGACGCTGTTTAACCGCGGCATTCCGTTATCTGGTAATGGGAACCATAGGCGCAACCTTTATATTAATTGGCGTCGGTATGCTTTATATGAAAACCGGCACACTGAACATGCTGGATTTGGCCGTTCGAATTGATGCCTACGATAGCAGCCGCACCATTAATACTGGCCTTGCATTCATTATGGTGGGTGTCAGCATCAAGCTTGCACTATTCCCGCTCCATATGTGGCTGCCTGCCGCTTATACCCATGCTCCTTCTGCAGTGACCGCCTTTTTGGCCAGTACTGCTACGAAAGTCGCCGTTTATGTGATGATTCGCTTCATCTTTACTATCTTTGGCGCCGACTATGTTTTCGAAGAAATGGGAATGGACTTTATTCTGATGGCACTAGCGATTATCGCTATCTTCAAATGCTCATACACGGCTGCGGTGCAAAGCAACGTCAAAACGGTGCTAGCTTACAGCAGTGTTGCGCAAATCGGCTATATGATTCTCGGGATCAGCCTCGTCAGTATCACTGGTTTAATGGCAAGCCTTATTCATATCTTCAACCACGCTCTTATGAAAGGCGCGTTATTCATGGCCGTTGGCGCCGTGTTTTATCGCGTAGGCTCGGTCGATATCAAAGCGTTCAGAGGACTAGGCAAACACATGCCTCTTACCATGGCTGCCTTTACGATTGCAGGTTTGAGTATTATTGGCGTGCCGCTGACGGTTGGTTTTATCAGTAAATGGTATTTGGTTACCGCAGCACTGGAGCAAGATCATTGGGTGCTGGCTGCCTTGGTATTGGGTGGTTCATTGTTGGCGGTCGTCTATATTGGTCGTATTCTTGAAGCAGCCTATTTCCAAAAACTGCCTGAAACCCAAGACCCGAATAAGATTAAAGAAGTCCCTTTGCTGATGCTTGCTCCGATGTGGGCACTAGTTTTGGCAAACATCTATTTTGGTATCGATACCAGCCTAACCACAGAAGCGGCCAATGCAGCATCTGAATGGTTATTCCAAACCACCACATTAAGTACTAATGCGCAGGTGGCACCATGAATCTCTGGCAAGGTATTGAACCCTCACTATTAATCAGCCTCTCTATTCTCGTCCCTTTTATCGGTGCGCTACTGGTTATCGCCACTGGCAAAAATCCGAACCTCAGAGAAGCCGTCACACTAACAACCGCCGCTATTTTGTTCACAATTGTACTGGCCATCACTGACCATACCTTTAACGGTACAGTACTGAGTTTGGATGTTATTGAGTTATTTCCCGGACTAGGAATCAGCTTTGAAGTAGAGCCTCTCGGCGTATTGTTCGCTCTAGTCGCCAGCTTCTTGTGGATCGTCACCACGATTTACGCCATTGGCTATATGCGAGGCCACAACGAAGAAAATCAGACACGCTTCTTCTGCTGCTTTGCACTGGCCATCAGCTCCGTTATGGCGATCTGCTTCTCAGGTAATCTA
>Ga0209184_1001142_pt1 | contig 19271 bp, 22 predicted proteins | sample EN8Hudsemesocosm_2_FD_184627 | JGI IMG/M metagenome (GOLD analysis project Ga0209184, IMG submission 184627) | Methane-oxidizing microbial communities from mesocosms in the Hudson Canyon - EN8C Hudson Canyon (SPAdes) (version 2) | ecosystem: Environmental > Aquatic > Marine > Cold seeps | place... | reverse complement strand
TCCTTACCATTTATTAGGTGTGATGTTAGGTATCTCGGGTGAAGAGGTCATGAATCGTTTATCTGCCATGCTTGAAAGTGGCAAGATTCGCCGCATCGCTGCTGTACCGAACCATTATGTCTTGGGCTATCGCTCAAATGGCATGACGGTATGGGATGTACCGGATGAAAAAATTAGTGAGCTTGGACGTTTAGTAGGTGACCTTCCTTTTGTTAGTCACTGCTATCATCGCCCTCGGCATTTGCCCTTGTGGAATTACAACCTATTCGCCATGGTACATGGCAAGCGTAAGCAAGAAGTATTGGATCATATTGAAGAAATTACCCGTGTATTAGGCGACAATTGTCGTGGCAGTGATGTGCTCTATAGCACGCGTATATTAAAGAAAACGGGACTAAGGATTAAGCCGGATTCGACCAAGAAACCCAGAAAAGGCGAATAAGAGATGTTTCGTATTAGTCAGTACATGAAAGTATTACATGAGCAAACACCGCTAGGTAAAGCGCGAAATCCGCCAGGTCCAGTGGTGATTTGGAACTTAATTCGTCGGTGTAATCTAACCTGTAAACATTGTTATACCGTGTCAGCGAATACTCACTTTCCTGGAGAGTTAAGTACAGAAGAAGTTTTTACGGTGATGGATGATTTAAAAGATTATCGTGTGCCAGTACTCATCCTCTCAGGTGGTGAGCCTTTGCTGCGGCCAGATATTTTTGAAATTGCCAAACGAGCTAAAGATAAAGGCTTTTACGTTGGCCTATCCAGCAACGGTACCTTGATTGATGAAAATAACATTCAGAAAATAGCTGAAGTAGGTTTTAACTATGTGGGTGTAAGCATTGACGGCTTGCGAGCAAATAATGATGAATTTCGCCAAATGCAAGGCGGTTTTGATGCGGCTTTACATGGTCTTGAACTTTGTAAGCAACATGATATTAAAGCGGGTTTACGCTTCACGCTAACCGAACAAAATTGTCAGGATTTACCCGCCCTGCTCGATATTATGGACGAGCGAAATATCGAAAAGTTCTATTTATCACACCTGAACTATTCTGGACGGGGTAAACGTAACCGCAAAAAAGATGCATATTTTAAAACAACCCGCGATGCGATGGATTTATTATTTCAACGTGCCTGGGATGATGCGGTCGCTGGAAAAAACACCGAATATGTCACCGGGAATAACGATGCAGACGGGGTTTATTTACTGCACTGGGCTGAAAAACATCACCCGGATAAAGCACCTATACTCAAACAGCATTTAGAGCGCTGGGGTGGTAATGCCTCAGGTATGCATATTTCAAATATTGACAACTTGGGTAATGTTCACCCGGATACTTTCTGGTGGGATCATAATTTAGGCAATGTTAAAGAGCGTCCTTTTTCAGATATTTGGGAAAATACCGACGATGAATTGATGCTAGGTTTAAGACAGTCGCCCAGAAATATTAAAGGCCGCTGCGCCCAGTGTGCCTATTTTAAAATATGCGGTGGCAATACTCGTACTCGTGCTTATAGCTTTGACGGTGATTATTGGGGTGAAGATCCAGGTTGTTATCTGGAAAACCCAGAAATTGGTTTATCTGAAATCAAATTAGTTGAAAACACCACCACAGTTTAAGTTTGGCTTAGGAGAAGAATATGAATAGTAAAGCTAGACCCCCTGTACACAGCCCTTTATTGGCTGTTGGTGCACAAAACAAACGTGATTTTTTAGCAGGTGAAGTTGTCTTGATTGGCGCAGGTCCGGGAGACCCTGAACTACTCACCCTTAAAGCTTATCGCTTATTAAAAGAAGCAGATTGTGTGGTGTATGACCGTCTGGTGAGCGAAGAAATCATGGCGATGGTTCCTGAGAATGCCGAAAAGATTTATGTGGGTAAAAAACAAAGCGCACATACACTTGACCAAATCGACATCAACCAACTCTTGGTAGATAAAGCAAAAAGTGGCAAAAAAGTAGCTCGCTTAAAAGGCGGAGACCCTTTTATTTTTGGGCGTGGTGGAGAAGAAGTGCAAGACTTGCTTAAATCTGGTGTGGCTTGTCGCGTTGTACCCGGTATAACAGCGGCTTCAGCTTGTACTACATATTCGGGTATTCCTTTAACACATCGGGATTATGTACATGGCTGCACCTTTATCACTGGCCACCTGCAAGATGGCCCAGAAGGCCAACGCTTAAGTTTACCATGGGATGTTTTGGCGCGTGAAGATCATACTCTGGTTATCTATATGGGCATAAAAACCGCCCCGATACTAAGCAAGCAATTAATTAAACATGGCCTACCCAACAGCACTCCTGTAGGTCTGATCCGGCAAGGCACCACTGATAACCATCAAACTTTCAGAACCACGCTTGAAGATTTAAGTGAGTTTATTAGCGAAAATCATATTAAGCCTCCCACGCTGATTGTGATTGGTAAGGTTGTAAATGCCCTGAAAGAAGCATTGCCCACTTATCTATCAAATGAAATGACAGAAATACACTAGCAGCACACTTTCAACGACAAGTGATATGCGCAGCCTATAAACAAGACACGCATTTAGTGCTTGTTTAAAAGTAAAAGGTAGAAAAGTATGTACTTCAAATTACTAACGAGCGCCTTACTCGGTGTCATTTTCTTAGGCACTTTTTTTGCCTCAGCAAGTCAGGCAGCAAATTCTAATAATGAAATAAACCAGGGTGATGAAATAAATGCCACCATCCTCTACCAACAACACTGTGCTGTCTGTCACGGGGGGGAACGTTTAGGCTTAATGGGCCCAGCACTACTGCCTGAAAATTTATCACGTTTTAGAAAGCATAAAGCCATCAATGTCATTAAATCAGGCCGCGTTGCTACACAAATGCCATCCTTTTCGGATAAATTAAGTGAACAGCAAATACAATCTCTCGTTGATTTCATTTACACACCATTGGCAGAAGTCCCCGAGTGGAAACTGTCCGACATTAATCAGACCCGAAAGACCTTTTTTAAATCAGAAAACCTTTCTAAGACCCCTATTTTCAAAGCAGATATGATGAATCTGTTTATCGTGGTTGAACTGGGTGACCATCACGCTACGGTGCTTGATGGTGACACTTTCGAACCCATTCACCGCTTTCAAACACACTTTGCTTTACATGGAGGGCCAAAATATTCACCTGATGGCCGTCATGTTTATTTTGCTTCACGCGACGGCTGGGTGAGTAAGTTTGATATCTATAACCTAAAAACGGTTGCCGAAGTACGTGTCGGTATCAATACCCGTAATATTGCGATATCCAGTGATGGTCGTTACTTGATGGCCGCTAATTATCTGCCCAACAATCTGGTGCTACTCGACACTCAAAATTTATCTCCCATTAAACTAATGGATGTAAAAGATAAAAGTGGTAAAAGCTCCCGCGTGAGTGCAGTTTACAACGCACCGCCAAGAAACAGCTTTATTGCCGCATTAAAAGACATCGAAGAAGTATGGGAAATAAACTATCAGGATAAGCCTCCAGCAGGTTTTGTGGGTTGGGAGCATGACTACAATGAGAAGTCTGGCGATGTGGTCACCCCGGAACCCTTTCCAGTCAGAAAAATCAAAGTATCTGCCTTGTTAGATGACTTCTTCTTCAGTCAGGATTACAGCCTGCTATTCGGCGCATCCCGAAGCGGTGAAGGCATTGTTTTATCTTTAGATGCTAGGAAGGAAATCGGCACCTTAAATGTACCCGGTATGCCGCACTTGGGCTCTGGCATTACCTGGGAATACCAAGGTAGAGATGTCATGGCTACGCCGAACCTGAAAGAAGGCAAAGTGACCATCATTGACATGGACACCTGGAAGGTCATTAAACACATTGAAACCCAAGGCCCCGGCTTCTTCATGCGTAGCCATGAAAAAACGCCTTATGCCTGGGTAGATGTATTTTTTGGCCCGAATAAAGACATGATGCATGTCATCGACAAGTCCACCCTGGAAATCGTCAAAACCCTGAAACCCGTTCCTGGAAAAACGGCCGCCCACATCGAATTCACCAAAGATGGCCGCTACGCTTTAATGAGTATCTGGGACAAAGAAGGCGCACTCATCGTGTACAATGCCAAAACACTAGAAGAAGTGAAACGCCTACCCATGTCCAAACCTTCGGGCAAGTATAATGTGTTTAATAAAACCAGTTATTCACGTGGGACGAGCCATTAATCTCTCTATATGAGAGTCGTTTTTTCATTAGGTCAGAAAAGAAATTAATGCTTCATTAACTTGCAAGGATTTTTCGATATTGACCTAATGAGCAGCGCCATCAATCCAGACTATTTTGGTAATAGGAATGAGAGAGTACTTTTTAAGTATTTGAAAAAGGAAAACTGACATCTTGTTTTCCCCAAATAAACAAGGTTGGCTTGTTAAGCATGCCTAGCTTTTCCAACCACTCATGTAATCAAATAACAGTGCGTGTCTAATAGTAGAATCGCTGAGCGAGTTAAGCCTGGATAGCTAGCGAACGTGTTCTATTTTTCTAAGGCCCAGTCATGCCCCCTCTTCGTTTAAAAATAAGCACCCACTTTTGGTTACAAGATACGTTTACCGAAATAAAGGTATACCAGTTCACCAAGAAACGGGATATTTAAAAGTTTGAGGGTATTATTTTTACCTGATGGCCAGCCAGAATGATAATCCGAGAAAACACTGGGATATAAAGCTCCCACTGAAAGATGTTATTCTGAACTATTATTCCTATTCCAAAATTAGACGCTATGGTAGCCAATATATATGAGCTCAAGACTTCCATCTCTAAACCTGCTGACTGTTTTTGAAGCCGCTGCCCGCCATTTAAGTTTTAAGAATGCCGCCGAAGAACTTTGCATATCTCCTCCAGCGGTTAGCCATCAAATTAAGGTGCTAGAGAAACAACTGGATGTTTCTTTATTTAAGCGTCTTAATAGAGCATTAGAACTTACATCGGTAGGTCAAACCTACTTTGAAGAAATTCGCGGTGCTTTGCGGCAATTGAATCAAGCTACCAGCAGGGTCATTGAACGTCATGATAAACATTCTTTTAGGATCAACAGCATTCCCTTTATTACGAACAGTTTGCTTGTGCCCCATATTCAGAAATTTCAAAATAAACACCCCGAATTAATCATTCAAATATCTTCACAAATTCAGAGAACAGGGTTCTTCCTCGATGATACTGACGTCGCTATTCGCCATAAAAAAGGGGATGAACCAAGTTTGCATTATCAGGCCTTATCGCCGGTCCTCATCACACCTGTGTGCAGTCCAGAATACCTTGCTAATCAACATCAATCAGGCTCAATAGCGCTTCGAGATTTTCGGCTCATTCGACTGTCTACTGATAAAGAGTCTTGGCCATACTGGCTGACAGCATGGGAAAGCGATTTTTTTCCTGAAGAGGAATTATGCTTAGATAACTATCAAGCCGTGTTAGATGCTGTTAAGCAAGGTATGGGGCTTGCTATGGGTTACTTACCATCATTACTGCCATTAATTGAAAAGGGAGAATTAGTATTACCTTTTCCAAATCAAATAAGTAAATTTAACCAGCTCTATTTGGTCTACTTAAAGACTGAAAAGTCTAACCCAGAAATTGCATCCTTCCAGTCTTGGCTATTGGACCTAGTTAATTCACTCTGGTCAGATAAGAATATTTTATCTGAAGCGCACTAAAAACTCGTTTGTCGGCAGTTCCTTGATTATCTAGCATGTGCTTAGCACTTATCTGCTATGCAACAGTAATCGAGGGAATAATGAAGAAGGTCGATTTCACAACACAAGATGGTTTTAAAATCCAAGGATGCTTATTTAAGAGCGGAAGTTCGAAAGCGGGCATTATTATCAACTCAGCGACTGCTGTTGATAAAGAATATTATCAGGCATTTGCGGAGTATTTATGTAAACAGGGTTACACCGTAATTACCTATGATTACCGAGGCATTGGTGAATCTCAAGCCACGAGCAAAATGGACAACGCTAACATGCTAAGCATGAGAGCGTGGGGCGAACAAGATTTTGAATCGGTAATTCAGTGGGCCTTGAAAACATATCCTGAATTACCCTGGCATTGTATCGGTCATAGTGTCGGCGGCCAGCTAGTAGGCTTGGCACCGAGTAATACTAAACTGACCAGCACATACTGTGTCTCTGCCCAAAATGGCTATTGGAAAAATTGGGACACCTCTAAAAAGCCCAAGTTATTCATTACATGGTACGGTTTAATCCCGTTCTTTAGTATGACCCTGGGACGTGTGCCGGGCTTCCTGCTTGGCGGTAACAGTTTACCAGCGCCTATCGCATTAGAGTGGGCTCGGTGGTGCAGAAATCCGGATTTTATAACAGACAATCATGGTAAACCAATTCGGAAATACTTTGAGCAATACAGCTCAAAAATGTGCTTCGTAGTCGTCAAGGATGACCTTGATTTTGCACCAGAGAAGTCGGTTAAGGCCTTACAAAAACTTTACACCTCAGCAAACACTAAACGCCAAATGATTGATCCAAAAACATTTGGGATAAAGAAAATAGGCCACTTTGGTTTTTTCAAACGCCAAAACAAACATACGCTCTGGCCAATGACGCTTGAATGGTTCGAGCAATTTTCTGTTTAAACTGCACTATTGCTTCTACACCCACTAACCAAGTTTTTTAAGGATACCCAGTATGTTATCTGAAGTAATTGATGGTTTCTTACCTACGATCAACAGAAAGAAAATAATGAATGGCCCAGCATCATTGTCTCGGGATGGTATTGCGTTTATGGACCTAGGGGCTGCACATATACGCTATCGCGTAGTCGGCAGGGGTAAACAAACCTTGGTTTTTGAAACAGACCCCCCTATCGTCATCGAACACTATGATGAACTTATAAATATGTTGAAAGATGACTTTCGGATTGTGATTTTTGAGCCACCTGGTTTTGGTTTTTCTCTACCGAGTATGACGCTAAAGTACGATATAGACACCATGGTTAACTTAATTGAGAAGTTTCTTAGCCAGTTATCTTTAGGGCCCTATTTATTGGTAGCACCTTGTGTAACTGCCTTCGCAGCTGTAGCATTAGCTCAAAAACGCCCTGATTTAATATCCCATTTAATTCTGTCTCAAGTACCCAGTTGGGAGCAAATGTTAAAATGGAAAGTTAATCGAGACCCTAATGGTCTGTTAGGTAAACCTGTTATTGGCCAACTATTACTCCAGTTTCTTAAACGAAAACGTACGCCCGACTGGCTTGAAAAGGCCTTAGGTAATGAATTGCTACTAGCTCCTTTTAACCACATTGCACAGGTTGCCTATTCTCACGGTGCAAGCTTTAGTCTCGCTTCAGCCTTTCAGCAATTTCTAAAAGGCCCTAATCCGATTACAGGACAGACTCGTCAACCTACATTAATAGTTTGGGGGGATTTAGATAAATCTCATTGTGAGACCTGTAAACATTCGAGTTTGGAATTAGCGACATCGGCCAATATTATTCATATTCCAGAAGCAGGTCATTTTCCTGAACTAGAAACACCAACCGCTTTTGTGACACATTTAAATTCATTCTATAGAGGGACTTTGTAGAGTGGCTAGAAAGCTCTAAGGACATACACTTATAATACCACCGACCTCAGCCCTTACTTTCTGCTAGCATCGTGTGGGAATAAATTCCGGCCTACACATAAAGAGCAATCGGCTTAAAGTGGCACAAGATTGTCCGTAAAGATGACCTTTGAAAACAGCCTATTTTGTCTTAATTTCTCATTGCTGAGCGCTTCAAATTAGCCAGGTTGTTATAACGATAGTGGTCGAGGCTATTTTTTTAACTCAGAAATCACCAAGTCATATAGCTGCTGTGCACCAAAAGACGGTAACGGGTTTTCATTCACAAAGAAGGTCGGTGTTTGGCTGATTTGTAAACTACGAATATCTTCTTTTTCCTGCGCGAGAATTCGGTTTATTTCTGTTGAGTTCATGACGGTTTTTGCCGAATTGACGTTCAAGCCCGCAGCTTCCGCTATTTCCCATGCTCGGTTAAGGTTGGGTTCATGGTGAGATGCCCATTGCTGCTGATCTTCAAGCAGTGCTTCAAGTACCGATTTAAAAACATTCTGCAAACGAGCAGCTTCTAACATGCGAACAACGGTTTCCGAGCCTTGGTGAAATGTCGCATAGCGCAGCACAACACGAACATCGTCAGGGTGTCGCGATAGAATTTCTTTCACGAAAGGGTAGAAGTCTCGACATGCTTCGCAGGCCGGGTCAAAGAATTCCACGATGGTGACCTTCGCTGTTTCAGCACCAAAGCTTGGTGAGTAAAGCCTTTCATACGCATCGTCCTCTTTTAGGCTGCTATCAGCCTTTGTGCTTTTGTTTGAGGATTGGGCGTCTTGCTTGTTTGTATCAGAACATCCGCCTAGTGAAAGCGTTAATAGTACACAGACCAGGGAAATAACGATCTTATTTTGCATATCAATATAAACCAAAAATTTAAATGAGGTGCTTATATTAAATCAATGGCAGCGAACTTTCTTGATATAAATGTCAATATCGCACCGCTCATCATATTTGTTGCCATTACATAGTCATGAGATGGCGTGAAAACTAAGGGCTTGCCAAAAGTTCAGGAGGGCATATTTCAGAGCTCAATGATTCAGCCATTCAAACTGCTTTTTGAGTTGAGTACAAATTAGAGTAAAGGGAAATTATTCATTTTCATTGGTGACGAACACTAGAGGTTCACCCTGTTCGTCAATAGTGACTTCAAAGTTGATTGGTCGGCAGCAGACTTGGCAATCTTCAATGTAATTTTGTTGGGGTACTGAACAATCAATTTGTACACTAATTATTTCGCCGCAATATGGGCATGAAATATCTTTATCTATCAAATCATAATGCATTATGAATGCTTCCCCCCGAAATATTAGAAACGGCCAGAGCTTTTTAAACGCCGAGTCACCATCCAATGATAAAGTTTGCTAAGTATGGGGCGAATAAATGGCAGTGCAATAAACCAAGCTAAGGGCTTTAATAAGGTGGTTCTTTGCATTAATACAATATAGGCATCCAGCTCACTTAGTATTTGTGGTTTTTGCTTATCGGATTCAACTTTGATATGCAGCTCTTTGAGGGCCTTCTTTGGGTTAATACCTAAAGCTAAGAGTTCTTCATCTTTATGAGTGATGTCCACCCAATTTACATTCTTGCCAGCTTTACCTGCTAGGCGCAAATAATTATCTCTATCCGTAATGCAGCTAGGACATGCGCCATCGAAAAAAACACAGCTCTTATCGAGGTCTTTTTTCATGAGAATCAACTCGTTTCAGAGTAGCAAATAATTGACTGACTATCGTTGTTATTAGATCTGACTTACTGCCTTAATGCACTATTTTATTATCCGGAAATACTAGGCTATATAAGCTATATAAGCTATATAAGCTATATACCACATGCTTTTTGTTTAAATTTCATCTTAATAGAGGGAATGATTTTTTGGTATAATGTCTATAAAAGCCCTTAAGGCTGCTGATTGTTTCGTTTTCTATGCGTTGCCTGAGGATATGGGGGTTATTATGACTAAAAAACGAAATAGGTTTATTGTTATTGTATCTTTCTTCTTTTTGCTAATTGCTCCAACAACAAGTGGAAAGACAATGTCTCAGGATATTGTGCAAAGTGCTCAAGAACTTGATGCTCGATATGAAGAAGTAGGTGATAGTTGGGAGCGGTTTAATATCGACGAACTCCTTGACATATATGGCCCTACTTCAGCAGGCCAGCCTTCGAAAACAGCAACAGACGAAGCCCCTTATGATGAAATTGGGGAGTATGGCGTGGAGTACGAAAACATATATGAAGAATACTGGGATGTACCGGATGTAACCCCGGAAGACATTAAGGATGTAGACCAATAGCATTAAGTGTATCGGCTCAAACCTAATCAGACAATACTACTTTGACTCAAAAGTGTCCGTTAGATGGATACTCATGTTAACTTTTTCATTTTAGCACCGATTAACCATCACATATGGCGCTCACGTAGTTCACGCACACCTCTTCCTAACTTACTACGCAATAATCCTCGTAAGGTTGCACCATCGGAATAACCTACTTGCTCAGAAATACGCTCCACACTTTCATTTGTGGTTTGCAGCAGATGCACAGCGCGTTCAACTCTCAAGTCTTGGACATAGGAGAGCGGCGATTTACCCAATACTGATTTCAATCGCCGCCCTAAAGTTCTTTCACTTGCACCAATGGCACGTGCAGCATCATTTAACGAGAAGCCTTGAGCAATATTTGCTCGCGCCCATCGTTCAAAACGTTCAACCAATGGATCGGTGTGAGCCACATGATCAGGAATAATAAATACTGCTTGTGAAGAGCGAGGTTCAATTAATAAATAACGCGCACACAAAGATGCTAATGATGGACTCATACCACGTACAACACCTAAACCTAAATCAAGATGTGCCAGTGCTGCGCCTGCTGTTGTAAAATGCGATGAGTTGACTAACATCTGCGATTCATCAAGCTCTACTAATGGGTAGCGCTGACGAAACAGCGATGACAACCACCAAGAAGTCGTAGCTCTTTGACCATCCAACAAGCCTGTCTCTGCAAGTATAAAAGTCCCTGTGCACGCAGCCCCTACAGAGGCTCCTGCAGCGGTCCAGTTTTTTATCAACTCACTGAATTCTTGCACATCATGACGCATTAAAGCTTCTTCAAGTGACGCGGGCATTTTGGCACCCAAGGCAGGAATCAACACAACATCAGGTACAGACAGCTCAGAAGCTAACTGAATCGGCACGCTTAAACCCTGCGCTGTAGTGACTTTGCGTCTTACACCTACCAAATGGGCATCAAACCGCACAGAACTTTGATCAATAGGGTTCAGTTCCTTGGCAGTACCTATGACATCCATCAGTGAAGAGAGACCTATATCAAAAACTCCTTCAAGTACTACAATATAAATACGCATGGCTAGATCACCTATATTAATGGCGTTATCGCCACTTTAGAGGATATTATCATAAGATTAATATAGGAGTCTCCACAATCAACGATAGGAACATCATCATGGTAAACACAGCAATACTCGCAACCGTTAAAGCTAAAGATGGCAAGGAACAAGCCGTAGAAGACTTTCTGAAAAGTGCTTTGCAACTTGCGAATGAAGAGGAATTCACAACAGTTTGGTTTGCAATAAAAATTGATGCATCAACTTTCGGTATATTTGATGCATTTGCCAATGACACCGATCGCGATGCACACCTTTCGGGTCCAATAGCCACTGCACTGATGGCAAATGCTGAAGAATTACTAGCTGAAGGTCCTAGCATTAAAAAAGTAGATGTCTTGGCAGCAAAACTGAATAGCTAATTTCGAATGTAAATTTTACATATCATATTCACCTGCCGTACACATGAACGTGAACGGCAGATCATGCTGTGCTCAAGCAGCGCCGGGCTCTATAAATTACTAACTTTAAGGACATTAAGTTGCCAGATCGATGCAATATAAGGTTTTCATTAACAACTAATAACCAGAAAACTCAAACCTAAAAGTGAGGGATATTTTTTACCCTTGCAAGAACAATTGTGCCACTTGCGGACATCTTGAGATTAAGTTTGTTAAGTGTTTAATGACAATGTTTCCTTCAAAGCATTTAAAAGCGCTTGATAAATAGGGTTACAAAATTCAGAAACCTCGTCTTCATTTGTGGATTCAAATGTTGAACTCCATTCAACTAAGCAAACACCATTATTTTCACTTAATTTAACTACACCAACATAATTATTGACTGCATCAATGGCTACAGGCCCTGGACCATCATCAATACTGTAAGAAAAGGTATAGTTTGAAGGATCATATTTCGTCAGAGTTTCATGAAATGCATCGTTAAGTACTCTTTTTGCACCAACTTCATCGCCATTTTTTTCACCCACTTTGTCTAACGAAGTTATGACCCCTGAAGCCCATGATAAGTCGTGAAAATCACAGATAGTATTCCATACGTCATTAATCGAAGAGCTGATTTCAACTATGTTGTAACATTGTCCCATAACATTATCTTCCTCTATGCTTATTTATACCTTCATCGCTAAATATCTTAGACACAAGCCAGCCCCACGACCGACAACCTCGCTGATGATTCTCGCTAGACGGTGTGTACGTTAGTTTGGCAGCGTGCCGTTCCCATATTTCAAGCCGACATGAGCATGAAAGAGCAATCTCAGAATGCGCTTTTCCATTGTTCTGTGTCGATGAACCACCGTTCCTCGTAGATTTTGTCGCCTTTGAATTTAAACAGGACTGACAGTTGGGAGCCTGCAATCTTTGCGGACTTCCACTCAACAATCGAGACAACTTCGTTTCCCTTTTCGATTTGGCGCAACTGTGTTATTTCGAAACCTGGCGGGAGAATTTCCCCAAGGCCATTCAGTGCCGAGCGGAATGCCTCTCGCCCCTCAAGGACGTCTGCCTGCCCCGGCATGATGAACGTCATTTCATCCACATAGTCGGCCACTAAGGCATCGAAATCTCCGGCACCTACTGCATCCCAGCCACGTTGTACGATATTAGATAAACTCATTGGTATTTTCCTCCTCAACTAACCTTTCGCGCTATGCGCTCACTGAACATCAAAGTGTTAATTCCAAAATTAAAAGTCCGATGCTTAAAGTGAACGGCCTATTGTTAATAATAGTAGTAAAAAGCGAGAACTGCTGATGTACCGACTAAGTAATCTATGAGTTGGTCGTAATATCTGCTTTACAATAGGTAGAGTTAAAACAGGCCATACCAAATAACATAACTTCAGTTTATCGCATAATACAACTAGGCCTCATGCCTATCTTTAAACTCAGCAGCGATGGCAATAAAAGTGTCTTCACATTGCGTAAATGCACGCACCATTCTGGGGTCGAAGTGGCTGCCCTCGCCCTCAAGAATAATGGCTTTAGCTTTTTCATGATCGAAGGCAGGTTTATAAACCCGTTTGCTGATTAAAGCATCATAGACATCCGCTAAAGCCATCAGGCGAGCAGATAAGGGAATTGCATTCCCTTTGAGTTGATTCGGATAACCCGAACCGTCCCACTTTTCATGGTGACAAGCCGATATTTCGCGTGCATAGCTCAAAAAAGAGTTTGACCCTAATCTCGCTTCAGCGACTTTCAGTGCGTCTGCGCCTAATTGGGCATGCGTCTTCATGATCTCAAACTCGTCATCTGTCAATTTGCCTGGTTTCAAAAGGATACTATCGGGCACCCCCACCTTACCTACATCATGTAACGGTGCTGATTTATATAAAAGATCAATCGTTTGTTCATCAAGCTCATCCTTAAAGTCAGGATGCTGACTTAAATGGGTCGCAAGCGCTTTCACATAACGCTGAGTACGCAGTATATGAGCACCCGTTTCATTGTCTCGCGTCTCTGCCAAAGACGCTAAAGCCAATACCGCAACATCACGGGTTACATTCAACTCTTCATGATGCTGCTGCAAACTTTCGATCATGGCATTCGTGCCATGTGCCATCAAACCAAACTCATCCTGACTGGTCACAGGTACTCGCTCAACCAAGTTACCCAGCATTACCTCATTCAGTACACTGTTTTGGTGAAACAAATACATCTTCAGGTTAACCACGTAGGAGCGAATAATACGTAGACTATAAGCAAGCAAGACAATCATAATAAATGCGACCTCGGACAGAATGCTCGTTCTAGCATTTGAGGGGATCAGCTGATTCTCGTGACTGAGTAACCAGTCCAAGTCTTTATTAACCACCAAAAATAAGACTAGAGAGATACTCACCACGACCGTCGTGGCCATCAGGCTGAATTTTTGTGCAAAGGAGGTAAAGCGATGAGCCAGATTCAAAGACTTTTGTTGCTGCATTAGTTTCTGCGATAAATATCGCTCTCTCAATAGAGCCAAATCTACTGAAACAAATAAGCCTAAAATTGCCACGCCCACCATAACCTTCAAAATACTATGCCAAGGAGCACCGTATAAGGCAACGTTTACCAAATTGAGAGCGATTCCTGCACATAGAAACAGGCCTATATCAACCGTAAATTGCCTGAAAACCTGATATTCACAAGTGTGTGATTCAATATTTCTTAACAAATAGCAGCGCGCTAACCACGCAAGAGAAATAGGTAATGCCAATTGAAACGGAGAAATCGATTCTAATAAAGGACAAACCTGTATGCCATAAATGGTAAAGAGCACAGCTGCCAAACTGTAGTGAAATAAGTCAATAAACTTTGTTTGACCATCTTCGGCCTGACGAGACTTATACAGGTATCGTTGATATAAGGATAAATTATCTGACATTATATAATTTCCTATTTAGCCTAGCTTTTATCCGACCTTTTTATTCTTTCAATAAAGTAGACGCATGATGGTGTAAAAAGTTTCAAATATAAGCATAGTTTGTAGAATCAAAAGGGGGCATACTATTTTTTATACTGCAACTATTCTCAAGTTCGCTTTTAATTCTTGGTTAGAGCTCTCACAATCAACTCGACACTGACAATTAGACTAATTTATCATCAACTCTCAGAGACTTAAGTGGCACAAGCGGTCATCAGGGATCTTATTTAGCTTCTATCTTTATTAGTACTTTTTAGGCTAATCTTACCGTCTTCTATTTAAGAAAATAGGGAAACGTTATAAATGCTACGATTTACTTTATCGAGTCTGATTTGGGTTTTATTTTCAGGGTCGGTATTTGCTCAAGAAAAGGAGACCATCCGTTGGCTGGCGTGGGAACAAGTTCCTAACTTTATTACTCAAGGGGACTATAAAGGTCAAGGTGTTGCAGGCTCTTTGACGAACACATTACAACTGAAGTTGCCTCAATATAACCATGAAATGCTCATCAGTAATACCCGAAGGTACAAAAGGCTAATTCGCGAAGAGAACGTCTGTGTTGCCTGGGCCTGGATCGTCCCTGGAAGTGAAGAATTTAGAATCCATAGTAGAGCGGTTTCGTTGGCCCCTAGAACGGGAATTCAAATATTGAAATCAAAACAGCACCTGTTTGGCAAGCCAGGCGAGACTCTTTCTTTAGCAAAACTTCTATCTAACCCTAACATCACGCTAGGTTATTTGGAAGAAATGAGCTACACGAAAAAAGTACATACATTATTGGAAAAATACAAGAGGCGCGGTTGAATTCGACCTATCAATGCTGGATAGAAATCGTTTGGACTATTTCTTCGGGTTTTCCGCACAGGCTATTTTTGATGCTAAAGTAAAGGGTATTCCAAATAAATATCAGTTTTATAATATTGAAGAAATTGATATGTACATGAGTATGCATACTCATTGCTCAAAAACACCTTTCGGTAAGAAAGTCATGTCGGAAGTAAATAAAATTCTCACACAGGATCTATTGATGGCGCATCTTGCGACGGTAGAGCGGTGGTATGGTCAAAACAAGAATTACAGAAAAGTTTTTATTGATTATGTTATTAATCAAAACCCCAACAAATTGGTAACCAATCCAGAGTATTGATTGCGGGTTAATTAAAAGTCCGCTTCAACTTATATTGAATAAAAATATAAGGACACACACTCTTCAATTAACATCTAAAACAATCAAAATTATTCTTCATTGAAGTACCCAATCCTTCGCAAAAGGATTTCGCGATGATTCAGGTACCTTTTATTTCCAGTAGCGTGCGTTATCAAGCCCCTTCCAACGATAACACCCATGCATACCAGGAAGAATCTTTGGTGTTAACTTCGTTCTTTTGCAGCGATGCTTCGATGAATCAGTTTGATGCCCGCTAGATCTGGTGGTTCATAAATTTCATCATAAACTCGCTACAACTCTTGGCGCATTGCTTTATCTGGATGCCGACTGTAAAGCCGTCTGCTGCAAATAACGAATGTTTTACCACACCAAGAATAGTGAATTGTCGGTTTCGTCCTTTGTAAAATGCCTTGATTTCCACTTTAACCAGGGTTTGTTCCTGTAGACTGACCGGCGACCTCAAGGCTATTCCTATATCACTGAGATCCTTGGTCGTACACTGGATAGACTGTTGGTTTTTTAGCGTCACCAGAGCGGGCCAGTGAGCCTCTCGCCGAGTCTGCATACGTCTGTTTGAATCATCAGATCCTCCCTGGATAAATATTTTTTCATTGGCGACATAGCTAGAGCTGGAATGGGCACTTTGGGGATGAGGTTCCGCTTTGGAGACCGGCGCCGGCGATCTATCAATCATCTCGACCTCCATCTCTGCCGCGTCGCCAGGCTTTGCTGCATTTTCCTCATTTATGTGTTTGGCTTCAGATGGGTTAGCGGCTAAGGATAACGGCCCACTCGCGCTGCGCTTTTTGGAGGTTTTAGCGTTTAATTCAGGCACATCAGCTATATTTATTACCACGGTTAATAGCTCGTCAGTCGGCGCTTTGAACTCTAAGTCGATTAACTTGAAATCAACTTCGGAAAAATGAATGACGGTATTATGCGTGAGCAACGTGTCAACAGAGATACGATTTTTGTTTACGAAGGTTCCATTGGTAGACCCGAGGTCTCGAATGTAAAGACGGCCCCCTTTTTTAAAAATTTCAGCGTGTTCTCGAGAAATACCGGAGCGTAAAATCACCATATCAAGCGACTTACTTCTGCCAATGATGAAGGGAAAATGCGTAATGGGTGATTTTCTGACCGTTTTGGTTTCGTCTAGACTACCTTCTAAGTGCCAAAGCGCCATAAATTTAAGCTCTGTGAATGTTTTCCTGATGGTCTTTCAGTATAAGAGGCGTGAGAAAAAACGCATAGTTAAACTGCCGAACTAATCGTTAAAAACTGTTTTTGTTGAAATGTCTCGTATTTTAACAACCTGGCTAAATCAGTTAAAAGGCTAGAACTTTGGATTAAATCCCAATTTATGAAACGCTTCGCGTGGTTTATGTACTACGAGGATAACATTCACTGAATGTTCGCCAATCTATGGTAAAACCTAATATCTGAAAGTTAATCATGCCCGTGGTAGCATTAACAAGCACATTGACGATACGCCCTCGTTTAGCTAAACCGGTGTCAGTTTCATCCATAGACGTCATTTTTGATCTTTACTTGAAAATCATGTTAACACCCGTTAACATGATTGAAAAATTCAAATAGAGTCATATTATGAAAGATATCTTATCTTCTGTTTTTACATTTCAAAGTCGTTTAGTCATGGTCGGTTGGTTAATCCTTGCCTGCCTTCCTTTTTGGGAATATATGCCAACAATCGTCATGGCAATTGTTCTAGTCATCAGTGTTGTTTATGCTTACTTTATCCTATTTGGTAGACGCTTCGATGATGATGGCGCTAGACAACCAAACTTTAAGGACTTTGCCTCACTTTCTGGTGTGGTAAAAATGTTTGCCAATCGGCGTGCAGCCTTAGCGGGATGGTTGCATTACTTAGCATTTGATTTGTTGATTGGCTTATTCATTGTTTTGGATTCACAACACCATGATATTTCACACCTCATGGTACTGCCTGTTTTATTTCTATCTTTAATGATTGGTCCGGCAGGTTTAGTCGCTTATTTTATTTTCAGAGCACTCTATACCGGTAATTTTATTGACCTTTCATGGATGTTATAAGTGCGAGTCAAAAAATGAACCCCACTAAAGATAGAATTCTGGAATGTGCCTTAGACTTATTTTTAAGTGACGGTTATAAAGGACTATCGATGCGCAAAATTGCACTCTGTGCAGATATTAGCCCTACTGCGATTTATCGTCATTACAATGATAAAGAAGCACTTTTTCATATCATTCTCAAAAAGGGTTTTAGCATGCTGATGAGTTATCTCAAGCCAGCGCTTAAAGGTGAAACAGCTCTAGAACGACTGAAACTGGCAGTGCAGTATTATTTAGATTTTATGATTGAAAAACCAAAGTATTGCGAACTTATTTTTATTAAAAACGAAAGTCGTGATGAACTGGCTAGTCACGAAGAATTACGTGCTTATTCAAAAACTACTTTTGATTTCGATACTCAACGAATACAAGAGTGTATGGATGTGGGTGATTTGAAGCAAGACAGCGCCAGTGAGGTTTCACTTTTATTATTATCGACTTATGTTGGCTTCTTTTCTCTCTATGTCAGTGGACTATTACCAAGAAGTGAAGTGCAATTGAAGGAACTTTATTGGAAATCTATGAATCGAATATTTGAGGGTTTGAACACCTAGTGCTTACTGCATGAGATAGAGGAATAAAATATGCCACTTATTCAGTTCGATACTGTCGAAGGCGCTTTAGATAACGAAACTAAAAAAATATTAGCTGATGCTTTAACGGCATGTGTTGCTGAAGTGATTGGTGAAAAAATGAAAGGTCACACTTGGGTTATCATCAATGAGGTGCCAGAAGGCAACTTCTTTGTAGGCGGACACAAACTGAGTCCAAAAATCTATCATAAGATTATGCATGAAAAGCGATTATTGGAGGTCCAGTCATGAGGTCACTAGCCAGCACCGTCACCAATCAAGAAAACTCATCCATATTAGCCAATGGAATATCATCAAACCACCTCTATTTGGAAGATCAGGATTTTAATATCCATTACCTCCAAGCAGGCACCCATAATAGCAATAGCGAGGTTATTTTATTAATACATGGTTGGCCGACTTCATCTTTTTTATATCGCCATATGATGATGCCACTAACCCAGTTTCATAATGTGATTGCATTAGATTTACCTGGGTTTGGACTGTCAGACAAAGACCCAAACGCTCGTTATAGCTTTAAGTATCACGCATCTATCATCGAGAGTTTACTGTGCAAATTGAATATTGAACGCGTGCATTTGGTTGTTCATGACTTAGGAGGTCCAATTGGCTTATGGTGGGCAAAACAACACAGTAAAAAAGTAGCGTCATACGTTTTATTAGACACCATTGTTTATGACGATTTTTCTTGGGCAGTAAAATTGTTTGTATCGATGACGTTAATACCGGGTATAAAAAATTGGTTTAGCCGAAGTGGCGGTATCAAATTTTCGATGAAACTAGGTGTAAAAAACAAACAGCGTTTGAATGAGTCAGTACTTAAAGCTTACCAAGCACCATTTAAGTCTAAGGGAGACCGGCAATCCTTATTAAGGACAGCCCACAACCTACACCTTAATGGCTTTAAAGATGTCGCTGAACATATGGAAAGCATAGATAAACCTCTTTGTATGATCTATGCAGAAAATGATGTGATTCTACCCGAAGTGAAAGATACTTTTTCTCGCCTGAAGAAAGTTCACTCCTCCTCTGATTTACAT
>Ga0209184_1001134_pt1 | contig 19376 bp, 14 predicted proteins | sample EN8Hudsemesocosm_2_FD_184627 | JGI IMG/M metagenome (GOLD analysis project Ga0209184, IMG submission 184627) | Methane-oxidizing microbial communities from mesocosms in the Hudson Canyon - EN8C Hudson Canyon (SPAdes) (version 2) | ecosystem: Environmental > Aquatic > Marine > Cold seeps | place... | reverse complement strand
AAGTATATGGGTTTTATCTACGGCGCAGACTCTTTGGTCTTAGCCCGTATGCAAACTCTAGTCATATACTTTGATATAATGCTAGCTAAGCAATATATCATGCTTTGGAGAGATACAAGCCCGTATGGAAGCACGGAATACGGGAAGTTCAGCGCATCGAATGCCCCGTATTACGCAAGCTTCATACGGGCTACTTGCTCTCGTTATGAATTCCGAGCTTTCATAGCATCATCGTAGGATGGGTAGAGGTACGAAACCCATCAATGTGATTAATTTATATTTCTGCCTTATCGATGCTGTTTGATGGGTTTCGCAAAAAGCGCCCTACCCATTACGCAACAATCATGTAGCCCGTATGGAGGTACGGAATACGGGAAGTTCAGCGCATCGAATGCCCCGTATTACGCAAGCTTCATACGGGCTACTTGCTACCAGCTAATAGTTGGAAGAGAAGAGTTTGGTATAAAATAATTATGCCTATTTGCCCCTGTTAAATATAAGTTTGATGTACATTTAGTTGATGCGCTACCATCATATTCATATAAGCCAACATCATAATACCCTTGAGAAATAATGGACAATACAACACTATCATCAGATACTTTTTTAAATCCAGAAAAACTAATTGTTTGTAATACCCCATTCTCATTAATAGTAGCGTCACTATAAATAGCATCGTTAATTTTGATGCAGATATTTTTATTATCTGCCTCCCAATTTCCTCCACCCTTTTTACAATTAAATTCACTAGCAGTTGATGTCCATGTTTCACTATTTGTTTCACAACTTGATTTTGTTGTATAAGTCGTATTAGAACAACCTGTTATTAATGTACCAACAAATGCAGTACACAAGGCTTCCGTAGTATATGCAGAGTCACTACAAGTAGGTATTGATGTCCATGTATTAGCTAATTCACAACTACTTTTAGTTGTAAACCCTGCATCAGAGCAAGTTCCTGCAACCTCCCAAATTAAAGGACTTGTACAACTTGCCAAAGTATGACTAATTAAATTACCACCAACATCAGTACAGTTTCCTATAATCCAAGTTGCTTTTTTAGTAGAACCACAAGAACTAGAATCATAAGCGGGGTTACTACAAACATCTGCATTACAACCCCCATTATTCGGAACCATAATATTTACAGTTATATTGTCAACATCAACAGTCCAATCAGTATATCGGATAGAAGGCAGCGTAGCAGCAAGTGGATAATCAGCATCATAATTAGTATCCGTAGCGCTTATCATTCCATTTTTTCCCTTACTTTGAATAATCATCTGAGCATAAGTAGACTCTGTTGTTGTTACAACTCCAGCAGTAGTTAAATATTGAACTTTCCAGCCATAATTATGCCCTGCGGCACCTTCAAACCAAGTTTCTGGAGGGGATGCACCTTCGCATGTTAGTTTAGTACTATAGGCAAGGTCACTACAGAAAGAGCTCTCAGATGAATCTTGATTACCCCAGCCATCAGGAAAAGCATTATCATGCAAAGGGTTATTTTTTACCGTTAAATAAGGACCACTCCAACCAGAAATAGTAGCACTCCAAGATAACCCTGCTCCGGTACACTCTGCCTCATCATCATAATAATTTTTAACACCTAAAACCATTCTCCATCGATGCAAACAAAACCTCTCCTCCAATAACTCATGCAAATTATTAGGCAATCTGCCAACATCCGCCACAAATCCCGATATATCCGGCTGGCCATTAATTAATACATCGGGCCGACCTATAATCGCGCGTTTGATTTTGTCATAACGATCTTTAGTGACTTCATAGCGACCTTGGAAAGCAAAGTCTTTGGTGAAATCTAAGGTAATGGATGATAAGGCGACGAGCACTAGCATAACGACTAGCAGTTCAACTAAGGTAAAACCGCCTTGTGTGCGCCTAAAATTAAAATGCATCTTACTCAACTCCCTGTCATTAATTATGAAATAGTCTTATTGCTTAAAATATTTAAAAACAATCGTAGAAAATCTTTATTTTAAATCTCCTCACCCAACCCTCTCCAGCAGGAGAGGGCTTAAATCCAAGGCATTGCATTCTGCAAGGTAGGGCTTTAACGATTTAGACTAATTTAAATACAAGCCGCGTTAGACAGCAATAGATTATCTATAATATCTAAGTCTGTTTCATTTACTTTGCCATCACTGTTTAAATCAAACTTACTATCGTTTGAGTTAAGGCGAATGGCCGCTAATAGTCTTGATTTATCTTCTATAGATATACATTGATCACCACTAAAATCAGCAAAGTTTTTATCAATCGGTAAATTTGCTACCGCATCAAAAATTAAGTCTGCTTGTAATAAGCCACACCCCGTTCCCCAGTCAAAAGTAACACCCGTTGCACAAGGGTTAAAATCCAACGCTCTCTCATTAGTAACCCGAGCAGGGTCAACTAAATCTATTGTGCCTTGCATCATGGCTTGCTTAACATTATCAGGTGTTAAATAAGGAAATTTTTGTAGTAATAAGGCAGCTACTGCGGCGGCGTTAGGTGCGGCGGCTGATGTACCTTTAAAATTTGGCAGGCCATTCTGATCACTATCGGATTCATCGCTACCAAAAAAGGTTGTATCAACATCATCAATAGCAACAATTTCAGGCTTATTGCGATAATCTGGCGTTGTTAGACGTGCACCTTTTACATCAAATAAAATAGGTGTTCCACCCGCAGATGAGAAGCTCTCAATTCTTCGATCCCCTGAAAACCAAGGCGCAGACAAATAAGACATAGCGCCTACTGCAATAGCCCCTGATGCATTTGCATGCCCATAAATTGTACTGCTACGGGTTGCATATTCATCAATACGTGTAAATACCAACTCATCAGCTTCTGAGAAAAGATCAATTCTACCTTCACTATTTACCAGTGCAGTAAACCCATCAGGAATAAACCAAATAGGATTGCTATCTGTATCAATTGGATAAAAAACATCTCCAAGAATAACTCCAAATTGTCCATCCCCTTCCCTAGTCTGAATTTTCTCACCTTCTCCACCAACAGGTATCAGGTCAGAAAATCCTACAAATTGATTTAAATTTCGCCTTATTATTACTGCAGTCCCACCAGCTAAAGGGCTTTCATCCGGCATCAGAATATTACCATCCTCATCTAAATGTAATATCTGTACCAAACTTGCTAAATCTGCACTAGGCCATGGCGGGCTACTTGCAATCACAACATACTTAAGATTAGTTGGGGCTGGACCAGCACGATGACTAATATAAAGATTAAATTCTGTTGATTCTGAATCACTATCTGGAAATATTAACCCTATAAATTCCACCGGATCATGTCCAATATTACTATCCTGACTACTGGCAATAATTCGTTTATGATCTGCATCTAAAAGAAAGAGATCTAAATCTGTTTTTGCTCCCTCTGTTCCATTAACAATTTCAGCACTATCATCCCACTGCAAAATAACTCGAAATGTACTACCTTTAGGAATCGTAATCTGCTGATAAAAATCGGATTCGCTTCCTGCTGCCCGACCAAAATCGTGCGCAAAATCTCTTGCGCCTGTTTCTCCACGTACAAAATTTTGTGCGTATGAAAATCTAGCCGCATTTCCTGCAGCCGAAAAATAACTCACCCCACGCGCCTTAACTTCATTAACTGCTTGTGCAATTGGTCCGTCTTGAAACATAGGCATAGTCAAATACCCTATGTCATCAACTATAATATCAGCGCCATTATCAGCTAAAGCAATAATCCCTTGAGCAAAATCGACTGGGCTTTCCCATGCAGTATAAAAAAGTAATTTAGCTCCGGGGGCAATATCATGAATCAATTGCATCATCGCACGCCCCTCATCTGGCCTTGGATCATCTGCACAAAAAGAGTATTCTTTTATAACTTCGACATCAACAGGCAAATCGCCAGATAACACATCAGCTTCTGCTCCACCTAAACAGTTATAACTATCTGACATAACTCCAATAGTCACACCTGCACCATCAACATTGTGCTGTTTTTTGACTACATCAGTAAACATAGCGGTATCCCCCGCATTAAAAGCACTCCCACCTGGGGAGGCATTAGTCATTGCCTGAGCGCTACTGACCCAGCTAATTCCACCCACGCCAGATAATTTTTCTAGATTTTGTATCGGCAATACACCTGAAATAAGATGCTTATATTCAGCAATATTTGTCATTCCTAATGCGAGCAACTTATCTTTTAATGCCGCGACACCACCTTCCTCAGCCGTCACCGTTAATAAAATACGATCATCAGCAAGCAAGTTTAAGTTGTTAGCATAGTTCTCTGAGACAATTCCATTCTCAGCATACTCTTGTATTGCACCTAATAAGCTAGCATCCAGTATCGACCTTTCTTCCACTGGCGCTTCTAATTCTTCTTTATCAGAACTGTCGCCTGAGGAGCACCCAAGTAATGTCATGATTAAAATAACCACTGTACTTAATTTTGTTTTCATAAAAATATCATTCCTTTAAAAATGGCTATGTCACTGTTAATAACAGCTCTTAAAGCCCTCCCTTGCTGGGGAGGGTTGGGTGGGGAGAAGTTAAAATACGTTGTTGTGAGCTTCTATTAATTGCTTACAAAGACATAAACGAAATGCTGACAACATACTTTCTATTTCCCCTCACCCAACCCAGTCATGTTGGGCTATCCTGCCCAATACCCTCACTGCAATTAAGTTAAGGAAAAAAGAATTTATTTTAATTTCTCCGCCCCCAACCCCCTCCATCAAGAGGGGGGCTTAAGAGCAAGAAAAAATCCACACTCAACAGTGACATCGCCTTAAAAATTAAACTCAACACCGGCATTAACACCATACACATCACGCATAACAGAGCTTAATTCAGATTCAATAACGCTAGCTGATGGCAAAATAAGCGATTCATTGCCAGATTTAGTATCCCAATGTTGATAATTAAACCCGACACTTAATGCCCACGCATCACTCGGTCTAAATCGGTAACCAATACCTGCCTTATAGCCTTGGCTTTTTGCGCTATGTTCAAGGCTGTAAAGTGACTGATTTCCTTCTGCACTAAAATCCGCCCAATGCAACGAGCTATTCACAAAAATCTCATGTGATTTTTCAAAACCCAGCACCATATCTAAACCGATCCAAGCGCCTTGCCATTCTGTTTTATAATTCTTATTAGTTGCTTTGTATTCTTGCTCTTGAAATTCATAACCGACTAAAGGCGTAATGCCGCCCCAAACTGACTGGTTATATTTTTTACCTAGCAGAAATTCGTAGCCAACAGCGCCAGAAAACTCCATTGCATGGCCTGAGGTTAATTGCGCTTGATTACTATCGCCAAATTCATTGCTTTGCAGCAAATCACCCGCAAACGAAAATCCGTAACTTGCATGGCTTCTCACTAAAAAGCCTACCGGTAACTTAAGTTCGACATCTGCCCGTAAATTCCATAAATCAATTGCGTGCCAATTTTCCTTAATTTTAGGCGCGGCAGTTTGCCAAACTAAACTTTCATTTTGATAGCCGGTTTTTAAAGCAAAAGACCAGTAATGATGTTTTCTTTCGTCGACCTCTACAGCCGCCTTCTTAGCTGAAACGGGTTTAGCAACACTGTTATCAGTCACATTATTCTCATCAAAAATAATCATATTCAAACTCTTATTTTTATGAGCGCCAGCCTCAGTCTTTTCAACATCAAAAACATGCATTTTCAATACGGCATCATCCGCGATGGCAGCAAGCGGGGCTAATAAAATAAGGCATAAAATTGGCTTCATGGCTAACGTCCCAGTGACTGCTCAAAGCTATTGGCAGAAATCACATACAAATAGGTACTCTCATTTGCTGCTAAGCTTTCTTTTTCTACCGTTGAAGCTAACCAACGACCATTTAAAGCACGGTAATTAACCGGCAATACTTTATTACTCTTGTTCGATATCTGTAATGCGGTGACATAGGTGCCCGCTTTACGCCAACTCCCCATCGGCTTAACCGTTAACTGGCTATTCTTCAGCACCTTAACTTTCTGATTCGCTAGCCTTAATGGAATATCAATAATCCCTGTTTCTGGCGGTCTCATATGTTTAGGAATTTTGACAGTTTGCGCGGCATATTGCGTTAAATCCATATAAAGGGCTTGGCGCTCATCTTTGGGGATAAGTACCGCTTTCGCGCCTTTGCCTTTTTCATGATAATCATCAAAACTATCTTGGCCTTTATAAATTTTATAATTTTCTTGGACTTCAAAGCCTCGATCCAAATGTTCTGAATTTTTATAAATGCCTAGGGTATTTAATTTATCCGCACTCGGGTGTACGCTATTTTCTTCTAACCAAGTTTTATTAACATCCACTTCTTTATGACCATTACTCATCACATAAGGACGGATCAAAATAACCATTTCCGTACGCTTTCTGACTTTGATGGTATCGGAAAAGAAAAACCCTAGATAAGGGATATCACCTAAGATCGGTACTTTTTTCTCAGAGTCTTCTGAGCGCTCATTAATTAAACCACCCACCGCAATCATTTGGCCATTTTCGGCAATAATATCGCCAGAGAAGGTTTGAGTAAGCACGGTATCGACGTTGTAATTAACCAAATCTCCTGCAGGGTTTGTCGCGGGAATCCTGCCGCATTCAGAACAAACAGAGGAATCTTCCACTAAAATCCTAATATCTACTGTTCCATCAGCACTGATGTTGGGTGTTAATAATAAGGTTTTACCAATCGAGCGAATATCTGTCTCCGGTGTTTGAATACACACACTTTGAGTCACCGCGCCGGTTGTTACACCAGTCGTTGCTAAGGCAGGACAATCCACTTCAATGCTCGTCGTAATCGGTCGCTCTTCACCAATAAAAATACGACTCACTTCTTGATTACTAGTGGTTAACATCGGGGTAGCCAACGCAGTTACTCTCCCCTCTTGTTCCATTAACTTTAAGCGTGCATCAAAGTTTTCGCTGGCGACGGCAGCCACCATAGATGGATCACCTAAGCCAGCTCGCACTAAATCACTCACATTACTTGCATTACTAACAAAGCTGTCATCGCCTTTAGTTACTTGATAATCACCCGACTTAACTGAAAAATCAAAACTCGATTCATAACCATCATTTAATGATAATTCCAACACCTTAACTTCCAATAACAAGGTCGCCATATCAATATTCAATTTTTTATAAATGGCATGAATATCTTTCATCGCATCTTTATCTCGAGTACGAATCAGTACACGGTTTTGCCGACGTATTAAGGTCACATATATAGGTGAAATATGCTCAATCAACTCATTTAATGCGCCGGTAGAACCACTAAATTGTCCTGATAGCATCGCTTGCGCTTCAGATTCCGGTAGCATCTTCAAAAGGTCTAATGATTGCCCTCTGCGCATAGTCATCTGCTGGTTTTGCCCATTTTGGCTATTGTTATTGCCATTTCTGTTGTTACTCTGGTTACTATTATTTCCGCTATTATTGTTACCGTTATTGCTATTGTTGTTTCTGCTGTTATTGCTATTGTTATTATTGTTTCCATTTTGATTATTATTGCCCCCACTGCCACCAGAGCTACTAATTCCAAAACCGCTTTCACCTTCCGCACCGCTTTGATTAAAGGTATTTCGCGCAATAATATCAAATCGTTCCATGCGGTCATTTAAATCATCGGTTACATCATTTTCATCGGCACCCCGACTAAAAGTCACACGCTCATAACCAAATAAATCACGCACCATATACGCAAAATCTAACGACGTACGCTGGTGTTTAAAAGTAAAAATTTCTGTTTTTTCATTGCGGTAATCCACTTTTCCTAAGCGAAATTCACGCACGGTATAAATACGAATCACCTTGGATTTTTTATCTTCTTGATACCAAAGATTATAGGTTTTTGCCATCGCCTCCAGCACATCGCGCGGCTTAATATCGCGTAAATACATGGTCATCTTAATTTCAGCCGCTGCCTTAGATGAAATAATATTTAAACCCGCTTGCTTGGATAAAATGCGCAAGGCATCACCCACGGTTATATCTTGAAAATCTAATTCTGATATTTTAAAGCTTGCTCTATTGGCAGAACTCACCGACACAGAAAAACTCAGTAGTAACACCCAGACTATTAAACGTAAACTCAACATAATTCGCATACTTTAAAAAATTAAGATTTTATTAAACGGCATCACTAAAACACGAACAGTATGCTTACTGATTTCCAACACCTTGAATGTCACCACTTTATGGTCAACCACTTTGGTTAAGCTTTCGCCTTCTTCAAAATGATAATATTTACCCTTTGCTTTAAAAACAACGGTGGACGCCCCCTCTTTACTAATGACTTTACCCACCATTTCTATATCCGGTAACAATAATTCGCCATTTTCATCGACATCTTTTTCTATCACTGCTTGCTGATTATTATTAGGCAAGCGATTTAATGCTTTCCTAAAATTATCATTCATTAATGTCGGGTCACGCAAAATCTCGACCGCTTTATTAATATTCTCTGCGGTTAATTGCGAATGCTTGTTATAAACTTGGTTACCTTCCGCGTGCAACAGCACACTAAAACTAGATAAAAATAAAAATACCCATCTCATGAAGGGCTTCCTCCTGCTGCTGAAAACATCGCCGTCAAAAAAGCGGCATAAACAAAGCCAATCATGCCCCCTACAAACATCGTCATAAACGGTGCAATCATTCCCGTTAATTTGGCTATCGACTCTTCTAATAATTCATTATGGTACTCGGTCATTTCCAATAAAATATCATCCAAGGTTCCGGAATTTTCACCCACTCGAATCATTTGTAATACTAACGGCATATAATATGATTTCTCTGCTAAAGGGTCACCTAATGAAGAGCCTTGCAACACTCGCTCACGCGCAAAGGCCACATGCCCTGCCATAAATTTATTACCATGCAGCGCCTCCATAATTTTCAATGCCTCAATAATTAAAACACCACTACTTAATAACAGACCCATTCCACGACAAAATAACACCGTTCCAGACAAGCGAAATACATGACCAATTAAAGGAATGCGTAAGGCTAAACGATCTATCCACCAGCGCGCAGGCGGCCAGTTATACAGCACAATAAACGTAATTATCGACGCCACGGCAAATACACCGATATACGCACCATGACTAATAAACCAATCCGAAGTATCAATTAACGCCTGCGTAATCGGCGGCATAGGCTTACCCATAATTTTTAATAACTTTTTTATTTCCGGTACAACGCTGGTTAACATAAATGCCACCAAACCTATCGCAAATAACAAAGTAAAAAATGGCCCTTTTACCGCTTTAACAATTTGTTTTTTTAACTTACGCGTCGTCGCCATTTCCACTGCCGCTTGGTTCATTACCGTACTTAATCCACCAGTTTCTTCACCCACCGCCACTAATTGAATACTTAAGTTAGAAAATAGCCCCAACTCTTTCATCGCCTCACTTAATCGACCACCTTGTTGAATGCGTTCGGCAATTCTTACCCAAACTTTTCGTGTACCAATTCGTGCATGTTTACGTGTTAATTCCACGGCATCTAACAAACTCACACCACTACGTAACATCACCGCTATTTGATGAAACGCATCTTCCACATCTTGCGAACGAATAGAGCGATAATCAAACGGGTTTAAACTGTATTCTTTTTGATCAGATTTTTTCTTAACCTCATCAATTTTTATAACCATTAAGCCATCGCCACGCAACTGCATAATAGCCACATCGCGCGAGCCAGCCTCGACAATATCTGATAGTTGCTGCCCTGTTTTGCTCCGCGCAGTGTAGTTAAAAATTGCCATTTATATTTATTGCCCAATTACCTTTTATTTGATTACTTTCTTCGTCTTTGATGGGTTTCGCAAAAAACGCTCTACCCATCCTACAATTCATCTCCCACCGTAGGATGGGTAGAGGTACGAAACCCATCACTCCCAAGCCTATTACATTCGAGGGTGACAATTCATTTCACCGTGGTTTGTTTGATGGGTTTCGCAAAAAATGCTTTACCCATCCTACGTTTATACCAATATCAAAAACCTCACCGCTGCCGTAGGATGGGTAGAGGCACGAAACCCATCGCTCCCAAGCCTATTGCATCCGAAGGTGACAATTCATTTCACCGTGGTTTGTTTGATGGGTTTCGCAAAAAACGCTCTACCCATCCTACATTTATTCTTTATGCAATGACCTCACCCACGTCAATTAAATCATCACCATTACCCAGCCATGAATTTGTAAACAATCCCTTTTTCACATCCCGATGAAATGATGAATATTCCCAATCCGCGACATAATCAACCAACTCATGTTTTACCGGATTAAAATAAATATATTCAATATGCCGGTTTAAACCCTCATCATCACGAATGCTATGCTCCCAAAAACGCCTTTGCCAAATCCCACGTTCTTGCTTCTTTTTTCTGCTTGCTGAAATGCGTTCTATTTTTGGCAATTTTCGTGAGAAATTTGCTTTAACCTGCCTTAAACGTAATGAAAAATCATCATCCCCTTCTGGCAACCTTAAAATACAATGCAAATGCTCCGGTAAAACGACAATGGCAATAATCTCAAAAGGGTGTCGCCTTTTTACCTCACTAAACGCTGCCCTTAATTCATTAATGTATCTAATCAATAAATCACTTTTACGATCATTTAAAACCACGGTAAAAAAATAATAGCCACCTTGAATGTAATTACGTCGATAATTTGTCATGGTTAATTACCTTTGTCACCGTTGTTCGATGGGTTTCGCAAAAAGCGCTCTACCCATCCTACATTTATTTCCAATACCAATGGCCTCACCGCACCCGTAGGATGGGTAGAGGCACGAAACCCATCAATCCCAAGCCCATTATTTCTCAGGATTAATGGTTTATCTCAGCATTGTTTCGATGGGTTTCGCAAAAAGTGCTCTACCCATCCTACATTTATTTTCAATACCAATGACCTCACCGCACCCGTAGGATGGGTAGAGGCACGAAACCCATCAATCCCAAGCCCATTATTTCTCAGGATTAATGATTTATCTCAGCATTGTTTCGATGGGTTTCGCAAAAAGACGCTCTACCCATCCTACGACTAATCATTCATTACCAAGAAGACGCAACCTGCAACACTTCCGAATACGAAGTATCACCCGCTAACAACTTATCAACCCCATCATTTAACAAGGTCTTTATACCGTCCGCTTCCATCATCTCCAATAAATCAGTTTCTCTCGCTCCTTCTGCTACCGCTTTCGCCCATTCCGTGCGTAATTCAATCAACTCATATAAACCAATACGTCCTTTGTAACCTTTATTACTGCAATAAATACACCCGGCTGGCTCATAAATTAAACTACCGGTTAAATCTACGCGCTCTAAACTGATCGCTTCTAACTCTGTCATCGGGCGGGAAATACGGCAATAACCACATAAGCGACGTAATAAGCGTTGCGCAATCACCACGCGTAAAGCGGCTGCTACTAAATACGGTGCAACCCCCATATCCACTAAACGCGTAATCGTCGCAATCGCTGAGTTGGTATGCAGCGTGCTTAATACCATATGGCCGGTTAACGCGGCTTTAATCGCAATATCCGCCGTTTCTTTATCCCTGATTTCCCCGACCATCACCACATCAGGGTCATGGCGTAAAATACTGCGTAATGCCGAGTTGAAACTTACCTTATCCGAGTTTGCATCAATCTCACATTGTGCCGCGCCCGCAATTTCATACTCAATCGGGTCTTCCACCGTCATAATATTCACAGCGCGCGTTTTTAATAATTTAGTCATCGAGGCATACAAGGTCGTGGTTTTTCCGCTACCCGTTGGTCCGGTTAAAACCATCATGCCTTGAATACGCTTTAAGAAATTCTCGATTAAATATTGATGATGCTCAACAAAGCCCAGCTTTGCCAGCGTCAACGAATCATTCTGTGCACCTAACAAACGCATGGTAATCCGCTCGCCATACTTAGTCGGTAAAGTCGCCGCACGAATATCTACATGCTGTTGCCCACCCGCAAATTGATGCGTAAACCGCCCATCTTGCGGCGCTCTTTTTTCTGCAATATCCAAACCCGCAATCACTTTTAAGCGACTACTCAGCTCCACATAACTGTCTGGTTTAATTTCCTGAAAGACTTCTAACTGGCCATCCACTCTAAAACGAATCCGCGCGCCTTTTGCATGCGGATCAACATGGATATCAGAGGCCTCACGGATATAAGCGGCATATAATAAATCTTCTGCTAAATCGACTGCCTCATTACCTTTCTGCTCTTCTGCTTCTTTCTTTTTATCTTCTGCCGATTTAGGTAGGGCTAATGCCGCTGTATCATTTCCATACACACTACGTAAAACATGCTCTAACTTTTTTGCATCCACCTCCCAAACACAGGTGGGTGATTTGAGTATGCGCTCAACACTTTTTAAAATCGTTAAGTTTTTACTGTCCGCACAGGCTATATGCACCACGCCTTTCATATCCACAAAAGGTAAAACCTTACGCCGCATCGCAATACCCGATGGAATTTTTAAAGCGACACTCGGATCAACACGAACATTTTCAATTTGTAATTGATGCTCGCTAGGAATCAGTTCAGCGTGCTCAATATATTGCACCCCAAAGCGTATTTCACCTTGGCTATTATCCACCCAACGCACAATCGCCTTACGTGTGAACTCTTTTGCGCCGGTATTAATCGTGAGCGTTAATTCAACATTAGTATCAATTATTTGCGGGCTGCCTTTGGGTAAGACTAAGCCTGCGCCATGACTAGAACTATCTTCCACGTCACTGCTTAAAGAAATTACATCATCAGTAAACACACGCGCATTCCAGCCATCAACAGACGTACGCTCATCGCGTGTTGCAAGCGGGTTTTTAGGCATTGCTTTACTGGTTAATGCAAAATCATTCTTCATTAGCTCATAACCTCTTTAACATATTTCAACGTAACATCTCCCCGTATTCCGCAAGCTCCATACGGGCTACGGGTTTTATTTGTTCTTCATCATGTAGCCCGTATGAAACGTAATGGCTTGCAAAGCCATGTAGTGCAATACGGGATTTCAACTACATCCACAACAAAAGTTCCCACGACAATTCACTGGCTGATTCACTTTCCTTACTATCCATTCTTAACTCCACCGGAACCGCCGCTAATTTATTTTCTTTCATCTCGGCTAATGCCGCATACAACTGATTAAAACTGCCGTGTAACCATAAATGCTGCACTGTAATACTGGCCTTAGCTTCTTTATCATCACTTTTTAATAACGCACGCACTTCTTTTAAGGCAACCGGTAAATCTTCCACCAAGAATTCTTCACTGACCTCTTTATTAACCCGTATAGACTGATTAGCTAAAATATTCGCCAAATCCGTTGCGGTATCCATCGCATTTCCATCTGCTGATACAAACCCCGCCATTTTTTTGATTTCTAAAGCATATTTCACTTGCTCTGCTTTTAACTTCGTTAATTTTGTTCGTGCTTGCTCTTGTTGCTTATACACACCCGGCAAAGCCGCAGGTGAAATGCCTTTACGCATTAACTTTGTATAATCATCCTGCGCTTTTACGGCCTGATCACCCATGATGTCGCTAATAAAAATAAAATAAATAATGGTAATAAATAACGCGGGTAATGCACGCTTTAAAATCTGTTCGCGTTTTTCTTCTTGTGTCATAACTTACTCATTTTGTACATTACCTTTCATTATCATGTAGCCCGTATGTAACGCAATGACTTGTAAAGTCATGTAGTGCAATACGGGATTTCAACGCATTATCTCCCCGTATTCCGCAAGCTTCATACGGGCTACGTTTTTCTTCTTGTATCATAAACTGCTTAAAATTTTCGCGCCCTTACTCCTTCTCCAAAGGGAGAAGGCTGGGATGAGGGGAGTTATAAAGGCATGATTTTATTCTCCTCACCCAACCCTCTCCAACAAGAGAGGGCTTTAAATCTGTAGCCCTCTCAGCGGGAGAGGGTTGGGTGAGGGAACATACCCCCTACTCTTGCACAAACCCCGCTAACCCTTGATCTTTTAATAACAAACTAAATTCCCAAGGCCCGCCTGTTTCAAATGCGCCTAAATCCGTTTTTGTCGGCGCTTCAACCTGCCACGCCAATTTAACAAACTCGCCTTTCACTCCACTGGCTAACTGGTTAATTAAATGCGATTGCAATGCCACGCCTTTAATTTCTACGTATTTATCTTCATTAATCGTAATCGATTCAATAATTAAATCTTCCGGTGCTGCTTCCGCGAGACCTTTTAACAACAACATCGGCCGCTCTTGCAAGGCACTGACCATTTGCGGAATCACTTTTACATTACTGCGCAAGGTGGTTAATATTGTTTCTAATTTCTCGTTTTCTGTTTGGGTTTTTTTACCACCTGCACGCGCCGCTTTAATATCTTTATCAGCTTTGGTCAACTCTTCCACTTTGTAGCTAAACTCATTACGTTGATATAAATTCCACGTAAAGTGCCCCACACACAAAGCCAAAGCTAAACCACCGCCGCCCAGCATAAATACCAAGTCCATATTCACTTTACGTTCGGTATTTAACAGCGGTAAAGCAAGCGATTCCGTATTAACTAAATAGTCTGCCCAGCGCCCTAACCAAAACTCCAAAGACGCATCCACCGTTAAACGTAAGCTTTCATCCGTTAGCGGTAAATATTCCACCTTATTATTCATTAAGGTTTCTGAGCGCGCGACTTCACCCGTCTCCAGAATCCAATGATCGACTTCAGTTTGCCAATTGCTATTTTCTTCCGATTGAAAAATCTGTAGCGATAAATCCTCATCCACGGTTTGATTAATAGCAAACACGGTGTTCGACCAGGTTTCTATGCGCAACCAACTCTCTGCTTTGTCACCACCCAGCACCACCGGCAATCCACCGGGATGTAATAAACCCGCTAATTTGCAGCCTTTGCTTTTTAACGCCTCGGTGATTTTAGTAAAGGTCTCTTTGGCTAATACCGTCACCCAATACTCACTCATTTCATCCGCATCACCCATTAAGTGATACGCCAAATGGCTATGCGTAACAGTCTCTCCCGTTAAACTCTCGTATTCAAACAATAAGGCTTGTTTGAGCATTTCCTCTTCAGCGCCGGCGACTTGTACCGACGGTAAGCTAAACACTTGCGTGGGTAAGCGCACATACATCAGCCACACTTTTTTAGCTAAAGGCCGCGCCACTTCTAGGATGTTTTCTAAAGTATTGGCTAATTGCCGCGTGCTATCACAACGCAGCTCTAAAACTTCCAATTCGCCTTGCAACACGCCATGCTTATCCATATCCACACGAAAGGTTTTCCCTTCGGTGATGTACAGCAGTGTGTTAGCGGGGCGAGATTTTAAAAAAGGAAGTTTCATATTATGGTAAGTGGTCTCTTATGGGGTTAATATAGCCCTCTCAGCGGGACAAATCCGACAGGATCGGATTTGCATTTACCCGCAGGGTGTTGGGCAGGGATAGCCCCAACATGATTGGGTTGGGTGAGGGAGCATAAAACAACGCCTATCTTAAAAAGCATTGTATTTAACTTCTCCCCACCCAACCCTCCCCAGCAAGGGAGGGCTTTTGATTACAATCGTAGGATGGGCAAAGGAGGAACGACGTGCCCATCTTTATACGCTTTGCATTTGATGGGCACGGGATAAAGCCCCTTTGTCCATCCTACGGCACTACGTGTTTTATATTTTCTACACACGCGTAAATACGCAAAAACCTCAGGTTATGCTGTGTTATTCACACAGATAATCCTAAGGTTATATTTTTTATTCCAAATAGTTCTATTGCGAAAATCATTAGGAATAAAAAGAAGCGAGCAGTCCTTGCTCGCTTCTTTTACATCATCCTTGATAATAAAATCCTTATGTCATCCAAGTCCTTGTTAGAAACGTAGTGAATGATGGGTTTCGCAAAAAGCGCTCTACCCATCCTACGGTACTAAGACTTAGTTATTAGCAGCAGCATCAGCATAATAAGCAGCTAACTCTTTTTGAGCACCAACAACTTCACTCATTACCATAGCAGTACCTACATAAGATGCATGACCAGCATCACCTGCAGAAGCCGCAGAATTATCTGCAGCAAAAATAGCTACAAAACGGTTATAAGCCTTAGATGCATTCATATCTGCATTTTTTGCAAAATGAACAGGCGCTTCTTGCATAGTCTTACCCACTGCATCATTTAGCTGACCAATCCCATAAACAACATAAGTTTTTGTTGCGTCAGCAGTAATGCCTAATGCATCTGCTACAAAAACTGGATCCATCTCAACAACCGAACCCGTACATGTAACCGTACCATTCATAGCAATTGCAGCAGGCTTCACTGATCCAAGAGAGTTATCAAATGTTGGGTTTGCTGCAGCTCCATCCATATCAATCACAGTACCTAATCCTGCTTTAGCAATTGAACCACAAGCACTAGCAGCACCTGTCAAATCAAGTACGCTCCATCCATATTTAGCAAGCAAGAAAGTTGCTCTTGATGCCGCATCCGTAGGAGCTAAAGTTGTTCCCATTGAAGCATCCATAGCAACTTGCATTTTCTCTACAATTGTAGTATCTATAAAAACTCCCGTAGCAGTAGCCGCACCAGTTAATAAAGAATCTAAATTTTTAGGGTAGCCATCATGTGTAGTACCGTAACGCACAAGAGCTTCACCACTACGGTTAGCATTTTGCGCACCAGTAGCATCATGAGTTTTACCTACAAAGCTACCTACATAAGGCATCATTAATCCAGCTAAACCGACCAGTACTAATAGTACTACCGTCAGTTCAATTAAAGTCATACCCGCTTGGCGCGCTATTTTGTTATAATTTTTCACGAAGGGTTTCTCCCCATTTTTTCGTTAGTTAATGTTTAAAGTTCACACCAACGAAGTCGCCACAGTCCGGTTTTCTCAGAACCTTGTGCGACGGGGGGGAAACCCTTCCCCCATGTTCGATTATTCCTATTTTTCGGCATCATGCCTATTTCATCCTTGAATCGAACTAACTTGCTAGTTGTAAGGACTTAAGCGAATACCGTGCCAAGTTTGTTTTTTTAATCTTTGATGTCGCTCACAGAACCCATAAATAACTGATTTTAAAATTATTTATTTTTGCCGCTTACCTACGCCGCTAACTGTTTAATTTTCTGCCAATTCGTGCACAAAAACTAAACATAGGTCATATGACACACATGAATAGGTTATATAACATATTCTTATATTCGTAACCCCCCCACGTAGGATGGGTAAAGCGGCTTTTTGCGAAACCCATCAATCAAAAAAAAACGCACAGAAACAACGCATTATTTGATAAACCGGCTTTATATTGATGGGTTTCGTAGCTCTACCCATCTTACGTTACTATTCCCCTCACCCAACCCTCTCCCGCTGGAGAGGGCTTTAGGCTGGCGATGATGAGAACAAAACAAGCACTTATTGACCTATCGCGACTCGCAATTCATAAGGCTGATAAACATTAATTTTAGCCGCTTTGAAGTCTTTTACATTACGGGTAACGATGCCATCCGCATTAACTTGTAGGGCTGAGTTATAAATAATGGCATCTTCGAAATCATTAAACCCACAAGTCAAAGAGTCTGTGAGTGTAATCCTATTCACAGCGGCAACTTCAAACATTTCCAGTAATAAGGCAATATTGTCAGCTGCAAACTTTTTTCCTTCATGCCTTTGTAATAAATAAGCGATTGTTAAAATTGAGTTAGCGCAAACGAAACCATTAATAGCAGACTCTTCTACTGCGTTAAATAATTTAACTGCATCTGCGACAAACAGCTCTCGCTTCAATAAAACATCAAGAATCACATTGGTATCAAATAAAATATTCATTTATATTTATTCAACAAATGTGCTTTGTAGTCCTGCTCACCTAATTCCGATCCACTCATGCAACCTAATAACTTTTTAGTGGTAGGGCTGATTTCAGCTAAACTCGTATCCTGCGGCTTTGCTGATAAAACCGTAAAAAATTCCGTTACAATTTGAGAGACTGACTTACCATTTTGTTTTGCATAATCTTTAGCTTGTTGTATTAGTACATCATCTAAACTTAAGGTTAATTTTGTTTGCATGTTACCGCCCTATACGTATTAAGTTAAAAAAATTATACGTATGACATTCGATCTGTCAACTTAGCTGTTCTGATGGGTTTCGTAGCTCTACCCATCCTACGCAGTTATTAATTATGTAGCCCGTATGGAGGCACGGAATACGGGAAGTTCAGCGCATCAAATGCCCTGTATTACGCAAGCTTCATACAGGCTACGTTTTAGTGTTTATGTTTGATATGCAATTGATTAACGGCTTGTTTTAAACGCTGTAATAATTCGAGGTTATGCCCTTGTCTCTCATAACGCAATTGGCTATAAAGCTGGGTAATGGTTTGAAAGGCACTTGCAAGCTGCGGCTGTTCTTTACTAACCCGCTGCAAAAAATCCTGTTCGCCTTCGCTGGGCTGTTTGATTAAATCGAATGATGCTAATTTATGGCAAGCTTTTGCGTAATAGCGTTGTGCTGGGGTTAATTTTGGTTTTTGCTTGCGTAAAACGTATAAGCCTACGAGTAAACTAATGACTATCGCTGAGCCTATCAACCAGTACAACATAGCCGTTAGACTTTTTATGCCTAATCCGGCTAAAAAGTTGAGTTGGTTTTTGCGCGTGTAGTTAATAATCCAACGTTGCCAGCTGTAATCAACGCTACTCCAAAGTTGTCGTGCGGATTTTAAAAAGCTAATGGTTTGGCTATCGAGTTTTACGGGCGCAAAGCTAATGCTTTGTTGGGAAATTTGCTGCTCTATATTGACGTCATTTTCAACACGGTCGGGTGCGACGGCGGTGGTCGGGTCAAAGCGTACCCAGCCTTTACCTTTTAACCAGACTTCTGCCCAAGCATGCGCATTCGCTTGGCGTACTTCTATAAAATCACCGCTTTCATTATAAAGCCCGCCTTGGTAGCCAGTAACAATACGCGTGGGAATACCTGCCGCACGCATTAAGTAAGTAAAGGCGGTGGCATAGTGTCCACAAAATCCGGCTTTGCTATTAAATAGAAAATCTTCTATGGGATTATTGTTTAATAAAGGCGGGAATAAGGTGTAATAAAATTCATTCTCGCGAAAGTGCTTAAAGATATTATTGATGTAAGTTTCTGGTTTTTCTTCAAAGCCGCCGAGTTGTTTTACTAGCGCATTTATACGTTCTGATGGCTGAGGTCGTAGCTGTAGGTTATCTTTGTATTCGGTTTTGGTGAGGTAGCCGGTATTGTATTCGGCATAGGAGGTGATATCGTATTCGGCTCTTTTGTTAAAGGCTTGTTTGGTGGTTAATTGATGAACGGTAT
>Ga0209184_1001128_pt1 | contig 19455 bp, 15 predicted proteins | sample EN8Hudsemesocosm_2_FD_184627 | JGI IMG/M metagenome (GOLD analysis project Ga0209184, IMG submission 184627) | Methane-oxidizing microbial communities from mesocosms in the Hudson Canyon - EN8C Hudson Canyon (SPAdes) (version 2) | ecosystem: Environmental > Aquatic > Marine > Cold seeps | place... | reverse complement strand
GGGGCACATACCGAGATAGATTTTATGCAGTATCTTTGTCCCAACATAGGTCTAAATTGTCTATTTTGGATCTAGAGTTCCATATTAGCTGCCTATTTGGTTGGCTTCATGAGTTATGGCAGGCAGTAACTGGTTTTAAGTATCTATACCTTTGTAAAACACTCTTTTTCTTTTTGACTGGCGTTTATTTAGCTAAAATTTGAAAAATAGGCTAAATTTCCTATTATATATATAGACTGATTAATAATGTCGAACAGTTGGAATGACAGAGGTGCATTTGATGAAGTTTTTTACAATTCCTAATCCTAATGATTCAAACAAACGCATGCTTTCTCCCGTAGACAAATATTTTTTTGTTAACCCAAGCTCTAATTTCGATAAATTATGTTAATAGTATCGTTTGAGTTATGTCTTCAAGTAGACAAAACATCAGCTTCTAAAGATCTAGTGCGGCATAGTCAAATAATCATGCTTGTTATTTTTTTGCTGTCAACTTTAACTGGTTGTTCATCAGAGCACTCTCCTACTACGTCATCAAAGATAGATAAATCATTAGTCTTTCCAGACGTGGCAAGTTTTCCCGCAACCGAAGTCTTGCCGGATCCTTTGATGATGTTTGATGGCAAACAGAAGGTCGATACAGCGCAAATGTGGCATGAACAAAGACGCCCTGAGCTAAAACAATTGTTTCAATATTATATGTTTGGCTTTTCACCTCCAGAGGTCCAAATCAGTTATCAAAAGACTTTATTAACGGATCAGGCGTTTGACGGCAATGCGACCTTATATAATGTCGCCATTTCATTTACCCCCGATCAAAGTAATACAATTAATGTTTTGCTGGCCATGCCCAATAAAAACATAGGGCCTACGCCGGTTTTTTTTGCTCTTAATAAGTGTGGAAATCAGTCTATGCATACTGATCCTGCTATTCTACAAACAAAAAGTTGGGTCAACTCAGAGGTATGCAGCCTAACTGAACGAGGACTGAGAGCGAGTCGCTTTCGACTTGAATATATTATCAGTCAAGGTTATGCGGCAGCCACTATTCACGAAAGTGATATTGATCCAGATCGTAATGACTTTAGTGATGGCGTTCATCCACATTTCAATGTTGATGTAACAAAAGATAAACAGTGGGGAACATTAGCTGCTTGGTCCTGGGGCCTCAGACGAGTTGTAGATTATTTTGTTGAGGAAGCACAAATTGATAATGATCGCATCGCTGTTATGGGGCATTCTCGTCGGGGTAAAGCGGCATTATTGACGGCTGCTCTCGATGAGCGTATTGATCTGGCGATAATCAACCAGTCGGGCATGGGGGGAGCCTCTTTGAGTCGGAGCAAGGAGGGAGAAACCATACGTCAGATCAACACAATGTTTCCACATTGGTTTAATGACGTTTTTCTGGCATTTAATGACGGTGATTATAGAATCCCCATTGATCAACATCAGTTGATATCACTAGTGGCACCGAGGTCTATTTTACTTTCTTATGGTGATGAAGATATCTGGGCAAAACCTGAGGGTGGCTATCAGGCGGCAATAGCTGCTGGTCCGGTTTGGGCGTTGCTTGGCAAAGGAGGCTTTGAACAAAAAAGTAAATTTGATACAAATTTTGATGCGCCTTTAGCTTATAGAATACGACCCGGAAAACATAGCGTCACCCTTTCCGACTGGCAGGCGTTTGTTAAATTTGCCAACAGCCAGTTTAAGTGAAGATATTTTGATGAAACTATATCGCGCTGTATCTGTTTTGTTTGCTGCCAAAGGATGATTTTTCACTCTTGGCCTAGAGACATCTTCCAGTTAAACAATCATTTAGAATGAAAATTAATATTTGCTTTATAATGGCTATGTTCCATACTCTTTTAGTATCCCACTTGCAGCGACTAACGTTTTCGAGACACAAGCTTTATACAAAAGGGAACATAATGGTAAATTCAAAGCAATTACAAAAAACAATGTTATCTAAAAAGTTTCTTTTAAGTCTGTTAGCAGCATCAATTGCAATATCATCGAATAACCTACTTGCTCAAGAGAACGATGAACCCCTTGAAGAGATTGAAAAAATACTTATCACAGGCTCACATATTGAGCGTAAAACAAGCTTTGAAGGTGCTGCACCAGTCCATGTAGTCAGTGCTGTTGAAATCACTGCCATGGGTGCAACGCAGGTGAGTGATATCCTTAAATCACTGACCATGAATTATGGCTCTGAAATAGATTCTGAGTCAGATCGTTCTGGGACCAGTTATTTTAATATTAGAGGTTTAGGGTCGTCTTCTACGCTGACTCTAATTAACGGTCGTCGTGCCGGTATATCAACAGGTGATGATGGTTCTGGAAATTATTATACCGATATTAATCAATTTCCTATTGGTATGATAGAGCGGATTGAAGTATTGGCCGATGGAGCATCTGCAACCTATGGTTCTGATGCCGTTGCTGGGGTAGTTAATATTATTACCCGTAAAGGTTGGGAGGGCTTTGAAGTCTCCGCTGAAATAAAAGAGGATAGCGGAAAATCAGGTAACATTAATCTGGCTTTAGGGCATAACTTTGACGAGGGTAACTTTAACTTTTACGCCACTTATTATCAACAAGGTCGAAATAAAAGATCTGATTTTGACTGGCTTAATAAACGTATCGGTGGTGATGGCGATATAAGTAATGCTAGAACCTTATCTGCTACTGCGTCACCAAGTAACTACAAATTATTGGGCAGTGAAGGCAATGGTATCGGCGATCAAATTCCCGATCCTGACTGTGAAGCCGCTGGTGGTGTATTTAAGAAAGATAATGCGGGCGTTATAAATACTTCTACCTGTCGTCATAACTTTTTGGATCAAGTAAGTGTCGTTGCAGATGAGCAACGTGTTCAAGCATTCTTTGAATATGATTACCATATTAATGGCGATATTACCTACACAGGTGAAGCCCATTATTCACACAACGTGACTGAACGTATTCAGGGCGCACCAGGGTGGCGCGCTGGTAATTCTATTATCCCCGGCGACCATCCCTTTAACTTTTTCATAGAAGATCCAAACAATCTTGGCAACATTACTTACATAGGTCCTGAAAACTGGAACAACGACATTCATTCGGGGGCAGATATTATTGCTAATATCCGGCCTTTAGGCGTGACTTATGATGCGGATCAAGAAAATGAACTCAGTACTATCAGACGAACCAATGATAATATCCGTATGGTTAATGACTTTTCGTTTGTTTTATCAGAAGAATGGCAAGGTTCAATTGGGCATACTTACAGTGTAACTAGTAGTACCATGACAGGAAGCCAAGAATATTATCCTGAAAAGTTTAGAGCACTAGTCAATGCAGGTATTTGGAATGTTTTTGGTACATCGATCAGCGATCCAGGTCTTATTTCACCGAAAGATGGTTTGAGTGTTGCAGGGAATGCAGATCCTATCGCCAGTCAAATTGTTATTACCTCCGTTAGTACCGAGCGCACTGAACAAAGTGTAGTTGATGCCATTGTTTCAGGGGAGCTATTTGAATACGATGGTGGTTTTGTTTCCGCCGCTTTCGGTGCCCAGTACCGCAGGGAGCTTGAGGAAGTTGTGCCAGATTCATTTCTTGCATCTGGTTTAGTGAATAATCGAGCTGTATACCCGCTTAAGGGAGAGCGTGATGTTATGGCGGTTTTTGCTGAAACCGTTATCCCTTTTGATGATTATGCTGAAATACAGTTGGCGTTACGCTATGAAGATCATGGTGATATCGGTACTACCACAGATCCTAAAATTTCTGGCTTCTATCGCCCTTTTGACTGGCTAAACTTTCGTGCATCATGGGGTACATCATTTCAAGCCCCTACGTTAAGACATACTTCTGATAACAGTGGTGGCCAAACGCTTAATGATCCTGTGCAACTTGTTAATGGTGTACCAACTTGTACTGGCGTTGAGGAAAGCTTCCTTACCACCGTAAACATAAAAGGTAGTCCTGATTTAGAACCGCAAAAATCAGAAAATTTTAACTTTGGTATTGGCTTTAGACCTTCCAATTCAGTGAGGTTTAGTGCTGATTACTGGAATTATAAATATGAGAATTTAATCACTCAAGATGCAAATGCGCAGGCAGTTTTAAGTGGTGATTGTGTTAATGGTGTTTATCAAAATGATCCTCGAATTACCCGTAGTGAGACTTCTCAGGTAGCATTTGTTGACACGTACTTTGTTAATATTGGTGAAGTTAAAACAGATGGTATTGATATGGTGTTTGAGTATGCATTACCTGCAATGAAGTATGGTGATATTAAATTCGATATTACAACAACTTGGGTGAATAAATTTGAGGTAAATGACGGCGAAACAAGTTTTGATGGTGTTGGCAGTCGTAACTTTAGCAATGCTTTTCATAGTATGCCAAAGTGGCGAGGAAATGGCGGAGTAACTTGGAGTACTGAAGGGCATCAAGCTAACTTAACGGTACGCTATATTGATTCTTATACTAACGATCAGAGTAATAATGCTGTAATAGAAAGCATGACTACCGTTGATTTTCAATACACTCTTACCATGGAGAACTTATTTGGTGAGACTACAACATTTATATCAATAGGCTCTAACAATTTGTTTGATGTTGATCCTCCTGCATTAAGACGTGCCGATGCTGATGGTAACTTGTTAACACAAGGAACAAACCCCACAGACTATATTGATCGTCCATCATATGATCAATATGGCGGGCATAGCCTACGTGGTCGCGCAATTTATCTTCGCTTAAAGCAATCGTTTTAAAAGGTTAAATATTAATTGAAAGGGGTTATTATTCCCTTTCTTTTTTATTTTGTTAATTGATTAATGGGAAGAGCTTTATCTTAAGCCTAACTTGACAAATTAACGCACTCAATAAAACTACAAGTTTATTGTTTACATACTTCTGAAAAATTCTGTTTCGGGTTAAACATGAATTCATTTGGGACCAAAAACCGCGCCTGATCTTGTGAAATAGCTTTATTAGGAATGTCAAAAATTTTTCTACCGGCTAAATTGGCCTGCAAAATATCTTTGCAATGGTACTTATAAAATAAGTCATCAAAAGTATTATTATTAATCAAACGCAACAAACCTATTTTTATACGTTCAGCAAGTTTAGGGAATTTTGGGGAAACATAAAAAAAAGCGGCTAGCGGTATATGTAATAATACATTTTCATCAACCACAATCCCGGAGTAGTTGTTTTTTTGAAGAGCTACTTCTTTATATGCTTCACCAATTCCTCTACTAAATGTTTGAAACCGACCTTTAGCAAGCATGCCAAATAAACCATCATAGTTTGATCCTGTTACTACAGAAAACCCAGCTTGCTCCAAAGGTGCTGTAACTACCCATTGAGATCCTGAGCCTGTTGTTAACAATTTTAAATCATCAAGAGTCTTAATAGCTTGCATTTTTTCTTTGTCATCTTGGTGAATCATAAAAATTCTAAAACCTAGAATTCCCTTACGTATGGGAATTGGTATAGCAAGTAAATTTGCATCCCAACTAGGTTGAGCAACTTCAGCCATTACTGTGATATGAATTCCTTCTTTTAATGCCAACAAAGTTCTCCCTCTAGTCATAGGTGTAGAAGATATTGTTATTGTTGTTTTACCAAATTCTGGTGTCGCTGCTAAAACTGAAGAAAGTAAACCGTTTATATATAGATAACGAGGGTCATTTTCCGAAAGAGGTTTATTTAATATGACATTATTAGCAAAGGAAGGTACTTGAAATAAGGCACAAAATATCAAAATAAATTTAGTGAAGTTTATCAAAACAGTTTTTAATTTATGGCATCATAGTTAAGTTTAATCGTAGACCTATTGAACCAAATTTTCAAATTCAATTAGTTGAAGTGGAAGCTGTTTTTTGTAGTTTGTTAAAGCCAATGTTTAAACAAACCAAGAAAAATTCACCTGTTCACTTAAAACTACTGCATTGCGGAAAATGTAATCTTAAGTAATATCTCCCTATGGGGGAGAAAATGAAGCAGGATAAATTAAATCACTAATTAAATCATGGTGTTGCTTTTAAATGGTGAGTTGGCTTATGTGTCGGGTCACGTTTGTTCTAAATATTCATAATTATTATAGGGAAATGCCTACTTTTTATTGCTTTGGAGAGTTATTTTAACTTTTATATGGGGGGCGTTTGCGCCTTAGAACATATAGTCTAAAAATAATTTTCTATCAAGCTTTGGGGCACTTTGCGCCATAGAATCCATTATCACTACGAGCTCACAGAAGACAGAAAGCCTCCCTAATATGAAGGTCAATTTTCCGATCATATAGCTGACATGAATTTCATACTTCTAAGGCACACATCGTATGTTTGAGGTTTCAGATTTCTAAAGTAGAAGTAAATATCCCGCTAGATAAATTTAAACCTCTTTGAAAATTGAGCTAGAAGTTCAAAATATTAAAGGGGAGAATAATTAAAACCAAAATTTATTTGAGAATACTGCTATATCTTGATAAATACCAAGTTTAACTCAATTCTTTATGACGTAAAGGCAAATACTCGGGTAGGTAACATTTGAGATAAGCAATGGCAGCACGTTTTGCTTCTTCTACCATAAAATCAGTGATCTCACCGTGCTTATTCACCGATAGCATCAACATTAAATCAATAATTTCAACGATATGAAAAAACACCTGTTCTTGGTTTTCAAATTTATTCATCACGAAATGTTCATTGATTGCCTTAATAACAAACTCACCAATGACCGCATCATTTTTTCTATCGGATAACTTAATGTCTGCTGGCGCCTTACCGCTAATGAGTAGTTGTTGGTAAGCGGCATTTTCTTTATAAAGTTTAACCGCGCGGTCAGCACAGCTTCTAATGATAGTTTGCCAATTTTCACCACTATTAAGCTTGAAAGGTTGAAAAACAACTTCGAGTAGTTCTTCGCCAAATTGACGAGCTATTTCAGCTAATAGATTGTTTATTTTAGGAAAAAAATGATAAACAGAACCTATAGGTATTTGAGCTGATTTAGCGACATCGGCTAACGACAAATCTTCCATCGACATTTCAGCCAGTAGCTTTTTACCCGCATTAACGAGTTGGGTTCTTCTTATATTTCCGCGAGCTTGTGCCGTTGATTTGCGCTTACGCGTAACTACTTTTTTTGTTTCCATAACAAACTCCTTTGGCTAAGGGGATAAGTCTACATTTTAAAAATATAATTACAACAATTATAAACATTATTCGACTTAAATGAATTTGTTGTTGACATATACACCGCTTTGGGGCTATAAAGTAACTACAAACCCGAATTAATTCGAATTTAAGGTTTTAAATGTTCGAATTTAAACAAATTAACGATAAAGATAATAATAACTATAATTACAACAGATATGAGGAAGAGCCAAAATGAACACAAGAGTAAAATATTTAGCAATAGCTATAGCGACATCACTAATGACATCAACATCAGCTTTTGCTGCAGAGTCAGAAGTTGCTGTTGAACCAGCCAGCCAAGATGAAAATGTAGTACAAGTGAAAAAAGAGAAAGACTCACTTATAGAAAAAATAACAGTTACCTCACTTCGTCGGGTTCAAGCCGCTCAAGATATTGGCGTTCCTTTGGCAGCATTTGATGGCAAGCAAATGAAAAATCTCGGCATTAAAAATGCCACCGATGTAACAAAATTTACCCCTGGTGTTGTTTATTCTGAAACTTCAGCGGTTGGTGTTCCTGTATATACCATTCGAGGTGTAGGTTTTGATGATTATAGTACGGCAGCAAGCTCAACAGTTGGTATATACGTTGATGAAGTCAGTTTACCTTATCCGGTAATGACAACTGGACTAACTTTTGATGTACAACGTGTAGAAATACTTAAAGGCCCACAAGGTGATTTATACGGTAGAAACAGCACCGGCGGGGCATTTAATTTTATCACCAACAAACCAACTGAAGATTTTGAAGCCGGATTTACGGTAGATTATGGCAGCTATCAAAGCCTGCAAGTTGACGGTTATGTTTCAGGTGCACTTAGCGATAGTGTTAGTGCGCGTTTTTCTTTTACTAAACTAAAAGAAAATGAAGGTTGGCAAGAACATGCTATTACTGGTGAAGAAATGGGCGCACAAGATCTTGGTGGTGCACGTCTATTAGTTGATTGGGTTGCAACAGACTCTTTGAGTGTTTTGTTTAACCTTCATACCAGCCAAAATAATTCACAAAATTCTGTGCCACAAGCCTTCCTCTATAATCCTATTTATCCTGGTTATGGTACAGCACCAACTGAAGTTGCTGGCTCTCCAAATCAAGGTGACAAATTAATAGACCTAAATGATCCTACTTCAGTATCTTGGAGTGTGAGTGATAAAAATGGTACATCTCCAATTGCACCAGAAAAAGATCAGAAAGGACTTGGCGGATCAATCACTCTAGATTGGGAAATTCAGGACTTTGCCGATTTCTTATCTATCACGGCTTTTGAAAATTTTGAACGCAAAGATGGTAATGACTGGGATGGATCTGATACACGAAATACTGATGTTTTCAACCAGAGTAAAATAGACTCTGTCAGTCAAGAATTTCGCTTAACTTCTAATTCAGGTGATGACGTTTCGTGGATAACGGGTGTTTTTCTATCTCAAGATGAAGTACAAGAGAGCTTTTTCTCAGATGTATTAGAAGCGAGTAATTCAGATTTTGGTTATGGAATTTTCCTACAATATGTTGATACTCAATATAAAGTAAAAACAGATAGTGCTTCAATATATGGTCATGTTGAGTGGCAGTTTACAGAAGATTTAACCTTAGTTACTGGTTTGCGTTATACCTCGGAAAATCGAGAAATTAGTGAAGCTTGTACATACGATGTTATGGGGGCATTAACGCCTATTCTTGGTACGGACCCTGGCGACTGTGGTACTTTTTCACCAGAATTTATTAATGAGCCTTTTACTGATGAACTTTCCACTAACAATGTTTCAGGTAAAATAGGTATCGATTATAAATTCAATGACGACACATTGATTTATGGTTTTGTTTCTAATGGTTTTAAATCTGGTGGCTATCAAGGCGCTCATGCTTCATCTACTTTGCAGTGGGGTCCATATGATAAAGAAACACTTACAGCTTATGAATTAGGTATTAAAACTGCTCTACCTGAGCAACGTATGCGCATTAACGCTTCACTGTTTGATTACCAATACGATGATAAGCAAGTTGCAGATTTTTATCCTGACCCACTCTTTGGTCCACTAAGTGCGATTATTAACTTAGATAAAAGTGAAATTAAAGGCGCAGAGCTTGAGTGGATCTGGAACCCATTAGATGGCTTGGATGTTCGTTTAGCTGGTACTTGGTTAGATGCAAAAGTTAAAACGGGCACCAGCTTTGATCTCGACGCAGGTGATTATGTTGATATCGCAGGTAAAAACTTAGGTAATTCGCCAGAATTTCAAGGCTCTGCTTTAGTTGCTTATGAATTTGATTTAAGTAATGACTGGGCTATTCGTACTCAGCTTGATGCAACTTATTCAGATAGCTACTTTGGTTATTTACAAAATGATCCAGACAAGCATGTTGTTGAAAGTTATACCGTCGTTAATGCTAATGTAGCGCTACTTTCAGCTGAAGGTGACTGGGATATATCTTTATACGTGCGTAATTTAACCGATGAAAGTTACTATCATTCCATTTCCTTTGCTAACGATCTATATGTTCGTTCAACGGCAAGACCTTTAACCGCAGGCATTAGCGTTAGCTATAACTTCTTTTAAGCGTCTATGTATGCGGGAGCATACTCCCGCATTTCCTCGGTTTAAACAACAAGCCTAACTCCCCATAAGTCAAAGCACTTACCAGCACAGGTAAGTGTAAGAGAGAAATCATGACAAATTTTTATAAATTATCGGGCGAAGCCCAATGCGAAAAATTAGCCTTACTAGCAGAGGCTGCAGTCGACCAATGGAATTTATCTGTTGAATCTTTAGAGCTAATTAAGCATAGAGAAAATGCTGTCTATAAGTTAACCACTAAAGAAGGTGTTCGCTATGCGGTTCGAGTGCATAGAGCGAACTATCACAGCAACGCTGCATTGAACTCAGAAATACAGTGGATGGAAGCACTCAGGTGTAAAGCGAATGTTATTACCCCTGAGTTTGTTAAAGCCCCTAAAGGTGAATATTTTCTAGTAGTAAGTCATGAAGAAGTACCTGAGCCGCGTCAAGTTGATATTCTTGAATGGGTTGATGGTGAAGCTATGGGTAGCATTGAAGAGGGTATCACCAATAGTGCCTTATCATTGACCGATTCATTTAGTTTAATTGGTGAAATTGCCGCTCAATGTCATAACCACTCAAGTACTTGGAAATTACCCAAAGGCTTTTCACGTCAAGCATGGGATCTAGACGGTCTTGTTGGTGAAGATCCTGTATGGGGAAAATTTTGGGAACTTGAAGCTCTGTCTGCCGCTGAAGTGAAAATAATGATCCAAGTGCATGGTAAATTAAGAAAAATATTATCTGAATTTGGTCAATCAAGCGATAGATATAGTCTTATTCATTGCGATTTATTACCAGAAAATTTGTTGCATTGCGGTGATCATTATAAGCTGATTGATTTTGATGATTCCGGTTTTGGCTGGCATTTATTCGATTTAGCGACTAGCTTATTCTTTCACTTAGGTGAAGATTATTTTGATGATATCACTGCTGCCTGGGTTGAAGGTTATCGTAAACACAGAGAACTTTCGGATGAACACTTAGCTATGTTGCCTGTATTTTTAATGGCGCGTGGCACTACTTATTTAGGTTGGGCACATACGCGTAAAGAAACCGATGATGCTAAAGAGTTAACCCCGATTGTTAAAGAGGGTGTATTAGCCTTGGCGGAACATTTTCTTGCAGAAGAATAGTTAATTTCATTAAAATTAATTGAGCAGAAATAATTGCAATATAAATATTAGAAAGAGAAATGTAATGAGCAATGTTATAAGGAAAGTTCGATCTTTAGTTGGCCTCGCATGTGCGCTAAGTTTGTTATTTGGCTGTAACACAGATTCAAGCAACACAAATTCAAGCGACACAAACCCAACCAGCATTAACAGCGCAAAAGCTGATACTGTTTATATCAATGGCACTGTATATACCCAAGATACAGAGCAATCTTTCGCCCAAGCTTTTGCGGTAACTAATGGAAAATTCCAAGCGGTTGGTAGTACCGCAGAGATAAAATTACTTATAGGAGATAATACTGCGGTTGTAGATCTTAACAATCAATTTGTTATGCCAGGGCTTATTGATGAGCATATTCACCCTGATATGGCAGCAGAAAACTTTATGGGCATTAATGTTAATCAAACCATGACTTGGCAACAAATGAGTGAAGTTATTGTTAAGCGAACTCAACAAGATTCTGACAAAGATTGGCTTATTGGTGGTGCTATTCATTGGCTAGATGTGGCTGGAAAACCCATGTTAGGTACTAGCGTTGCTTCACATTTTTCTACTTTAGATAAATTAGTCAATGATCGCCCGGTGATGTTATGGGATGTTGGTGGACATGCAGTATTACTTAACTCCTACGCGATAAAACTGCTGAAACTGACTAAAGATAGCAAGGTGCCAACAGGCGGTATCTTTGATGTTGATGCTAGTGGCGAACTCACTGGCGTATTTCGTGAAATTGCAGCCAATGTAATTTATGAACAAGCGCTAGAAGGTTTACCTAAAGGCAAGGTTTTAATAGAGAAAGGTTTAAAACCTATTTTTAATCAACTTAATGCTTTTGGTATAACGGCAATAAGTGATGCTTGGGCACGTTATTATATGCTTGATGCTTACAAGGTAATGGCAGTAAATAATGAATTAACAGTACGAGTGAATGCTTATGTATCAGACCCTATTGAATGGAATAATAAGGTTTGGAAAGAGCGGGCACAGTGGGCGATAGATAATACCCAGTCTTATCGTGTTGGTGATTGGCTTAAAGCTGATTCTGTGAAGTTTGTGCTTGATGGCTCTGCCGGCGGACAAACCATTATTATGGTTGAGCCCTATGAAGGCACTACTGATGTGCATGGTGGCCCTTGGCGAAATGACCCAGACTATTTTGCCGAGAAATTTGCCGAGTATGATAAAAAAGGTTTGACCATGAAGGTTCATGCCGTGGGTAGTCAATCAATTCGTACTGCACTAGATGTGATTGAAAAAGCGCGTAAAGCCGGTTCTACTTTGCGTCATAACATTGCCCATACCGTGTTTGTTCACCCAGACGATAAGTCACGCTTTGCAGAGCTTGATGTTGGCGCCGAGTTTTCGCCGCACTTTTGGTATCCGGTACCGGGCTGGGAAATGATCCGAGCAGAATTAGGCGAACGTCGTTTAAATTGGGTCTTTCCTTTTAATAGTATTAAGCAGCAAGGCGTGCACGTTTCGGTTGGCTCCGATTGGCCTGTTGCCGCAAGCCCAAACCCATTTATTGAACTTGAAACCATGATCACTCGTCAAAAACCTGGTGGCGGCTTAAAAACCTTGCCAGATGAAAATGAACGTATCTCTTTAAAAGATGCCATTGAAGTTTTCACCATCGGCGGTGCTTATGCGCAAAACCGTGAACATTTAATCGGCTCAATTGAATCAGGGAAACTGGCTGATTTTATTGTGGTTGATCAAAATCTATTTTCTATCAAACCAAAAGAAATACATAAAACCAAGGTATTAAAAACTGTGGTTGGTGGCAAAACCGTGTTTGAGCAGAGCCATTAATTTTTACCATTAATTCTTACCGCTAATTTTTATCATTAATCTAATCTATCTGGCAAACCATACCTTAACAACTGTGGTTTGCTCATGTTTAGCCGAATCGTTAAAACAGAGTATTTCATATGAATTTACATAATATCATTAATAATAAAGCCATTTTTAGTGCTTGTTTACTGGCTGCTGCTGGCGCTTTAGTTTTCAATACTTTTCCTCAAGTATTAAGTGCCATCGCCGTGCAATTTTCTATGGGTGAGGCTGAAGTTGGCTCTCTTATTAGTGCTTATATGGGCGGCTTTGCTTTATTGTCATTGTTTGCGCCAGTGTGGATGCCTAGATTACCTTGGAAAATTACCGCTATTGTTGGCTATTTATTACTCGGTGGTGGCGTAATATTATTAAATCAAGTTAGTAAAAATGATGTTACTAGTGTGATGTTTTTTATGGGGTTAGGCTCGAGTATTTTATTTACTATTAGTTTAGGCGTGCTCTCAGCTGCAAAAGATCCAGACCGAGGGTTTGGTTTAAAACTCACCGCTGAAATGCTATTAGGCGCTATTTTCATTTTTATCGTTGCTAACCTTATTGCTGGGCAATTTGGTTATAGTGGCTTTGTTTATGGTTTGTTAACCCTTTATATCATTACAGGTCTAGGTATTTTTTGGCTGCCGATTAACTTTCTTAAAATGGAAGTTAAAGAAAGCGATAGTAATCCCGAATTTAACGGCATTAATTATGCCGCGCTTTTTGCAACAGTAGCTCTTTTCTTTTTTGCTGGAGCATACACGGGCGTATGGGGCTTTATCAGTTTTATTGGTGCAGAGCATGGTATTAGTGAAGACGCGATAAATAGTGTTTTAACGCTGGCTTTGCTTGCTGGCATTTGTGGGGCATTATTGTGTGCGTGGATGGGGGATCGCTTTGGTCAGTTAATCCCTTTACTTGCCGGTATGTTTATTATGGTTACTGCCATTGTTTTGCTTATTTATAGCAAAAGTCTGTTTATATTTGTCTTAGCTGTTTGTTTAATTAATGCATTTTTACAGTTTGTTTTGGCCTTTCAAATGGGCTTGGTTGCTCAAGTTGATCATTCTGGTCGTTATGTGGTGATGTTGGCTTTTGTTTTATCATTAAGCGCTGCGCTTAGTGGTGAACTGATGGGCGCGTTTATTGAAAGTGTCGGCATTAATACCGCAATGTTAGGCTCGGTTGGCGCGATTATTATTGCTATGTCAATAACGGTATTTATTTTAAAACGAGATACTGCTCAGATTAATACTTTATTGATGATTGAAAAGTAATCATTTATTAAACAATTGAAAGCTATAAAACTTGATTTTTCTTCGAGCTATTTATGAGAAAAATTAGTGGTACAGTTTATTTGTAATCAAACCCTTTTACTTTTAACCATGTTAAAGCTTCATTTTTTGTCATAAAGTATTTTTGTTCGATAATACTTTCTATATTCGATAAGTAGTGTTCCATTTGATACTGTTTGGCATTTTTAAATTCATCACCTAATACAGTCGCTTCAATAACTTGATTATTTCTGAGGCACCATTCTTGAAATTCTAATATCAAAGGCTCTGCATCAGGGGTTGCTAATTGCCAATTATCTAAAATAACTAAGCAGCCCCATTGATCTGGAAATAATTGTTGAGCATTGATTTTAAATTGTTCAATAGCTGCAATAGCACATTCTACATTCCAAGCACCAATCATTGTTATTTCAATGATATGGTTAACTATTTTAATATTAAATTCACCATGAATATTCATTTAGAAAATTACTAGATAATAGAGCGTATTATGATTTTAGTTGATAAATCACACTTGTAAAGTAGTGTGGTTTTTTTGACTGCTTGGTTGAAAGTGGTTTGGTTTCCACAATTTAAGTGCAGATTACTTTTTAATCTAAATTGGGTGTTGACGAAAATAGACTGACGCAAATATTAAAGGAGTTTTTTTGCGATGGTCAATAGAGTACAGATATCCTGTCCACCTCGTTATTGTATTCGTCAATATGGCAAGTGTATTTATGTATGATACTTTTGAAACGAGCGTGTTAACTTTCAATTGAGGCGACAATCACCGCATCAACTGGCTTATTGCTAATATTTTGCGCTACGCTTCCTATTGAAATGAGTACCGTTTCACCTTCTGCACATGACAGTGGATCATAGGCAACTATGATTTCTTCTGTATGCTCAATCTTCACTTCCAGCAAGCCACCAGAAGGAAAGTTTTCAATGCCTTTTGCTGACCAAAGACGGTTTATAATGACACCTTTTTTCATCATAGTGCTCCACTAAAATAGTTTTATTTGTAACGACTTTGGAGGTCGTCATTATATTTATGCGCTTATAACAATTACATTAATCCGTCTAATAAATCAGTGACAACAGTTAGCTGCTCCGATTCACCAATCAAGAAAATTTTTCCTGAAGAGCCTGTGCATTTCACATCTGAAATAGCCACTTGTGCGCTGGTTACCGCTTCATTAGCCAACCATAACGCTGTTGTTGCTGGTACGATATCAATAACAAGGAGTCCATCACCTTTTTTAGGTTTCGCCCCTTTTCTCATTTTTGCATGAAGTTTTGCATGTTCATCACTTAAGTGATTGATCTGTCTATATTCCAAATGCTTAACTTTGTTAATTTCTGGAATTTCATCATCTGCGCCATCACAAATGTCTTGCATGGCATTTCTAAGCTCTGCATTTAGTGATGAATTAACCCCTAACCAACCGCCACGGCCATCTATGCTGTAATGAAATGATGAAAGGTCGTGATTTTTAAATAAATAGTCAGCCGCTTCTTCAATAGCTGCAGCTGGCGTTACATCAAATAATAAGGTGGTATCATTTGAGGCTAAACTACCATTAAATATTTTAGCTAGATACTCTGCGCAATCACTGTGGATGCGGTCGACTAGACAGATTGAACGTATACTCATTTTTATTTACCTAACAGTTGTTTAAGTTCTTGTTGCAGCAATTCACGAATTAGGCCTCTAAGCTCTTCACTATCAACCGTTGAAGGGATCTGAGATGTTACTTGATCTGGAGTTGCAAGAAGCGTTGACTGAATACGAGAAGATTGGTTTTTCTCAAAAGTCGTTAATGCATTTTGTGCATCAGTTGGAGAAAATGGTTTACCCGCATGAAAAGCCATTTGAGTCCATTGAATCAAATGTTTCGGCCCGACATTTTCATGTACAGAACTTCGCCCAAAATAACCTGTACCAATAACAGCGCCTTGATCAACATGAGATTCAAACCCGGTAGAGCCGGTAGCGCCACCAACATTTACCGCAATACGGCAAACGGGCAAACTGCCACCAATTTTGGCAATAACATCATAATCATTACTATGAATAACCGAAGAGTGACCCACACCCGTAATATCTAGTTGTGACTGAATAGAGCGAATGGCATGGTCAACACCATCAATGGTCATAAAACCTATCGCGGGAAACATTTTTTCTTTGGCCATCACTTCTTCTGGGCCAATAATATGTACTTCAGTCACCAATATCTTGGTGCTATCAGGCACAGTAAAACCACATTGCTGGGCTATCCATAAGGCACTTTGCCCAATGGATTTCGGGTTAATGGCGCCATTTGGAAAAAGAAAGTCTCGAAGTTTTCTCGCATCTTCAGGGCTTTCAATAAAGGCAGCTCCTTTCGCTACTAACTGAGTTTTCAACTCTGCGGCAATCGCTTTATCAGCCAAAACCATAGACTCAGAAGTACATAATAAACAGTTATCAAAACTGACACTGCCAACTAAACACTCAGCCGCTTGTGCCACATCTGCTGACTCATGCACATAAGCAACGGGGTTACCAGGACCAACACCTATGGCAGGGTTACCTGATGAGTAGGCGGCTCGCACCATGGCCGGTCCGCCAGTTGCTAACGTTAATTTACAATCTGATGATTTCATCAGTTGATTAACTAGCTTTACGTCAGGCTCTTGTAGGCACTGAATGGCACCTTTAGGTACGCCCATACTTTCAGCAACCGACATTAAATATTGTGCTGCATCATAACTACATTTTTTAGCTTTAGGGTGCGGGCACAGAATAACGGCATTTCGTGTTATCAAACAGCAAAGTACCTTAAAATAGATGGTCGCAACAGGGTTAGTACATGGTACTAAGGCCACAACTACGCCAGCTGGCTTCGGAAAAGTAATAATATTTTTATCTTTTTCTACACGCGGTTGAACATAAGCGGCAATATCTCCATCAGCAACAAGCGTATTAAGATCATTCTTCATCTTTTTAGATGCTACGTCTCCCATACCACTTTCTGTGACCGCCCACTGAGCGTAATGCTCGCTTCGCTCTTGCGCAGCTGTTTTTACTGCTTGCACAATCTTAGTGACGTGCTCCAAATCAAATTGAGAAAATTCTTCTGCAGCACGATTGGCAATTTCAAATAGTACTTGTTCAGATTGTGTTATAGAAGCATTGTTAGCTGACATAATAATAGGACTCTACTACTTATAATTTATTGATAATAAGCGATATGTTCAGGCTTCTAGCCTTTTCTTTCGCTAATGGCGTAATAACGCTAGGGGGAGAAATAACTAATTCGTTAATTCCTTCTTTGTGAAGCTTGGTGATAACACGCTCGGTAATAACTTTAGGCAAGCTTTGAGCTTGCACCGTTTCATTTTTTTGCTGAGCACCCGACTTGGTAGAGTGACTCGCACTTGAGCGAGCTTTCGCTGAAGACTTATTTGATAAAACCTGATCAAATGTACGCAAAAATATGTCGGCGTGTTTTTTCTTAAAAACAAGCGGTGGACGAATTTTTAGTACATTGCCGAATCGTCCGGACATACCAATTAAAACCCCTTGGTCTTTCATTTTATCAGGCAAGGCCGACGCAATATCTGCTGCCGGAGTTAAGCTTTGTCTGTCGTGAACAAGCTCCACTCCTAGAAACATGCCATGACCTCGAATATTGCCAATGACCGCATGTTTTTCTTTTAATTTTTCTAGTCCAACACGCAAGTAAGCGCCGGTATCATGGCAGTTATCAACTAATTTTAAGCGTTCGCATTCTTCGATAACCTTTAGTCCTACTGCCGCTGAGACAGGATTTCCGCCAAATGTATTGAAATAGAATTGATTTGATTTAGCAAATGAGGAGGCAATTTCCTTGGTGGTAATTAATACACCAATGGGATGACCATTACCTAAGGGTTTACCTAAAGCAACAATATCTGGCGAAACACCATAATGTTCAAAGCCCCACCATTTACCCGTTCGGCAAAGGCCAGCTTGAACCTCATCGGCAATCCAAAGTCCGCCAGCGGCATGAATTTTCTGCTGAACTTCTTTAAAAAACTCTTTTGGTGCTTCCAATACACCTTGCGTATCAAAAATGGTATCGCAAATGAATGCAGCTGGCTCGATGTTACGCTCTTTTAACTGATGAATGGCATCACCGACTAAACTTGCATAAGCTTTGGCTAGATCTTTTTCACCCGAATCTCTAAAAGGGCCTCGATAGGTGTTGGGTGGCTCAACTGAAATAACATTTTTGGCACGTTTTGAAGCAATAGGTTGGGCAGCACTTGATACCTCATTTACTAAGGTAGTATTACCGTGATAACTACTTTCAATGTTAACAATGCCTTCATTGCCAGTATGGGCCGCTGCCATGCGCAAAGCTAAATCAATAGCCTCTGATCCCGTGCACGTAAATACGCAAGTAGTTAAATGTTCCGGTAACAAGCTTACTAATTTTTCTGCGTACTTAACTATTTCTTCACTTAAATAGCGGGTATGCGTATTTAGCTTACTCGCCTGAGCAGTTAATGCCTTTACCACCTCGGGGTTACAATGGCCAACGGAGGCAACATTGTTATAGCAATCTAGATATTTTTTGCCTTCATCATCGTATAACCATACGCCTTCACCTCGCACAACATTGATAGGCTCATGATAAAACAAGACACCATTCCCCATCGCCTTCTGACGACGATTAAGTAAGTCTGCATGCCTACTATTACTGTATTCAGATGCATTCAGGTGCGCTGCGCCAAGCATTGCAGGTCGAATTGATGGTTTTTGGCTCATATCTAAATATACCTTAACGTTGCTTATTTAGCGGAAAACTCAAAATACTTAGTAACGTCTTGATGAGGACGAGCAATAACATGACACGCTGTTACTTCACCAATAGCGCCCGCAGCTTCAGCACCCGCTTCTATTGCCGCTTTAACCGCACCAACATCACCTTTAATAACAATTGCCGTTAGGCCAGCACCGACACTTTCTCTTTTTTCCAGTGTCACGTTTGCTGATTTTACCATGGCATCTGCAGCGGCAACTGCGGTTACATAGCCTTTTGTTTCTATTAGACCTAAAGCTTGAGACATAACGTTTCCTTTTTTGTTTAATTGAAATTAATTCTATTATAGTTTCGTTTTTAAACAAATATCAAGCTTAATTTAACTATTTATATATTAAAACTCGAATTAATTTGTGTTTAAGTGTGTTTTTTTGCTTCAGCTGATAGCGTTTTATTTTAGAGTTGGCTTAAGTTTATATCTGGCAGTGTCGTGTTAATACTGTTGTATACCCTTAATTTAAAGTGCTGGTATGAATAATGTTTATGGTCAGTCTAGAAGAGAGTGATAAGGCTTTATGGCAGTAGAGAGGATTAATTTCTATCTAGCTCTGGGGGCGA
>Ga0209184_1001122_pt1 | contig 19519 bp, 32 predicted proteins | sample EN8Hudsemesocosm_2_FD_184627 | JGI IMG/M metagenome (GOLD analysis project Ga0209184, IMG submission 184627) | Methane-oxidizing microbial communities from mesocosms in the Hudson Canyon - EN8C Hudson Canyon (SPAdes) (version 2) | ecosystem: Environmental > Aquatic > Marine > Cold seeps | place... | reverse complement strand
CTTAGCCGCCGTTCATTTAAATGAATAAAGAATATTAAATCAATATGATAGTTTAGCCAGAATATCCAATAATTTGCATAAAAGCGGAGAAGAGCCGAATATATATGGCAAAAAATTTAAAACTAAAGTCAGCAATGCGCACTTTGTGACCCTTAACCTATCAAGTTTACCGCTGCCGCTTTATGCTCAGGTGCTAAATGCGCGTATCTTAATGTCATCTTCAAATCACTATGACCTAATAACTCTCTAACAGTATTTAAATCAACACTTGCCATGACTAACTTACTGGCAAAATGGTGTCGTAAATCATGAAATCTAAAGTTCGTAATTTGAGCTTCGTTCAACAAACTACTCCATGATTTTTTAATATCGGTTATTTGGTTGCCATCTTTACCTTTGAAAACTAAACCAATATTATCAGTATCCGCTTTCCAATTTAGCAGTGTTGTTTTTGCTTCATTGTTTAATGGGATATGTCGACTATTTCCTGATTTAGCATTACTTGAAACAACCGTTAAATTACTATTCATTAAATCCACATGTTCCCACTTAAGACCGAACATTTCTCCCCTTCGCATTCCTGTGTTCATTGCGAGTAATAACAACGGTTGCAAGTGTCCTGCATAATTTTGATCTTTTAAACAAGGTAAAAGTGAATACCCTCTTTCTGACCGATGTTTGTTTCCAGATTCACGTTGCCCTTTTATTAATTTATCTCGATTATTCAAAGCTTCTCTTAAGTTAAATTCTTCTTCTGAAGATAAAAAACGAACTATTTTATTTTCGCCTTTTAACGACTTTACTTTGCTTAAATCATGGCTAGGTATAATTTCCCTTTCAACAGCCCTACTTAAAGCTCCTTTTAAGTAATTAACATAACCATTTATAGTAGATGCTTTTTTATTGGTTTTTTTTTGTTTATTTCTCCAATCTTCAATATCTTTAGCTCTAATGTTTGATAACTGCGTAGCAAGTAAGTGTGGAAAACCACGTTTAATTGTTGTGATAATTGTTTTAGATGTTTTGGCATTTCTTGTTTCAAGAAAAGGCAGATATACTTGATCAAGATACGTTTCTAATTGTGAGTGTTTGGCAACAGTAGATTTACGAGCTATCTCTTTTTTAATTTTTTGAACATCAATACCAGTAGCAACCTCGCCTAAACGAGCTTTTGCTAGGTCTCTAGCTTGTATAGGAGACAATTCAGGGTGAGTACCTAATTTAAAATTAACTTGTTTTCCATTAATTCTATAATAAATGTAGTACGTCTTTTTCCCTTTAGGGCTTATAAGAATATGAAAGCCAGATAATTCGGTATCATTTATTCTTTTATCATCAATTTTTAAAGATTTAATGCTAGCATTATTGATCTTATTACTAATCGCCATTTTTCACACCTTTATATTTTGTAGCATATTTATAGCACATTCATTGTGCTATAAAAAACAAAGGTGAACAAGGCAGAATAAGTAAATTAATTAAAATACCTTTAAATACAAAACGTAAGGTGTTATTTTTGTGTTTGACTGTTCATTGTTGTTTATTGAAAAAGGTTGTGTCATCCGTCTGGGGGACGTGAGGTCGCAAGTTCGAATCTTGCTACTCCGACCAAATTAGTCTAAATAAAACAGCCACCTAAATAGTTTATATAACTATTTAGGTGGCTGTTTTGCATCTGGTTATCCATAGCTAATCTACTGATATATTAACAATTCCTTGATCTACAGCTTTTAATAAAGGCGGTAGTTCATCAATATTGGCATTAAACCAATAATCAATATTCTCTGGTAATATCAATACAGGCATACGTTTATGAAATGTTGCACATTTTGGATTAGGTGTTGTGGTTAACGTAACAAGTTGATGTTCATCATTCTCATACCATATACCGGCCATATAAAGTGGTTCATTATTAGAATGAGTAAATCTATACTTAACTTTATTTTTACCCTCTAATCGCCATTCATACCAACCTGAGCAAGGAACCAAACAGCGTCTAGTGGCAAATGATTGCTGAAAAGTTTTCTTGGTAGATATTGTTTCAGATTGAGCATTAATTAATAGGTTTTTAGACCACGATGTTTTAATACCCCATTGAGTATTTAGCTGTTGAAAACCAGAAGGTGGCTTTATGATTGTTGATACAACTTCACTAGGACAGAGATTGTTATTGGTTGATGTAGAAAATTTAATACCCAATGTATCAGATACTACTTGGCATATTGAACGATTTATATCTAATCTACCGCACATAAGTCACCACTGTTTTATCCATGCAATATTTCATGATAGTTACCTCTTGATTGAATGACTTAAACTACCTTTGCATTGGTTACATTTCAAGACACTTATGTAACTAAACTTTACGATTTACCTGTTACAGCTTGGTTACAATAGGGTTAGATTAAAAAGATGGAGTAAAGCTTATGTTATTAAAAATAATGAACAACAAGTGGACTGAGTTAGGCATCGAAGATTGGTTTATTGATGTTCACCACTTAAGATTAAAGCAAGTTTCAAGCACCTCATCCACACTAATCGCTTTCGTAAATTATTGCGGTAATAAACGCCTTAAAGGTCAAAACGCTCAAACAATTGAAAGGGCTTTAGAAGTCGCTAAGTATGTTAAGAAAGGTATTAAACCGAGTGCTGCTATTCGTATCGCTTGGGAAAGCTACCCATTGGTAAAGTCATAATCATATTCTGAGTAACACCTCGTATATATATGATTGCTAATTGTATTAAGCTTGTTTATTTTCTATGTATATACCATAGTTAATTTATCAATTTTTTTAAATTTCATTTGAAAAAACAACGGCTCTTTTAATGCAAATTAGAACAAGGTGATATCGCTGTGAAGATAAAATTTAAACACGTGTGTACTGTGTTAGGTTTTTTGTTCTTATCACCTGCTTTCGGTGAAAAATATGATATCGTCGTGGGGAAAAACAAACCTCCATATGTGATGCAAAATGGTGATAAAGGCTTTGAAATTGAACTAATGAGAGCCATATTTACCTCTCTTGGTAAAGACGTAAATTTTTTGTTTGCACCCTATGGAAGAAACTCCAAAATTTTTGAAAACAATATCGCTGATGCAATAATGACAATGAACAGTGACTTGGTAGTTTCACCATATTTTCTCAGTGATGTATATGTTACCTATGAAAATGTCGCTATCACGCAAAAAAAACGAAACATCAAATTGAACACTTCAGCTGATCTAGCCAACTATACTATCTATGCGTTCGACCAATCGAGCAAAGTATTAGGCGAAGAATACGCTGAAGCTATTATGCGCTCTCCTAATTACACCGAAGTGCAAGACCAGCTAGTACAAGTTAGAGTTTTATATGCCGGAAAGGTAGATGTTGTCATAATAGAAAAAAACATATTTCATCATTTAAGTTCTTTATCAGGACGACTTGAAGATCTTTCAGATATCGACATTCATTATTTATTTCCAAAAAATCAATACAGTATTGCTTTTAAATATAGTGATGAAGTGAAAGCCTTTAATACTGCACTAGCTACGTTCAAGATGTCAGGGCAATACCAAGAGTTGCTTAGTAAGTACAACTTAACAATTGAAAGTAAAAGCGCGGGGACAAATTTAATAACAGTTCAGTAGAATTACTTTTAAATACAGCTATCAATAACTTCTTTTTTTACAAAACGCTATATAAAGCGTTAGTAACTACCAATATAAAGTATAAATTTTTCCTTTCTTGTCAACCAAACAGCTTTCAGTACGTTTATATAAGTAGACGCTCAATAACGAAGCATATTTCTTGTTATTACAATGGGTGTAAATTTTATATGGAACAAAAATATGATTGGTAGAAAATTATGCTTTATCTTTCTTGTATTCTCAATGTTAACAGCATTGGTAGTTAGACCTGTGCATCAGGATAAAGAAGTTAGCGTAAAGACCCCAAAAACAACGCTTGAAAATTTAACATCTGCCAATGCTAAAACTAATGAAAATGTTGTTAACCCGCTATTAGCAAGAAAGCAACATTGTCGAGTCGTTAATACACATAAAATTTGTCGTTATTAACAACACTTTTATTAGAGTTTATTAGTCAATTGTAAGTTATGGCAATATAGGTCAAAATCATAAATAATACGACATTTTATACGGAGCTTGAAGTCATCGCTGAGCAGAACACTCACTCGTCAGATGAAGCTATTTCGCCGCCATTAACTATGGAGGCTTTTTTGATTGATATTGAAAAAAGGGCTTATCATATGGCTGCATTTGCAACAGGCTCTCATGCGGATGCGTTAGATTTATTGCAAGACAGTATGATTAAACTGGTGACTAACTATCAAGATAAACCTTCCAGGGAGTGGAAACCTTTATTTTATAGAATATTACAAAATAGGATCCGCGATTGGCATCGCCATCAAAAAGTAAGAAATTTACTTTTTTTTTGGAAAAAGGATGAGATTGAAGAATGGCCTCCAACAGAAAATAATGAAAATAGTTTAGGTACACCAGAAAATAATTTAACAAAAAAACAGCAACAAAGTGCAGCACTAGAGCACTTAAAACAATTATCACCTAAGCAGCAGCAATGTTTTTTATTGCGTAGTTGGGAAGGTTTATCCGTAGCAGAAACTGCCGACATAATGCAATGTTCACGAGGAAGTGTTAAAACACATTATTTTCGAGCGATAAGTAAGTTAAGAGCGAAGATGGAGGACGGTCATGAAATCACCTTCTAAGTATGAAGATAAAATAAAAGTTTTACATAATGAAAGCGTACAATCAGTAAACGATGCATTAGACCATTCAGTTAGCAATTTAGCTGAAAATACATTATCAGATATTGCCCGAGTAAGAGCACTTGCTTTAAATCAAAGTAATGCTCAAGTTGCGGCAAAGAAATCAGTGGTTGATACATGTGTAACATGGCTATTGAACCCTATGATCAATATAGGTGTTCCGGTTGCTGTTGCCGTTATCATTGCTGTATCGGTTAAGTATGTATCATTTGAAACTATACCTGAGTTACCCTTAGCTATGATGGCAACTGAAGTGCCTAATGAAGACTTTGCAATGTTAGAGGATTTAGAATTTGTTACCTGGTTGGCTGAAAATGAACAAAGCGCTTTGTTGTAATGGTGCATTGATTTTCTTGTGCTGCGTACCACTTGAAGCACAAGAAAATGTAGATGAATTACCCAGTATTGCTTTCTTAGAGTACTTGGCTGACATGAAAGAAATTGATGGTAAACTCTATGGTCCGCAAGATATAAACGTAGAACCATGCCATCGTTCAGTATCGGAACAAGAAGAACAGAACAATGAAACTAGTAATGAAAATAACGGCGATCAAAATGATAAAGCAGCGACTGAACAGGAGTGTAAACATCATGATTAAATTGATTATACTCACCTTACTTAACGTGCTGTTTATATCCAAAGCCTTAGCTGTCGATTGGAAAGATCTGACAAGTCAGGAACAAAACGTATTACAGTCACTTTCTAGTCAGTGGGGGCAGTTATCATCTGCACAACAAGATAAAGTTCAGTTAGGCGCAAGTCGCTGGATTGCTATGCCTACTGAACAACGTGATAACTTATTAACAAAATTTAACCAATGGCAGAAATTACCTCAAGAAAAAAGAAGTCAACTTTCGCAGCAATTTGAACAATTTAAAAAATTACCACCAGCTCAACAAAAACAGCTTCGTACAACACATCAAAACTTTAAAAAACTGTCGAGTAAAAAGCAACGTCAATTGATGGATAAGTTTAAAAAGACGAAACAAAAAACAAATAAAAATATGACGCGTAAACAACAAAGACCAAAGCACAATTAATACTAAATATTAGTTGCCGTTGTAGGTGAAGTCACTCGGGCATATTAATGTTTTAAAGGTAATAGTTAATAACTTTAAAAATAGTAGTTAATTCCAATCGTCCAGCTTTGGTTGTTATTTGTGGTGGAAATTTCAACAGAAGTATCCAATGCTACAGACCAATTGTTATTAATATCATATGACAGAAAAGCCGTTAATTGACCATAATTGTCATCTCCAGACGTTGGTCTTGACGTATTACTACCGATATTTCGTAATGTTGTTGGTTGTGAGCTGGTTAATCGTGTTGGCGATGGAGGATTATTTTCTGTTTGGCGTGCATCCCCTGAATATTGATAATTCCATGAAAATAGTGCTCCTGCTAAAATCCCCTGCTCTTTCGTTAACTCCCAGTAACGAACTGCTGAAATGCCTGCATTGATGCTTGAACTGTCTTGTTTGGTTGTGGAGACTTCTTCGGCAGGTTTTCCTTCATCTTGGGCACGTTGGCCATTAAATATTTTGTTTTCGATAGACCAATCGGCATATTGAGTTCCAAGTGATACATCTAACATCCAATTACCTTGAAGCCAAGTATATCCGAGTAAGCCTGAAAATGAGGTGACTTGCGTATTGTCTTGGCGAAAATCAGAACGATTTTGATTCGCTCTATACGAAACATCATCCTCAGAGAAACCAATACTTGCTGATGCATACCAGTTGTCTTTAACATAATTCAAACTTCCACCTAAACTTGTTAAAGCTAAATCAATCGATACTGGACTTATCGCGTGTTCTTTATCTTGCCAAGTTTGATAATCAAAGCTAACACTCCAATTGTCATTGAAATCTAAAGACAAAAACACACCTTCACCGGCGGGTTTTAGTAAAACATCTTCGTCTTGAAGGGTAATATATTGTTCTAACTGATTATGATTTACGGCAATATTATTCGCTAAAGTTGAAAATGAAGGTAGGCAAAATAAACTTGTGATAAATACTGATGAGAAAGATTTAAAACCTAAGGCATACGAATTGTTGATATTTTGATGCACTGAAAAACCATATATTAACTGAATATTTAATATGGGTAGAATAGTCGAATAGTGTTTTAAAATATAGAAGAGAAATAAAGAAAAAGCGGAAAATCGATCGTCCTTGACCTTGAGATGACAATCCGCTGAAAACAATTAGGCTTAAGTTAATACTCCTAAATGAATGTGGAGTTTAAACAATATCTTCTGAGGTTAACTCATCAATACATTGATGAATGGCATCCTTTGTTACTGTGCGTATAACCTTTGCCGCGTTAAACTCATCTTCACTAATCAAAGTATCAGCGTCTTGATCCATTACTAAAAAGGATGCTGCAACGTTTGTTGTTGCTTTAGCTTGCAACTCTTCTAAGCTAACAAAGCCATCATTAGAAGTATCTGTTGCCGCAAACTTATCTGCAGGTGACATGAATTTATCAGTACTAGGTACAACAATGTCCTCATTACCCGTTTCTGCTTTTATATCGGTTACACATTGAACAATGTCATCAGCGATGTCAGATAAATCAGTTTTTGTACCGTTACGAGTTTGTTGAAACTCTTCAAAAGATATAAGACCGTCTTCATCGCTATCTTTTTGGCTGAAGTGTCTCTCTACTTTTGCCATTAACGGCGTTGTCATTTCATCTAAAGATAGTTGTCCATCTTGGTTCACATCTATGCGGCTGAATTCACCAGCACCTCTATGGGCACCTCTTTCAAAAGCATTAGCTTGAGATATTGATAACACTGCTGTTGTTGTAAATAGAGCTGCAATTAATACAGGATTAAATTTTTTGGTTATTGTGTTCATAACTACTCCTAAAGGGATATTAATTAATTTATTTTTATGCGCTTTCAAATAATAAAACGCACCAGATTCGGTTTGGTTGACAGCTGATCTAAATAAATTAATTACCTATAAACTATTACCATTTTTATCATGAGCAACTAAAGGTAAAAGGTCGGGATAACTCGCCCTATCACTTTCATCAATAATCCATGGTGCTAAACATTCTCTATTTTCCACACAAGGATCTGTTAGTGCATGCATAAAAGCAGCAAGATGAGCTATTTGTACGGGTGATAAGTTGCGACGATTCCTCAGTGGTGAACGAGCTTCAACTTCTCCTGTTCTAGCTTGTTGCAAGTGGTTAACTACGTCAATTGAATTATCATAAGCATCAGGATATAAGCTTTGACAGCTTTGATTGTTTTTCTGGATAAGTTCTTGCACCTGAGGTAGTTGACAAAATGGAGTTGTATCATCGCTAAGTGCAATACCATTTTGAGCTGAAAATAATTGATTAATTGCCGCTTCAGGATCATTATAATGACCAATAACTTCCTCTAACGTTTGATACGCTCCAGTGTGACCATAGGGTGCAGTTGCCGCTATATTGAGTAACGTAGGAGCTCTAAAATGATAACGTTCTTCTTCATCATTGCTGACATTCTCACGACCAAAATCATTGCTGGTTATACTACCACTGTCATTGCCTTTGCCAGGGCCAAACTGCGGGTAGGCAACTAAATGGTGTCTGTTACTTGAAAATGTTGGTCCACGGTGGCAGCCTGCGCAGCCGGCACCGCCTTCTTGTCGTCCTCCAAAGAATAATAACGCGCCGGCTTTTTGTTCCTGCGTTAGGGCATCATCATCTCCATCCAGGTAGTTCTTCCATGGATTATTAATGAAAACCATCGAGCGTTCATATTCACCAATGGCGTCAGAAATTTTATCAAAATTTACTTCATCGTCGCCATAAGCTTGCGTGAATAGATTTGGCCAGTCGCTAGGAAATTCACTTTCTGTATTGTTAAAGCGTGCGGTTAATGCGATACGAAGTGTTTGATTATCATCATTAACAGCAAATTGTCCCCGCATTTCATCGGGTGATGTTACTGGGAACCTTGCTTGAGCAGCAGCCAACGTTGTACCTTGGGGTAAGTTCGGATCACTAAGTCGTCTCCCTTGCGCATCTACTGGGGAATCAGGGGTTAAGATTCCCCCGCCTCGCCTGGTTTCTACTCGGCTATCCCAAAATAACCCTCGATTATTAAAGCCAAGATTAAATATAGTTGGAGAATTTCGTGGCACCATAGGGAGGTTATTAATAGTATTACCATTGAATCGCCCCATCCCAAGTAAATCATGACTATTTTGCTCAAATTCATTTACAGCAGCCACACCAACAGGTAGTGATAAGTTGTCACCGCCACCTAACATAGGATGGTGGCAACTTGCACAAGCTGCACTTTGTTCGCCGCCTAAGTTTTTTGCAAAAAATAATTGCTTACCGAGCTGTGCTTTAACATCATTAATATTAGGTAAGTTTAAATCTTGGCTATCAGCGGGTACTAATTCACGTTGTGTTATTAACGCTTGTAAATTTTCTTGGGCGTTTTCTAAATTATCGTCGGGGTTTCCAGCTCGTCTATCTCCTGGAACTCCGCCATCTTGCCCCCCTCCACCTCTACCACTACCTCCTATTGGCCCTTCTTGTGCGTGCAAAGGTGCCATGATGAACGAGGCAAAAAATAGCCCACCAAATATCAATAATCTACTTGTTTTATTAGCATTAATAGCCATATTGAACTCCTAAATGGTTTGTTGTTACTTATGTTCTAACGAACCAAGTTAGGTTTGGTTGACACACCATAGAAAAAAACAGGATGAAATTATTTATAATTGTTTTTTGATGAACTTATACTCAGGTTATTCATGTGAAGATAAAAGGGACATAGTTTGAAGCAGTTTAGTTATAAAAATACCAACTAATAAAGCCAATCCAACTGACTATTAATAGTAGCCATGGCAATTGATTATTGTTTGAGTTAGCAACTTCAATAATTTCAGGTTTGTCTAATCGGACCTTTGATTTTGCTTTTTGAGCTTTATCTCGTTCACGTGACTTTTTACTTTGCTGTTTTTTATATTCTGCTATACCTTTTTCTATTCCCTGAGATATTAATTTAGTTTGTTCTTTTGTTTGGTTTGGGCGTTGAGTACCCTTTGCAACTTTCATCGCTTGCTCTTGTATCTCTTTTGATGTTTTATTCATTGTATTTACCGTTTTAACTCTATACTGATTCAATTAAGAAATGGAACCAAGCAAACTGTTAACAGTTTCATATTAATGAGCTTGCTATATTTATTTGTTTATTAGCGCTTGTATTTTAGCCAGAGTTTATAGTAAACAGCATTGCATGTACGATTATCATCCATTATACCATCCCTATCGCAATCAGAGCCTGTAAGCGATTTGACTACACCTTCGCCATATTCTGCTATATCACTTTGTTGCGGCGGGACGAGAATAGTGACCTTAGGAGATTGATCGATGAATTCGCCTACATCTTTGTAAGTTGAAAATTCTTGCTCGGAAATAATGTTACTTATATCAACAGTTTTCGATTCAGTAGCCACTGTACTCAATGAAACTTGAAGCAATATTCCAATGATTGTTATACGGAAAAAATTCATTCATACCTCTAAAAGTATTGGTGTTACCCATAACGCTACACTATAAGCGGCTTTCTATAGTTTGTTAGCGTTACTTAATAATTGAAACACCTGCAACTTCTATAACTGTGTTGGCGTCTGCTCGCTCGATAACCTTTAACAATGTGGTTTGAATCGTTTCATCGGTTCTAACATCTTCCTTGCACGAAAACTTCTGCTCTTGGGCCGCAGCACCTTCCTCTGATATATAACCAACAACAACTTCAGTGGCACAATTTGCTGATTCACCAAAATAAGCCAGTGAAATTTGTGGGTAACCTTGAAACCCCTTTTTAACTCTCTTTGCTATACGTTTTGTTGATTTATCCAAATTCATAATTAATATCCTGAAGAAATATAACGCCCTAATAGGCAATGAAATAGTTGGTTAAAATTAGCGACGAAGAATAAAAACCAACGGTTGTTTGTTCTTGTTAATTTTATTGTAAGGTAACAAATTACTCAATAGTTGTATTATTTAAAGAATAATTCCACACTTTATAAAAATAGAAAGCATAACCCAAACCAAAGGTAATTATAGAAATTATAATCCAAAGAATTACATGGCCAATATTGCCAAATATATCAGTGTGACAGACCATTCTTCTTGAGTTTCCTTGTTCGTCAATTAACTCCGAACGATTAAGTATAAATTTAGAAAACGAATAAGGGAAAAAGAATGCCCCTATGCCGAATGTTATCAATATTAAAATAAACCAAAGTATTAAGTGACCTAATACATCTATCGTTCCTACGTTTGCTTGTATTTTCATATTTACTCCTTGAAAATTAACTATTTAAGTCATAGCCTCTCGTTATGTTATTACTTCATTACTTGTAACCCTAACCTTCTTGCCTGTAAAGTCATCAAATAAAGCATTATGTGATGACTTTGAAAAAGTATCATTCCTAGAGTAATAATCTAAAATCCAGTCTAGAAGCATATCTAAGTTTTTGTCCTGAGCCTTTTTCGATTCATATTTATGGGGCTCCCACAATCTATTCCTTGCATTCTCTTGGCAGTTTTCAGCAGACAAGTCTAAGTAGATCATTTCATTTGCTTTACTTAGGAGGTATTCAAAAATATCAGCATATCCTCCTTCAATAACCCAAGTATCATGCTGTTCAAGGAAAGCTTCTATTTCTTTTATAGATTCATCAATTTCTCTTCTTTGCATTGGCGAATCTTTTTTAAACGCCAAAGTATCAAGATCAAGATGAGCTATATTTTCATCAAAGCTTATTTTCTTAGATAGAGTGGACTTACCCGCTCCGGAGTTTCCAAATACTAAAATTTTTCTCAATTTCGAATCCATCACTTCACATAACGCCCGTATAAGGAGCTGATAATTGTTGGCAAAAATAGTGTAACGAAGCGAAACCGCGTCAAACGTTAACAGCCCCACTTTAAATTCTTCTAGTTTACTTTAACTGCTATTTTTTCTTTGCAATAAATGTTTTATTTATAATACGCCATTCATTTTCGCGTTTGTACATTACAAGATAGTCAATGTAATGTGTTTTTGGGGTATCAAAATCAAGCTTAACCATTGCCATTTTGTCATCAACTATATCAACAGACAGGATATTAGCTACCCATGTATCTGTAGTTGCTTTTTTGAAGTAGCCAGAAAACTCTTTTAACGAAACCGATCTAATTGTTTCTTTTCCAGTTTCTTCGTTAACACTAATCATTTTTACATGGCCAAACTCCATATCAAAGGCATTTGAAAGAAGCTTTTGGTCCCCGTTTGCTGCCCCATTAAAGTAGTTATAGGCCGTTTCTACAACTGCTTGGTATTCTTTACCTGATACAGATTCGGCATGATTAGCCGTTGATAATAAAAGGGTGAAAACGGCAATAGTCATTGAAAGTAGTTTCATTTTATTTATATCCCATGAATAAATTTAGAGTTTCATTGCCAAAGAACAATGATATAAAAGCACTATTTGACACACAAACAGTGAACAAGTAAACCATTAAAATTGTTACAATTTATGAGTGTATAGCTATCTGATAAGTTTATGCCGTGCAGAAAAGTACGCCAAATTTGGGATAGTAAACTAACACCAAAATAACAGGCTAAGTAATTATTGATTTTATTGTTACGTACCAAGGCACACTTTAAAGATGATATTTACTCTTGAGGAAAGCTACAGCCTTATGAAATATGGTATTGCTATTAAAATAATACCAACGACAAGTAACATAGCCACGCTAGTCATAAAATATGGGAAAACAAAAAGCGCCAAACCTGTGCATAATGGGACAATAGCTCCCTGCTTTTTCCCATACAGGAAAAAACCAATACCTATGCCACCAAACAAAACACTCCAAATCATTATTGATGAACTATTCATTTAGAAACACCCACTTAAATCGAATGGTATATAACGTACCGCTTAAATTATTGTTAAGCCTACGATGTAATATCCCATTTGAATAAACCTTTTATATCCATGCTGGCACCTAAACGCTCATAAAACTTTATTGCTCCATGATTATCTTGTTCAACCTCCCACTTGATGCGACCAGCCCCCTTAGCTAGGCACACTTCTTTGGCTTTAAACATTAACTTCTCACCAACCTGTTGTCCACGAAAAGTCTTCCAAACAAATACATCATCAATATTCATATAGGATGAACCGAGCCATATTGAGTAGTTCCATGTGTAAGAACAATAACCTGCTATCTCTCCATTGACCTCAGCAAGTAGAACACCGAATGATGGTGTATTACCAAATCCAGAATTGATCAATTCATCTTTATTAGTTACTACATATTGCTCTTGGTTATGGTGTTTTGCGATTGCAATAAGCAATTCATAAACTGTATCGATATCCGATATATTCGCTTCTCTAACAGTTACCACTGAAATCTCCGATTAGGTTTAACGCTGTGTTAATGGGCAAAAAAATTCTTGGCTAAACTGGCTACGCAGGAGTTGAACCAACTGTTATTTGTCCTTTTGAATGACTTGTTATGTTTTTTATACCATAATATATTACATATAGGTACTAACGAGGTTTTAAATTATGGCTAAAAATACAAGTGTTACACTAGGTGATCATTTTGATCAATTTATAAGCCAACAACTTAACACTGGTCGTTATGGCTCAGCAAGTGAAATTGTTAGAGCTGGATTAAGAGCTTTAGAAGATCAAGAAGCAAAGCTTTTGAATTTACGCAATATGCTAATCCAAGGAGAACAAAACGGTGTTGCCGAATACAGCTATGAGAGCTTATTGACTGAATTAGATAAAGATAACCATTAATGAATCAGTTTGTATTATCTTCGAAAGCCAAAACAGATTTAATTAAAATAGCTAAATACACTCAAATAACTTGGGGTGTTCCTCAGCGGAATGATTATCTAAAAGTATTAGATAATACGTTTCATTTATTAGCCGGTGATCCTGAGCTAGGCATTAACTGTGATTACATTAGAGAAGGTTACAGTAAATATCCACAAGCTAGCCATGTGATTTATTACAAAGAATATAAAAATAACCATATCTTGATAGTGCGAATACTACATAAAAGTATGGATGTTAACTTCGCACTCTAGAAAAGTATCGCCTCTCTAAGAGGCAATATTAGTTGGTTAAAATAAGCGATGAAGAAGCAAAAGCCAGCTGTATTCTTTCCGTTTAAAGCCCTTATTAGCCGTATTTAACTCTGTAGAAGAAACCTTCTAAGATCACGTTCTTGCCGCATGACATGTAAAATATAAACTTGATTATTATCTACTTTATAAAAGATCCGACATGGATTAACAACAATTTCTCTATAGCTAAAACTCTTTAATTCAACAGGAACCTTTCCGGATTCAGGATGATTTTCTAATCTAGTAATTTTATCAAATACATTTTGAGTTAAATTTTTAGCGGCGGCTAAATTACTTAAAGCTATGTATTCTGCTATTTCATTTAAATCATTTAGGGCGGGTTCAGTCCATATTATTTCAGCCATTTACTCATTTTCTCTTTTGCTTCTTGATTCGAAAATGTATTTCCGTTTTTAATGGCTTGCTCGCCCCTAGCAACACCTTCGAGTATTTCCATTCGTTGTTGCATGAATTCATAATCCTCTACATCAACTAAATATGCAGATGGTTGTCCATGCTCAGTAATTAACACTGGTTCTTTTGAGGAATGAAGATCAGCTAAGATTTTGGTTGCTTGCCGTTTTAGAGTCGTAACTAGCTCTACTCTCATGATTAACTCAACTTAGAATAGGAAAATGTATCACTATAGTATCACAAGTAACCGGCGTTACAACTATACGGCTAACGCCCTAATAACAGCCAACTGTTTTTATCCTTATTAATTAGCTTGTTATGTATATTTACAAGGCCAAACCGTCTTTACTTTCGGCTTTTAATGACTGAATAAAAAAAGCTGTTTCGTTAATTCTTTTATTGGCGATTTCTTTTGATGATTTGAATATTAATTTTTCAGGTAACACTCTATTAAATTTCTCTATTGTTGTTATTGCCGTATTTAGATCCGTAGCCCAATCGTCGCGAGTGGTTAGGGATATAATTCTAGCAATTCCAATGCTTCCTAAAAAATCTAATGTATCTGCATCATGAAATATTTGAGCTGTATCATTTTCACTTACCTGTGCATAAAACATATGAGACATTATAGAATCGTTAACCTCTTTGATTTTTTCCATAGGGAATCCTGACGGCCGTAATATACTCTCTATATTATCGGTAGCCGTTTTTGAATGCTCTTCGCCATCAACAACATAAGGCTTAAATACCCCGATATCATGTAGAAATGCAGTCGCAAATAATACATCTTCATCAATTTTAATATTTTCTAACTTAGCTATATTCTTTGCTAACAGGTAATTTCTCTCATAGTGAGAAATCCCCCATGCAGAATGCTGAAGATTTTCCTTTGAAAATTGATAGATGATAATTTTCCATGGCTCATTTAGATCTATCCCTGCTTTTGTACTTGCAGCCGAACAGTTAATTGAAATAAATAAGGATGAAAAGAATAAGATAACTAATTTCATTTGAAGAGACTTCCTGAGATTAATGAATACACATAACGCCCAAATATTGGGCAAATAATAGTTGGTTAAAATAAGCGACGCAGGAGCAAAAGCCAACTGCTTTTTGTCCTGCTTTAGTGGCTTTTTATGTAATCACTCCGACCAAACTGCAAACTCATTTCCATTTGGATCGCTAAAGTGAAACCTTCTTCCGCCAGGAAATGAGAATATAGGTTTAACTATTTTACCACCTGCTTTCTCAATTTTATCTTGCGTCGCTTCAAGTACGTTACTATATAGAACGATTAATGGGCTTCCATTTTTAGTAGAAACAACTAAATCGGATTTAAAGAAACCACCATCAACTCCTTGTGCAGCAAAACTACAATAATCTGGGCCATAGTCGACAAATGACCAGCCAAACACTTCACTAAAGAAAGCCTTGGTGGCTTCAATATTTTGTGCTGGAATTTCAATATAGTTAATTTTATTATTTTTAGTCATTTCAGTACTTGCGTCCTTAATCTCATCTAAGTTATTTGCACTTGTGCTAGCAATAAATAAAGATAGCGACAATGCTAGAATATATTTCATAAACCTTCCTGATTACATAACACCTCATTAAGAGGCAATAAAATAGGCGACGCAGGAGCAAAAACCAACTGTTATTTGTCCTGATTAATTTGCTTGTTAGGTGAAAACCTTAATTATTACCGAGGTCTACGACCATTGCTTTGCCACCAAACCCGTGTTTATTACACTTTGCACGTACTATTACTTTAGAAATTTCTGCTGGTATTTTTATATTACACTGGCTGCGTGTAAATGGTTGTTCATTGACATGAGGGTGATGAAGTTTACGGTATCCAAGTTGATTACCTTCTAAATCTATGACCTCCCAACCATCTGCATAGTGTTCCCAACCTTCATCATTATGCCGAACGGAAGTACCAAAACACCAACTACCATTGCCTTCCTTGGTAGCCAAAACATCTTTAACTTGTGCAAAATTCGAGGATGTAGAGTACGTATCTACATCAAATTTCGACGCGGAAACTGATGATACAAAAAGTGATAAAATAACCAGTAGTCTCATGTAAACTCCATTTCACCTAACGCCTTAATAACAGGCAATAAAATTGTTGGCTAGAATTAGCGACGAAGGAGCAAAAGCTAACTATTTTTTGTCCTTGTTTATTAACTTGTTAGGTGAAAAATTCCATTAGTTCATTGACGATTCCTGATGGGTCTTTAAAAGCTGCATAGCGACCCCATCTATTTTTATTAGGTGATTTATGTACAAATACAACACCTTTTGATTTTAACTCGTTAATTTTTTCATCCAAATTACTAACAGTAAGCACCAATGATGAATTTGAATTATATCCGTGCTCATAGTTTGTTGCTTCCATTGTACCTTGAAACATTATTACCTCATGCTCACCAGCTTTCAGCTTTATGCAATCAGCATGCTCTTCAACTAAATTTAGGCCTAAAGTTTTTGTATAAAACTGAAGTGACTCTTTAAGATTATTAACAACTAATAAAGTTAATGGATTTTTCATGCGTGACATCCTTTTGCACCTAACGCCACATTAAGCGGCTAAATATAGTTGGTTATAATGTTGAACGGAGTGAAAACAACCAACTGTATTTTGTCCGTTTGAATGCCTTGTTAGCAGTACATTAACGCACTGCTGTAACAGTAATTTCAATTAACACATCATCTTCAAGTTCTACACCTAAACAAGCCCTTTGAGGCCAATCTTGAGGATTATCTCCAAACCATTCACACCAGACAAAGTCCATTGACGATTTAGAGTTCATATCTGCAATATACACTTGAGCTGAAACAATTTTAGTTTTATCACTACCAAGCTCAATTAAGTTATTTTGAATTGTGTCTAGTGTTAATTTGGTTTGTCCTTTGATATCCAAAGATGTATCTGAAGACGTAGCTACAGTCCATACTAGATCTTTATATGCAGAGGATTTATTACGTCCATTATAGATACCGCGCTTTCTTTCTATCACTGAATTATCCTGTACTGCTAACGCCCGCATAAGGGGCTGATAATGTTTGGCTAAACTGTGTAGCGAAGCGAAACCGAGCCAAACTTTAGCAGTCCCGTTACTTAATGCGCTTGTTATATGTTGTTTATTCAGGCTATTTTTACAAACTTTGCAGTAACCATCATTTCGCTAGCTCCATCTACTTTGCAGTCGAGTTGATGATCTTTACCTTCAACTATCCGCCTGATAACAGCTTTTGTACCAACTTTAATTACCTGAGAGCTACCTTTAATTTTAAGGTCTTTAATCATAGTAACTTTGTCACCTTCATTTAATAGCGTTCCATTAGAATCTTTTACGGTAAATAGCTCTTCTTCATCGAGCTTTTCTAATGGATTCCACTCATGTGCACATTCTGGACAGATCAGCAGGCTTTGATCTTGGTAAACAAATTCGGAATTACATTTAGGGCATGAAGGAAGCGACATAAGTTTCTACTTTATTATTTTTATTTCAATCATATTGTAAAGGCTGTATCCCACATTATCGAGTTAATTAACACTATCAGCCGATACACATAACGCCTTGCTAAGCGGAAAATAATGGTTGGCTATAATCGCGAAGCGATGGCCAACTGTTATTTTTCCGTTTAAGCAACTTGTTAAGCATTGCTCGTATAGAAGCATATTTTATTATTGTCCAAATCTCTTACATAGGCCGAATGCATATTAGAACGTATTCTAGGCTCACCTCCACTCACACCTCCTAAATCAAGGGCTTTTTTATGTAATCGATTAACCTCTTCAATTGAATCAACATGTAAGCCCAGCATAGTACCATTTCCGTTCGATGCTGGGTTTTCATCGAACGGCTCTGCTATGGCAAACATAAACTCTTCGTTACCCCATAGCGTCATTCGTCCTTCTCCAGGCATTTTATTTAATCCACACTCATCAAATAATTCATCATAAAACGTGACAGCCTTTTCTTTATTGTTTGTTCCAAATACAAAATAATTCATTTTCATGGTAAATACTCTAGGTAGATAAGATGCTTAACGCTTTGCTAAGGGGCAATTAATGGTTGGCTATACTTGCGCGAAGCGCCAAGCCAACTGTTAATTGTCCCAGTGAGTTTACGAACTTGAGCAACTTGTTAGGCATACTTAGCTCATTACTTTAATTTGATTTAAAGAGTTTACTCTAATATGTGTTTGAAAATAATATTTTTTAGTTCTTTTACCATTTGTATAAAAGTATATTTTGATACGTTCAACCTTTCCTGTTACTTCTATAGTTTTATCTATGAAATATGACTCCGGTGATGAACCATAACTTTTAGAGAATGATTCTATTGTTGAAGGGTGAAGTGCCACTGTAATATTTTTTGGATCACGATAATCTAAATCTGAGTTTAGATAGACTACACCTCTTTTGCTGCCTGATGCCTTTATTGGTATTTGAAAAGTGCCTCTTACTCCTTCGGGAAACCTTCTTTTTGCTTTTTCAATTAATTGAATTATATCAGTAGGTTTTGATTTTGAAGCTATATTTGGTGTTGAGCTACACCCAGACAAAATTAAAATTGAGAATAATATTAAATACTTCATTGATATGACTTCCTTGTTTGTATGCCTAACGCCCTAATAATGGGCAAATTATAGTTGGTTGAAATAGCGACGCAGGAGCAAAAACCAACTGTAATTGTAATTTGTCCTGTTAATTAGCTTGTTATATGCCATTACCACCAAACTCTAGCATGAATAGCTAGAGCAAATAAAACATGACCAACACTAAATACCCCCCAAAATAATTTAGGAAATTGTAGTGTTTTAATGCTTATTAAAGCCGATAAAGCAATTAAGGCTAAACCAATAAATAAACTCGGATTAGGGAAAGTCTCGTAACCATGACCTACATCTACAGATGGTACTGGAGGGATGGTCAACATTAATGCACACAACACTAAAATAACAATTAAGAGTTGATACAGAGCAGATTTCACAAATCATCCTTGGCATATAGACACAATGACTCCCCACGAGGTGCTAGCCTCCGAACGTGGGTTAGTTTTACAAACCAGAGCCATAATATATGTGTCAACAATATAAAGCAGAGGCTAGCATGACTAAACATAACATACTTTTCA
>Ga0209184_1001117_pt1 | contig 19599 bp, 14 predicted proteins | sample EN8Hudsemesocosm_2_FD_184627 | JGI IMG/M metagenome (GOLD analysis project Ga0209184, IMG submission 184627) | Methane-oxidizing microbial communities from mesocosms in the Hudson Canyon - EN8C Hudson Canyon (SPAdes) (version 2) | ecosystem: Environmental > Aquatic > Marine > Cold seeps | place... | reverse complement strand
AGAGATAGCCCAAGCCATTGAAGATGCTGCTGGAGAGCAGGAAGATGAAATCGATAAAGAAGTAGAGGCTGCACTAGATATAAGTGACGAAGATGACGATGATGATGAAGAGTTTAACTTGGAAGATTTTGATATCGGTGATACCGATGACTTACCAGATGATAAGTAGTTTCTAATCATTTATTGACTGGAAAGTACAGTGCTTTCCAGTATCAGGATAAAAAATATACTTTATTAAGCTTATATTCACGTGCTCGAATAGTGTAGCTATAACTAGAGCTAGACAAAGAACTCAAAAACGCTACCAAATAAGTAAAAAAGTGAACCAATACTCGAAATATACGCTTGCATCTAAAAAAATGAGTCCCTATAATACGCTTCCTCTTTAGGGATAAGCCTAGTAACACTTTGTTAGTTATTAAGTTTATTTATAAATGTGCGGGAATAGCTCAGCTGGTAGAGCACAACCTTGCCAAGGTTGGGGTCGCGAGTTCGAATCTCGTTTCCCGCTCCATTTATTTTTTCTAAATATTTTCAAGCCAATTCTTAACTCAAACAAAATCTATAACATCGCTCAAAATTTTCAAAAATAGTCTAAACTCTTAGCATCTGTTTGTTTATATTTAACCGTACCATGCGGTTTAGATAAGCCTGTTGTTGTTTCTGGATAGTGAGAGCTGTTTAGGTAGGAGGAATTGATGTCTGGTGTATTAGCTTCTGTAGATCAGCGAACCAATCTGGTTGGTGAAAACCGGCTCGAACTGCTTATGTTCAAGCTGTTGGGGCGTCAAACGTATGCGATCAATGTATTTAAAGTTCAGGAAGTACTAAAGCTACCTAATTTGACTGCAATGCCTCATCGTCACCCTAGTATTTGTGGGGTGACGCATTTTAGAGGGCAAACAGTGCCTGTGATTAATCTCAGTCAGGCAATTGGACGTCCGCCTATTGAGGTGAGTGAAGAGTCAACGATTATTGTGACTGAGTATAATCGTACGGTGCAGGCATTCCTAGTTGGCGGGATTGAACGTATTGCTAATATGAACTGGAAAGAGATATCGGCTCCTCCAAAACCAGCAGGTAAAGACCATTATCTAACGGCGATTACTAATTTTAATGATGAAATCATAGAAGTAATTGATGTTGAAAAAATTCTCGCCGAAATTTCACCTTATGCCACCGATGTATCTGAGGGTATTCTAGATGCTGATTTGGTATCGGGTGTTCAGGATAAGTTTGTTTTAGTGGTAGATGACTCTCCTGTTGCGATTGCTCAAGCACAAGGAACGCTCGAAAAAATAGGTTTGCAGGTTATTACTGCTTCCAATGGTATGAATGCACACGTAATGTTAGAAAACTGGGCCGAAAATAATCAAGCGCAGTTAGATCGTTGTTTGATGGTTTTGACAGATGCCGAGATGCCAGAAATGGATGGTTACCGACTAACAACAGAAATTCGGGCTAATGAGCGTTTGAAGCATTTGCATGTGGTTATGCATACTTCTTTGAGTGGTGGTTTTAATAAAGCGATGGCTCAACGTGTAGGTTGTAATCACTTGCTTTCTAAATTCCAGCCTGATGAGCTTGCCGAGGTTGTTTATGAAAGAATTAGAAGCTTGAAAGAATTAGAAGCTTGAGGTGATGTAATTGCTTCTTATTAACCCTGTCTTATGGTTGTGATCCAGTCTCTATTGGGAAGTTAAAAATTAATGGAATATGAAGTTACTGAAATTATTTATTATCCTGTAAAGTCGTTGGGCGCAATTTCTACTTCTGAAATTGAACTGGATCAATTTGGTATACAAAATGATCGCCGATTTATGCTTATTGATCAGAATGCTAAATTTGTTAGTCAAAGAACGCATCCAAGGTTGTCATTTTTGTCTGCATCACTTGAGTCTAATGATTTAGTGGTTACAAGTAGTGGGCTTGGTATTTGTTCTTTTCCTTATGATGCCTTTGTTGAAGATGTGGATGTAAAAATTTGGTCTGATACTGTTGCTGTTAAAGCGATTGATGCAAGTTTTAGTGCTGAGTTGTCTGAATGGTTGGGGGTGCCTGTGCGTATGGTGTATATGCCGGATTCATGTATTAGGCAGGTAGATAGGGACTTCTTTAATCAGGATCAAAATGTGAGCTTTGCTGATGCATTTCCCTTGTTGTTGACTAATACAGCCTCACTAAATGACTTAAATGGTAAGTTAGAGCAACCAATACCAATGAGTCGTTTTCGTCCAAATATCGTTATTTCAGGTGACGAGGCTTTTCAAGAGGATGGATGGCAGCATGTGACAATTGGTGGTGTACGCTTTGATCTTGTGAAGCCTTGTAGTCGCTGTGGTATGACGACCATAGATAATGCTGGAAAGCTAGGCAAAGAGCCCTTAAAAACCTTGGCAAGTTATCGAAAAAATAAATTTGGTGTCTGTTTTGGTCAAAACCTGGTCCACCGGTCTTGTGGGGTGATAAAAGTAGGGGATAAGTTGCGCGTTAGTTAACCCTCTAGTTACTTGTTAGTAAATTAAGAGGGTGTTGGGTAAAAACTTAGCTAGAATAATTCAATTTCATCACTGGTGTCGTCATTATTGTTTTTATTTACATCAAAATGATGTTGATAAATTTCTAATGCACTTTCAACGCTAGCGCCGTTCATAATGTGTTCAAACATCAGGCGCTCTTCTTCCATGGTGTAGTTCGACATAATATCTGACTGAAGTTTTTTCCACGCTTCTGGATTATAGAGTTGTTGTGGATTGCTGACTAAATCGCTTAACCAGCTAAGGTCTCTTTTAACGTGGTCTAAGCGTTGGGTCAGTCGGTCATAAAACTGAAAAGCAATTGTAGATCCAATAACTTTTTGGTGGATATCTGCCGCGTTAGCTTTTATTGAATTGAGTTGGTTTTCGGCTGATTCCGTGTTTTCAGTATCGATAATATCTTTTAATTGATTAGCGATAAAAGTGAAAGATTGGGTTAATTCTGAAATTGATTTTTCGCCATCGGTCATAGTGCATTCGACTTGAGAAACGGCTAGTGTGAGCATATTGATTGTTTCGCGAACCTGGCTCCAGTCTAGATCAGGTTTTTTCGCGGTTGATGACGCGGGGGGGGTGGTCAATGCAATTCTCCGTGCATGCAAAAAAATATACTTACTAATGATGGTTGCTAGCTAAAATGTAATAATGCAGCGTCTTAAAACGCTGCATTATTACAGCATAGTCTAATTTGTGATGTTGGCGAGTTAATCAAGGGTAATAAATTCATTAAAGAGTCTGTGTTTGCATTATGAGTATAGTTAGATTTGAAAATGTTTGTTTGGCTTATGGTCTTCGACCTCTTTTAGATGAAGTTAGTCTGGCAATTGAACCTGGTGAAAAGGTGTGCCTGTTGGGGCGTAATGGAGAAGGTAAGTCTTCATTAATGCGTTTACTGACAAAAGAAATTGAGCCAGATTCAGGCACGCTTATTTTTGAAAAAGGTTTGAAAGTTGGTGCATTGCCGCAAAGTTTGCCTGATGCAGATGAGTGTAGTGTCTTTGATGTTGTATCCGAAGGTTTAGCTGAAATTGGTTGTGTTCTGGCGCAATACCACGCCTTGATTGACCAACAGGCTCATGGCGAATCGCTAGATACACAGTCATTAAGTCGGCTTGAAAGTTTACAAGAGAAAATCGAAGCGCTGGATGGTTGGTCGTTTCAGGCTAAAATAACAAATATGCTTAAACGTTTTGGCCTTGATGAAAACCAACAAATGAAAGCTTTGTCGGGTGGTTGGCGTCGTCGGGTTCTATTAGCGAAAGCCTTGATTAATGAACCTGACCTGTTATTACTGGATGAACCGACTAACCATCTGGATATTGATACGATTAAGTGGCTGGAGGAGCGTCTTAAGGAATTTAAAGGGGCTTTGTTGTTTGTCAGTCACGATAGGGCGTTCATCAAATCTCTAGCTTCGGGGATTATTGAGCTGGACCGGGGGAATGTAGCTGCCTTTAATGGCAGTTATGAGAACTATTTGGTTGATAAACAAAAGATGCTTGAGGATGAAGCGCGTCAGGATCAATTATTTGATAAGCGCTTATCGGAAGAGGAAGTATGGATTCGTCAAGGGATCAAAGCGCGTCGAACGCGCAATGAGGGTAGGGTTAGAGCCCTTAAAACGATGCGTGATGAGCGCAAACGCCGTGTTGAAAAGCAAGGTAAGGCAGATATCAAAATTGAGGAGGCGGATAAATCAGGCAAGTTAGTTGTAGAGGTGGATCACGTGTCTCATGCTTTTTCATCAAGTGATTCGAGTGGGCGGCAAGTCATCAAAGACCTCTCTTTAACTATAATGAGGGGGGATCGAATTGGCCTTATTGGTGCTAATGGTGCAGGTAAAACCACATTGCTGCGTATATTGCTTGGTAAGCTTGAGCCAAGTTCAGGGTCGGTCCGTTTGGGAAGCAAGCTTGAGGTTGCTTATTTTGATCAGTTGCGTGGTGGTTTGGACCCTGAAAAAACTGTTTTTGATAATGTTGCTGATGGTCATGATTTTATTACAATTAATGGAAATTCCAGGCATGTTATTAGTTATCTGAATGATTTTTTATTTACTGCTGAGCGAGCAAGAACGCCTGTAAAAGCCCTTTCGGGTGGTGAGACTAATAGATTGCTATTAGCTAAACTTTTTGGGCGACCTTCTAATATTATCGTGATGGATGAGCCTACAAATGATCTAGATGTTGATACTCTGGAATTGCTTGAAGAGCGATTGAATAATTTTGCTGGTACATTATTGTTAACCAGTCATGATCGAGACTTTATTGATCAGGTAGTGACGAGTACCTTAGTGTTTGAAGGGCAAGGAAAAGTTAGTGAATATGTGGGTGGTTATCAAGACTGGGTTCGCCAAACTGGTGGTGTGATGGCGGTTGAGGCGCAAACGCTTAATGCTGAAGTTGATCCGAAAGCGCGAGCAGAATCGGATGAAGAATCTACTGTTAAAGTTGAAGTAAAAAAAACGGCACGTAAAAAAATGAGCTACAAGCTGAAGCTGGAGCTAGAACAGTTGCCAGCAAAGATTGAAGCCTTGGAGGCGGAGGTTGAAAGCTTACAAGATCAAATGTCAGCTAGTGATTTTTATAACCAAGACCGCCAAAGTGTAGAAAAAACGATTGCTGATCTAGCGGCTACTGAGCAGGCCTTGGAAGCTGCAGAAGAGCGGTGGCTGGAACTGGAAGAAGAGGCAGAATAAGAGGAGAGTGTTATGGGGTTTTGGGTTGCAATGGGCATTACTCTGGCGGTGTTTGGTTCTGTGTTGTGGGTGATGCCTTCTCCAAGGGAAAAAGCGCTCACGCAGATGCGTCGAACTGCAATGAGTCTTGGTTTAAAAGTTCGTTTGGTTGATAAGGGTTTGGCAGAGAAACTCTTTCCCTGGCTTGAGGATTATCGTGGGTATGTTTTGTATGAAAAATATCATGCAATTGGTAAGCAAGGCGGGTCTAATAAAACTAGAGTAATACGTTTGAGTGAAGATGAAAATGCGCATGAGTTAGATCAGGAAGACCCAATTAAACGGTATCTTGACAAGATGAATATGGTTGATAATTTGCCGGAGTCTGTTGAGGCGATCACATTGTTTTCGGGTGGAATTGCTCTTTTATGGAGGGAACGTGATGAGCCTGATTGCGTGGAAAGGGTTGAGCGGTGTTTGCTTGCTTGTATCTCAGAACGAGATAAACTGAGAGCATTGAAGGCTAATGACGGTTAGCCTTCAATGAAAAAAACTATCTATAGGCCTTGAAGGGCTGAATTTATATCGGTAATGATTTTTTTAGAATAAAGGTTAACAATAAAGTTCACTCTATTTTCATTGTAGTTGATATAAGACGACTTGATGAAATCCCATTTGGTGCTGGCTGAATCAAGCAGGTCAAGTGCTTGCTCATTGTCTTTAAATAGTACCGCTAGTTCGTTTAAGCCTGCTTCAAATTCTTTTGCTAAGGAATCGATGGTGATTTCCATATCGCCACCAGAATATACCTGGCTCACAGTTGATGTGGATCTGGCAGAATATTTGGTCATCATTAATGCGAGAGTCATACCAACTTTTCTGCTGGTTTTGGTAGCGTTGTCAGGTTGATTAGCAGCGTCACTGGCGAGTGTACTATAGAGTGTTTTTAAAGATTCATTCAGATTGATGTTTTCGGTAGCCATATCGCCAGCAAGTCTTAAATCAGGGTAACCGGTGCTTTTAACCTCTTTTATATTTAGGTTTAAAATTTTCTTGTATTTTTTCCATGCACTGTTGGTGTTTTTGAATGCCTCGGTTTCAGACTTGGATGAATTTTCAAAATCTCCTTGAATAATATTAATTAACTCATCAATTTTGCCGCTTGAGTCTGTAATTACAGTAAGGTGTTTTTGATCGCCCTGGTTGGCACTGAAGTTATAAAACCCGTTAATTGAATAGTAGGAGTTAATTTGTGCGTGATAAATACTTCCTAATGTTGAGCTCGCTTTTTCATCTCCAAGGGCGTTGCTAGAAAATGCTGAAATATTCAAAATAAGTGCTGCGGCAGTCGTTGCCAATTTACGGGTAAGGGTCATTAAAGGGGTCTCCAAATGCCAGATCAAAATTTTGATTATGGGCGTTTTTTGTCAATTTTTTTGTAAAAAATACTGATTTATTTCAGTGTAGTGTTTAATCCTTGATTTACAAATGCTTGGCTGATGTTATTCATTGGAAATCTATTGAGACGTCGAAATGTTTAAAATCTGTTTTTTTTCGAAGCGCAATAAATAGCGTTTTTTAGTTTTTATGTTAAGTAAGTCAGTTTTTTTTAGTAATAATTAAAAATAGGATATATTCAAATATATGTATTTAAAACATGGGTTTAATGGCATGTTTGTGAGCAGAGTCTATGAAAAAATATGTGTAGAAATGTCAATAACAATTGACAAATGGACAGATTTTTCTCATGGTTCGCATCTAGGAATTCAAACGATCGTATGAATTTCAGAAAATCCCGAATTTTTTACGGGCCAAAATAACTTTGCCGGTACCGCTTTTATGCGCGGGCACAGACAATTAACTTGGAGAACAGTTGATGATTTACGCAGGTAAAGCCATCACGGTTAAAGAAATCGAAGGTGGTATTGCACAACTTAACTTCGATTTGGAAGGCGAGTCAGTTAATAAATTTAACCGACTAACTCTTGAAGAGCTGGCAGCAGCGACAGAAAGCCTGAAAAATACCGATAGTATTAAAGGTTTAGTCGTAACCAGTACAAAAGATTGCTTCATTGTTGGAGCGGACATTACAGAATTTACTGACTTGTTTGCAGGATCTGAAGAAGACCTAGTCGCAAATAATATTCAAGCAAATACAATCTTTAGTGCGATTGAAGATTTGCCATACCCAACGGTCACTGCCATCAATGGCATCGCTTTAGGCGGTGGTTTTGAGATGTGTTTGTCGACTGACTACCGTGTTATGGCTGAAAAAGCGAAGGTAGGTCTACCTGAAGTTAAGCTAGGTATCTTCCCTGGTTTTGGTGGTACTGTACGTTTACCTCGTTTAATCGGTGCGGATAACGCAATCGAATGGATATGTGGCAGCAAAGAATACCGTTCAGCAGATGCCCTTAAATTTGGTGCTGTAGACGCTGTTGTTCCAGCAGATAAAGTTGTTGAAGCTGCTATTGCTCTTGTTAATGAAGCAATTTCAGGCAAGGTTGATTGGGAAGGTCGTCGTGAAGAGAAAACGACTAAGCTGAAGCTAAACCCCATGGAAAGCATGATGACATTCGAAACTGCAAAAGGTTTCGTTGCCGGTCAAGCGGGCCCGAACTACCCAGCGCCTGTTGAAGCGATCAAGGTAATGCAAAAGCATTCCGGTATGACGCGTGACAAGGCGATTCAGGTTGAAGCGAAGAGCTTTGCGAAAATGGCAAAGACTTCAGTATCTGCTTCTTTAATAGGTTTATTCCTGAATGATCAGGCGCTTAAAGCAAAAGCTAAAGAGCTTGAGCCAAAGGCATCTGAAGTTAAATTAGCTGCTGTATTAGGTGCGGGCATCATGGGCGGCGGTATCGCTTACCAATCAGCACTTAAAGGTACGCCAATCATCATGAAAGATATCGCGCAAGCGGGTATCGACCTTGGTTTGAATGAAGCAACTAAGCTTCTCACCAAGCGTGTTGATAAGGGACGTATGACGGCTGCTAAAATGGCCGGTGTTCTAAACGCAATCACACCAGCACTTAGCTATGGTGATTTCGGTAATGTTGACCTTGTTGTTGAAGCAGTTGTTGAAAACCCTAAAGTTAAAGACATCGTGCTTTGTGAAGTTGAAGGTAAGGTTTCGGAAGATACCGTATTGACTTCAAACACGTCTACGATTTCAATCGACTTGTTAGCGACAAACCTTAAGCGCCCAGAAAATTTCTGTGGTATGCATTTCTTCAACCCAGTGCACATGATGCCATTGGTTGAAATTATTCGAGGTGCAAAAACTAGCGAAGAAACGATTGCAACGACTGTTGCATACGCAAAAGCAATGGGCAAAACACCTGTTGTTGTTAATGATTGCCCAGGTTTCTTGGTTAACCGTATCTTATTTCCTTACTTTGGTGGTTTCTGTGCCTTGGTTCGTGACGGTGCTGACTTCCAGCGCGTTGATAAGATTATGGAGAAATTCGGTTGGCCAATGGGTCCTGCATACTTACTTGACGTAGTAGGCATGGATACAGGGAAGCATGCGGGTGAAGTGATGGCTGATGGCTATCCTGATCGCATGAAGCACGAATTCAAAACTGCAATTGATGTTATGTTTGATGATGGTCGTTATGGCCAGAAGACAGACAAAGGTTTCTACACTTATGAGTTAGACCGTAAGGGTAAGCAGAAGAAAGTTAAAGATGAATCTGTTTATGAAATGCTTAAGCCTGTTGTTCAAAACTCTAACGAGTTTACTGATGAAGAAATCATCGAGCGTATGATGGTTCCTCTATGTATCGAAACGGTTCGTTGTTTAGAAGACGGCATTGTTGATACGGCAGCAGAAGCTGATATGGGTCTTATCTTCGGTATTGGTTTTCCTCCATTCCGTGGCGGCGCTCTTCGTTATATCGATTCTATCGGTGTTGAAGCGTTCTGTGCAATTGCAGATAAGTACAAAGATTTAGGTGCTCTTTACCACCCAACTGCGGGTATGAGAGAGATGGCTAAAGCTGGTAAAAAGTATTTCGGCTAATTGCTGAAACAGATAATCGAACGGAGAATATCTATGAGTCTTAATCCTAAAGATGTCGTCGTCATCGATGCGGTACGTACTCCAATGGGACGTGCTAAAAACGGCTGTTTCCGCAATGTACGTGCAGAAACGCTTTCGGCGACTTTGATTGATGCGATTTTTGATCGCAACCCAAAACTTAACCCAAATGACGTTGAAGACGTGATCTGGGGTTGTGTAAACCAGACAATGGAGCAGGGCTTTAATGTTGCTCGTCAGATTTCATTGTTGACTAAAGTTCCTCATGGTGCTGGCGCACAAACGGTTAACCGTTTATGTGGTTCTGCAATGAGTGCGATTCATACTGCGGCGCAAGCAATCATGACGGGTAACGGTGATGTGTTTGTTGTTGGTGGTGTTGAGCACATGGGTCATGTTTCTATGACTAAAGGCTTTGATCATAACCCTGCAGCAAGTAAGTACTCTGCAAAAGCGTCTAACATGATGGGTCTTACGGCTGAAATGCTAGCGAAAATGCACGGTATTTCTCGTGAAATGCAAGATGAGTTTGGTGCGCGTTCTCATCGCCTTGCGCATGAGGCTACATTAGCGGGTACATTTAAGAATGAAATCATTCCTGTAGAAGGCCATGATGAAAACGGTTTCAAAGTCTTAATTGAAAATGATGAAACTATTCGTCCTCAAACTACAGTGGAATCTTTAGGTAAGCTGAAACCAGCTTTCAACCCTAAAGGTGGTACTGTGACAGCGGGAACGTCATCACAGCTTACGGATGGTGCTGCTGCTATGGTATTGATGTCAGCTGAAAAAGCTGAAGAGCTAGGTTTAACGCCTCGTGCTCGTATCGTGTCAATGGCTGTAGCAGGTTGTGACCCTGCTATTATGGGGTACGGTCCTGTTCCTGCGACTAAGAAGGCGCTAAAGCGTGCAGGTCTTAAGGTTGAAGATATCGATTTTTGGGAGCTTAATGAAGCTTTCGCTGGTCAGTCTTTACCTGTTATGAAAGACCTTAAGTTGCTAGACGTTGCTGATGAGAAAGTTAACCTTAAAGGTGGTGCGATTGCATTAGGTCACCCGCTAGGTTGTTCTGGTGCTCGTATCTCTACAACTTTGTTGAATGTCTTGGAAGAGAATAACGGTAAATATGGTGTTTCAACTATGTGTATCGGTCTTGGTCAAGGTATCAGTACAGTTTGGGAACGCTTATAACAGTTCTTTGATAAGTGCGTTTTAGTTAGAGTTGATCTAGATAGGGCGCGCTTTGAAATAGACTGATTAATAAAAAAAACCGCAGCTTAGTTTGCGGTTTTTTTATGGCCGCTAACATTAATACTGGCTTAATAATTGATTTTTTTGCCTTCCTCATTATTGGGTTTCTCCTCTGTTTTTTTGATCTCTTCGATTGCGACTTTATTGGTCTTTTTAACTATATTTAAAAGGTCGGTTAAATTTTTTATTCTTTTATTTTTTTCATCTTGTTCCAGAGAAGCGCTTTTTATGACTTCCCTAGCTTGCTTGATGTGCATTTGAGCCATTGAAATATCATTTTTGTCACCACAGCATTGTGCCTGATGAAGATGGCTATTGACTGTGAGATCTAGTCTCAGTTTTTTTAGGTGAGTGCTGAAGGTCTGGCTTTTTTCTATCGAAAGTTCGCCTCGGTTTCGGTATATGTCTATTAGTTTTGTGATTTGGCTTAATTGGAGTTGCGATTGGCTGAGTTCACTTTCTGTTGCTAAAAAATCTTGCACTTCATTTTCGCGTTGTTCGTCTTTAAATTCTTGCAGGCGCAGCTTTTGGATATGTAAGTTGTCAATAATTGTCTGGTCCTGTAAGGAAAGGTTGTGGGCTGATTGCAAGGCACTGACAATTAGGCTTTGTAATTGCGTTATTAATGTAAACTCGGGGTCTACTTTTAAAAGCAGAGAGGTATGGCTAATTACTTCATCTGCTTGTTGGCGGTATTTACTGATTTGTTTTTGCCGCTTGGCCATAGCTTGTTGACGGCTATAGCTGATGCCACTGACGAGCATAGAAGCCACAATAAGTGCTGAGATAATTGAAATGATCACGGATGCTGACATAATTTTATTATTTGACCTTATTATAAAATAACGACTACTTTAATAAGTGTAGCAAAGGTGATGAAAGCGTCTCTTATTTAGTGAAAATAAATAAAAAACACATAATTTGTGGAAAGTTATTATCATTTTTTTTAAAAAAAATATTGCAATCACTTGACCCATTGGCTACAAATCAATATATATGTCGCCTAAGTTAATTCACCAATACGATTAGAAAACCTCCGTATTGGTTTGAAACTACGCAAAATTTTTAGCTGTTATTTTAAATTTGGAGTCTTATGGGTAAGTCCCTTGTTATTGTCGAGTCACCTGCAAAAGCCAAGACAATCAATAAATATTTAGGTTCTGACTATATCGTTAAGTCGAGTGTTGGTCATATTCGTGATTTACCAACGTCTGGTGGCGGGTCAACGTCAAGCCCTCAGGAGCGTGCAAAACAAGCTGCAATAACACGTAAGCTTAATCCTGAAGATAAGGTGAAGCATAAAGCGAAGAAAGCGAAAGAGCAGTTGATTGCCAGAATGGGCATTAATCCCGAAAAAGACTGGGCTGCGCGCTATGAAATTCTTCCCGGTAAAGAAAAAGTAGTGTCTGAGTTAAAAAAACTAGCCAAAGATGCTGACACTATTTATCTCGCAACGGATTTGGATAGAGAGGGAGAGGCTATCGCCTGGCACCTGAGAGAAGCGATTGGCGGTGACGATAGCCGTTATCGCCGTGTCGTCTTTAACGAAATCACCAAAAAAGCTATTCAGCAGGCTTTTGAGGCTCCTTCAGAACTAGATCAGGCGCGCGTTGATGCACAGCAAGCAAGGCGCTTTCTAGATCGTGTCGTTGGTTTTATGGTTTCGCCACTGCTTTGGGCTAAAGTTGCTCGAGGTTTGTCAGCAGGGCGCGTACAGTCGGTAGCTGTACGCTTGATTGTTGAGCGTGAGCGTGAAATTCGCAGTTTTATTCCTGAAGAATATTGGGAAATGTTTGCTGATTTAAAAAATACAAATAAAGAACAAGTTCGTTTTCAGGTTAATCGTCTTCAGGGTAAGAGTTATCGACCTGAAAGTGAAGTTGATATAAAAGGGCATTTATCTACCCTAGAGAAAGAAGCGTACAAAGTAACCAAGCGAGAAGACAAGCCTACAAAATCAAAGCCTAATGCGCCGTTAATTACTTCTACCTTGCAGCAGGCGGCCAGTACACGTTTGGGTTTTAGCGTAAAGAAAACTATGATGCTTGCCCAACGTTTATATGAAGCGGGTTACATTACTTATATGCGAACAGATTCAACCAATTTAAGTGTTGATGCGGTTAGTGCTTGCCGTGAATATATTGAGGAACACTACGGTACGAAGTATGTGCCGGAAGAACCACGACGATATTCAAGTAAAGAAGGTGCTCAGGAGGCTCACGAAGCTATCAGGCCGTCAAGCGTGACTGTTCTGGTATCTGATATTAAAAATCTTGAAAAAGATGCAGAGCGGCTTTATAACTTGATTTGGCGAAACTTTGTTGCCTGTCAGATGGTGAATTCTGAATTTTTAAGTTCATCAATTGAAGTTACTGCCGGTGATTTTCAGTTGCGAACGCGTGGTCGTGTAATGAAATTTGACGGTTTCCTCAAAGTGATGCCGGTAAACAGCAAAAAAGATGAAGATGTTATCTTACCTGATATGAAAGTGGGTGATGTGCTCTCTTTAAGTTTATTAGACCCAAAACAGCATTTCACAAAACCCTCTCCTCGCTTTTCTGAAGCAGCCTTGGTTAAAGAGCTTGAAAAGCGTGGTATTGGTCGACCTTCTACTTATGCAGCAATTATCTCGACCATACAGGATCGTGGTTATGCACGAGTAGAGAATAAGCGTTTTTATGCTGAAAAAATGGGCGATATCGTTACAGGACGTTTGGTGGAATCTTTTGAAGATTTGCTCGATTTTAACTTTACGGCTCAGATGGAAGAACAATTGGACGACGTTGCTACCAATAAGAAAAATTGGAAAACTGTTCTGAATGATTTCTACAAGGGCTTTACCAAGCAGCTTGAAACAGCACAGGCTGCAAATGATGGTATGCGCGAAAATTTGCCCACTGAAACTGATATTGCTTGCCCTGACTGTGGCAGAAATATGCAAATCAGAACTGCAAGCACCGGGGTGTTTTTGGGGTGCTCTGGTTATTCCTTGCCACCGAAAGAGCGTTGTAAGTCAACCATCAACTTGGTTTCTGGTGATGAAATTGCCAGTGTTGACGATGATGAAGGAGAGTCGCGCTTATTACGCCAAAAACACCGTTGCCCAGCCTGTTCAACTGCAATGGATAGTTACCTGATAGATGAGCAGCGAAAGCTTCATGTGTGTGGTAATAATCCGGATTGTTCAGGGTTTTCTGTTGAGAAAGGTGAATACAAGATTAAAGGCTATGATGGGCCTGTTTTGGAGTGCGATAAATGCGAATCTGAGATGCAGCTTAAAACAGGGCGTTTTGGCAAATATTTTGGTTGTACTAATGAAGACTGTAAGAATACCCGCAAACTGCTTCGAAGTGGGGATCCTGCGCCACCTAAAATGGATCCTGTTCCAATGCCAGAGCTGGTCTGCGAGAAAGTAGAGGATACTTACATCTTGCGTGATGGTGCTGCTGGTTTATTTTTAGCTGCCAGCAAATTCCCAAAAAACAGGGAAACACGTGCGCCACTTATTACTGAGCTTTTGCCTCATAAAGATGAGATTGATCCAAAATATGCATTCTTGTTTTCGGCTCCAACTGAAGACTCAAAAGGTAGCCCAGCTATTGTCCGTTTTAGTCGAAAGACCAAAGAGCAATATGTGATGTCTGAAGAGAAATCAAAAGCAACTGGCTGGACAGCGCATTATGTTGATGGGAAATGGACTGAAACTCAGCCTAAGCCTAAAAAAGCTAAAGCTAAGCCAAAGGCAAAAAAAGAAAAGAGTTAGGTAAATAGAGAGCTTTGCGCGACAATAGGTTGTTTAGTTAAACTGTTGTCATGCAAAGCTCTCAAATATTCACAGGTAATTCTTTTTGATTTGTTTGGTGTTAGGGTTGTGATGCTATGAATGCCCAAAACAGGGTGTGTTTGGGAGAGTTGGAAGCTTCTAGCAGGCACAGAGCGCTCTAATTAAAGACAACTTAGATCCTACAGCAAGTTATTATAATAAGTTATTTGTTATTAGATACTTGCTGGTGAGTAATGGCGATCGAATAACGAAATCCTTTTTGCATATCCTCTGCGGGTGGTCTTGGGTAAGGGCTCGCGTTATACGCATTTTGCTTCGCCAAAATATCAATCTCTTTTATGCCGCTAGATCGTGAGATTTTTGCATTTTTTATCGCTCCATTAGGCAGAAGTATTAGTGTGATCTCGAAATTTACTTCCCGGTTATCCTTGCCTTTAGCTTTGATAAATTTATGAAACTGGTCATAAAAAACAGCTCTGGAGAGGATGCTTCTAAGCGAAATTTCGTAGTCAGTTAATTCTTTGTGTTGCTTTGTTGAAATCTGTTGTACTTGTGCTGGTGTATTTTGTTTTTTGAAGATATTCATTATGCCTTGGTTTGCTCTCTTGGCACGACTGGTTTGGGATTGTTTGTTGGTATTCATACTCAGAAATTCAGGCGACAGGAGTTTGCTTTGAAGTGGGTTGTCGGTATTACTTGTTTTAGAAGTGTGTTTCTTTTGTTTGTTCTGTTCTTGAACCGTAAATGTAGAAGCTTCCAAGCTTGCTAGGTAGGCATTTGCAGCTGCTGCGTTGGATGTATTGGATTGCGCTTGCTGCATTGCTATGCTAGCTCTAGAACCTGTTGAGATGGTAACGGTTGGGACGGTGCGATATTTTTTGTCAGTTGGCTGAGATAGGATGTGCGTGATAGCTAATACGGTAAGTATGTGCAGGCATATCGCAGCACAAATGGCGATGCTAATGCTAATAAGTTGCTCAGAGGGTTCTGGCTTCATTCTAGGTGGGTCATCTGAAGTAAATTGATGTATCTGAAGTCTGTTGTTTAGTTAGGGCTTTTTAATGGTTAAGTTTTCTAAGTTAGGCTTTGGCTTTTTGTCTGAGGTTTGATGTTAGAGCGTTCATGGCGCGATCAATCATTAAGCCTTGCTCTAAAATAATTACCTGTTTCTTGCTTAGGTCTATTGCAAGCTCTACCTTGGTTTTTTCAATGGTTTTTAATCCCATTCGATTCACGAAAATATAACAGTCAGCTTCGGGTAGTTTGCTGGAAAGCTTGCAGCGATAGTTGTTGCCGTTCAATAATTTGAATTCGAGCCATGTTCCGATTTCAATGTTATCAACATCGTTAAGGTGTTCTTCTAATTGGCTGTCTTTAGATTCCATTTGTTTTTGAACAGCGCTTTTCTCAATTTGAGAAGCCTTTTTTTGCAGGTTAATAGGGCTTCGAACTTTTCTGGCTGGCTCATCAGAGCCTTCAAATGAACTGTTTTTGAAGGCATTTGTTAAAACTGTTCGAATTGTGACGAGTGTTGTATCGAGTTCGGAAGTTTTGTACGAAACATCTTCAAGGCCTGATCTAAGATCCTTGAGTAGCTTAGGTGCGACGGTGATCCAGTGTTGTCTATCTTTTTGTGCTTTAAGTGGTTGTAAGCACCAGATCAGGTCTTCAGCAACTTTGTTTGTGTTTAGCCATTGATGTTCTTGTTCATCTTTCAAAAAGGCCAAGAACATGACGCGACTCCAGCCTTTGTTAAGGGTCTCTAAAACGAGGTCTGGAATTGGGTGGTGCGCGTTAATGATAAGTTGATGTAAGCTTTCTTCGACCGACTTTTGGGCTTGTCGAGACTTAATTAAGCCTTCTTCTGCTTCTTTGGTTCGCTGCTCGACAAGTTTTGACCTTCGGTCTTCCTTATTGATAAATTGCTTGAACTCTTTATTTAATTGATCAAATAAAGAGACGTCGCCTGTGAATTCATTGAGAATTTTATGAACGATCTCGTGAATTTTATCGTAGAGAGTATCGTGGTTATTGTTTTTCGCTTCACTCCAGCCAATGCCTGCTTTTGCTAAAGAATTTAATAACTGGCGGGCAGGGTGGCGATTTGAGCTAAAGAAGGAGTTATCCTTGATAACAACCTTTAATATTGGGATTTGCAGCCTGCTAATGAGAACTTGTATTTGTGGTGCAATGTTGTAATCCTCTAAAATAAACTCGAATAGCATTGCTACTAAATTGATCAGGTCTTCGTCTGTCTGATTAAATGCAGGTGTTTTAGTTTCTTGGTGAGTATTTTGTTGAAGAGAATTTTGTAGTGCGGTATGTATATCTATGACGCTGGTATGATTGCTGTCTTGTGGTGACGATGGTGTTGGTGCACTTCTCTGTATGTCTGTAAGCATGGAGAGCAAGTCTCGTGTGCCAATTAGTTGTATTTGAGCGCTATTAAGTTGTTGTGCATTGTGGTTCGTTGAACTTGTACGAATATTTGCAAGTAGTGACTGGAGATGGGGTAGGATATTGGGTGTTTCTGTTTCACTATCCTGAAATGTTGCTTGGTTGCTCTTTAAAATTGGCGCTGAAGCTGTCTCGCTTCTAGGGATGTACTTTTGTTTGATGCCAGGTGTTTTAAGGCTGGGCATGATGCCAAGGCGGATTAGTGTTTTATTGGCATGTTCAAGCACAATGCCTAAATTAGAAAGCACGTAACGGTCAAATTGCTTATAAATGATCAGTCTTTCTTTGATGTGAACTTCAATGCTGTTGCATGCATCAGAAAATGCTTTGCTGATGTCTTTGGGGTCTAACGGTGGTGATATGTTACTTAATTCTGAAGCGCCGTAAAGTTTACCTATGCGGGCGTGGAATTGAAGTAAAGGTCCTTGGAAGTTGGCTTTGGCCTTCGTTGACATGGATGAAATTGCCACATTTTCTTCTAGATCTTCATTTTGGACAAGAGCTAAACCGTCAATACCGGGATGCTTAATCTGGTTATCGCTAGAGGAGGAATGCCTTAATACGCGAACAGGAGAAAATAAGGTGTTAATGACGCTGTCAAAGTCAGATTCAATGCCTTTACGTTTAATGCGGATTTCACGCATTGCTTCAAAGAAACGGTTTTGTTCATTGTTTGTGCGCGCATTATTTGCCAATTCAAAAAAGGAGTCGTCAATACCATCAAACATGCTTTGTAGCATTTCATTCAGATCACGCGAAGCTTCCTGGCAGATCTTACTGATAGCCTTTTGGTTTGGGTTGTCTTGTTTTACAGCTTGGCTATTGCTTGTGTTTAAATAGCTCACGCCAGAAGACTTACTCATTTATTGCTCCAATGGACATTTAAAACGCATTGTGCACCTACATATTTGCTAAAATGCGTAGCTTTATGTAAAAAACACTATGCATACCTGCGTGCCGAATATACCTTGTATATCAATCGTGTAAGTATAAAGCAATTAAAGTAAAAAAAAATAACAATTTTTTACAAATGACGGGTGTGTCTATTTTCTAATTTGTGGTGTCATTTGAACAGTTTTAACGATGTTATCTTTAATCTGTCTTATTTCTGTCTGGTGCCCATTTAGGTATAAACAGATGGGGTTTTCTGGGATGGTTTCAAGGGCTTCCATGATTAAACCGCTTAGTGTTTTAGGGCCGTTTGTGGGGAGTTGCCAGTTTAGTGTTTTGTTGATTGATCTGATGGTCGTGGTGCCGTTTATAAGGTAGCTGCCATCTTTTTGAGGTGTTATATCCTGGCTGGATGCTGAAAAATCGGTGGTAAATTCTCCGACAATTTCTTCGAGGATATCTTCCATTGTGGCGATGCCTTGTACGTCACCGTATTCATCAACAACAATGCCTATACGGCGTTTTTCTTTTTGAAAATGAAGTAGTTGTGTGTTGAGTGGTGTGCTCTCTGGGATAAAGTAAGGTTCGCTGCAAGCTTGTAGAAGGTGAGCTTTGTTAGGTTCTTTGTTTGTAAGAACTGTTGTCATGTTTCGTAAATGTAAAATGCCAATTATATTATTGATGTCACTTTTATAAATAGGGAGTCGAGTGTGTTGAGAGGTTTTAAGTTGTTGGAGTATTGCGTCTAGGTTTGTGTCGATGTCTATGCCTATAATTTCATTTCTAGGCACCATAATGTCATTAACGGTTACTTTTTCAAGATCAAGGATGCTGACAAGCATTTCCTGGTGATTTTGAGGAATTAGTGCGCCAGAATCGTTAACTAGGCTTTTAAGTTCTTCGCGGCTAAGCTTGCTTAAAGTGTTATTTTTTGTATCGAATCCAAGTGCTTTTAGTAAATTGTTTGTGATTAGATTGATTGCCCAAACAAGAGGGTAAAAAAACTTTAATAGTGGTTTTAGAATATGTGCAGCTGGAAGTGCAATTTTCTCTGGGTAGTAGGCTGCAATTGTTTTGGGGGTGATTTCTGCAAAAATTAAAATAACCAGCGTTAATAGTGCTGTGGCAATTGCAATGCCAGCGTCACCCCATAAGCGGATGGCTATGACTGTTGCGATAGAAGAAGCTAGAATATTAACAAAGTTATTGCCGATTAATATGACGCTGATTAGTTGGTCGGTTCGATCAAGTAATTGGCTAGCCTTGGTAGCACCTTTGTGTCCGTTTCTTTTGAGGTGTTTGAGTCTGTACCTGTTTAGCGACAGCATGCTGGTCTCTGCGCTGGAGAAAAAAGCTGAGAGCAGTATGAGTAGCGCTAGTATTGATAATAGAAGGGTGACTGAGGGATCGTTCAAGTTATTAGTACTCGGCAAGATTAGAAGTGCTTTGTTTTAAAAGGATTAGTTAACAAGCCACTCGAAGGCAAGTTTACTTCCCAGGAAGGCTATCATTAATACCGAGCTTCCCCAGAGTGTCCATTTGCTTGCAGTTAAGCCTCTCCAGCCATAGAAGCGGCGACCAATAAGAAGGGTTGAAAAAATGGCGAGCGCTAGTAATGATAGGATGGATTTGTGTGCTAGGTGTTGGGCAAATAGGTCGTCAACAAAAATAAAGCCAAAGGTAATAGCTAGGGCTAGCAAGATAGTGCCGCTCCAGATCATTTCAAATAACAGTGTCTCCATTGTTAGTAATGGTGGGAGATTGCGCATCAAAATGGTATTGTTTCTTTTTTTGAGGTTGTTGTTTTGTAAATAAACCAAGATTGCTTGAATGGCTGCGATGGAAAAAACACTATATGCAATAATGGATAAAATTATATGTATAAAAATACCGCTGCCTGAAGGTGAGAAGGTTTGTTGTGTGTCGTGAAAGAAAAAGGCGCCAAATATACAGATAGCTG
>Ga0209184_1001113_pt1 | contig 19649 bp, 16 predicted proteins | sample EN8Hudsemesocosm_2_FD_184627 | JGI IMG/M metagenome (GOLD analysis project Ga0209184, IMG submission 184627) | Methane-oxidizing microbial communities from mesocosms in the Hudson Canyon - EN8C Hudson Canyon (SPAdes) (version 2) | ecosystem: Environmental > Aquatic > Marine > Cold seeps | place... | reverse complement strand
TGTCACTTTTAATAGCAATGTTTTCATTTTCTTTAGCCATGTCTATATCTCCAGGTCCTGTAAATATGATAATTGTGTCTTCAGGTGCAAGCTATGGAGTACGAAGAACATTTTCATTCGTTTCAGGTGCAACGATTGGCTTTACTTTACTCTTGGTTTTTATTGGATTGGGATTCCACAAAATAATTGGCCAATACCCATATTTCTTAAAGTATCTGGCCGTAGCTGGGTCATTATTTATTATGTATATGGGTTATTTGGTTGCTTCTTCGAAGCCAGAATTAAACCTTGAAAAACAAAATCGACCAAGTTTTTTACAGGGGTTCCTTCTACAATGGCTAAACCCAAAAGCGTGGATGGCTTGTGTGGCGGGCGTATCTCTATTCTCGTCTCCAAACAGTAATACACTTTTTCTGACTTTTTCCTTAATTTATTTTCTGGTTTGCTACCTCTCTCTTTTTTCCTGGTCTGTGCTAGGTGATAAAGTGACTATCATTCTGAGTAACGAATTTAGAATTAATTTATTCAATAGAATTATGGGCGTGTTATTAGTAGCGACAGCCTGTTTTTTACTATATGTACAGGTTATAAAAGATGCTTAACCAGTAAATAAATGATCGCCAGCAGGCTGGCTAGAACTTCGCTGCTACGCAGCTTGTCCCATTATGTAAGCGTTGGTATGACGCCCCACGTCAAGATAAACGTACAAATTTCTGCCGATTGCTCGGCCAGAGTTTTTCACTTATATTTAAATGTCCGTATTCTTTACAGATTCCATTTAGCTTATCAGTACCAAAACCTCTATCACCTTGAATTTTAATATATTAAATTTTTAGGACCAATTATTGCTTAATTGGAGAAGATTGTCTTAGTTTGGATACAAATTATTTTTCTTGGACGCTCATAAGTAAAGCCTGAGGAGATTGAATATGAATGTAAAGAATGTATTTACAAAGAGTTTCGTTAGACTAGAAAAAGGTAGGCTGAAGGGCGTGGGTAAACAAATTTTGTTGCTCGCATGCTTGACTGGCGTGTCAGTAACAAGCAGTGCTTATGTTATGGATGGTTGCGTAACGGGTGGTGACGTATGGCGTCCAAATAACTGTAAATTTGATGTGCTAGATACCAGCCCATTAGTAGATAAAAATGGTGGCAGCGACGTCGGACGCAACGATTTTAATAATGGGTGGTTACATAGTTTCAATGAACAGCAGGGTATTTGGTCAGATAGTTATGGCCAATCAGTTTCCAGCCACTATGTGTTTTTCGACCCATTGAGAAGTAAAACAGTGGAAGGCTGGGTAAAATTTGACGGGATTATCCTCGACATTATCACGCGTAAAAAAGGACTGATGAATAGCGAAGATGAATTCGGTTTGGATAATGTCGCATACGATTACCCTAGACTGGTCGGGTTAGAAAGAAGAGATCGATTAGGGACTAGCGGTATTGGAACCAATTATCTCAATATTAATGACTGGAGAGCGAGCTCACCAGGTGACCATGTTCGTGTGATTACCCAAACTGTTTCCGAGCCAGGTACTCTGCTGCTTTTGGGTATTGGTATTGCTGGTATCGGTCTGTGTAGAAGAAACAAAAAGTAGTCTTCAAATACCTCGTAAGCATAGACTAACTTGAAGTAGGCGCATGTTTCTGACGGCGTAGGCTCTAAGATACTAGAGCCATCGAACAATTTAATGCAGCCTCCCTTCTTAGAGGGAGGTACTCTTTACCAAAGCATCAACTTAGTATTAGATAATGCAAAAATAAATGACTCAAGCATCATAATGCTCCCTTTAGTTATCGGAGCCCGGGGCTAAGTCAATAACACTCTAAATTAAAATTGAGTGGTAAACCCGACAGAGAAACCTGAGAAAGTTGTATCATTTTTATCGATCATGTTTAGGTATTCGGCGGTAAGCGACATCTTGGCTATTTCTACATCAATACCTATACCATATGACGAGTCGGTTTCTGCGTCATTTACGCTTTTGCCTGCCGCTTTTACTTCAAAATCTGCCCGTGAAAAACCTAAAATTAAATAAGGGAATGCTTGTTCATGCACTGGGTAGCCCGCCCTAATATAGGCGCCAAGTGAATAACGTAAAGAATATTCAACATCGTCCACGGTATCATTCGTCAGGCCAATGCCTAAGCGGGTTTCAAAAGCAAGAAAGTCATTAACGTAACCGCCCACTCGACCTTCAACCTGATTAATACTCGCTTCGTCATTTGCTTGATTCTCTATTTCCATAAAGCCTACACTCGCGCCGACGTAACGATGGCCGTGAGTATTATCTGCTAACAGTGGCTGGCTAGTGAGCGCCGCCGTTGAAAAAATAATTGATGCTAAACCATGTTTATTCATTTCTATCTCCTTGAACGTTTGTTCATTAATAGTTTTATATGTAGGTCACTTAAAAGTTATTAAATAGAGTTTTCTGGCATCATTGTAAACGTGTTAGGTTTATCTTTACACGTTACTTATAAATAATGAATTGGAGTGCCTTTTCTCTTCAGGGTGATTGGGTGTAAAAGATTGGCTCTGTACTTATTTCAGGATGTTAGGCAGGGTGTGCTTTCTCAGCGTTGTTATTTGTGCGTATTACCAAGCTCCCTCCCTTGTATTAGTATTGGTGAGCGCGTAGATGATTATTTATCCGACGTTTGTACCATATATGAAACAATCATTTTTAGGTTAAATTTTAAACAATGCTTTCATTTCAAGACGATCGGTCATATTCTACACCCTATGGCCAGACCAAGACGCAGTGAACAGACCCGAGAAGCCCTGATAACCGCAGGCATCGACCAGATATCCATGCATGGATATCACGGCACAGGTATTAAACAGATACTTGATGCGGTAAATGTCCCTAAGGGCTCTTTTTATAATTTCTTTAATAGTAAAGAAGCGTTTGTCGCTGAGTTGATAAAGGAATATAGCCAAACTGTTCAAATACAACTAAACACCTATTTACAGAATCAGGGCGCAATATTGAGCCCTGTTGAGCAGCTCAGAGACATTTATAAATTTGGTATACAGGAATTCGCTAATAACCAATGCCAAAAATCTTGTTTAATTGGTGCATTGGCGGCCGACATAGGCGCTGAAAGCACCCTGTGTCAGCAGGCTTTAAAAAAGGCAATGACCGAATGGCAAGCTGCATTTTCCAGTTTATTTAAACAGGCGCAGCAGGCAGGTGAGTTACGTACTGACGTGAGTGCTAACCAGTTGTCGTCGCTGTATTGGTCTACCTGGGAAGGCACATTATTAAAAATGAAAGTAACCGGTGATGCAAAAGCGGCTGCAGACACCATGGAAATGATGTTAACGGTCTTTTTTAAAGCACCTGAATAAATAAACGAATAATTTAGTTTAAGCATTACAACAAGCCGAAGGGCTTTTTATTTAACTTATTAAAAGACGACCGGTCTATTCCTGTTGTTAAATTACACTTAACGGAGCAATGTCATGCAATCATCTTCAGCCAAGGGTCAAAGTATTTCAAACGAACTGGGTTCATCTTTTACCCTTAAAAATGGGCAGGTGATTAAAAACCGTCTATTTAAATCTGCCATGAGTGAGCAGCTGGGTACTCGAGACCATAACCCGACCCCCGGTTTAGCGACACTTTATGCTCGTTGGGCTCAGGGTGGCATTGGTTTAGCAATTACCGGTAATGTCATGATTGATCGTACTGCCTTAGGCGAGCCAAAAAATGTAGTGCTCGATGAACATTCCGACCTGGAGCCATTTAAAAAATGGGCAGCAGCAGGTCTGAAAAATAACGCCCAGATCTGGCCTCAGTTAAACCACCCAGGTAAACAGGTGCCAAATTTTATTTCTAAAGAGCCAGTATCGCCTTCTGCTATTAGCTTAAGCGGCGGTTTAGAAAAAGGTTTTAACAAACCTCGAGCATTAACCGAACCTGAAATTTTTGAGATTATTAATAAATTTGCTTTAAGTGCCAAGCTGTCAAAACAAGCCGGTTTTAGTGGTGTGCAAATTCATGGTGCACACGGTTACTTGGTGAGCCAGTTTTTATCGCCACGACATAATCAACGTAAAGACCAGTGGGGCGGCTCTTTAGAAAATCGTATGCGTTTTGTCTTGGCTGTTTATCATGCGATACGTGACGAAGTCGGCAGTGACTTTCCAATTGGGATAAAGCTCAACTCGGCCGATTTTATGAAAGGTGGTTTTACTGAAGAAGATTCTATGGAAGTGGTTAAAGCACTTTCTAGCGCAGGTATCGATTTAATCGAAATTTCAGGGGGTACGTACGAAAGCCCATCTATGGTGGGGCACAAGGTGAAAGAGTCTACGCTTAAGCGAGAAGCTTATTTCTTAGACTATATTGAAAAAGTACGAGCATTAGTGGACACGCCATTGGTGTTAACGGGAGGGTTTCGCTCTTCTTCAGCCATGCAGTCTGCTTTAGACAGTGGTGCGACTGATTTTATTGGCTTGGCCCGTACCACGGCAGTCGATCCTGATTTTCCCCAAAAACTCATTGCCGACACCTCTCACCAACAAAATTTACGCCCTCTCACTACGGGCGTTAAGGGCGTGGATAAAATAGCCATGCTTGATATTGTTTGGTATGAATTTCAATTGGCACGCATGGCAAAAGGTCGCGTACCAAAACCTAATTTAAGTGAGTGGGGGGTGTTCTTCAAGACCCTAGCTGCAGCGGGCACCTATGCCTTCAGAAAACGCAGAGCTTAATAAGACTTTCTTATTAACAAAAAACGCACTCATAAGAGTGCGTTTTTGTTAATTAATAACGTGGTTGTTTAAGTTTGATCAAACGGCACTAAGTACTGAATAGTGCACTTGATCATCACTTTTAACTGAGTCTTAATTATTAAATGTGTCGTACACCAATGCCGACATAGACTTACTATTCGAACCAGAAACATACTGGAATGTTCCAGTATCACGCCAAAATTGCCACCATGGTACTTTCTCTGTGTAAGTAGCGAAATCAACATCTAAACCAGCATTAAAATCATTATAAACATAGGTAACCGTACCCCTATGATTATCATTTTTTAAACCACCGTGATCATAATGCTTAGACATCAATACCGGAAAGTGGTTGTATAACAAACCATCTGGTCCATCTCTGCCTTCACGCTCACCACTATAGCCAATGTTATTGGAACAACTGGTAATGGCGGCAGGAGAGGAGGCTGCGCATGAAGACGAGGCCGGAATCACGCCATCGCTATAACCTGATAGCAGTAGTTTTAATGGGTTGGTATTGCCACCACTGCCTGAGAAACGTAATCGCGGAATATCATTTGGCTGCATTGAAATACTACGTGCGCCAGAATACGTTAAGTCCTGAACAACACCTAAGTCAGACATATCAGAAGCACTTAGGTCCAAGCCTAAAAACCACCCGATGGTATCTTTAGTCCATTGTGGCACACTTGAGTTCGCAACGATGCCGACAGCTAGATCAGCAAAGTCGGTACCACCGCCGGCCCCGCCAAAGTCTATTGTGGCAACGATATTTAAAGGCTCATAACCCGCGTTAATCATCCAAGATTCCTGGTTCGCCATGAAGTGACGCATTACTTGGTCACCGGTACTATGTAACACCAATACACAGCCATTATCGCAAGTGCCTTGCTCAGAGTAAGCTTTCGCTTGCTCAAATATTTGTTCAGAAATTTTTCCCTCGACACGTTCAGCAGAGCTCCAGTTGAGTTTGCCTTCTGCACGCTCCAGCCAAAAATCTGAGATTAAATCACGGTTATAAACTTCAGTATCACTTGGTTTGCTTGAAAGGTCACCAAACTGAAAGCCATGCACAAGTAGTACATTGTGCCCGGCTATTTGAGCGTGTGCAGTGGTGGATAGACCCGCCGTGGCGGCCAACGATATCGTGGCTGCCATCAGAGTTTTTTTGATGGGATTGATTGTTTTCATTTTTATAATTTAACCTTTTTTTATTTTATTATTACCTAGCTAATTTCCTTATCAAGCTAGGGCCTACAGAATGAAAGCTTACATCCGACAAACTTACCGCCAAACAGAGCGACGTATTCTAAAACGCCGTACCGCCATACAGAAACGACCAAAATCAAACCTTCTTTCACTGGTGAGTGTTAATTCTAGTTGCTGTAATTTTGCATAGAAAAAACACAAATACTTAAACACGCATTTATCTAATACCTGCCATTTTTTGTAAGAACTCGAGTCGTTGCTGATTTTTTGGGTCTACATAATCTTCTTGACTGTAGAGGCTGAAATCAAAACCTTCGACCGTAAACGACTCTTCTTCAGAGCGCCCATAACCAGTTTTATCTCCTGGTTTAGCTGGCCTGCGTGTAATATTAAAATCAGTTAAAATATAAGGCCCTTCGAAGCCTTTGCTCCGTAGGGTTGAAGCATGTATTTTTAACAGACCAGTATTTTCACGCTTAGTTAGTAAAAAGGCAGAATTAAGATGGCTTATCGGTTCTTGGCTTTTTTTGTCAAAGAGATTCGCTTCAACCCGGTAATAACCAGGGTTTGAAACATCAAAAGAAGTAGGAATCATTAAATGCGCCCCTTCGACAAAGCTATCGCTTATGCTTGTTAAAGTGGCATCGGTCCCCATAAGTTTGAAAACCGCGCTCACTTTTGCCTGCTCATCATTATTAAATTCGAGTTCTGCAATAAGTATCACTTCGCTGTTTTCGATATCTGAAAATAGCGCTTTATCTAGACTGCCCGAGTAAGTAAGCATTCCTTCAGAAGAGACAACGCTTGATAATTCCAGCGCTTTCGTCTGCTTGCCCTTATCTGATAAATATACGGATACAAATTCAGGCGTCACGTTATTTAAAGCCTCTCCTGACACTTGCACACTGACGCTTAGATTTTCATCTCTACTCACAATGTATTCGGATAATACAATGGCGGCAGACAAGTCTTCATTGAAGTCCAAAGACATTGATGTAGGCACAAAGGCCCGAGGGTTCAACAAATTCCAATCATTTTTATGTAAAGGTTTTGAATATTTCGGGTAACGAATATTTTCTTGATAGGTTTGTGAGACATCCACCATCTGTAAACGTACCCCGTCACTAACCCAACTATCTTGATTTACAGCTTTCACAAGCTTAAAAGGTTGTGAGCCAGTTACAGAAGTAGGAGGTGCGGCAACGCTAGTATTGACGACTACATTTTTTACTGGTTTTTGTTGAGTGGATTGCTCTGTTGAAGATTCTTTTGGCCAAAATACGCCAACCAGCACAACCGTAGAAATCGAACAAAGAATAACCTTGTTAATTTTCATAGTAGACCTTTTTATTTTTATTTTCTTTGTGCTTTCATGCTGAAGAATTTAGTTGTTTGTAGCAAGGTCGTTTCTGGGCAATCTCGGGCAGTTTAGGTAAATTTTCCATAAAAGCTTTGAAATACAGGTAGATAAGAGTCCAGTTAGGCGCACTGTAGCTAATATGAAAATATTAAACACATAACAACAATACGTTAAAAAGTAGTAAGTAATTAATCCATAACTTAAGAATAAGGATTACCTATAATCCGTTGTTGTGCCTATTGAACCGGGAATAATCATGATTTGTTTGTGGGTAGAATATATAATATTTACTTGGCATGACTTGGTTAGAGAGCTGCTGAAAATATCTCAATCTGAACTATATTGGTTCAAATATGTAGGGTTAGAATTGGTGTGATTTGAGTTGGTTTTTTGCAGGCCAAATTGTTAAAGGTGTTTATGAAATTAGACCCGTTAATCATAATTGTTGGCTTGATATTTGGTTCTGTTAGTACGCAAGCTGAAGAACATAATGTAATCAACAAGCTTTGGATACATGTTCTAACTCATGTTGGTTTTTTAGCTTAATTATCAGCATTATGCTTCTGAGCGCTTTTCAAAAACCTTTGCTTTCATTTGCTCGCTCGCTTCAAAGTGAGCTTCACGAAGCGTATTAACTTGAAGTTGTAATGCTTCTTGCGCTAAGCCTTTCGTGTTCAGTATTACTTTTCGCTCTGCAAGGTAACTGTCCATACGTGACTTCCATTGAGCGCGTTTGTTATCCAACGCATCGAAGCGAATAGCTGCCTCTTCACCAAACATTTCTTTGCGGAGTTCATGTATTTGTTGTTGATTGCCACCGTCAGCGAGTATTTTTTGCGTTTCTACTTTTAACTTATCAATGATTTGGCTTGTACGCATCGACTGTCGAACGTCTTCTGGTAATTGTTGCTGGAGCTCAATTATTTGTAAGTTACGCTCTTCAGGCGCTAGAGACTTATCGGCACTAATAAGGAGTCTTGAATAAGTATATTCATCATAGGTTTCTTCTTCTTGGTAAAAAATTTTATTTACTTCTGGGTCCAAGTGTTCTGCACGTAGGGCGTTGCGTAGATTTAACCTATCTCGAAGCAAATTAAGGTATTGCCCTCCCACGAGTTGCTCCTTTGCTAAATTTGTTAGTTCAGCTCCCATCTCTTGCTCCAGTTCGAACAGGGATGTTTTCAGTTCGACATAGTGAGCCAGAATAGTTCTCGATTCATTTAATGCAGGTTCTTCAAGGTAGTGGTTCAGGTATTCGTCAATGCGTAATAAAATAGTATCTAGATCTTCTTCGTTGATTGTCGATAAGAAGTAATCAAAGATGTATTTAATATCATCCGATAAGATAAGGTGTCCATCTTCATTTGTTTCGAGTTGAGCGCCGAGCAAGGTACCATTAAGCGAACTAGGTAAGGTCCCTAACTTGGAATCAAAACCAAGTATTTCTTCAGTCGGTGTGACGTTAGCTTGCATTACGATATTTTGATCTAATTTTAGTTCAGGTTCTGATGACACAACGTTTACTTCATAGTCGCTGTTATTAAACGTTGTGATCACAACGCTTACTGTAAACGCGACAGCTAAAAAAGGTAGTAGTGTTTTTGTTATTTTGTTTATGTTCATCAGCGAACCTTATTATGAGAGGTTAAACGTGTTTATCTGGCTTTTTATTAACTACAATTTTTATGTAGACCACGACGACTGCTTTTTTAAGCAAGTCGCTATGATCTATATAAAGACATTTTTAAATTCTATGTCTTACAAACCAGCTGACTTCAATCTAACTGCTTGGTTTTTGTATAAAGTGAGTGGATCTGTTTCAAATATGTGGTGGATACCAAATATATGGTTCACAGCATCCAAGTGATTGGTGTTGTATTGTGTGCTAATGACATCGCCCCAGTGTTGGTCACATCGTTCAACTAATCCGTCATTTTTACCATCGATCACTGCTCCGGTGAAACTTAAGAATGGGTCTGAAATATCAAAGATATTGGTGAATGCCATATCGCCACCCCATGAGTAGTAGCGTATGCCATTAACCAATGACGCGCCTTCACCACATACTGATGTCGGCATACCATCTGAATACACTGCATTAAATTCATTTGTAAGCGGGGTTGTCATAAAAGTAGCGGCAGCCAAGGCGTCATTTGCATATTCCGGATTGCCAGATAAGGCGTCAGTAATATCACCCATCAGGCTTAATGCTGTGTCGATAAACGCAGCGGCACCACCATCAACAGGAATAATTCCGAATGCAACATCGGCGACATCGGAACCAAAGTTAACCGCGTTGATCGTTGTAACTGATGCTACAAGGTCAGATCCACCTTCCTGTGCAGCATAACGAATAGTGGGTCCTCCGAGACTGTGTCCCATTAAATTGAACTTCACATCGCCACCGATAGACGTCTGTAATTCCTCTAGGTATTCAACCAATTGCTGACCACGTTCGTAAGCATCTTCCCATGCCGTAACGTTTGGTGTGTAGACGGTAGCGCCTTTAGCCGTTAGCGCATCTCGTACACCATAAAAATAATCAATGCCAAATATTGAGTTAAAGCCCGCGACACCATGTACCAGAACAATTGGGTTTTGTGTTTTGTAAGCATCACAATTACTCCAGCATCCTGCATTAGCTTGAAAGCTATATAAAGATAATGCTGTTAAAGCTGCACCAATCATAAAACGTTTAGATTTTGTAATATTCATTTTGATTCCTTTAATTATTTTTATACTCAGGTATACCTAAACAAAAATGTTCAAAAGCGATATTTCTTGAGAGTTTGTTACATACTCAATGCCGAATGGCGACGTTACCCGCACCACTCAATTTTTTATTTTTATAAAGTCAATAAAATTTGGCTGTGAGCAGTCGCAATATAATGACCTTAAGAAAGTTAAAAGGTATCCCGCAAATGGGGGGTTGACCTGAATTCTGATAAGGAGGGCACGTTTAAGTCTTATTCAATTTAAAACCTGCTTTGGTTCATATTTTTTTTTCATAATAGCTGTATCATATTTAAAAAATAAATATAAAAAGTTATCAATATGCTGCCTTTACACAGCCAAACTTCTCAGGAATATTGCGTTCCTGAGCAAGCGCTTAAACTACTTGTCGTAGAAGACCATCCAATTTACTTGGAAGGTTTGTCATTTATTTTAAAGAAACTCTCTCGCAGGGTTAGTTTAAAATGCGTGCATAGTACTTATGATGCGCGAAAGCTATTAACCGAAGATCAAAGCTTTGACTTAGTTTTATTGGACCTAGGTTTACCCGATGGTGGCGGTATCTCAGTACTAAAATTTCTTAGGGATAAAAAAATATTTATTCCTGTTGTGATCTTATCTGCCTCAGAAGAAAGCAGGGATGTGCAATGCTCGCTAAGAGCCGGTGCCAGTGGTTTTATTAGTAAAGCGAGTGGGAGCAAAGAAATACTTGCTGCAATTACAATTATCTTGTCAGGAGATAATTATTTACCCGCTTTTTATAATGAATCGGCAATATGTTCTGAGGAAATCGAAAGGCCATCTTTAACACCTCGGCAGAATGATGTGCTGAGATTAGTTGTCGAAGGTTTACCTAATAAACGCATATGCCGGAGTTTGAATTTAACTGAGCATACGGTTAAGAGCCATATGAAAGCGCTGTTCACACTACTAAATGTACATAACCGTACTGAGTGTGCTCGTGTTGCTATTGAGTTGGAATTACTGGAGCAATAAATAAAAAAAATTAGATCAAATAAATACTCAAAACTACCTTTTATATCTACATTCAAACTACGTCTCAGCCATGTAGTGTTGAATAATCAACTTAAGCTTTGCGGGTGAAACGGGTTTAATCGCTACTTGTGTAATGGTTTTTTCTTCTTCATTTAAATTATGTTCCAGGTAATCTTCTTCATCGTTATGGGTATCAGCTGTAATTAATAAAGCGGGGAGAGACAGTCTGGTCTTTTGACGAATCTCATGAATTAACTCTAGACCGTTTTGTTCAGTACCATGAAAGCGATAGTCACTGATTATTAAATGGGGATTAAATATTTCTAGTTTCTCCCAGGCCTCATTTTGACATTGGCAGGTTGCAACATTATAGCCCCAGTTTTCCAGTAATAAGCTCATTGAATCTAAGATATTAACGTCATCATCAATCAGCAAAATGTTGCTTTGAGTGATCTGTTTGGTGTCAATTGGCTCATGGTTTACTGGTTTTGGAGCGAACTGACTAAGAGGTATGTCAAACCAGAAACAGGTGCCCGAATGTAATTTTGAACGTACACCGTGGTTAAGGTTAAGCAATTCACTTAACTGTTTGACAATGGTTAAGCCGAGCCCCATTCCTGACTTATGACCGGACTCTAATTGCGCAAACTCTTCAAATATAGTGTGGAGCTCTTGTTCAGAAATACCGTTCCCATTATCTTTTAATTCAATACGAATATGACCCTGATGATCCTGCCAGTTAATCATAATCGTTGTCGCATTTGCATGCTCAAAGGCATTTTCGAATAAATTCCGAAAAATTCTTCCAAGCAAAATTTTATCACTATGAACTAAGCACGGCTTAGGGCCTTGGCAATTGAGTTTTATATCGAGTTGACTTGCACGGGCGGTATGCTCGCTTGTTAATGCATTCATAAATTCTGCTAGGTCAAGACTGTGTAATTTAGGTTCAACGATCCCAGCATTTAGGCGTGATATGTTTAGTAGGGAGCTCAATAATTGACTTAGCTGTCTGATTGATTCTTTTAATTTTTGTGTGATGTCAAGTTCAGTGCTTGGCTTAAGGCGCGATTCAAGTGTTTCGATCAATAAGTTCATCGCATGGAGCGGTTGGCGAAGATCGTGGCTGGCGGTGGCTACTAGACGTGTTTTGGAGGCAATTTCTTCTTGGTCTTTCTTTGTTGCCAGCTCGACTAATTGCTCATTTAGAAACAATAAACGTCGAGACCTCTCTTGCATATAGCTGCCCATCGATCCCATTAAGTTTAGAGTAATTATAAAAAAGCCATACGATGCTAACTGCTCTATTGGTGTGTGGAAATAAGACTCCATCATGAAGAAAATAACGGATATCAGGCAGGCTCCAAAAGTGGCTAATGTATAGGGCATACCCATTAAAAAATAACCGAAAACCAGGTGAAGCAATACGCCATCGTAAGGAAGAAAATGTTGATTTATACGAGCGGTATAAATGATAGCAATAATGGCCACACCAGATATAACATAGGCGCTTACGTAATATAGGTTGTAGATGTTAATGGGCCAGTTTCGGTAGGAGGCGAATAATGCCAAACCGATTAATGGGCAAATGAGGAATAGGCGAATAGCAGTTGTGATCATATAAGCCGGTTCAGGCAGTGTCATTACGTCTAGAATGGCAAATACTAAAAAAATGCTTAAACCTGCAAGTCCAATAATAGGAACTCTACGTAGCAAGCGCTCGTGGCGGTATACACGAAACTTACTTTCAAGGGGGGCGGAAAACTTAATGTAAGGAAAGCGCTTTTGCTGTTCTGTTAAAATTAATTCTTTAGAATACATACTTAGTGAACTCGCATTGTTTTTATTTTTGACAAGTCTATTACCTTTATTTCGCTTATATTAGCTTGTCTCATTAGACATTCGCAATCTTCTGAATATTAAACAAACTTCTAATGATCACGAGAATTTTGCAACACTGTTTCCCAGTGAATTATGGTCAGGCATATATCAATCTCTATCGCCACCAGAATACAATGAAGAACTTTTAAAACTGTGAGTGTGTTTGAGTATGCTGAGCTGGTTGTGGCAATTTGTTAAACCTTATCGGGTTCGTTTAATCATCGCCTTGCTGGCGCTTGTTGTTACGGCTGCCTTAACTTTGTCGATGGGGCAGGGAATACGTCTCATGATTGATCAGGGATTTTCTGCGGAATCTCAACAAGGTTTGGCCGATGCTATGTCGTTCTTTGGGGTGATCATATTTTTTATGTCGCTAGGTGCGTACTTTCGATTTTATATGGTGTCATGGATAGGCGAGAGGGTAGTCGCGGATATTCGTACTCAGCTTTATCGTCATCTTGTGAGTCTTACGCCAAGCTTTTTTGAAGACAACCTCGCGGGGGAAATCCAAAGTCGAGTCACCACCGATACAACTATTTTGCAGACCGTAATTGGCTCTTCATTTTCGATGGCATTGCGTAATAGTTTAACCTTTATCGGTGGACTGGTTTTGATGTTTATTAGTAATCCAAAACTGACCTTGATTGTATTGCTTGTTGTGCCTTTGATTGTTTTTCCTTTGATATTTATTGGTCGTAAAGTGAAACGGCTGTCTCGAGAGAGTCAGGATAAAGTGGCGATGGTTGGGGCGTGGGCGGGTGAAAGTCTTCAGAATATAAAAGTTGTCCAAGCGTTTACCAGAGAAGATCTTGTGACCCAGCAATTTTCTTCGGCTGCTGAGGGCGCATTTCAAGTTGCTTTAACGCGTATCCGTTACCGGGCGGTACTAATCACTTTGGTGATGATGTTGGTGATGGGGTCTGTGGCGGGTATGTTATATGTCGGCGGGAGTGATGTACTAGCCGGCAAACTAAGCGCAGGAGATCTGTCGGCCTTTGTGTTTTATGCGATTATGGTTGCGGGTGCCTTGGCCGCCGTGACGGAAGTTTATGGTGAAGTGCAGAGAGCGGCAGGTGCCGTTGAACGTATTAGAGAGCTACTGGATACCGAGCCAGAGATTACATCAGTATTCACGGATGTGGAAACTCAGGGTTTGGTTTCGGAAGAAACCATTCCAAACACAAGCTTGCTGAATTTTCAAAATGTATTTTTTGCCTACCCCTCTAGACCTAAACAGCTTGCGATAAATGATTTGAACTTGGCGATAAAAGCAGGTGAACGTATTGCTTTGGTTGGGCCTTCCGGCGCAGGCAAGTCGACCTTGTTTGATCTGTTATTACGTTTTCGCGACCCGCAATCAGGCTCCATTGAATATGACGGTCAGCCTTTGACGGCATTTAATTTGCAAACGTTACGTAGCCAATACGCCTTGGTGCCACAGCAGCCGGTTTTATTTAGTACCAATGTCATTGAAAATTTACGCTACGGTTTACCCGAAGCCAGTGAGCAAGAAGTGATCGCTGCGGCAAAAGCTGCGCATGCTCATGAGTTTATTGAACAGCTGCCTGAAGGCTACAATTCTTTTTTAGGTGAGCAAGGTGTTAAATTATCGGGTGGACAAAAACAGCGGCTTGCCATTGCAAGAGCCATTCTTCGAGATCCAAAAATTCTTTTATTAGATGAAGCGACCAGCGCGCTTGATGCAGAGAGTGAATATCACGTGCAGCAAGCATTAGATGTTTTGATGAAAGATAGAACCACTTTGATTATTGCGCATCGCTTAGCGACGGTGGCGCATGTTGATCGCATTGCTGTGTTTGATCATGGCTGCTTAGTTGACATAGGTACTCATGAACAATTATTAAAGAGCTCTCAGCTTTATAAACGTTTGGCTGAACTTCAGTTTGGCACGTCTGTTTAGGTGTTAAATTTTTACCAAACCCCCTATTGAATATTGAAGGGGCTTTGGTAAATAGCCTGAACAGAATGCCGATGTGATTTAAGCATTCGCCTTGATATGAGCCATGGCTTTACTCAGAAATTTTTCGGCTTGTCCATTACCAGACTTAAGTTCTTTTTGGTTTTTAATATCGCTAATTCCATCCCAATTTTTTAGGACTAAATCAGGCGTTTGCTGGTCTGCTGAAAGGAAAATCCCCTCCGTTTCAAACAAACGTGTGGATGAATAACCACCTGCGCCGGCACAGAGAATATAACGGTTTGGCGCGTCTTCGGTGCAGAGTGTTAATGCGCCAGCAGTCACCGCTTCCGCGGTTAGCATTTCTAGAACTTGGGGTGGCATCAAGTCTTCTGTCATTCGGGTGCCAGCTGTCGGAGCTAGTGCATTAATACGGATATTGTTTTTTGCACCCTCGAGCACCAATGTGTTCATCAAACCCAATACGGCCATTTTTGCTGCGCCATAATTACTCTGTCCAAAGTTACCATACATACCAGAGGATGAGGTTGTCATGACGATGCGCCCATAGTTTTGATCGCGCATGATGTTCCAGACTGCTTTCGTGCAATTTACCGAGCCCATCAGGTGAACATCCATGACCAATTTGAAATCAGCTAAGTCCATTTTTGCGAAACTCTTGTCACGTAATATCCCTGCATTGTTGATCAGGATATCAATTTGACCCCACTTATCCATGGTTTGTTTTACCATGTTTTCAACTTCGTCAAAGTCTGCAACGTTTGCCCCATGAGCGATCGCTTCTCCGCCCATTTCTTCTATCAATTTTACAACGTCTTTTGCTGCATCTGAAGAGGCGCCACTACCATCTCTGGCACCACCTAAATCGTTAACGACAACCTTAGCGCCACGACGTGCAAGCTCTAAAGCATGGGAGCGACCTAATCCATTGCCGGCGCCTGTGACTATTGCAACGCGACCTTCAAAATTTACTGTCGATGCCATGTTTGTTCCTAATGTTTTTTATGAATTTTAATAATATTAGACTAATAGTCGATCTTCAATCCATTGTTGACGGAGTTCGTAATTTTTCCCGTATAATGATCAACGCCTCATTGCTTTTAATCTATCTAAATAAATAGTTGCTATAATCGTCATGGTAAAAAACGATAAAGACTTTTAAACAGGCATTCAACCGGGCTTAGCTTTTGCTGGCAGGCGTTAAATGGTACAAAAAAACAGAGTGATAAATGGATATAAGAGAATTTAAAACAGAATGGTGTTTGCTTCAGAATCAGTTTGATAGCTATGAGAAACATTCTTTATATATAAAGCTAGTAAGCGTTATTGTATTGCTGGCGGCAGAGGTGTTGAATGAAATAAGTATTTTTATCGTTCTGATATTGGGGGTGTTATGGCTACAAGATGCAATCTGGAAGACATTTCAGTCACGTATAGAGACTCGGTTGTTACAGGTCGAGAAGTATATTTATGAGGTCAGCGAGGCGCACGCATTTCAATTCAACAGTGAATATCAGAGCGTGAGTTTAAGTGGCTTATCCCTCATTAATGAATATGCTCGCCAATCAATTCGACCGACGGTCGCATTTCCTCATATCGTATTGATATTAGTTTTATTGATTCAATGCGTACTTTAGTTGGTGCAAAGGTGGTCAGCAAGCCCTATTGATCAGGCTTGCTTAAGCATTTCTGAATGAAGTTGCGAGACGAGCTATTTTATCGTCTGTTTTTCACTTTTTGGCAATGCATCGACTATATTGGCTGCAAGTAAGTCTATTTCGGGAATAAGATCCAGGGATTCTAGGTCCATCGTATTCCCCGTGCGCACAATGACTAACTCCAAAGATGGAATGATAATAATGAACTGTCCTCTCAGGCCATAGCCAATTAAAGTGTCTGAAGGGAGTGACGGAAAGAAAGGTTTTCCATTTTGCGCTGTGTTTAACCAGATGCCTGAGCCATAATCAAAACCAAAGTTAGTATTAAGGCCTACTGGTGTAGACATATAGTCGATCCAATTTTCAGGCAGGATTTGTTCTCCCCTCCATTGCCCATTTTGTAGAATAAATTGCCCCAGCCTTGCTAAATCATGGGTACCAATCAGTTCCTGAGCGCCCAGAACCAGACTGCCGCTGGCGTCTGCTTGTACGATAGCGGTGTTCATTCCCAGTTTTCGTAGCAGAGATTCATGCAGTGACTGATAAGCACCTGCCACCTCTCCACCCAATATATTTTTGATGACTTTTGCTAGAATCATCGTACTGCCGGTAGAGTAATTATATACAGAGCCGGGGGCGGCAACTAAAGGCTTGTTAGATGCAAAGGAGCCCATATCCTCCTGGATAAAAAGTACACCCACATCTGAGGCGTTATCATCAAAAACTTCACGCCATTCTAAGCCACTAGTCATAGTCAATAAATGGTGAGGGGTGATTGTTTTCCTGCCATCACTAAGCCATTCAGATAGCTGAGTCGGCGCATGGATATCCAGTAAATTGTCTTTTACTAGTATGCCGCTAAAAAGCGCGGCAATGGTCTTTCCGAGGGAGAAACTATAAATAGGGGTATCACTGGAAACACCCTCTGCATATTTTTCGTAAATAAGTTGCCCCTGATAAGCAATAGCAAGACTAGAGGTTTTAATCTGGAAGTCGCCATGCTCGGTGAAATGATAATTGACACTGTCTACAAGGCTTTGATAATCAAACTCAGCTAACTCAGAGGCTCCTTGATTGCCATAAGGCCAGGAAATTGAATTGGATAGCGGTTCAATCGGCATTTGAGGAATGTACTGATCTCTAAGCGCTTGTTCTCCTTCTGAACCTACGAGTGTACAACCAAGACCTTCGCGATGTATTGCGGTTGCGCTTTTATTAAAAGCTGAACTGTGGGCGGTAAGTTTATCCGCATCAACAGTTAATTTAGCAAGGGCTACCGCACCTTGTGTAATGATGGCCAAATCTTCATCGTATACCGCTTTATGGTTCTGTTCTCCAACCAATACCTTCGAGCAAAGCATTGACGCGGTATAACCGGTCAGACCTTCTAGGTCCCCTGTGCAACCCGTTAAGAACACTGTTCCACCTAGGGATAATGCAAGTATTTTTTTCATATATATGTCCATAAATGTTCAAACTTCGATTACTTGAAAGCGCGTTATTATTAGTATCCGAAGCGTAGCATTGAGCATTAGGAAAAGACTTTAACCCAAACGGGTTAAGTGGGAGTCAATTCTCATATGTAAAAACAACAAAAAGTTAAATTTCACTATTTCAATAATAAGCGAAAACCTTACTGACACAATGCTGTCAGTAAGGGTGTTTTATTCTAGTGCTCGTTCGAACTTAAACCCATAAAACGCAATTAGGATAAAACAATGAATAACTCAATTATCGAGCTAGTGACCTATAAGTTAAAAGCCAATATCTCTAAAGAGCAGCTGTCTGCGACTCACTCCGGTGTCAACGAATTTCTGGAGGAACAACCAGGTTTTATGTATCGTTCACTTAGTGAAGATAGCAATGGTCTTTTATATGATATTGTTTACTGGCAAGACATGGAGAAGGCTAAAAATGCTGGTGAAGCCTTTATGGCACATAAAGCTGGGCAGGCACTGGTCGCGCTTACCGATGAAAATAGTATTAGCATGCGACACATGGAAGCTTTAACAGAAACCAATGTATGCACTGATGCTATGTAAACTCTAGGCAGATAATATAATGCGAAAAGCGGAACGCTTGTTTCAGATACTTACCTTGCTTCGTAGTCGTCGAACGGTGATTACTGCGCACGATCTAGCAGAGAAACTGGAAGTCTCCGAGCGAACGATATATCGTGACATACAGGCGCTTTCGCTTTCTGGGATGCCCATCGAATCAGAAACCGGAATAGGCTACCGTCTCAAATCCAGCTTTAGCATTCCACCTTTAATGTTTGATGAAAATGAACTGGAAGCCTTGTTGTTGGGGGTGCGCATGGTTCAAGGCTGGAGTGGTGAAGCCATGGGAAAGGCGGCCGACAGTGCGTTGCAAAAAATTCATGCGGTATTACCTGAACGCTTACATCATCAGTCTGTGCAGCAACCTGAATGGTTGATTGTGCCGGATATACATCGTATACAAAGCGCAAAATATAGCGATAAACTTCGTGATGCCATCAAAAAAAAATATGTGCTACATATTCACTATACCCGTGAAGATGGCGAGAAATCACATCGAGAGGTTTGGCCATTAGGGATGGTGTATTGGGGCAGAACCTGGACGCTTATCGCATGGTGTGCAAAACGCAATGACTATCGAATGTTCCGCTTAGATAGAATTAAAAAACTTGACAGTATGAATAGACATTTTGAAACGACAGAAACATGTAATTTACAACATTATATGGCAGATTATAGGGAGGGTAGCGAAGGCAAATGAAAGTAATGACGTAGAGGAATATCAATTCAAGCGTGTGCCCTTTATTGTCACCGTTTAAGATTTACCTAGTTTGAAAAATATGACAATATCCTCCTCAGGATATTGCTCAATGAGCCGAGCGTTAATCATATAAAGGTTGTATTATCAGAGGCTTGAAAAATATCCAGCAAGGTTGTTATATGGTTTACTTTAAAGGAGTTAAAATTTGAATTCATATACTAGGGGTGAGTCTATTTTAAAAGTCATTCTAATCATGATTTTTATCGTAGCCTTAGCGACAGGCATAAATCTTTTTGTTCGTGGTGTTGGCGGTATACCTGATTTTCAAGGACAAATTAATGCTTCAATTGATAATGAATT
>Ga0209184_1001112_pt1 | contig 19660 bp, 21 predicted proteins | sample EN8Hudsemesocosm_2_FD_184627 | JGI IMG/M metagenome (GOLD analysis project Ga0209184, IMG submission 184627) | Methane-oxidizing microbial communities from mesocosms in the Hudson Canyon - EN8C Hudson Canyon (SPAdes) (version 2) | ecosystem: Environmental > Aquatic > Marine > Cold seeps | place... | reverse complement strand
GTCGACAGACTTCACGTAATTTTCGCATTGAAATTCTCTGTGTTGGCATAACCATCTCTTATTTTTAATGAATAAGGAGGCTAGCAGTTTCAAAAAATCAATGCGTCAATAAGGCAATTATTGATCGTGAACACCCATTCGCAAGCCACACAAAAAGTGTTCACGATCAGATGCGATTAGGTGTTCACGTTCGATAAGAATCCGTGTTCACGATGCTTGCGAATGGGTGTTCACGATGCTTGCGAATGGGTGTTCATGATGGGTGCGAATATGCAGACATAACGGGTACTACGCCCACCGGCGTCAGTTTTGAGCAAACAACCCATTTCAACTAATTGAGACAAATGCCGTGTTGCTGTAGCCCGGCTCACTTTCGCTACTTTTTGATACTGGCTACTACTAATGCCAAGTTCAAATTCACCATCGAGTAAGCGATTCAATACCTTGGCCTGTTCTGAGGTTAATTGGGTTTGATCGACTCGTCGCCAGTAGTTTGTCTTGCTCAGCGTTTGTTCAATAGCGTTAAGCGTATTGAGCAGCGCATCATTTAACGTATCAAGAAACCAAAGCAACCATGAGGTAATATCCAGTCCGCCTTTTTGAGTGCTTTCCAAGATAGCATAATAGGATTTTCGCCGTTCCAGGATACTCATGGATATAGCGTAAAAGCGAATCGACTGGCTTTCCCCTTGCGCTAGTGCTAGGTCAGTTAACAAGCGGGTGATGCGACCATTACCATCATCCAAAGGGTGCAGCGTTACAAACCACAAATGAGTGATTGCTGCGCGAACGACGGGATCGAGTGATTTATCTGATTTAGAGGTATTAAACCAATCGATAAATTGGCTAAGATCCTGTTCAAGAACGTTTCTCGGCGGCGCTTCAAAGTGAACCTTAGGCCGGTCGATGCGGCCAGAAACCACTTGCATCGGGTCATCTCCTCTTAATACCCCGCCTTGTATTGGATTAAGAAAAGTATAACCTTCCGGAAAAAGTAAACGATGCCACGTTAAAATTCGTTCTAGGGTTAAAGGTATACTCCAATTGCTGATAGCATCAATCGTAATTTCCGCTAAACCGTCAGTTTGCGCTGTCGTTGGATATTGCCTTTCCTCAGAAATACCCAGTTTAGTGGCTAATGACGAGCGTACCGAGGACGCATTAAGTTTTTCGCCTTCGATGGCACTAGAATAAATGATGCTTGCCAACAAGGTATCTAAGGTGGCTTGTTCTGATCCTGCACCGCCTTGCTTGCCAAGCAGCTGCCCTTGGTTGAAATGGACTTGACGTAGCAATGGCGCAAGAGTATCTGCATCAAAACTAAATTTTGGCCAGTCATGTTGTTGCCAAATCCACATTTTAGGAGCCCTACCATGAGTCAAATAACTACTTTATTCTACTCAAGTAATGAGTCGAATACTAGATTTCATTTCAGGTAGACTTAGAATTTGGAACACTAATACCGTTAAGGATTTTTTAGTCATTTATTCTCACTTTATCGTATTTCATCTTGTTCAGGTTCGATAAGAAAACTTATGGGAAATACAGGTTACAGCGAAAATGGCATCTCCTATTGATAGGGTTTCTAAGCGTCTCAAAGCCGAAAATATAGCCGAGTAGAAGCGTTAAGCGTAAACTTTAAGCCAATGATCTTAGTGAGGTAGGTATGAAAATAGCCATCATCGGAATGGGAAAAGTCGGGGCAACGATCGCTTTCAATATCGTCATGAAGGGGTTGTGTGATCAGTTGATGCTTGCCAATCGTAATATTGAAAAGGCAGAAGGCGATGCAATGGATTTGCAGCATAGTTTGGCGTTTTGCCAGCATTCTATGCAAATAACGTCTGGCGCTATTGTTGATGTTGAAGGGGCGGATATTGTGGTGATTAGCGCTTCTGTACCTACCTCAAAAATGATGAGTTCGCGCATGGAATTAGGCGCAGCTAATGTAGCTTTATTTAAAGAAATCATTCCTGTTATCGCAAGCAGCAATCCAGATGCAGTGCTGTTAGTGGTTTCTAACCCTGTTGATGCGTTGACTTACTTAACCACTAAATTATCTGGGTTTCCTCCCTCAAAAGTCATAGGATTGGGGACTTTAATCGACTCAGCCAGATTTAGAGTGTTGCTCTCGCAAATTGAAAAAATACACCCTGATGATCTACGTGCGTATGTATTAGGCGAGCATGGGGCTAATCAGTTTCCTGTTTTCAGCCAAGCGGTTGTTGGTAGTGAATCGATTAATGATAATTTACTGCACCGCGAGCTATTTAATAAAGTTAAAGAGGCAGGATTTACCGTCTATCACCATAAAGGCTACACAAACTTTGCTATTGCTAATGCCGCTTGTGAAGTGATTAGAACGATTGCTTATGATGAGCATCGCACTATGCCGCTATGTACTTACTTTGATGAGTGGCAGGGCGTTATGGATAATTGTTTTAGTATTCCGGTAGTGGTTGGCCGCAAAGGTATCATACGTCACTTACATCCGGCATTAAACGCTAAAGAACGGCACGATCTACAATCCAATGCGGTAAAAATTAAGAGTAATATAAGTGAACTTTTTGATATGGATTCATAGCGCTTGATGTGCCAATGTTTTTTCTGGAGTGTGCGTTTAGGTCGCTACAGCGTGCGGCATTAGATGATAATGATGTCAGATAAAGAGATCGCATGTTTAAATCAGGCTATGCAAAAATAGGTTCATCAATCAATGGAATCGATAGCGTAAAGGTAGACCCTTTATTGACTTCACTGACGACCGAAATAGTAGCGCCGATGGTTTCAGAAAATAACTGACAAATGGCTAAACCAAGCCCCGTTCCTTCATAATTTCTGGCATTCGACATATCAGCTTGCCAGAAGGGGTTAAATATCTTTTCTAAATTTTCTTTATCGATACCGCAACCGGTATCAGAAACAGAGATGAGCACATGATTTTTAAGCTGCTCGCAAGTGATGGTGATGAGTCCTTTTTGGGTATGCTTATTAGCATTAGAAATAAAATTATTTAAAATTTGCCTTATTAATTGCTCGTCAGAATAAAGGCTTTTTTGGTAATGACAAGTAAAGTTAAAGCTATTGTCGCAAGCCTGGATAAGGGGTTTAAATTCATTATTGATCGCATCCAAGGTGCCTTTTAAAAAGAAGGGATTATTGACCAAAGTAACTTTGTTTTCTGCTGCCTTCGCATAGTCGAGTAGATTATCAATTTGATGCTTTAGGAGATCAAGGCACTCCATAATTTCATCGACAAAGTAGCCATCATCAGAGCGCATTAAATGTAAGTAATACATCGCGCTGTGCAGCGGAGTTTTCATTTCATGCGACACAATTTTTAAAATATCCGATTTTACTTGGGACGCTTCTTGAGCTTTTTTATAAGCATCAGAGAGTTCCAGGGTGCGCAGTTTAACTTGTGATTCCAGCGTATCTTCATAGGCTTCAATCTTAGCGATCATGACGTTAAATGAATCCTGTATATGGCGTATCTCAATCGTCCCCTCGCTTTCGATGCGCAAGCCACGCTCATTGTCTGTCACTCTTGCCATTACCGTGGATAACTCATCCAAAGGACGCGTTAATTGTCGAGCCAGGTAATAAAAAAAACCAAAAATAGTGGTTGTTAATAAAAATACGATCAGAGAGTTTCTTAGTAAGCTTTTATTCAGCAAGTCATTTAATTCATCTTTAGAGACAATAAGCTCCACTGTGCCTATTATGGCGTTAGTTGTTGTCTCCTTAATTTCCGAAGTAAAGCACCAGTAAGCGTGTTTAGATAATTGATCACACGCTAAATCCTCCCCGGATGCATACAAGCGTCCATTCCCCGTATCAATATTGATATGTTTTATGGCCTCGTTATTTAGCAAAGGAATGATTTTTTCAAGATCACTTTTTGATTCCGTGAGAATTGAGAACCTGGCCTGTTCCGCGATATTGTCTGCTTGCCTTTGCCACGCATCCGTCATGTAGTTGCTGAGTGATACAGAAAGCAAAAAATAGGTAGACAGAGAATAGGCAAGGGCCAAAACAATCAAGGTAAAGCAAGACAGATACAACATGATGCGTTTAAGCGAGTAATGCTTTAAATTAATCATTTAATGATGACGCTAAAATGTTCTGTTAATGCGGGGATGTTAATCCCTAAATGAAGAGCTGCCTTAAGATTGATGCCTTGGTTAAAGTCGTTTATCGGGACTAAGGACAATGAATTATTATCCTTAGCTGACATCATTTCACCCAGTCGCTTACCCATCATTTTAAAATTAGGGTAAAACACCATTAAAATGCCACTTTCAAGGTGAGTGAGATTACTGGATATGAGTATGACATTGCGCTCCCAGGCTCGTTCGGACAGTTTATACATAAAAAAGTGGTCAATATCATTATTGATCCAAACCGCCTCTGTTTTTGGATCAGCCGTATTAATCGTTTGCCATAAATATTTAACCAGTGATGCTTGATCGTTAGCCAGTGTTTGCTTGATGAATTTAGGCGTCTTTTGATTATCGGTAAACAGAAGCGTAGGTTCGCCATTGTCAGCGATATAGATCTGTTTTATGTGGGGTAAATAGACACGTAATTTTTGTTGAATGATTGTTTCATCAAGTGATAGCGATAGGCCTACTTCATGACCTAGGAGCATTGATGTTTTTACACTGAAAATCTTGGCTTTGGTGGGAATTGCGCGCACGACTGCATTTGCTTCATTACCGATAGCCAGAATGAGGTCGGCTTCATTCGTCATGAGCAAAGAATTTATGGCGCTATGACTCGTGGGTGTTAATGTAATTTCCTGGACAAAAAAATCATGATTCGTCCGCAATCCTTTAATAATTTCCTGATAAGCACGGGTATATGAAGGGTTGTCATCCGCAATAATCAGCAGTCTTTCCGCCATCGCGGGACAGACTGCAAATAACCAGCCAATAGAAAGGACAAATATCCATTTAAAGGTCTTTAATCCCATTAATTTTTTTTATAATTTTCATTTTTCTGATGACAGGGAAGAAGTCCACACTAATTAAACGCTTAATCCAGTAGTGAGAATTATCAGGCCCCGTGTTCCATGCCCGAACGGCTCTAATCGTTTTTGAGCATAACTCAACTTGATACCTACCCTCTGAAATGGATTTTTTCTTTAGGTAGTCAATGATTTGCAATAAAGACTCCACCGGATCGGCTGCGTCATCCCTCATCTCCCCTTGTGATGCATTGAGTTTAATAAAAAATTCAATATTCTTTGGGTCAATACTCAGCATAATCAATGCGGCAGACATAATGCCGGTTGAGAATAATGCCGGATCAGGGTTGATATTATCGATGAGTAATAGCTCAGCCTTAAAGGCTTCTATCGCTTTATCTATATTAATCTCGATTCTAAGTGTTCTTTTATCTTGCAAGGCTCTTGATTTACCTCTTAAGGCGATATTTAGTGCCTCTGCTATATAGCCATGCCTGAGTCTATCGGATTTAAAAATCAGCCCTTGTCGTTTATAGGCATTTAAAATGGCACTTTGTGATTTGTTTGTTAATGATAGTTGATAAGTGCTGTTGATTAGCTCTTCATAGGCAACTTCATCCAAAGTATAGATCAAGATCGTTATCTTGCTAGGTTGAGTTAGTAATTCTTTGACCCACAAATGTTGTCTAATTAATCCGTTTATTTTGTATAAGCACCCATCGACATTAGCCACATTAACCGTCGCGATATAACTATCAAATATCTCATTTTTATCATCCAGCTCAAGCCATTTTTTTTCTGTTCGTGCTGCGTATTTAATGAGGCTTGTATCCTTATCATCAAATTTTACCGGCAAAGCTAACCAGTCATCAAAACCTATGCAGGTAACAAAAGTTTTCCCGTTAATGGTATGAGCTTCATTTAAAAGTCTGGATACTTCCATAGGTCTTGTTATTTTTGGCGGGCGTTTTCGCTGTTATGTTGATCAGCCTTGCATTTTACATTGAGCTTAGGTCGATAGCATAGTGACGCCCGTCATTTCTAACTTATATCAGTCATATCATTATTATTTCTAAGGATAACATATTGGCTAAAAAAGGCATGAAATATAAAAAAATAATACGCACCAATAAAGGTGGTAATGTTTTGTAATATATTGTTTTTAAATAATCTTTAAATTATTATAAAAATAAGATTGAATTATTTTTTGTTTTGTTTCATTATAGAGTCAAGCCAAAATACTAACCAAAAAAAGACCAATGATCAAAATAACGGTTGTAAGCACCAAGGGGGGTGTAGGTAAAACCACCATAACAGCCAACCTGGGTGGAATTTTGGCTGACTACGGGTATCGTGTTTTATTGGTTGATGCTGATCCTCAGCCTACGTTGTCGAGTTATTACCCTGTCAATGTGCGAGCTGAGCATGGCTTACAACATTTTCTGATTCACTCCTCAATTAAGGACACCATCAGTCAAACGAGTATTGAAAACTTAGATATTGTGCTCTCTGATGACCCTGAAGGTAAATTGCGGGATTGGATTCGTGACGCACCGGATGGCCGTGTTCGGTTAAAGTTTATTTTGTCTTTGTTAGAGGGGCGATATGACTTTGTTTTGATGGATACACAAGGAGCCATGGGGCCATTACAAGATGCTGCGGTTATTGCGGCTGATTTTATGCTTTCCCCGATACCGCCAGAAATCCTATCTGCCAGAGAATTTGTAAGAGGCACAGTAGGGATGATTAAACGACTTCAGCCCATGGCGAGATTAGGCGCACCTATCGGCCCTTTGTACGGTGTTATTTATCGCCAAGATAGAACGGTTGATGCCCGAATAATTACCAATGAACTGAGAAAAGCTACTTTCTCGGCCAGTCAATGTGTCATTACTATTTTAGAGGTGGTTATTCCTAATTCAGTTATTTACCGAGAAGGAGCAACACAAAAAATCCCCGTGCATCGGTTGGATAAAAAGCGTCATAGCACTTCATTAAGCGCTGGTGAAACGATGGCTAAATTAGCGCATGAACTCATTCCGAATCTGCCTGAGTTTAAATAAGTAATAAAGGGAAATATAAAATGGCACAGAACGTCAGACCTTCCAGTGACGCTATACAGAGCATGCTTTCTGAAACCAATTTTGGCGATCAAGGGGGCGTAGACTTGCCCTTTTCCGATCCATTAACGACGACACAATTTATTTTATCGCTCGCAGAGATCAAGCCTTTTGATAGAAATCCGCGCAAAGAGATCAATCCGCTTTATGACCAAATAAAAGCCTCCATTAGAAGCACAAAAAAACTGATTACACCTTTTAAGGTCACGAGGCGACCAGGGGATGCGATTTTTATGATTAAAGCCGGCGGGAATACACGACTCAGTATATTAAATGAGCTGTATTTGGAGACAGGAGATGACGTTTTTAATCGAATAGATTGTTTTTTTGATCCTTGGGTCTCTGATTCCCGCATGATTTCCGAGCATTTAATTGAAAATGTGATGCACGGCGAGATGCTATTGATTGATAAGGCGCATGCCATCAGCGAACTAAAAAAAGAATGGGAAAAAGAGTTGCAGCAAGAACTTTCATTGCGTGAATTTACAAGGCTCACGATTGAAATAGGCTACCCTCTATCAAGACGGCATATTACCCGCATGGAATACGCTGTTGAGTTAGATAAAATGATTCCTGTTGCGTTAAGGTATGGATTTGGCGCTAGAAACATAGATGAACTCAAAAAAATTCATACGGGCTATAAGGCTTATAGCGCCAACAAGACAGACAACTTTGATGTGGTTTTTTTACAGGTCATGTCAAGCCAAGATGGTGAGGATTTTAGTATTGAAGCGATGCGCAAAGAACTAGACGAGGCTCTTTCAGAGACAACAGGCGTACGCTCTAATTTACTACGATTACAGGTTGATGCGGAATTATTTAACGATGTTCCGTCTCACGATTCTCATACCTCAGATCAAGAAAGCTTTAAAGCAATTAATATAGAGCCTTCAGTGAATATCGATCATGAGTGTCAACAAGACGCTCGCGCACTTATTCATGCAGCGCCACCGACAGAGATCATGCCAGATACACAGATCGAGCGCGCTCAAACAGTAAACAGTGATAACAATAACAAGGTAAATTTGGCTGATCCGGTAGAGCTAGCCAGTACGCCTATTGCCGTTGAGCCTCTTGATTTACAAAGTTTGCGCGGCATAAGTTACGATCTAGCGAGCAAGATTGCCAGAGATAATCAGTTAGAGTCGGTGGTCTTACCGGTCGATAATGGCTTGGGTTTTATTGTGGAATGCCTCGACCATCCTTTTCGTCAAGATGAGGTCGCGCAATATTTGATGTGGTGGATGTTAGTGGGTCTATCCGAGCAAGATGCCGGACTGGATTTACATGGATATGCTTGGGCGCACACGCACTTTTTTAGGCTCAACCAAGAAAGTGGCATCCATCAGAATGATAAGCTGATTCAGTGGTTGGGCCATCCTCCCAGTATTAAAGAGGTTATGTGCAATCTTTTGCAAAACAACGAAATTCTTGATGATAAGACCTTTTCTGAATTATTGAAATTAATAACGCACATACGCGCTATGAAACGCAATTACCCAGAAAATGAAATTTGGGTTGCAAGGCAATGCGTGTAGGTACGATTATTTTTGCGAAGTAAAAGGACTAGATTATGGGCATCAACTATCAATCAGAGTATGCATTGCATACCTTACTTTATATTTCCAGAATGGCATCAATGGGCGACTTTAAAACCCCTGCGTTAATGGGAATGAGTTCCGATCAAGTGATAAAAATAGTGAATATGAATTCACAACAAATACATGATATGTCCGCTTTGAGCCAAGCAAAATTTGTTTCTGTGCAATTTGATTACGATGCATTAGATGTGGCACTGCAAATCATTCAAGATAAAACGCTACGCCAACAGAAAATCTATGAGTTGCTCACAGCAGGGGCTTCTTATCCGGTCATGAAATACTTATACGGCTTATCAACGTTAGATGTGGCTATGTGCAAAAAATTCTTAAATCTACCCAAAGGAGAAGGGCGACCTGCTATGCCTAATGATAAAGATCTGGATCTTTTATGGGATCACATTAAGCCAAGCGACCTAGAAGATAACGCTAATTTAGCCAATAAGCTCCTAAGGGCTTCAGAAAAAACGGGCCTAAAGATCAATGCCATTTGGTTGACTCTGCAGGAATGGAATAAGTAAGTCTTTTTATTAGAGATTAATCGATGAATAGCATCATTTCTGAGCAGATAAAAACCTTAGCAGAGCGTATTTCGGCCGAGTTGAGTCTGCTAGAAAAAGAGCCTAGCCGCGAAGCGAGTCGGCACAGTGATTCTTTGGTTTATATTGGTAACTGGCAAGATGCAATACCGCGTTCGATTTGGTTTGATAAAGATCTGGATGCGGTGGATGTAAGATCGTGGGGAATCATTAGAACCCAAGCGATCAATAGTTCTACGGTCATGTTGTCCTTAAATGATTTACTAAAACAGCACTTGAATTATTCCAGCACAACCATATCAAGAGTCATTTATGTACTCAGGCTTTCCCGATGGATTTCGCTGTGCTCTAAAATGAGAACCGAAGACGGCAAGTTTAAAGGCAATATTTATGCAATTCATGACACCCCTATTAGCTTATCTGATTCTATTTACCTAGATAGCGAATACCTTAGTTTTGTTAAGCAACAAACCACACACAATAATAGAAAAATTAGAGGGCTTGCACAGAAAACACAGCAATCCATTCATCGTTCCATTGCCGATGATAATAGCGAACCCTTTCAGGCACCTTCTTTATCCACAGGCATCATTCATTCCTTGCAGGAGATCAATAAAGTTGGAAATATCATCCATGTTTATAATCTAAACATGGATGATAAAAGCCATGTCCATAATTTAAACATGGCTAATGAAAATCATGAAAATGAATTAAATCAACCAGTTAACATCCATGTCCAGAAAGTAAACGCGGCTAGTAGTAGTAGTAGTAGTTTTAATAAATCTTTAAAAAAAGAAACAACCACGACAGATTCCGCAGGAATCAATAAAAACGAAAATGAAAAAAATTTAGATAGTTTAATTTATCCTCAAAACTTTAGTAAAAATGAAAAAAAATTAGCGGCTTTGTATTTGCAAAAAGTAGAGGACACTTTTCAGCAAGATTTTCTGGATGAAGTTGCCGAGCAAATCATACTGAAAAACAAAACCGATAAACCGGTAAGAAATAATATTTCATTATTATCCTGGCTGTGCAATCAACATTGCCAAGGCAATACCTATCTGACAAGCGCGTATCTTAATCATCAAGCGCGACGAAAAAATCAAGGAAGAGCAGAAGCTGCAATACAAAACAAACAAAAGCAGCTTACTCAAGAGGCTAGAGATAAATTTGTTAAAAAACCGGATCCCAACGCTGAAAGTTTGCCATTTACAGAGGCAGAAAAAAAACGGGATCATGAAAAACGCTGGGGCAAGGTTAATATCTCAGTGAGATCAAAAACTCATTTGTAATTGAAAAATAGGACTGGGCGAGGTGCCCGTTAAAAATTAACGCAGGAGTTAGTATGGAAAATTTAGATCAAGATGATGTGGTTGAAGTAACGCGTAGCAACTTGACGCAAGACCAGCCACCTAAAGTGTTGAGTGAACAACCTGGCGGTTTGCGCAATACGACAACCATGACAATTCAAACCAAGCAAGCCCAAAAGTTAGTCACGGGAAGGCGGCGAAGCAAAGGTATTAACCCCATTACGGGGTTGCTGGATTTTGGCAGTAGAACCAAGTTACTTTGGTTGTCTTCTGAGTCTGACGACCCTTATGCTGATTGGTATTTACTGCAAATTGAAGAATCCATTAACGAATCCAGAGCAATGATCAAGGAAAAAAAACAGTGGCTAGATGAGGTATTGAAATCAATGGAAGGATTTAATATTGAAGTTGCCCATTCCTTACAGCCGATTCAGGTCTCTCTCTATTTTCAAAATCCTTTTGGCTATATAGGCGCCTATCTAGTTTCAGATTATGACGCGCTTGCATGCTCCATTTTTACGGCCAGACATTTAGGTTTGATTGACCGGGCTATGTCGGAAAGTATTATTCATTCAGTGGGGAAATCTATACGGCGCACCTTTGCTCTGGTGACGGAATGGAAATTTACCGGTGTGACAAGGGAAGATATAAAGCAAGATAATCAGAGTGCTAAAAGGGCTTTAGAGACATACGGCGACTGTCCACCCGAGGTGTTATCCAAGGATAAAAGAGCAAGAATGGCTCCTGCTATTAGGGTCAAGGTGACTAAGGATAATGGCATGCCTAATGAAGCGTCAGATCAACTAAATCCAACTAATTTACTTGGGTTGCCAGCGTAAGGATAATGACATTATGCCACTATTTGCAAGGGTTAAATTTAATGGTATTGATATTTTAACGGCGAAACATAAGGCTGTTATCTATGTTTCTATTAACCCTATTTGTGTAGAAATAGGGTTGGATTGGAAGCGCCAGAAACAAATTATCGAACAGCATCCACTGTTAAGCCTTATGGAATTAACCGGATGGGGTGACGGGGACTCAAGTTGGTCATCAATGTTACCTATAAGACTATTACAAGTCTGGTTATTTGGTTTACCTGTTTCCGATAGGAAAGCGGGTGAGTTGGAAAAGCTGCGGATATATCAACAAGGATTTTTTGATGTAGTTAATGATTTTTGGATAAGTAAACCTTTAAGCGCAACAGAGCCAAGTGAGTTTGAGATTTTTTTAGAGTTAACCCGGGGGCGAAGTGTGGGTAAAAGAGAGGCATCTACTGAGAGTGTCTCCATGACAACGGCTAAAGTTTTGCAGTATTTGTATCGCAACCATGATAATCAAGCTATGAAAATTAGCGCTAGGCAGATAGGTCGAGAATTATTTATTGATCATAGAACAGTGCGGCGAGTGGTTGACAGAGCAAGTGAATGGAATTTTTTAACTAAAAATAATAAGGCGACTGAGTTACTTTCTGTCTCTTTGCATAAAGAGGTGATAGATGAGTCTTTGGATCTTTGTAGGGCTAAATTGTTGGGTAAATAGAGGGACAGTAAACGCTTTTATTAAGATGTAATTTTTGATATTGACAGTCTTGTTGGCAATTTCAAAAATTATATCCAACAAGCGTAGCGCGTTAGGCTCTAGTGAATAAAGTGGGCGCAGCGCCCCACCCTAAATAAGCGAAGCCTTATTTATTGTCTTGGTTATTTCTTTAGCTCGGTCGAGCTATATCTTATTTTAATTTTGAAGTGGGGCGCAGCGCCCCACCCTAAATAAGCGAAGACTTATTTATTGTCTTGGTTATTTCTTTAGCTTGGTCGAGCTATATCTTATTTTAATTTTGAAGTGGGGCGCAGCGCCCCACCCTAAATAAGCGAAGCCTTATTTATTGTCTTGGTTATTTCTTTAGCTTGGTTGAGCTATATCTTATTTTAATTTTGAAGTGGGGCGCAGCGCCCCACCCTAAATAAGCAAAAGCTTATTCCATGTCTTGTGCTTTTTCCTGTCAGCAGATCAGTCGAAATTTGCTTTGGGTTTAGGGGATGTGTGAGATACACGCACCTCTCTAAAAAGAAGGAAAAATGGGGGCAAAAATTAGCTATTATTTTGGGTGATAGAGGTGTATTATCGAGTGACGGAGGGGTGATGAGCAAAAAAAAGAGCCCTTTAGGGCGTATGTGTTGGGCTTCCGCGTCACTACCCGCGGGTAGTGACGCGGAAGCGTAAAAACGATTTTTGGCCTTTAGCCGAAAATCGTTCGATCAGGGGGATTTGGCCTTTGGGAGGGGCGGGGTTTCTTTTTAATGAGCGCAAAAATAATTTTAAAGCGTGACTCACTATAGAGTCCCCATTCTATTGGATGGGTAAAGCTTGACTCACTTTAGAGTCTCCATGGTCATCAAATGGGTTAGGAAGCGGTAGCTTCTGGATTGATGAAAACGGTTGTATAAACCGCCTTCGGGAAATTATGCACCTTGGCCTTTACGAGCCTTAGAGCAATCTAAAATCGTAACCCTTTGGTTCTATGAACCCTAGAGCAATCTAAAATCATAGTAAGCAGCTCCTTACGGGGGGTATTTTTCATTAAAGTTAACACCTTTATTGAGCTGATAGAACTATCAGCGGTAGGCTTTCTACAGAAAGTCCCGTTGTTTCTGACATCAGGAGTATTAGATCTTCTCTGTCCATAAACAGAGACGCATGCCTTTACCTTCGGGAAGTAGTGTTTTTTTACTACTTGGCAGTAACACTAACCATCGGATTTATATGCGCGATCTAAACTATCAGTTAAAAAATTTATGCTTAAGAAACAAGGACGGTTCCTTTGCAACCCAAAGTAACCGTCAAAAGATACTGCACCAAATAGCGAATCAATTGCATGACATGGGTTTTCGGCAGATGCAGGCAGAGAGCTTGAAAGCTAAACATATTGATGCGCTGGTTAATTTCTGGAAAGTGTCGGATTTAAGTGCGGGGGTTATGAAAAACCGCATGTCTGCTTTACGTTGGTGGGCTGAAAAAGCCGACAGGCGTGAGGCTATTGCTAAAGATAATGCCGTTTACGGTATTGAAAATAGGCAATATGTGACCAACGAAACGAAAGCGGTGACGCTGACCAGTGAGCAAATAGCATCGGTTAAGGATGCTCATGTGCGAGCGAGCTTAGCATTGCAATCTGCCTTTGGTCTAAGGCGGGAAGAGGCGATTAAATTTAATGCGGATTATGCGGATAGAGGCGATCACATTAGCTTGAAAGGTTCTTGGACTAAAGGGGGGCGTGAAAGAGTCATCCCTATTACGAATGAGCATCAAAAAGAAGTGTTAGCACAGGTAAAGTTATTCGCGGGTAAAGGGTCTTTGATTCCTAATGATAAAAGTTATATTCAGCAATTAAAAATTTATGAACGGCATACAGCAGGCGCTGGGTTAAGTAAATTGCATGGATTAAGGCATGAGTATGCGCAGCAACGCTATCAAGAATTGACGGGGTGGCAGTCTCCTGCCCAGGGTGGGTTGCAAAAAAAAGGCATGACTCAAATACAAAAAGATAAAGATTTAGAGGTGAGATTGTTGATCAGTCAAGAGTTAGGCCATGAGCGCGAACAAATTACGGCGGTTTATCTGGGGCGATGATTGAATTGATTAAAGGTTTTACTTTTAGGGTGGGGCAGCCTGCCCATACTGAATTAGCGCATGCTGATTTATTATTCTCTGGCTTTCCCATTAACAGATCATTCAAAATCCTTTCCACAGTTTAGGGTGGGGCGCAGCGCCCCACCCTAAATAAGCGAATGCTGTTTTTCTATTCTCTGCATTTTTCCGTCAACAGGTCGCTTGAAATCTCTTTATGATTTTAAAGTGGGCAGGCTGCCCACCCACCCATAAAGTATTAGATCAGTACTTAAATAATGATTTACTTTCAATAAACCTATGATTTTGTAAATAGGGTTGATTGTGGCCTTCTTTAGCTTAATCAATTATTTTATATTTTATTAAAAAATAAAGGGTGAGAATTAAATGAGTAGTGAATTTAACGGGATAGGTAACCTGGGAGTTATTCCAAAATTAACCTCTGTTGATGTGCTAGGTAACGGAGCGCGTAATGTAGCTAATATGAGAATTTATTTTGATCGGCAAGTGCCTGATGGTGATAACGGCTTTAAAGATAAAGGTGGATTTTGGCTCACTGTTGATATGTGGGGATTTCGTGCAGAAGAAGCGGTTCGATTACTTAATAAAGGCTCCCGTGTTTTTGTTAAAGGTATTCTGCGTCAAGAGTCGTGGAATGACGATAAGGGCGAAGAAAGAACTGAAATGCGACTAACGGCTGATTATTTTTCTATTGATACATTATGTATTGATAGCGTTATCTATAAAAGCAAAACGGTGTCAAGTTAGGAAGTTCAATCAATTAATTTATTAAAATGAAACAGTATGAATAATGTTAGAAAAAAATGGCCTTATTTATTATTGTCTCAATAATAGAACGAACAAGTGATAGCGCCGAATAATTATGACTAAAGATAACAAGGGAGCAGAGGCCGGTGTAATAATTTTCAATCTTAATCGTTTGCCTTTTCGTGATTTTGATTCTGCGGCGCAAATGCGCGATATATTGATGGCCGAGTCTGGTCATCAATACAGGATTGATAAATATGGCGACGATGATGATCAAGATTATGATGTTAACAGTAGTGAGGGTTTTGTTATTAGGCGTTCTCCGTCTACTGGTTCAGACAAGGAAGAGGAGGGTGTATACAGTCATGAGGAAAATCTGATTGATATAATATATCACCCAGCCCTGCGCACTTATTTACTATCTATGCCTGCGCTATTGGCTTGTATTTTTTTGTTTTTGTTTCCATTGGATATTTTGTCGATTATTTTGAGCTCTCTTGATATTCAAAAATTACCAGAATGGATGAATATAGGTTCGCTTATTAAGATGACTAGAGGGGGTTCTGCTGCCTTTTTTCTGTTCAATATTATTGGCGTTCTTTATAGCTACTTCGGTGTATCGTTGATTATTGATAATAAAGGTGTCTCTTTAAAAAAAGGAATCATTGCTCAAGATATTATTGGTGTTAGATTTTCAGAAATTAGAACAACGGGACTAAAAAGAGGGGTTTTAGATAGGGTTTTAAATGTAGGTACTTTGGAACTGTCGTCATCAGGTTCCGATGGCGTTGATATTCGATTTTTTAATTTAGCTAATCCAGTAAAAATAAAAGATGATATTGACCAAAAAGTGAATGAAGTTATGCGCGTAAGCCGTCGTAAATAATTAATATAAAAGTATTGCTATTAATTTTTTTATATGGTAAAAAATAAGTGCTTTTAAATGTGTTTACTGCATTCTCAGTAAAGCCTTTTAGTTATCACGCATCTGCACATTCTGATAACGAATTCCTGCGGGAATTTAGCAGATATTTTTTACCACAGGGAAATTACTTCCCTCTATCTCGTATTTTTCTTCATTTTATTTAATTTTAAGAAATGTATGTTCTATTAAACATCGCTTAAACAATCCGTTTAAGCTTCAATACTATTTAACCCCCTGGGAAAACCATTTCCCCGGCGGGCGATCTGTGTTTTTCCAGTTTAATTTTACAACGGAGAAACATCATGACGACTTCTACAGCAAACAATCAAAAAAAATACTTTGACCTTCATACGCATGGCATTGGCTATGTTAATCGGATTCGTGAGATTCCTGGTAAGCATGGCAGTAGTTTTTGGGTTTGTGATATTTCTGCCCTTCATGGCGAAGAAAATGCCATTGAATACACGAATTTTGATTGTCGTGTTAGCGGAGCCCAAGCGACAAAAATTATTAGCGACTTAGATGAGGCTTGTCAGAAAGAGAAAAAAATTCTGATAGGTTTTAAAGTGGGTGACCTTACCCCTGAAACTTTTACTTATAAAAGCGGCAAAAAACAAGGCACGGTCGGAATCAATTTAAAGGCCCGCTTATTATCGATAAGCTGGGCTAAAGTTGAGGGTGTCAGTGTTTATGCAGCACCAAAGCCTGAACACCAATCTTAAGTAGGTGTCGAGTTAGCCAAAAATACGAGGTTCGTATTTTTGGCACTTTAATTATCATAGGAGATGATGATGTTAGGTGAGGTTGTTATAAGAATTGGCTGCCGAGTTGTCAGTGACCGGGATGGTTTTTTTGAAAAAAAGATGATGGATTTATTTCAAGAAAAAGAGGGTTTAACGTTTTGGCCAAATGATGGTTACTTTGTTGGGCCTTTTTGTTTTATGCCTTCCGAAATTGAATGTCCGTTTTAGGCGTTATATAAGATTAAGATTCCTTTTGGGTCTCTTAATCTTTTTATTGAAGTATAAAAGTTTTGCAGAGGATCTTATTGATTAGGATCTTCTGGAAAACGATTATTGTCGTTTTTATTATAACAACACCAGATTTCATCACTGGCAATTGATGAACCCTTTTGTACGGTAGACCGTGCGTGTTTTTTTTCTGGCTTTGACGCTCAATGACCCAGCCAGGCGGGACGAGAAGTATTAGTTTTTATATGGGGAAACGATGCCTATTATCACGATATGAGTGACGCAGGCTTAAAGCCTGAAAGAGTGAATCGAAGGAAACCATTAACTTTTGATTTATTGTTTTTTACGAAAAACATTAACAAATCGAACTCCTTTTATCGGGGAGTTCTTTCGAGTTTATTTTTCATAAGTAAATTGGAAAGAGCTTACGATTTTTACCGTGGTTACTGCGTATTCAGTAACACCTTTTAGCTATTGCGCGTCTGCATAACCAATAGCGGGTTCCTGTGGGAACTTAGCAGACATTTAATTTTTTATTAACCTATCGGGGAGACAACTCCCTTTTAGGTGGTGTGTTTCTCCGGCATTTTATTTAATTTCTGGAGAAAAACATGCGTAACGCCCTTAGTTCAAATATTGGTAGAAGTTTTGCTGTTCGTTCTAACAATCCTTTATCGGATGATCAATTGCGTAGCAAAGTGCCTGCGATTTATGCCAATGAAGCGCATACATCTCGGTCAGATCGCTATACCTGGATACCGACTCACGTTGTTTTGGCTGCCTTACGTAAAGAAGGTTTTGAGCCATTTATGGCTTGCCAAGCAAAAGTTCGCGATCCATCTCGTCATGCGTTTGCTAAGCACATGATTCGTTTGCGTCATCAATCGCAAATGACTAACCAAGAAGAGTCCAATGAAATCATCTTGCTTAACTCGCATGATGGTACTTCATCTTATCAAATGTTGGCAGGCTGCTTTCGGTTTGTCTGTCAAAACGGCATGGTTTGCGGCGATACGTTTCAAGATATACGTGTTCAGCATCGCGGTGAATTAGTGGATAACGTGATTGAAGGGGCTTATGAGGTTTTAAAGACTTTTGATCAAGTCACTGAATCACGAGACACCATGAAGTCCATTGCTTTATCTGATGATGAGCAAAATGCCTTTGCCGAAGCCTCTTTAGTGCTGCGGTTTGCAGATTCGGAGAGTAAACCAAAAGCCGCAGATTTATTAAGACGGCAAAGAAGTGAAGATGTTAAAGGTGATCTTTGGACTACGTTTAATGTGGTTCAGGAGCGATTAATGCGCGGCGGATTGAGTAAAACTGATCCGGTCAAAAAGAAAGTCACTAGAACCCGGGCAATTAACGGGATTGATGGCAATGTCACTTTAAATAAAGCGCTTTGGACGCTGGCTGAAGCAATGAAGGAAATAAAAACAGCATGATTGTATGTTTATAAGATTTTATTAAAAATCGTCATTTTCAATTAACCCCAACAGGGAATACTCTTCCTGGCGGCATGGGTATTCTCTTTTTTTTGGAGCATCTCATGTCGGAATGTTTAGTTTTTCATGTGGACTGGAACCATCGAGAAGGAACCAGTACGTATGAATATCAATGTAAGGATAATAATGCCAGATACCACAAGGACAGAGCGCCTGTTGGCTTAGTTTATGGGCATATAGACTCTAACAGGTGTGTTGCAGTGGTGAGTAAGCCTTATTCTGAAACCAGCTTTCCCTATGCAAAATTGGGTAGAGAGGCGGCTTTTCAAGAGGCGATGCTATTTATTGAGGAACAATCGGGACAAAAAGATCTATTTGATATGGCATAGATAAGTAGAGTTCTACCGTAGTTACTGCGTATTCAGTAACACCTTTTAGCTATTGCGCGTCTGCATAACCAATAGCGGGTTCCTGTGGGAGCTCAGCAGACATTTTATTTTTTATTAACCCATCGGGGAGACAACTCTCCTTCTGGTGGCGTGTTTCTCCGATTTATTTTTTTGGAGAACAGCATGCTTTATATAAAAAACTCATCAGGAAGATACTGCCTTGCTAAAGAAGCCGATGTGATTGCCGAGGCAACTGACATCTATAATAGCTTTTTTCAGCGAGGAACAGCACTGACTAGCCCTGAACAAGCAATGAAATGTCTTAAGCTAAAGCTGGCTCCTTTTGAGCATGAAGTGTTTGTGTGTCTTTTTTTGGACAATCAACATCGCTTAATCAGTTGCGACGAAATGTTTCGTGGAACGATTGATTCAGCCAGTGTCTATCCGCGTGAAGTGGTTAAAGCGGCTCTAAAGCATAATGCAGCGGCTGTTATGTTGGCGCACAATCATCCATCGGGTATATCAGAACCCAGCCAAGCGGACAAAACAATTACAAGCAAGCTAAAAGAGGCTTTGGCTTTAGTTGATGTGCGTACGCTTGATCATTTTGTGGTCGGTGAAACGGTGTATTCGTTTGCAGAGCATGGCTTGATCTAAATTCACTTATTTTATTAATCCTACAGGGAAAACACCCCTTGTAGGCGGGTGTTTTTCTTGTTCTTTGAGAGAAAATCAATGACAGAAATAACAATCAATGAACAACAGGAAGATAGGGTAGCTCAGAAGCCCCACCTTGAAAATGAGGAATCGTATGCTCTTGATGAGCATACGATTCCTTTAACACAATTTTTAGAGGATTTTGGTACGGGTGCGTATTCTTACGATAATGAACACCCATTCTTATCATCGTGAACACCTACTTTATTCACGCATTGGGTTGGGTGTATTTTTACCCTAAGTGTTCACCATCCGTCAATTCTGATTGTATTTTTCGCA
>Ga0209184_1001109_pt1 | contig 19793 bp, 13 predicted proteins | sample EN8Hudsemesocosm_2_FD_184627 | JGI IMG/M metagenome (GOLD analysis project Ga0209184, IMG submission 184627) | Methane-oxidizing microbial communities from mesocosms in the Hudson Canyon - EN8C Hudson Canyon (SPAdes) (version 2) | ecosystem: Environmental > Aquatic > Marine > Cold seeps | place... | reverse complement strand
ACACAACTCCATTAAATACAGCATAGAAAGGGAGGTGAGTTCAGCCGGTTTTAACACCACCGCACAACCCACCGCCAAGGGCGCGGCTAACTTCCAAACCGACATGGCAAATGGCCAGTTCCACGGAACAATGGCGCCCACTACGCCCACCGGCTCTTTGCGGGTATAGGTGGTGCACTCCACCGGAAAAGAGGTTTGACGAGTGGCCCCCTGAATTTTAGTGGCCCAACCGGCAAAGTATTCGAAGGTATTGGCCCCCACATTGATATCCACATTTTTGCAGCCGCTAATGGCTTTACCACTGTCTAGGGATTCAATTTCGGCCAGGGTTTGAGCGTTGTCACGAATTAATTCGGCAATGCGACGCAATACTTGTTCTCTGTCTCTAGGGGTGAATGTTGACCATTCCCCTTGCGTCATGGCGTGATGGGCGGCGGCCACCGCGTCATCCACATCTTGTGTGGTGCCTAATGGAATTTGTGTAATGCAGCCGCCGGTGGAAGGATCTTCCACGTTGGCAAGCTCATGATTTTTATCAATAAACTGGCCGTTAATGAACATGCGTTTTGGTTGGTCAAGAAAGCGCATGGTGTCGGCGGTGACGCCATAATGCTCGATCAGAGCGTGAACGTTAGCATCCATAATAATTGCCTCTTGTTATATAGAGTTATTTTTTTATTCGCTTAAGGGTCTGACTTTAGTCATAGAAAGTGGCCGCCCAGGCGATTGTTTATTCGTGGTTTAACGGCGATTTAAGCACGTGTTGGCAGGCAGGGATTTACCCCCAATAGGTTAATGGGGCCATTTTAAAGGCACAGCCTCTTGTCCCTGTTTAAGCCTGCCAGGCCCATAGCATGGGCGTTAACCTATTGTGGGTATTCTCGGTATATGGATTGTTGAGTAGTGTGTGGATGTGGTTTGGAATGACTGTTTTAGCCAGCTAAGTGCGCCGTAAATTCATTTACAGTGGGCACCGCTAAACCCGGTTTTAAACAGACACTCTGTACTAATTCATTTTGACAAAATATTTTTTATGAATGAAGTAACCCTAAACCATTGCCAAGAGGTTAATAAATCTCTGCTCATAACTGAGCCATCTTTTTAAGGTGAGTGCAGGGCTAATTTATTGTTGCTTTGTGATTTAAGAAAACGGTGTCTCACAACGTGGATGGATCGATGAAAAAAAATAAATATAATTCGAACGCAAAAAATTACCAATCTCCTGGCGGATATCTCCGTCAACATTTAACCCTGCCTAAGTTTGCGCTGGCCATACTGCCCTTGGTGATCTCTGCCAATGTACAGGCGGTAAACTTTAATTTTGGCAATCAAAGTGAAGTGTCCTCAACGTTGGATATGACCTTGGGTTACAGCACTTCATTTCGTACCACCAAATCAGATACCGTTGAAGCCAACGAACAGCAGTATCTATCGCCAGGTTTAAATTACACAGGTGAAGCACGAGATCCAGAAGCCGGCGACATGCTGACCAACATGGCGCGCTTAACGGCCGAGCTAGGTATGGAGTGGCGTAATTTTGGTTTAGTGGCATCGGCTAACTACCAATACGACAACGAAGTGATGAAAGACGACGCAGCCGTAGATGTTTTGGGTGCGCGCACCGATTCATCTAATGCGGCAAAAGATTATGCCGGTAATGCGTTGTCGGTATTAGATGCTTACGCTTATGGCTCATTTGAATTAGGCGATAGCCCGCTTGAAGTACGGGTGGGGAAACAGGTGATTAACTGGGGTGAAAGCATGTTTTTCATCAATGGTATTGCCGCTCAGTCGCCTATGGACTTTAACAAATTTACAACACCCGGTGCTGACCTTAAAGAAGGCTACATTGGTAACCCGGCTGTATTTGCTTCTATAGGATTAGGTGAAGAAAGCTCATTGGAAATGTATTACCAGTGGGGTTGGAACCGTACCGAATTGCCGCCCATGGATACCTTCTTTGGTTCGGAAGCGTTAGGCCGTGGTGGTGATGAAGTGAATGGTTTTGGCATTCCAGCCCGTGCTGCCGATATTGAAGCAAAAGACGATGGCCAGTTTGGCGCAGCGTTTCTCTCAATCATAGGTGAAGTGGAATACGGGGTTTACTACAGCCACTATCACGAAACCTTGCCCATGCTGGCTTATGATTTATCCGACCCAGGCATGCAATACACCTTTGATCAGTTCTTACCGGACTTTTCTGTGAACCCAAACCCAGCAGGTACTTTGTGTGCAGTGGGAGAATACACATTGGGCGGCGCGGCATCAGGTGTGCCCATTGCGGGGGCGTGTAATACCGCATTTGGTGTAAGCCAGGTTTGGGCCGAAGACCAGGACATGTTTGGTGTCAGTCTAGCCACTACTCTGGGTGATTGGTCCGTGGCGGCCGAAGCGTCATTTCGCCCTGACCAAGCCTTGTGGGGAGACGCCTTTGGTAAAGCATATGTGAACATGGATGCCGGTGACGACTTTGCCACTAACATCGAACGTCACGATACCCTTCATGCCGCCATTAACGGTATTTATCTGGGTGGCCCGGTTTCCTGGTTAGGTTTGGATGCACAAGTGGTATTGGCGCAAGTGGGCGTGGACAGTATTTCGGGTGATACCAGCAATCTTGCTGTGTCTTCTGTGATTACTCGCGACCCAGATCAAGCCTACACCTATAACAGCGCACTGGATGGAACCTTTGCCACTTTGTCACCGGACTCTGAATCTTACGGTGCAGCCTTTGAGTGGATTGGTACCTGGAACGTGGGCAGCACCGCCATCAACCTGGATATTTTTGCCCAGCATGACTTCAGTGGTAACTCACATTGGTGGGGCAACTTTGCCGAAGGTCGTACATTGTTTGCTACCACAGTGTCAGCTACGCTGGCCAATGGTATGGAAGCGGCGATCTCCTATTCGGGCAATAGCTTGGACACTTCAGACTATGAAGACCAGGACACCCTGGCTCTGTCTGCCAACTACAAGTTTTAGAACACCGCATAAAGAGAAACAGAATGTGCAGTACTGGCTAGTGTGAATACGCTAGCCAGATGACTCAGAAATGAGGCGTTCAGATTTCCAATAATAATTAGAGGATTTATCGATGTTTTACAAAAATTATTTAAGTATCGCTTTATCAAGCGTATTGGCGGTCAGTGCAGGATCAGCCTTTGCACAAATTAGTGACGACCAGGTGAAGCGTTTGTCGGGAGATTTAACGCCGCTGGGTGCAAAGCGTGCCGGTAACGCCAGCGGTTCTATTCCTGCGTGGACCGGTGGCTTAACCAATGCTTTACCCGGTTGGCCCAACGATGACAACCATCGCCCTAATCCCCATGCAAACGATAAAGTACAATTCACCATTACAGCCGCCAACATGGCGAACTACCAACAGCAATTACCTGAAGCCGCTAAGGCCATGTTTAAGGCGTATCCAGATACCTTCAAGATGGATGTTTACCCAACCCGCCGTACCGCCGCTTACCCGGATGCCTTGTATAAAAACATTGCCAAGGACGCCACCACCGCCAACATTACTCGTGGTGGTGATGCGGTAGAAGGCGTATGGGCGGCCATTCCTTTTCCTATTCCTACTAACGGTTACGAAGTTATTTGGAACCACTTGTTACGCTATACCGGTATTTACCGTGTGGCCGATCAGGGTGAAGACATTGTTTATAACGATGGCTCAAGTTTGGAATACGGTTTTAGTTTAAACGTGCACCACACCTATCACGACCCTAAAGTGTCTAATAAGGATCGCGAAAAAGGTGTGTTGTGGAAGTACTCGTCTACCATGTCTCATCCATCTCGTGATGCCGGTGAAGGTGTACTTGCCATGGATAACATTAACTTTGCTGATAATCCTCGTAAAGCGTGGACCTATGATCCAGGTGAGCGCCGCGTACGTCGCGCGCCTAACTTAGGGTTTGATACACCCGATCGCGCTTTAAATGTATTTGATGATTACGAAATGTTCAGTGGCTCCCCAGAGCGTTATGACTTTAAGTTGATTGGTAAACAAGAGATGTACATCCCTTACAACAACAACGAAGTGAACTCTCCACGTACGTCTAAGGCGGCGTTAACGCCGGGCTTTATTGACTCTGATGTGTTGCGTTACGAGTTGCACCGCGTATGGGTAGTAGAAGCCAACCTTAAAGAAGGACAGCGTCATATTTATGCCAAGCGTCGTTTCTACATTGATGAAGATACCTGGAACGTGATGGTGACCGATAAGTACGACGGTAACGGTAACCTGTGGCGTGTGGGCTTTAGCTTCCCGGTTGTGGCCTCTGAAATGCCACTTACAGGTGGTGGCTCTTACGTTCACGTTGACCTGAAGAAAAACGGTTACTACCTGGCCTTCACGTCTTTAGGCAAGGGACGCAAGGGAACTGACTTTTCTCAGGCACCGCCTAAGTCTTCTTACTATACCTCTAGTGCACTGCGCCGCCGTGGTCGCTAACCATAAGCAATACCACCCGGTTTAGCTTAACCGGGTGATGCAAGGGGTAACCCTTGCATCATTATTAAATATTAAAACAAAGGACATTCGATTCAGTATTGCAGGTTTAGCATAACTAAATGTTGTATTGAGATCGAATCGCTTTAATCAGCTGACGCTGAGCACTATTAAATTTTTATTTCGGTCAATATAAGGACACCCGTTGGTCGTTTTCAACGTGTGTAGGTTACTCAATGAAAATAAAAAATACCCCATTAAATAAACGTTTGCGCCGCCAAGCGGCCATTTCGTTAACGGTGCTTTCCTTAAGTTTGGGCGCTATCACAACCCAGGCACAATACACAGACCCACTGGATAGCCAAGTGGTGTCCATGGCTTTGGCTCAGCAGTCTTTGTTGCTGGATGTGACTCAAGCCGGTGATCGGTTGGTGGCAGTGGGTGAGCGTGGTCATATTTTATATTCAAACGACTCGGGTGAAAATTGGACCCAAGCCAATGTGGCGGTGCAGTCACAATTAACTGCCGTGTTTTTTGTGAATGCCAAAAAAGGCTGGGCCGTGGGTGAAGACGCGGTAATTTTACACAGCAATGATGGGGGCCTTAATTGGCATAAACAATTTGATGATCGAGATGCCGATATCCGTGGCCCATTATTGGATGTGTACTTTAAAAATACCCGCGAAGGATTTGCGGTGGGAGTATTTAACAAACTGTACCACACCATGAACGGTGGCCGAACATGGCAGGCGTGGCATGAGCACAGCGACAACGAAGACGAATGGCATTTGTTTGCCATGGCCACACCTAGCGATGATGTTTTTTACGTGGCCTCTGAAGCGGGCTTGTTATTTAAATCCATGGATGGCGGCGATAGCTTTAAAGCCTTGCAAACCGATCATGAAGGATCATTCCATGGCATTTTGGCCAAGCGCGGCAGTGATGGGTTAGACCGTTTAATCCTGTCTGGAGTGGGGGGCATATTATTTACCAGCACCAATGGTGGTGACAGCTGGAATGAATTAAACACCCATACCCAAGCGGGTTTATCGGGCGGTACCTTTTTAAAGGACGGCTCGGTATTCATTGTGGGAGCCGACGGCATTATGTTGCATCTTTCAAAGGATCTAACGGTTGTGACCAAGATGCAGCGTGACAACGGTTTACCGTTAAGCAATGCGTTGCTGAGTAAACAAGGTGAAATAATTTTAGTGGGCTTGGGCGGTGTACAAACGATTAACCTGTCAGAGGTAACAAATCATGAATAATAATAAAGACATTAAATTTTCGGGGTTAACTCAGGCGGTGTTTCGTAACCGTTTGGTAATCATACTATTTAGTTTATTGGCCACCTGCTATTTAGGCTGGCAAGCCACTTTGGTGAAGCCGGATACCCGCCTGGAGCGTTTGATTCCAGGCAGCCATGAGTTTGTAAAAACTGCTCAAGAGTTTATGGGGAATAACAGCCACGCCTCTGGCAGTGTGATTCGCGTGGCGGTGGCCCGTAAAGAAGGCACGATATTTGACTACCAACATCTTCTTACGTTGCAAAAAATTAGCGATGAGTTGTCGTTGCTGGATGGGGTAGATACCAGCAGTGTGAATTCACTGTGGGCCCCAGGCATGTTGTGGTTTGCCATTACACCAGAAGGCTATGGCAGTGGCCCGGTAATTGATAACGCCACCTTTAATGACTCAACTGCCTCCATGAACTTAATTCGTACCAATGTGTTTCGTGCGGCGTTAGTGGGCAGCTATGTCTCCAATGATTTTAAGGCCAGTATGATTGACTTTGAAGTCTTGCCGGTTAACCCCACTACCCGTGAGCCCATGGACTTTAACGAATTCTCCAACCAGTTGGAGCAGCTGCGTGATAAGTATCAAACCGAAAACTTAAGCCTACATGTGATTGGTGATGTAAAAAAAGTGGCCGATCTGGTAGAGGGTTTTAGCCAGATAGCGTTGTTCTTTTTGGCGGCGTTTGTGATCACCGCTATCTTACTGTTTAACTATTCCCGCTGTTTAAAATCGACGTTTATTCCTTTGTTATGTTCTGTGGTGGCGGTGGTATGGCAGTTGGGAATATTGCACTTAATGGGGTATGGCCTAGGGGTATTTTCAGTGCTGGTGCCGTTTTTAGTGTTTGCCATTGCGGTGAGCCATGGTGTGCAAATGATCAATGCCATTGCCCACGAATCGGCCAAGGGCGCGAGTCACTTAAGCGCATCAAAAGTCACCTTTCACCATTTGCATAAAGCGGGCTTGTTGGCGTTATTAAGTGACGGCATTGGTTTTGCCACCCTGTTTGTGATTGATATTGGCGGCATTAAAGATTTGGCCATGGTGGCCAGCATTGGTGTGGCCCTAGTGATTATGACCAACCTGTTTTTATTGCCGGTATTAATGTCCTATGTGGGGGTAACCCGCGCAGGGATTAACCATGCCGAAAAGAAACTCAACCAGGAATCCCGGTTATGGAACTTTTTATCAAACTTTGCTCAAGCTAAGGGCGCGCGCATGGCCATTGTGAGTGCATTAGTGTTGGTCGGGATAGGCAGCTGGTACAGCCAGGATTTAAAAATTGGTGACCTGGATAAAGGCGCACCAGAATTACGCGCCGATTCTCGTTACAACCTAGACAACAACTACATTACCGGCAACTTCACCACCAGCACCGATTTAATGACCGTGTTTGTGGGCACCCCGGAAGGCCAGTGTGAAACCTTTAAAGCCATAGATTTAACCGACCGTTTGGGCTGGCAGTTACAAAATACCCAGGGTGTAAAGTCGGTATCTTCTCCGGCTACTCGCGCCAAGCTTAACCGTTACCTGGGCAATGAAGGCAATCTTAAGCTTATGTCGTTGCCACGGGATGAGCGAGTATTAAGCCGTGCCATTGCTTATTCAGGATTTACCACCACCGCCTCTAGTACTAACTGTAATCAGCAACAGATTAACCTGGAGCTTACCGATCACCGACAGGAAACACTGTTGCAAGTGGTAAGTGTGGTGCGTGAATTCTCTGCCAAGCAAGACGATGCAGATATTTGGTTTCGCTTAGGCACTGGCAACGCCGCCCACGAAGCGGCCACCAATGAAGTAATTGATTTAGCCCAGTACGAAATACTGGCCTATGTGTATGCCATTGTGGCGTTCATGTGTTTCTTAATGTTTCGCTCGTTTAAAGCCGTGCTGTGTATTTTATTGCCCTTGGCATTAACGTCTTTGTTGTGTCAGGCGTTAATGGCGGTGATGGGCATTGGCGTGAAAGTGGCCACCTTACCTGTGATTGCATTGGGTGTTGGGGTGGGGGTGGATTACGGTATTTATATATACAGCCGTTTAACCACCTATTTACAAATGGGCAAGCCGTTAAAGGCGGCGTACCTTGAAACCTTAAAAACCACGGGTAAAGCGGTGTCGTTTACCGGTTTAACTCTTGCCATAGGTGTGGCTACTTGGACCTTGTCACCCATTAAATTTCAGGCCGACATGGGCATTTTATTAACCTTTATGTTTTTACTAAACATGGTGGGGGCATTAACCCTGCTGCCGGCACTGGCTTTTGTATTTTTTAAAGACAAGCATAAATCACAAGATGACTATTACCATGTCACAAAATCAAGTGATGCAGTCATTGCCAATCTAAATGAAAAAATGAAATCGGCCTAGATAGGCCAGCCGTAATGAGGGATTTGGTAGTGGGCAACCATCACTAGATTTTAAAACTATTTTCCACACGCTTCGAATACTTGTCTAAGTTAGGGGATAAACATGAAAACAAAAATAATTGAGTCGGTTTATAACGCCCATCAATACCCATTATTAATTAAAAGTTTGTTGTTGTCGGGCAAGCGCTATCAGCCCAACCAGGAAATTGTGTATTCGGATGTGATTCGTTACAACTACACCACCTTGTATGAGCGTATTTGCAAGCTGGCCAATGTATTAACTAAGGCTGGCATTAAGGGTGGTGACACCGTGGCGGTAATGGATTGGGACAGCCACCGCTATTTAGAAGCCTACTTTGCGGTGCCCATGATTGGCGCGGTGTTGCACCATGTGAACATTCGTTTAAGCAGTGACCAAATTGCATATACCATGAATCATGCCGAAGACGATTTTGTGCTGGTACACGATGACTTTTTGGATGTGGCCGAAAAAATTCTGCCACAAATTCCCAGCCTGCGTGGCGTGATTCAGTTAACCGATGGCGATACTCCAGTTACCACCCAACTTAAAACGCAGGGTGAATATGAAAACCTAATGGGCACCGCCAGCGGCCAATACGACTTTCCCGACTTTGATGAGAACTCGGTGGCCACCACCTTTTACACCACAGGTACCACAGGTAATCCTAAAGGGGTATATTTCACCCATCGCCAGTTGGTATTGCACACATTAAACGGTGCAGCCACCTTAGGCCTATATGAAGGCCAGCCCCTGTTGCGCTCGGATGATGTGTACATGCCCATGACCCCTATGTTTCATGTGCATGCCTGGGGTGTGCCGTACATCGCCACTATGCTGGGTGTGAAGCAAGTATACCCAGGGCGTTACGAGCCTAACAAAATGGTAAAACTGTACCGTGAAGAGGGCGTTACTTTTTCTCACGGGGTGCCCACAGTATTACAAATGATTTTAAATTGTGAAGAAGCCAATACCACCGACATGACAGGGTGGAAGTTATTAACCGGTGGCAGTGCACCCACCATAGCCTTGGCACAACAAATGGCCGATAAAGGCATTTTGTTTCACACGGGTTACGGCATGTCGGAAACCTGCCCCTTGTTGAGTACCACGTCGTTGAGTGTGAATGAACGTGAGCTAAACATGAACGAGCAAATGCCCCAGCGCATTAAAACCGGTATTCCGGTGGGCATGGTGGATTTAAAGATTGTAGATCCAAACGGCAAAGATGTGCCCCACGATGGTGATGCCATGGGCGAAGTGGTGGTACGTGCCCCCTGGTTAACCCAGGGGTATGTTAAAGAGCCAGAAAAAGGCCAAGAGTTATGGGCCAACGGCTGGTTACACACAGGTGACGTAGCATCCATAGATAGCCATGGGGTATTGGAAATTAAAGACCGCATTAAAGATGTGATTAAAACCGGTGGTGAATGGGTTTCATCTTTGGAGCTGGAAAATTTTATAAGCCAACATTCACAGGTGGCCGAAGTGGCGGTAGTGGGCATCCCGGATGAAAAATGGGGGGAGCGCCCTGTTGCGTTAATTGTGCCGGTAAATGGTGAAAGCCTGGAAAGCCAAACTATAAAACAACATTTATCGCAGTTTGTAGAGAGTGGTCAGCTCACTAAGTGGGCCATTCCTGAACACGTTAACGTGGTAACCGAGATTGCTAAAACCAGCATAGGGAAGGTGAATAAAAAACTGATTCGTGAACAGGTGAGCTAACACCTGGCTTTAATTTCATTTGCCTTTTAGGGAAGCTTTGCTTCCCTTTTTTTCGCCTTAAATTTGGTTTTGATGGGGGTTTGGGTTGGGCTAAAGGTTTTGGGTGGGTGCATTGTCGGTACGATGAATGGGCTGCGCTGCTCCCTGCGACAAAATCCCATCCATCGTACCAACAATGCACCTAGATACGTATTGGTGGCTGCCTTGATGGGTTGGAATACGTGGATTAAATTGCACACTAATATACTGGCTGGGTTGCCAGTGTATTTAATGTACGGCTGATTTTATGAGCCTATTGATTCTGTGGCTGGGCTCGTTTCACTCGCCTTTTCTAGTAGGCGGTAGCGGCAGTATTGCCCACGAAAAATGGACACCTCCGAGTTAGACCTAAATCTAACTATAGATGATGTCTACTTTTCGTGGGTAACACTGTAATATAACGCCGAATACATATGTAAAAACTAGATATTGGAACAAAAACGCTGCAATGAACGGAATCAATATGCCACTACCAGTTCTGCTATTAACCTTATTCCTAGTTGCCTGCGGTGGCACTAACAATCCTTTTTCCGAATCGGAAGCTTCCTCAGAATCAGAGGCCATAATTTACCCCGAAGATCCTCTCCCTTTTGTAACGACTTGGAAAGTAGCCTCGCTTGGATACTCAGACGATAATAAAATTGAAATTCCACTTATTGAAAGTGGCTATAAATACGACTTTACTATCGACTGGGGGGATGGGAGTACTGACGAAAACGTAACTAAGACTATCTCTCATACGTACCTTTCACCTGGGACATATACTGTTTCAATTAGCGGAGGCTTCCCTGGGTGGGAATTCCCTCAATACACTCCTAATAACAAAAAGCTAATGTCCATCGAGCAGTGGGGCGGCATTCAATGGCGAACTATGAAAAACGCTTTTAGGAATTGTTCAAACTTGGTATTAAATGCAAATGACCAGCCTAACCTTTCTTTAGTTAAAGACATGTCAGGTATGTTCGCTGATGCAAGTGTATTCAATGGTGACTTAAGTTACTGGAACGTCTCTTCTGCAACAGATATGTCCGGTATGTTTTATGATGCAAGAATATTCAATGGTGATATAAGCAATTGGGATACGTCTTCAGTCACAAATATGAGCGGCATGTTTTCTAGTGCGAATTCTTTTAGTGGCGATATCAGTAATTGGGATGTCTCATCTGTAAAAGATATGTCCAGGATGTTTAAATTAGCGAAGGCTTTCAATGCTGATTTAAGTAATTGGGATGTATCTTCTGTTACAGATATGTCTTATATGCTTTATCTAGCTATTGCATTTAATGGTGACCTTAGTAAATGGGATGTATCTTCCGTTAAGAATATGGGGCATATGTTTCGTGAAGCAATAATATTTAACAAAGAACTAAATAATTGGGACGTGTCATCTGTTGAAGATATGGATGCTATGTTTGCTGATGCCAATGCCTTTAGTGGCAATATTAGCGCTTGGAATGTTTCGATGGTAAAAAGCATGAATGGGATGTTTCAGTTCGCCACTGAATTTAATGGCGATCTTAGAGGTTGGAACCTTTTTGAAGGTAAAAGTATGCAAAATATGTTTCATGGTGCAGGCCTTTCAACAGGTAACTATGATGCACTTTTAGTAGATTGGATTTCACAAGAACCAGCATCTAACGTGCACTTTAATGGAGGGAATAGTACTTGTACTATGGTTGGAAAAGCTGCAAGAGATACGTTGATGAATACCTATAATTGGACTTTTTTTGATAGGTGCTTTAGCGCTTTGTAATTTGGCGGCGAGGCTTTAAATCTAATGTTGTAGCAAAGAGGCGAAACATAATCCCTTATATTTCAGCTTATCGGCGATCCTACTCAATGAACCAGTATTAACTATCTATGCCAAACCACGCCCCAGAATACACAACCAGAGAACGCATTACATTTGTATTGAAACATATGCTTTGGTTTATCCCGCTTGTTGCGGCCACAGAGCTATGGTTTTTTGATTGGTTATCTGAATACGCAGACAATGCAAACTGCTATATCTATGGCAGCATCACAGGCGTCCATTTAATCATGTACGGCCTATTTGTTGGCATTCCTTTATCTTTGGTCATTCTGCTTTCCATATTGGAGGGGCGACGTGCCATTAAAGTTATTAAGCTTGGACAAAACCCTTTACCTGGTGAAAAGGTGTTTAAAAAAACAAAATACACCTATGGCCATAAAGCCAAGGTTAAACCTGTGGGTATCATATTCTCCATAGGCTTTCTTCTTGCCTTAACTATATGGGGTGTAATGCAAGCCCATGAACTGACGCAAAATATTAAGCCATGCACATTATCTTTAACAAGCCAGGCAGCAATGCCATAGGGGTGGCTGAACACGCTAACGCACGCAACCACTGTTCAGCTTCCCTGCTGATGAATAATTGATTCTAGATAACAACTATCCCCGCCCCGCACTGTTCAAAATGGCATGCAGCAACACGTTACACCCCGCCGTTACATCCTCGGGCAAGACGTTTTCAGCTTCATTGTGCGAGATGCCATTTTCACAGGGTATAAATATCATGCTGGTGGGGGCCACCTGGCTCACATAAACCGAATCGTGTCCGGCGCCACTAAACAGCTCCATGTTGGAGTACCCTAAATCGTCTACCGCGTTTTTCACCGCGTTAATACAGCCTTGGTTAAACTGCACCGCAGGTGAATCCCATTCGTCACGAATACAACTGGCCAATTTATATTTATGGGCTTCCTGATTCACTATGGTACGAAAGGCCTTATCCATTTCTTTCAACACGTCTTGTTGTGGGTGCCTTAAATCCACCGCCAGGGTAATGCGTTCCGGCACGGTATTGCGAGCGGCGGGTTGGGCGCTAATATCCCCAAACGTCACGCGTGCCCAAGGGGAAAACTTTTCAGCCAATTGATACAAACGCTGGGTAATTGGGCCTATGGCCATCATGGGGTCAATGCGCACCGACATGGGGGTAGGACCCGCATGGCAAGGTTGCCCTTCCAAAATTAAGTCGTACCAGCGCATGCCTTGCACACCCGACACCACCCCAATTTGTTTTTTTTCTATTTCTAAAATGGGCCCTTGTTCAATGTGTAATTCAAAGGCGGCTTTAATGGGTTTTGCTTTTGCCGGTTGGCGGCCTTTGTAACCAATGCGATCAAGCTCTTGCCCAATAGTGTTGCCTTCACTGTCGGCTCTACTGTGGCCATAGCTTTCATCAAATATCCCAGCCCATACGCCAGAGCCAATCATGGCCGGTGAGAAGCGGGCCCCTTCTTCGTTGGTCCATACCACCACTTCAATGGGGTGCTGGGTTTGTATGTCGTGTTCGTGCAAAGTAGCCAATACTTCAAGGCCTGCCAATACACCGTATACGCCGTCGTATTTCCCCCCCGTGGGTTGGGTGTCTAAATGACTGCCGGTGATCACAGGTGGCAAATCATTATTAGTACCTGCACGGCGCGCAAAAATATTGCCCATGCTGTCTATGGTGATGGTGCAGCCAATTTTTTTGCACCAGATAATAAATAAGTCACGGCCTTGTTTATCTAAATCGGTGAGGGCCTGGCGGTTACAGCCGCCATTAAGCCCTGCGCCAATTTTTGCCATTTCTTCCAGTGACTGCCATAAACGTTCACCATTGGTGGTGAGGGTTTGGGTTTCTAGTTTCATCATGGAATAGGTCCTGTGCGTGGCGTGTTTTAGTATTAATTTACAGTGGTTTAAAAAGTGCTTTAAGGCGCTAGACGCCGAATGTTCCATTGTTGTTGGTGATCCATTTGATATTGAAAGCGATCATGCAGGCGGCTCTCGCCCCCTTGCCAAAATTCAAACTTGCTGGGGCGCACACAATAACCACCCCAAAAGTGCGGCAGTGGCACTTGCCCTTGGGTAAAAGTATTTTTAATTTGTTTAAATTTGTTTGCCAGTACGTCACGTGAATCAATCACTTTACTTTGGTGGGACACCCACGCACCCAGTTGGCTGTTACGGGGCCGTTGTAAAAAGTATCCCAGGGTTTTAAGCCGTGACAGGGCAATGGCTTCTCCTGTCACTATTACCTGGCGTTCTAATCCTAACCAGGAAAACAATAAACTCACCTGTGCATTAAGTTGGATGTGTTGGGCTTTGCTGCTTTTTAAATTGGTAAAAAAAACAAAACCCTTGTTGTCGTAATGCTTTAACAGCACGTTGCGTTGTGCCGGGCATCCTTGTTCATCCACCGTGGCCAACACCATAGCGTTGGGTTCCAGCAGTTTTGCCCCACGGGCATCGTTAAACCAGTGTTCAAACATAGCAAAAGGGTTAGCGTGTAGATCACTCAGGTCTAGCTGGCCCTGATAATCCTGGCGTAGGCTATTAAGTTTCATTTAAGTGTTATCCCCTTTAAGGGCAAAAGAGAACATACCCCGTAATGGTTATTAACCTGTTGAGGGTATGTGGGCAAAGGGCTGCTGGGCGTAAACTGAGATCAGTTGAATAACCTATACTCAAAAGATGCACCTTTAGGGGACAATAAAAATGAATCAACACCCGCAAAAACTTAACAGTCTATCCAGCCTAGTGGCGGCCTGCTCTTTGGGCACGTCTGGGGTAAAAGTGTTCGCTGTGCTGCCTTTGTTGTTGGGGGTGATTGCTCAGCACTTATCGCTCGATGAGGCGCAAACCGGCCTTGTGGCGACCTATTATTATGGGGCCTATTTTCTGGCCACCTTAACCTCGGTTGTTTGGATTCGCCGCATTAGCTGGCGCACCCTAACGTTTTGGGGTGGTGGCATCATGGTGGTGGGGCTGGTGATCAGTGTCTTATTTAACGATACCTTCGAAGGGGTAGTCGGGGGCATTATGCTGTCTGGGTTAGGAGCCGCCGTGGTTTACGCCCTAAGCGTCACCCTAGTATCGGATATGAAAGACAAAGACCGTCGTTTTGCCATTAAGTTAATTCCCGAGCAAGTGATTCCCGCCATATTGTTACTGGTATTGCCTGCTTTGGTTATCGAAGACTTTGGTTTGCCCGGCATGTTGTTGGTACTGGCGGGCACCATTTTATTGCTTACTCTGGCAAGTGGCGGCATCCCTGCCCAGGGGCGAGAACATAAACCTGAATTGTCGACAGGCCCTGTTAACAAAGGGTTAGTGTTTATTGGCTTAGGGGCGTTGGTGGTGTTTTTTGCAGGGTTTGCGGGTGTTTGGGCCTTCACTGAAATTCTGGTGCACGATGTTTTAGATTCGGTACTGGTGGGCCAGTTGTTGGGTCTGGGTTTAGTGTCGTCAGCGGCGGGCCCTTTTGCCGCCGCCATATTGGCCGATCGCTTTGGCCGTTGCTTGCCTGTGATTGGCGGTGTGGTGATCTCCATAATGTCTTTGGGCTTGTTACTGGAGCCTATTACCGCGCTTAAGTTTGGTTTATTCATGGCCATTTTTCCGGCCGCCTATTATTTCACCCTGTCTTATCTGTTTGGCATCATCAGTGACGCGGATGTTTCTGGTAGAAACGCCTCGTTAATTGCCTCGGCGTTGGCTCTGGGTGCTGGTGTAGGGCCTGGGGTATTTGGTGTGCTACTAGATGAATTTGGTCACCTGGCCGCCTATGGGTTTTCAGGGGTTGCCATTGCATTGGGCTGCATCATTTTTATCTGGTTAGAACGCCGTCTAGAGCAAGATCAATTGTCTTCGCTTGAAAACGCTGCTTCCTCTACCGCCACCATCTAATAATAATTTATCGAGGGCTCAACTATGTCAGCCATACAAACCCGTAAAGAGAATATTCACTTTTTAGAGTTCGCCATTAAGCGGGTATGGATGGCCGCCGGGGCCAGCGAACTACACGCCCATTACGTGGCCGACGCCATTTGTTTTGCCCACCGCCAGGGTAAGTTAAATCAAGGGTTAGGGGTGTATGAATGCCTGGACCTTTGCCTGCAAGGGGGCGGCCTGGATATTAAGGCCATTCCGCAGGTGGTAAACGAAGGTCCGTCCTGGGCGGTGGTGGATGGCAACCGATCGTCAGGTTATTACGCGTTAAATGTTATGGCCGACATTGCCATCGAGAAAGCCCGCACCAGTGGCATTGCTATTGTGTACGGCGGTAACCATTTTGACGGGGGCAGTTTTTCGGCTTATGTCTATAAGGCATATCAAAACGACATGATGGCCATGGCCTCTAACAATACCGTGCCCTTGGCGGCGCCGTTTGGGGGCATGGAAAACAAATTATCCTGCCCACCCTTTGATGCCATTGCTCCCAGTGGAGAGCAGGCGCCAGTGTGGACCTCCATAAAATTTGGTGAGTTTTACGATGCGGACATCGCCGAGGCCGTTCTGCAAGACAAACCCATGAAAGGAAAGTGGTGCATAGACCCGGTAACCGGCAAAACCAGTGACGATGCACGCCCCTATGCCAAACCCATAGAGGGTTATGGGCGTCTGTGGGACTACTCATGTGCGGGCCAAATTGAAACCCCCAGAATTTTTGCACTTAATATGTGGAACGAGATGATGACCTCCATTATTAATCCGTTGGGGGTGCCGTCTACCCATTTGCCCACCATTGAAGATTTTGAAAAAGCCGCCACCACAGGTGACGAAGTAGGCGCCAGTGTGGGGGGCAGTTATTTTATGTGCATTAACCCTGCGGTGTTTGGATCACTGGAGGCCGCTAAACAACGCTCGGATGACTATGTTAGTGAAATTAAAAACACCAAACCTATACCCGGTGGCAGTGTACGGGTGCCTGGTGAGGCGGGGCATAAAAGCCTGCATCAGGCTAAAGAAATGGTAGAGGTGCAAGATTGTCATTGGGGGCCGTTTTTTGATTTTATTGCCGGGCGTTATGATTTGTCTGAAGAAAAATTACGTGAAGAGTTTAAAAATCTTGGTTAGTTTTAAACAATAGAACCGGTAAACGGTTTGGTTAAGTCCAGTAAAGTAGACGGTGCATGGGCTACACAGAATCCCGTCTGTAAAAGCCCATGCACCACCTACTTGACTGAACTCTATTAGGTTTGAGTCAACTGCTCTTGATCTTATTTGGCAGCCGCTAAACCGTTACTAAGCCCATACCAGTGCCCTTTGGTTTCACCTTTGTCGCACGGACGCAGCGAGGGGGAACTAAAGGACGCTGGTGTGGGCAATTCAATACAGAGTGATAACAAGCACCGTAAAAACTTTTCTACAGTGAAGCGGCTAGGGAATCCCCTGGCGCGGATGTTGCTCAAAATAGTAGGTGAGCGGGTCGTCATCTGAGTTAAGCGGCACCAAAGAGATAGCATCTAAAAATAGTGAAAATAACTCAGCCTGTGAGCTTACTTCCAGTTTTGTATGAAAGCGTTTTCGGTGAACCTTCACCGTATCCGGGCTAATGTCCAATACTCGGGCAATGGATTTACTGGAGTGCCCCTTCAAAATTAGCCGCACCACATCACATTCCCGGTCACTTAAAAAATCACGACCAAAGTTTAAAAACGTCTTGTCTAAAGAGGCGCCGTATTTAGGCTGCTCTTCATCATGTTGGCCATAAATAAGCTCCATACCCACACCATTTTTTTGCCAAAACTTCTGACACAAAGCCACTAGCAGTGCGTGACTGGTTTGCAGGTTTTTAAGTTGTAGCTTAATCAACTCTTCATCGTTTTCCCTGTGACCCAGGGACACAATTACATACAGATCAGGGTTTATGTTAATGAGTAACCCGGTTTCATCGGACAGCTGGGTATGGGCGTAATAATTACGGAAATATTCGCTTTGATAAAAGTGATCCGGTGCCAAATCCTTTAGACGATAAATACCGTTTGGACTGCTGTTTTTGCCTAATTCGTAATAAGGGTCCAATAGGTAGGAGCCGGCAAAATAAGGGGTGAGGGTCAGTGATATTTGCTCTGCCGGGAGGTTGTCATATATGTGCACCGGCAATCGCCCTTTGGGGTAAGCAATGATCACAGTGCTTTGGTAATGGGTAAGTAGCTGGCAGGCCTTAGTAAGCTGGTGTGGGAACTCATTGTCGTTGCAATGCTCCACCAGTTTGGCCAGTAAATCATACCAGGGCTCTGATGTTAGCAAAGTGTCAGATATTGGCATGTTGTGGCCTCCACAGAGCGTATTTTATTCATAAAAAACAATTCATTACCTAGGGCACCTCTGAATAATGGTAGTAGTGCTCAGCGGAGCCTAGATTGTAAACCCGCCTGTAAGCCTGAGCGCCACTGCCGTTTTTTAGAGGTGCCCTAACAATACTAAATGCTGAAGGATGAATATTTACACAGATCCTACGGTTTGACGTTACCCTTTTCGGGTAACTACTCAGCCTAACTTTAAAGTGATTAGATAAGCCTAGATAAAGACCATGCAAAAAAAACATGCACTTATAAATAGGTTAGGAGTATCCAATGTCAAAGCAAGTAGAACTCGACGCAAAACGTTTATGGCAGATGGACAAAGATCATTTTATTCATCCTTACACTGACTTCTCAACCTTTAAAGAAGAGGGCAGTCAAATCATGATGGCCGCCGAAGGGGCCTACGTTTCCGATTCTGACGGCAACCGTTTACTGGATGGCATTGCCGGGTTGTGGTGTGTGAATATTGGACACGGGCGCCGTGAAATGGCCGACGCCATTGCCAATCAAGTATTGCAAATGGACTACTACAATCCGTTTGGTCACAGCACCAACGCACCGGCCTCTGAATTGGCCGCCAAACTGGCAGAACTGGCCCCGGGCGACCTTAACCATGTGTTTTACGGCTGTGGTGGCTCGGTGGCCAACGACACCGCCATTCGCTTAATTCACTACTACTTTAACTTGCAGGGTAAAACCGCCAAGAAAAAAATTATTTCCCGAGTGGATGGTTATCACGGCTCCACCTACTTGTCTGCCAGCCTTACCGGTATTCAGGCCACTAAAAATTGCTTCGATGGAATAGAAGGCATGATTCACCACGTGAGCGCAGCCAACATGTATCGACGCCCAGCTGGCTTAAACGAAGAGCAATACTGTGACTTTCTGGTAGACGAGTTTGAAAATCGCATTTTGCAACTGGGGGCCGATAACGTGGCCGCCTTTATCGCCGAACCTATCATGGGGGCTGGTGGTGTATTAGTGGCGCCTGCGGGTTACCACAAGCGTATGCACAGCGTTTGTAAAAAATATGACATGTTGTACGTGGCCGATGAAGTGGTTACCGCCTTTGGGCGCTTAGGCCACATGTTTGCCTCTGAAGACAAGTTTGGTGTGGTGCCCGACATGATCTGTATCGCCAAAGGCTTAACATCAGGTTATCAGCCCCTGGGCGCCACGCTCATCAGCGACAAAGTATACGAGGTGATTAGCCAGCCACAGTGTGATGGCGGAGTATTGTCATTGGGTTACACCTACTCAGGGCACCCTGTGGCCTGTGCGGCCGCACTTAAAAACATAGAGATCATGGAACGTGAGAATTTGTGTGAAAAAGTTCAGGAATTGGGTCCATACTTTTATGAGCAGGCCAGCACGTTAAAAGAGCTGCCTATTGTGGGCGATGTGCGTGGTAGCCACTTTATGATTGGCATTGAATTGGTGGCCAACAAAGACAGCAAAGAGGGTTTTGCTCCAGATGCCGAGTCGGCCATGCGGGTCTTTAAACGCTGTATGAATCGCGGCGTGGTGATACGTCCCATAGGGAATTTGATTGTACTGTCGCCACCGTTAACCCTTAGCAAAAAAGAGTGCGACAAAATTATTTCTTCATTATATGAAAGCCTTGAAGAAGTATCGGCTGAGTTTCGCGTATTGGGTCTGATTTAAAGATCACTTTCTCGGGCTGACTTAGCCCGAGATAAAAACTTATAGGCACAGAATATGACTAAAATAACACAATCAATATTCCCGAAAAAAAGCAGCAGCTCTGAAGATATTTTAGA
>Ga0209184_1001104_pt1 | contig 19879 bp, 19 predicted proteins | sample EN8Hudsemesocosm_2_FD_184627 | JGI IMG/M metagenome (GOLD analysis project Ga0209184, IMG submission 184627) | Methane-oxidizing microbial communities from mesocosms in the Hudson Canyon - EN8C Hudson Canyon (SPAdes) (version 2) | ecosystem: Environmental > Aquatic > Marine > Cold seeps | place... | reverse complement strand
GACTAATACGCGTATCGCTGTTTACCCTTAAACCTTCTTTTTCAATGCCGCGATAAAATGTCAACGCAGCCTTAGGCGCCTGTTTAAGGGCCGATAAGGTTTGTGTATAGGTTATTGACTGAGACAAAGGGCGTTAGTCCAAAAGGGTTATTTGCTGCACATTATAGCCAGCTTAAAGGGGGGGAAAAAGCACATCGTTGCAACAGTGCTTTTCACAGTGGTAATAATCGGGATTTAGGGGCTGTCATTTATTGGCTGGCCCATGTGAGTTACCCCGTCACTGGCCCCGCTGCATCCCTGCGACAAAGGCCATTGACGTGATAACAGACACGAGCTGTAAACAGCTTTATAGCTGCTGGCAGAGTCCAACAAGAGCACTGTTCATCGGTCTTTGTCGCAGGGACGCAGCGCGACCGGTGAACAGTGCTCTTGTTGGGCTAAACGCCAGACGTTCAGCCATCAATACTTAAAGGCGTTTGCCCTTTTTCTTCTGCGCTTGTGCAAACAAAGCCGCCATGCCACCGCCGCTGGTTTCGCTGGCTGGTGGCGCACTGTGGGTACGTTGCGGTGCACGCCCTTTGGACTTACGCTCTCCTCGTGGAGTGGCTTTCTCGGCCTGGTAATCCTCGGCGTTGTCGCTCATGCGCATGGACAAGGCGATACGTTTACGCAGGACATCCACTTCCATAACTTTAACCGTTACCACATCACCGGCTTTTACCACTTCGCGTGGATCATCGATGAACTTGTCACTCATCATGCTGATGTGCACCAATCCATCCTGATGCACACCTATATCGACAAAAGCGCCAAAGGCGGTGACGTTGGTGGCAACCCCTTGCAATACCATGTCATCGCGCAGGTCTTTAATTTCATCCACGCCTTCTTTAAATTCGGCGGTAACAAATTCAGGGCGCGGATCACGGCCGGGTTTTTCAAGCTCTTTTAAAATATCTTTAACGGTTAATAAACCCACTTCTTCACTGGTAAATTCGCTGGCGTTTACTGCCTTCAAAAAGGCACCGTCGCCCATGATAGATTTCACATCACGGCTTGCGCCGGCGCAAATTTGTTTCACCACCGCATAGGATTCCGGGTGAACCGAACTGGAATCTAGCGGGTTCTTGGCATTGCTGATTTTTAAGAAGCCGGCGGCCTGCTCAAACGTTTTTGCGCCCAGGCGGGGGACCTTTTTCAGTTCGGCGCGACTTTTATACACCCCGTTTTCTTCGCGATAAGCCACAATATTGGCAGCGATGGTGCTGTTTAAACCGGACACTTTTGTTAATAAGGGCACCGAAGCGGTATTCAAATCAACGCCCACCGCGTTCACACAATCTTCCACCACCGCACCCAAGGAGCGCGCTAAAGCGGGCTGGCTCACATCGTGCTGATACTGGCCCACACCAATAGCCTTGGGTTCAATTTTTACCAACTCGGCCAAGGGGTCTTGCAGGCGACGGGCAATGGAAATCGCACCACGAATGGTCACGTCTAAATCTGGGAATTCTTTGGCGGCTAGTTCAGAGGCACTGTACACAGAAGCACCCGCTTCGCTAACGATGATTTTCTGTACTTTTTTAAGCTCAGGGTTTTCTTTTAATAAATCCCCCACGATCTTATCGGTTTCACGACTGCCGGTACCGTTACCAATGGCAATGAGGCTTACATCGTATTTAAGGCACAGTGCTTTCAAAATGGCTTTACTTTGGGCCACCTGGTTTTTAGGGGGCGTAGGGTATATCACACCGTGATCCAGCACTTTACCGGTACCATCCAGCGCCACGACTTTCACACCAGTACGCAAACCTGGGTCCAAACCGATAGTGGCTTTGTGGCCAGCAGGGGCCGCAAGTAACAGGTCTTTAAGGTTAGTGGCAAATACATTGATGGCTTCGTCTTCGGCGCTATCACGCACTTTGCCGATGAGCTCAGTTTCCAAATGGGTAAGCAGTTTTACCCGCCAGGTCCACTTCACCACTTCTGCCAACCAAGTATCACCGGCACGGCCTTTTTGTTCGATGCCATAAAATCCGGCCACCATGCCTTCGCACGGGCTGGGGGCTAAACGATCACTTGGATCGCCCACAATTAAATTGGCAGAAAGAATACCTTCATTACGGCCACGCAAAATGGCCAGGGCGCGGTGACTGGGCACCTTTTTAAGGGCTTCATCGTGTTCAAAATAATCCTGGAATTTGGCCCCTTCATTTTCTTTGCCGGTCATGACACGAACGCTTAAAGTACCTTCGGTCCACAAGAAGTTTCTGAGCTGCTGCAGTAAATCGGCGCTCTCGGCAAAACGCTCCATGAGGATAAACTTGGCTCCATCAAGAGCCGCCTTAATGTCGGCAATGCCTTTGTCGGCATCTATGAAGCTTAAACCGTGTTGCTGTGGGTCAAGGGCAGGATCGCTCAACAGGGCATCGGCCAATGGCTCAAGGCCTGCCTCTATGGCAATTTGGCCCTTAGTGCGACGCTTTTGTTTGTAAGGTAAATACAGGTCTTCTAGGCGATTTTTGGTATCGGCTTTAAGGATGTCGGCTTTAAGCTCATCACTTAACTTGCCCTGCTCTTCGATGCTTTTAAGGATAGCGGCACGGCGCACTTCCATCTCACGTAAATAGCGCAGACGCTCTTCTAGGGTTCTTAACTGGCCATCGTCCAGCTCACCTGTGACTTCTTTACGGTATCGAGCAATAAAGGGTACCGAGGCTCCCTCATCCAACAAGGCCACCGTGGCGGTCACCTGATTGACATGTACGTTTAATTCTTGGGCAATGATCTGGGCTATACGATCCATGGGCGACTCGTTACTAATTATTATTAATGACAATGGCTATGTTGATGCCGAGGTAACTATTCGGCTAAAGGGCACCTCGTGGATTATAAAGCAGTCTAAGTTTGAGTACAGCCTTGCAGGTTGATATCTTTCAGGCGCTTTTAACCCTAGACCCACGACCTAAGTGGGGTATAAATGCACTGTTAGCAAGAGTCGGATAAAGACGTACTGGTCTATGCTGTAAGCAAGTCTCCATAGGGCCAGTCGTATGATGAAGTTAATGCAGCTAGCAGGGCTAATTATTTGCCTTAGCCTCAGCAATACCGCCTTTGCCCTTACCCTAAATGGCATCGCCTCCTATGAGCTATTGCGCAAAGAAATTTACATTGCCGCACTTTACCTCATTGAACCCAGTGACAACCCCCATACCATATTAACCAGCAGCCAAAGCAAGCGCATGGCCATAAAAGTCACTGCCAAACGCTGGTCCCCCAGACGCTGGTCACGCATGTGGCAAAATGACATTGCCATTAATAATCCTTTTGCCAGCGATGACGAACTCACCAATCAACTGATGCTGTTTTCAGGGTTCCTGGACTCACCGCTCACCCAGGGTGATGAAATCCTCATTGATTACATTGCCACCCAGGGCACCAGCGTGAGCATTAATAATGTTAAAATTATTCAAACCCCCACCTCCCAGCTTTTTAATTATTTGCTGAATGTTTGGATTGGAAAATTACCCCCTTCTGGTGATTTTAAACGTCGCATATTAAGCGCCGATAATGACGATGCTGGCCAGGCCCTTAGGTCACGCTTTAATAGCATTAATTACACTCATGAGCGCAGCCAGCTTATTTCCTCCTGGATTAAAGCGCGCCAGGACGCTGAACTGGCGGTATTAAAAGCCCAAGCAGTCTCCCTAGCCAAATTAGCGCGGGACAAAGCCCAGGCGAAAGCAGATCAAGAAAAAGCCCGTGAGCGTAAAGCCCAACAAAAAGCCAAAGCGGTGGCCCAGTCATCACCCAAACCCGTCAAGACCTACGTGGCCCCTAAGAAAAAAATTAAGAAGAAAAAAAAACCCAGCAAACCCAAAAAAATCGCCAGCCTAAAAACCGTCACTACGGCTAAATCCAAACAACAACTTGCCGCCCAGGATCTTTATTACCGGGACTTATATCAATGGGAATTACGGCGAGAGATTCGCAGCGCCATTAATTACCCTCCCTGGGCGCAGAAGTTTGGCCAAAAAGGCACGGTTGAAATAAGTTTTACGGTGAACCGAAAAGGCCAGGTGAGTAACCTTGTCAATAAAGATGACGCCATTTCCGAGCTGTTAGTGGGAGAAGTGCAAAGCGCCATTAATGATGTGGTGCCCTTTATTTTACCTCCAGATGCCTTGAGCGGAAGTGAATGGGCATTTTCTTTTAGTTATCAATTTGACCCTAAAGACAACGCACAAAGCTATTTGAAAAAACCCAGAATGCCCAGCTCACTGCTCAGCAACAATAAGTTAACACGGGCGCAATACAACAAAATTTTAAGCCAGTATATCGATGATATTAAGGCCGCCATAGCAGACCGCATTGAATACCCGGTTTGGTCAAAAAAGCTGAATCATAGGGGCCGGGTAGAAATTGAGATTAAAATTAACCGTGAAGGACTGGTGCAAACCAGCAAAGACATCACCCTCACCCGTCACGAAACCCTTAACCAGGAAGTGCGCAACGCCATTGAGCAATCGCAACCCTTGCCGCCTATTCCAGAGGCACTGAAATTAAACTCTACTCGGGTGAAGGTAGAGCATAAATTTAAATGACATGGTGGATGTGACCCCACACAAATATCTAACAGACATAAAAAAACCCGAGCAAGCTCGGGTTTTTTCTAACGCTTAAATTCTAAAACTTAAGCTTTAGGCGCGGCATCACGAATCGCATCAGACACATCGTATTTCGCGAAGTTATCTACAAACTGCTGTGCCAAACCAGCCGCCACTTCGTCAAATTTAGCCTGATCTTTCCAAGCGTTACGAGGGTTAAGCAACTTAGCATCAACACCATCAACCGCTTTAGGCACTTTCAAGCCAAATACCGATGTAGTATCCGTATCACAATCACGTAATGCACCAGACTGAACCGCTGCCACTACTGCACGAGTAGTTGGGATTGAGAAACGCTCACCACCGGCACCGTTAGGACCGCCGGTCCAACCTGTGTTCACAAGATAAACCTGAGAGTCATATTCAGTCACACGCTTCATTAGCAACTCAGCGTATTCGCCCGCTGGACGTGGGAAGAAAGGAGCGCCGAAACAAGTAGAGAAAGTAGACTTAAGACCCTTAGAGCCGCCCATTTCAGTAGAACCAACCAATGCGGTATAGCCAGAAAGGAAGTGGTAAGCCGCTTGCTCTTTAGAAAGAATAGAAACCGGAGGCAATACACCCGTCATATCACAGGTTAAAAAGATAACCGCTTTAGGCTCGCCTGCTTGGTTTTCAAGCACACGCTTTTCAATGTGCTCAAGTGGGTAAGCACAACGACCGTTTTCAGTCAGGCTCACGTCATTGTAGTCAGCGGTGCGAGTCTCGCTATCCATTACTACGTTTTCTACGATGGCGCCAAACTTAATGGCATCCCAGATAACCGGCTCGTTCTTTTGAGAAAGATCGATGGTCTTGGCGTAGCAACCGCCTTCGATGTTAAATACGGTACCCTTGCCCCAACCGTGTTCGTCATCACCAATCAGGTAACGGCTTTGGTCAGCAGACAAGGTGGTTTTACCTGTGCCAGAAAGACCGAAGAACAAGCAAGTATCGCCTTCTTCACCCACGTTGGCAGAACAGTGCATAGGCAGCACGTCTTTTTCAGGCAATAGGAAGTTCTGTACAGAGAACATGGCTTTTTTCATTTCGCCGGCGTAACGCATGCCAGCCAATAATACTTTGCGTGCTGCAAAGTTAATGATCACAGCGCCGTCAGAGTTGGTGCCGTCACGCTCTGGCTCACATACAAAGTTGGCCACGTTTAGGATCTGCCACTCGGCTTTGTCAGCTGTGTTGTAGCTGTCTGGACGGATAAACAAGTTACGGCCAAACAGGTTCTGCCAGGCAGTCTGAGTGGTCATTTTAACCGGTAGGTAATGGTTGGCGTCGGCGCCCACGTGCACGTTGGATACAAACTTATCGTGCTGGTCCAGGTACGCTTCAACACGGTCCCACAAGGCATCAAATTTGTCGGCGTCGAAAGGACGGTTCACATTGCCCCAATCGATGCCGTCAGAGGTGCTTGGCTCTTGAACGATGTAACGGTCCAAAGGAGAACGGCCAGTACGCTTGCCAGTTTCAACAACTAGAGCACCATTGTCTTGCAAGCGGCCTTCGCCATTTGCCAGGGCTTTTTCTACCAATAAGGCAGACGATAGGTCGGTGTATACGGTGGTCATGTGTGGCCAATCCATAATTATGGTGCCTGGCTTGTGGCCAAACAACTGAAAACATTACCGCGTAAGCCTGATGGGGCGTAAGCGAAATTAAAATTTTAGGGCGCGATTATGCCAGAAAATCTGCCATAGACGAATAGCCTGGACCTAAAAAGAGACACCCTTGACTCATTTTGACAAGAATTGGTGCAAGAGGGCCTGTGGCCACGAGGGGTATACGCCGTATTTATAAAGAAAATATTTACTATAAATGCGACTTATTTAGCTTTAGAGAGAACAAAAGGGGTTGGCAAGCTTAAGCACCGAGTGGTGCCGTCGCCAATCAACAGTCAGGCCCTATCTATGCCCGTTAATGCAGTTTATTAATCTGCGCCTTGGCCGACTCTAATGGGAATATGCCATTAATGTCACTCTGGCCAAAGCTGTAATGCTGACCACAGAACTGGCAATCGGCCCGAATTTTCTGCTGTTCGTCGATGATTTCCTGGCACTGCTCATACCCCATTTGATCCAGGGCGGTACTTAAACGCTCTTTTGAGCAGCTGCAGCTAAACTTAAGCGATTCATCATCAAATAGACGCACAGTCTCTTCATGGTAAAGGCGATGCAGTAATTCCTGATTATCCAGGTGTAATAATTCATCGTCGCGTACGGTTTCGGCAATACAGGTAAGGCGTGTCCAGGCGTCTTCATCCACTTCCATTTCTTCTTGCACTTCACCCAAAGCCGGTAACTCTTGCAGTAAAAACCCGGCGGCTACTTCCCCTTCACAGCCCAACCACAAGCGGGTGGCCAACTGTTCAGATTGTTTAAAGTAGCCTTCCAAGCTCTTGGCTAGGTTATCCCCTTCCAAAGCCACAATGCCTTGATAGCGACGCCCTTGAGTGGGGTCGATAGTGATGATCAACTGACCTTCCGTGCCCAGTAGCTGCCCGCCCTCTATATCTTGCTCTTCATCCATGCGCGCAATGCCGCGTAACTTACCATCGTGACTGGTTTCCGCCAGTAAGATGCGCAGCGGGCCATTGCTTTGCACTTGTAGGGTTAACAAGCCATCAATCTTCACGGTGGCACTTAACAGAGCCGCCGCCGCCAATAACTCACCTAACAAGTTGTTCACTGCCTCGGGATAAGACTGGCGCGCAAAGATGTCTTTCAGGGTCTGATTTAAACCCACCAGTTCGCCACGTACGTGGCTGTTGTCGAAGGTGAAACGCTGTAAGGAATCGGAATTTGCCATGGGGTGTTTACTGCCTATTAATCTTTTACTTTGTAAGTTGTTAACGATAGCCACACATCAATGGATTTAGCTTTCGCTGTTCGCTTCATTGAAGTGATGAATTTGGCGACGCTCTTTTTTGTTGGGCTTGTGGTCAAAAATGGGGTTGGCGTGTCTAAATTTACGCCGACGCTCGCTATCATCCATGCGCAGCTTGATGCTTTCAGGGGTCTCTTCATACAAAAGGGCCGCCTCGGGAGCACCGCGGCGTTGCTCGCTGAGCACTAAAATAGCCACTGTTTTTTCATCTAAACCCTGGGTGATTTTCAACATATCCCCCACTTCCACCATCTTGCTGACCTTGCAGCGGTGGCCATCGAAGTGCACTTTGCCCCCTTCGATGGATTTTTTAGCGATGGCGCGGGTTTTATAAAAGCGCGCCGCCCACAACCATTTGTCGAGTCTTACTTTTTTAGGGGCTGTATCAGTCATCGGCTCTTTCACTGGGTCGGGCGAGGGGCATAATCTCACTGAAGTGATCCACTGCTTTAAACTCGCTAATATCGCGCTTGGGTTTTTGGCTGTCTGGCTGACAGATGCTCAGCAAGTGTTTGAAGCCGTATCGTTGGGCGGATTCTAACACAGGAATGCTGTCATCAATGAGCAAGGTCGAGTTTAGATCGAAGGGCGCTTTCTCCATGAGTGTTTGCCAAAAGGCCTGTTCTTCCTTGGGGGTTTGGTAGTCGTGACTACTGATGATGCCATCCACCAGCTTATCTAGGCCGGTGTTGTGTACTTTCAGGTCCACGCTGTCGCGGTGTGCGTTAGTCACTATAATGCTGCGCTTGCCCGCGGCCTTTAACGCCTTCAAGAAATCCGGCACATGGGGGCGAAACTGTATCTTGTGTTGCACATCCACTTTTAGCTTGGCGATGGGCAAACCGGTTAAATCGCTCCAATAATCCAGGCAATACCACTCAAGCTGGCCTACCTTGTCCTGCATCTGCGCGTTAAGGGTTTTCAAGGCTACCTGGGGTTCCACCCTATGCAGCTCGGCGTATTTCACCGGCAGGTGCTGCAACCAGAAAAAATTATCGAAGTGCAAGTCCAGCAGGGTGCCGTCCATATCCAGCAGCACCGTATCGATCTCATCCCAATTGACCATTCACACACACCTTAAATTGCTCAATATTAGCTTTACGCCTTAGAACCCAATGAAATCATGACAGTGGTTATTTGCTTAGCAAAATATTAGGTTCATAATGGCGGGCTGTTAGTTAGATTATAGTATTTATGAGTGTAAAACCCAAAATCCACGAGCGCCACGTAGTGGCTCGCAGCCGTTTGTTCACGATAGAGTCATTAGAGCTGGAGTTCTCCAATGGAGTACAGCGCACCTACGAACGCTTGGCGCCTGGGGGTCACGGTGCCGTCATGATGGTCCCCATCACTGAAGATGGCGAAGTACTGCTTATTCGTGAATACGGTGTGGGAGTTGAAGACTATACTCTTACCTTGCCCAAGGGGGCGGTAGACCTAGGGGAAACCATCGAGCAGGCAGCCAACCGTGAGCTCAAAGAAGAAGTTGGCATGGGGGCCAATGGCCTGCACTACCTTAAAAAACTCAGCCTCTCACCCAGTTACATGAAAAGTGGCATTGATGTTTTGGTGGCCATGGATTTATACCCGGAATCCCTGGAAGGGGATGAGCCCGAGCCCTTGGAAGTAGTGGCCTGGCCGTTAGATAACATAAGTGAACTGGTGACCCGTGCCGACGTCACCGAAGGGCGTGCCATCGCGGCCCTATACATGGCACGAGATTGGCTAGCTACACGCTGATTATCGCCATACATTGGTATGGCAAGAATTTGGTTAAAAAGTGCTGACAAGACCACCCGTCAGCCAAGTATTAGGAATTAAATTATGCAGCCCAATTACGCAAGCGTAATCCAACTGGCCCGCAAAGCAGGTGCCGCGATCCTGGAAATTTACAATCGTGGTGAATTTACCGTGATTGAAAAACACGATGCCAGCCCGTTAACCCAGGCCGACATTGTGGCCAATAAAATAATGGAAGCGGGCCTGAAAGAGATCATAGATATCCCTGTTATCAGCGAAGAAACCGAGCTGCCCGAGCAGGAAGAACGGGCCCAATGGCCCAGATTTTGGCTCATAGACCCTCTGGACGGCACCAAAGAATTTATCGACCGTAACGGCGAATTTACAGTGAACATTGCCCTCATAGAGCAGGGCGAACCGGTGTTTGGGTTGATTTATGTGCCGGTCACCGACCAGTGTTATTACGGCGGAGACGGCAAGGCTTTCTTAAAAATTGGCGAAGAGCCCGCTTCATTGTTAAAGACCATTAGCCCACTTAAACGCATCCGCGAACACGACTCCATCAACCTGTACGCCAGCCGACGTCACGCCTCCGAGCAACTGGTGCATCTGTGTAATCGCCTGGAAGAAAAGTTGGCTCAAGTGCAGCTTATTGCCCTAGGCAGCTCCATCAAGCTTGCTTACTTGGCGGCGGGCCACGGGGACATTTACCCTAGGTACGGCAATGTTAGCGAATGGGATATCGCCGCTGGCCATGCCATCTTGCGGTGTGTGGGGGGGGATATATTGAGCAAACAGTACGAATCTTTTCAATATGGTCGTAAGCCGACTATGGTTGTCCCTGGATTTTTTGCCGTATCGTATGTGGACTTCGATTGGCGCCCGCTACTGTTAACCTAAAGATTTGCTAACCTAGTTGCAGTGGCTCATCGGCTGTTTTAACACAGATTGATGAGCCCCCTTCCATCCATACCCTTGTCCATAATTGTCTAATCTCTGTTTGTTTACCCTTGGCTCTTTTTTAGTCAAAATCCATCCTACTATGGGCCTGCCAAGCGCTCTAAGCTTAACTATGCTTTAGATGTAAACCCTACAGGCAGGCTGATCATGACGTACAGTATCCACCCCCGAATTTATCGCCTAGAGCACGAAATTCACACCCTACAGCGCCACATGCGTAACGCACAGCGTCGCATGGGCATGAGCAATCCATCCATTTTGCACAACTACCGAGAGATGATTCGTAACCGCGAAGAGATGGTACAGATGCTCATGAACCAGCAGAAAATTCCTACCTTACATGAGGTGATTGGGCATTAATGGGGGGCATGAAAATTTAGGTAGAGTATGCCAGTTGTGCAAAACTTAGCTTTAAATTTTAGTGGGGCAGTTTGAGGCTTTTGAAACATGGATGTTTCATAGAGTCCCCATGGAAGGGTTTACGACGGCCGAAAACTGCTCCAGTAAAGTTTCAAGCTGGCAGTGTTTTAAGCCTCTACTCCTAGCCATGCTTGAATCTACAACTTAAGGTATCGGAACACATCGCTCTTTGCCATCCTCGGTAATTGCGTCCTGCATTACCCTACTACATCACATCCATGTGATTAATGGCACCGCCATGTTAGTGCATCCTGCCCTGGTCGCTCCTTGCCATCCATAGCATCGCTACATTAGTGCATCCCTGCCCTAGTCGCTCCTTGCCATCCCTGGCATCGCTACATTAGTGCATCCCTGCACGTCACCCCACGGTTCTTTCCACGGCTTTTAACAGACGATCTTTATCCACAGGCTTAGCAATCCAACCGGTGGCGCCGATGGTTTTGGCCTTTTGCTTTTTGTAGTCTGCGGTCTCTGTGGTAATCACTAAAATGGGTTTGCTCTTGTATTCGTCCATACGCCTAAGGTGGCTCACTAAACTCATGCCGCCCATTTCAGGCATGTTTAAATCGGTTATCACTAGGTCCACACTGTGGCCTCGCGCAAAATCCAAAGCCAAGCGGCCGTTCTCAAATAAAAATACGGTATGACCTGCGCCTTCCAATACCACCTGCATCAGAGTACGAATAGCCACACTGTCGTCCACTGCCAAAATATTCGCCATAAGCTACCCAATACGTCCATGAAAAAAGATAATTAAAATAAGCATAGATCATTCTTGCCCAGCCAAAGGTTTATTTGGCCACCACCACACAGTTTCGCCCGCTGCTTTTGGCTGTGTATAAAGCCTTGTCGGCCCGCTCTAGTACTTCTTCCAAAGTTTCGCCGTTGTTATGACGCGCCAGACCAAAACTGGCGGTCACTCTAACCGGTTTACGTTTACGGGATTGACCACGGTTATACTTTTCACGTTTTTTGCTTTTGATGTGTAACTGGTAACTGGCAATGGCTTCTCGAGTTGCTTCCACAAAAGGCGTCAAAGCAGGCGCCTCCCCCTTTTTAAAGAATAAAACAAATTCTTCGCCCCCATATCGATACGCCTTGGCCCCAAAGGTGCTGCTAATTATTTTGGCCACCACTTTCAATACATCGTCCCCCACCTGGTGACCATGGGTATCGTTAAACTTTTTAAAGTGATCCACGTCCACCATCACTAGGCTGTAATGTTTACCCGCCGTCTTAAGCTTAAACATCAGAGCGCGACGCCCCATGATGCCGGTGAGTTCATCCACAAAGGTCATCACATAGGCGTCTAGGGTTAATGAAAACAAGGATGCACAGGCAGCCCACAACACTAAATAATCCTGAGATGCCCATTCAAACTGAACAAGTAACACCATCAACAGAGGCCAAAATCCGGCCCAACGTCCCACTCGGGTCCACAATCTGGATAACAATAAGGGTGACAGCACACAGAATATGGCCAGCCATTTAAGCGGCAAATAGGTGTACAGACTTAATAAATCAGATATGGGAATTAGGCGCAGCGACAGGCATATAAACAAGGCTAAGAATAATAGGTTTAAGAGGTGCAGCGGATGCCACCAGGATTTTTGCCCCCACTGTAAATTCACAAACCACAAATAAAGTAAAAAGCAGGGGGTGGCAAAAGGGGCATTAATGTCTAACTGCAAAGGGCCGTCATAGGAGAAGCCCAACAATAAAACGGGTAAGACCGCAAACACGGTTTGTTGCTGCAACAATAAATAGGCGCGCCCCAATACAATCAGCATTAGGGCCAGTACTAGGTACTCAGGAATATTAAAAGCAAAATCGCCAGCAAAATACGGCAGGCTCAATAACGCCAAAGGCAATATGATATTTATAAGTATTAGGCGTTGCTGCATGGCCCGTCCCTGGCACTGGCTCAGCTAACAGTATAGACGCCCTGAAAGGAACGGCTTATAGGATTGGCCTTATATCAATGAAAGGCGCATTAGCGCACACCTCAATACTGTACGCGCCTAACAAGATAGGGCCTGTAAATATAAACTAACTGTGTTTTTGCTACACCAAAAATGGCAGTAACAACGCACACAAAAGCCCCATGAAACTCATGCTCAATGCCGCAAACGCCCCTTGTACCGAGCCCATTTCCAGAGCGCGCGCGGTACCCACAGCATGGGCACACACACCCAGAGCGGTTCCCTGAGCAGCAGGGTGATTAATGTTAAATAATTTGAATAATGAAGGGGCTATCAAGGAGCCAAAGATACCGGTGAACATAACCAACGCCGCCGCCAGGGCAGCCACGCCCCCCAGTCCTGGTGCCAGCTCTATGGCAATGGCGGTGGTAATGGATTTTGTCCACATGGTATTTACGCTCACCTCGCTGCCTTGTCCCAGGTACACAATGGCCACCGCCAGCACAATCGTAAATGCACCCGCCAGCACATTGCTCAGCACAAAAGCCAACCAATAGCGTTTTAACAATTTGAAGTTTTCATACAGGGGCACCGCCAGCGCCACGATGGCAGGCCCCAGTAATTGGCTTAAAAACTGTGCGCTATCCATGTAGCGGCTATAGCTTAAATCGCTCCATAAAATAATGGCACACAGACTTGCCACACTCACCAACACAGGGTGTAACCAGGGTTGACTGCCAGTGCGTCGATATAAAAACAAACCCAACTGAAAACTTAACAAGGTTAATAACAAACCTAAGTAAGGGCTTTGCCACAAAGTGGAAATTGCTGCCTGCCAATGCATTATTTTGCCCTCCCCTTACCATGGCTTTTTAATATTTTTTGCATGAGCCACCCACACAAGGGGATGCCCAGTACTAGGCTCACCACCATGGCAACGGCCAATAACCAGCCGTCTTGTTGTAATAAATAAAGATGATTCACGATGCCCACAGAGGCCGGCACGATGAACAAGGGTAAAAAAGGCAACAAAGAGTCACTGGAGTGTTTTAATGATTTAGGCAAAGAGCCGCGCAATAATAAAAATACAAACAACAGCAACATGCCAATGACCGAGCCAGGAATAGGCCAGGCAAATAACTGCGCAATAAATTCACCGCCTAAAAAAAAGGCCAGTAATATAATAATACCCTTAAGCATGTGTCGTGATTTTAACCAATTTAAGTGAAGGGCCCAGTGGCTGCCTGCTGGCACCACCTATCCCAAAGTTATGCAGAAAGTTACCCACAGAATCTGTGTAAAACTTTGTTTTTACTCATTTTTTACCTGAGTCAGGTTTTGTCAAAAAATATAAAAAGCCACTGTTTTTTGTATTTTTTAATGCCGTGTTTTTAACCAAATTAACAGGGCCGCCCACACACTAAAGGCTGGCGGCAAGTGTCCCAATGTTATGCATAAAGTTATCCACAGATTCCGTGGGTAACTTTCACATGGGCTACCAGTTTACTTGGCTTTTACAGTTTTAAGCCTGCTTCTTTAGTCGCAGAAACAGGCCTGTGGCTAAATGTTGCTCTTAAAAGTTTGAAAAGTCCGGGGCGCGTTTTTCCACAAAGGCGGTTAACGCTTCTTTGGCTTCTGCGCTTTGCAGCATCGTGCCAAAGTTTCCAATTTCTTCTACGATACGTTTTTCTAGGTCCTGAGCGTAACCTTGCTTCAACAGGGCCTTACTCTTAATCATGGCACCCGGCGCCTTCAAGGAAAGCTTCTTGGCAATTTTTTGTGCGTGCGCCAGTACTTCTCCCTTTGCCACCACCTTGTTTACCAGACCCACTTGAGCCGCCTTTTCGCTGCCAAAAATGTCCGCCACCATAAGCAACTCAGCCGCTAGGCTGTGGCCCATTAGTTGTGGAAACAACAAGCTGGAACCGCCCTCAGGGCAAGCACCCAAATCCACAAACGGCAATTTAAAGCGGGCATCGTCTGCTGCCACCACATAATCACAATGGCCCAACATGGTTGTGCCTATGCCCACCGCCAGACCATTAATGGCCACGACTACGGGTTTTGGATAGCGGCATAAGGCCAGTAAAAATCGTTGCACCGGTGGATTGTCCCCAGCAGGCGGGTTGTTGATAAACTCCACCACATCGTTACCGCTGGTGAAATGATCACCGGCACCGCTAAACACCACCACTCGTACTTCTTTATTGTCACTGCTTTCAAGCAAGGCTTTCTCGGCGTCTAAATACATGGCATCTGTGATGGCATTCATCTTGTCGCTGCGGTCAAAACAGATGCTTAAAATCTTGTTTTCCAATTGCGTGGTGATCATAGACTTCTCCTAGATATATCTTAAAAAGAGGGGGGATCATTATTATTGTCATATTCGCGGCGCAGTTTATCAGTTGTTGCAGATTTAGACCCTGATAGTTTCTTTCCCAAACCTTATCATTTATGGCCTAAACCTTGTCCCAAAGGGTCGTGGACTCGCAGGTTTCGTGTAAGCCAGTATATCTATGCCCCATGATTTAGACCCTGAAATTTATTGCATAGTGCCGTATCATGGCGCACATTTTAAATGTGTATTAAAAGGTCCCTAACATGTCTGTACTACGCATCGCCACGCGCAAGAGCAAACTCGCTTTATGGCAGGCCGAATTTGTTAAAGCTGAATTACAAAAGTTCCACCCTGAGTTAGAGGTAGAACTTGTCACCTTCACCACCCAGGGCGACAAAATATTAGATACTCCCTTGGCCAAAATTGGCGGCAAGGGTTTATTTGTAAAAGAACTTGAAGTGGCCATGCTAGATGGCCGTGCCGATATTGCAGTACACAGCATGAAAGATGTGCCCATGGAATTTCCCGAAGGGTTAGGACTTGCCGTGATTTGTGAACGGGAAGACCCCACCGACGCTTTTGTATCTAACAACCATAAGCGTTTCGAAGACTTGCCTCAGGGCGCACATGTAGGCACCTCCAGTTTGCGTCGTCAGTGCCAGTTATTGGCCGCCCGCCCCGACCTTAAAGTTACCAGCTTGCGTGGCAACGTACAGACCCGCCTGGGTAAACTGGACAACGGCGATTATGACGCCATCATCCTCGCCAGTGCTGGCTTGATTCGACTAAAACTTGAAGATCGCATCGCGCAAGCCATCAATGACGACATTAGTTTACCCGCCGGTGGCCAGGGTGCCGTGGGCATCGAGTGTCGTGCAGACGACGACGTCACCAAAGCATTATTGGCGCCGTTAAATCATCCGGATACCGCTTATCGAGTTGAAAGTGAACGCGCCATGAACAAACGCTTAAACGGCGGCTGCCAGGTGCCCATCGCCTGTTATGCCACCCTTAATGGCGATGAACTTAATTTACGCGGCCTAGTAGGCAGCGAAAACGGCGATGAAATTATTCGCACTCAGGTGTCGGGCAATGTGGCCCAGGCAGAGCAGCTGGGCATCAAAGCGGCTGAAAACTTATTAGAGCAAGGGGCTGCACGCATCTTAAGTGCCGTGTATGGTCACAAGATAAGCTAATGGGTACTGCCTCTCGCGTATTGTTATTCACTCGCCCTCAAGGGCAAGGGGAAGATTTAGTTCAGGCGTTGGACGCGGCTGGCTGGCATTGTGTGCGCCAGCCCTTGCTGCAAATCATGCCCATACAAGCGGATCAGTCACAGCCGTTCCAGGCCATAAAGTCCCGCATTATGAATCTGGATCTTTATGACGTGGTGATCAGCGTGAGCAGCAATGCCTCTACCCAAGCCGTGCAGTGGATTGATCAATACTGGCCGCAAATGCCGGTGGGGCTTAAGTGGTTAGCCGTGGGGCCCAGTTCGGCCTTACCCTTTAATGAGCTGGGCATTCAGATGGATATTCCCCCCGGCAATCACAGCGAAGGCCTGCTAGAGCTGGCTGAGTTACAACAGCTGGCTGGCAAAAAAGTGCTGATCTTACGCGGCATGGGTGGACGAGAGCACCTGGCCAACACCCTTAAAGAGCGTGGTGCCAAGGTGGATTATTGTGAACTCTATGAGCGCCAGGCCATTAGCTTTCAACCTGGACAGCTGGCCACCCTACTCAGGGAAAGACAAATACACTATGCTCTGATCACCAGTGGTGAAATGGCTGAACAACTGGCGCAGCAATTACAAGATGATGCACAAGGTTTGAACCTACAGTTAATTGTGCCTAGCCGCCGTATTCAAGACATTGCCAACGCCATGGGTTTTGAGCGGGTGGTGGTGTGTGGACACATTCAAGCACAGACCCTGTTAGCCTGCCTAAACTCGCTACCAGCAAGATCCAATTAATTTAACGACATTACCAAGCGCCACTATTTATTTAGAGCCAATTTAGGGGAATACACATGAGTGAAAACAAGACACCACTCCCTTCAACTAAGAAGACATCAAACAAGCCAGCGCCGGCTGCCGCAGCTTCAACAACCGCGACTACCAGCAACAAATCCCTTTACGTTGTGGCCACACTTTTTACCTTGCTATTAATTGCCGCCGTGGCGTTTTTCCAGTTTCGCCTGGAGACTTTAGTGAGCCTTAATGGTGTGCTTGAACATCAAATTAAAACTCTAGATCATCAATCCCGTAGTCAGTTGGAAACATCCATCGAGCAAAATTTGGAGCTCAAAAAAATAGCCCAGATGAATACTCAATTGAGTGCCATGCAACAAACTCTGAATCAAATTCCCGGCGCACGCATGGACGACTGGAAGCTGGCCGAGGTGGAGTACCTGTTAAGACTGGCCAACCAAAGAGTCACCTTGCAACAAGAATTGTCGGGGGCCATGGCCTTGTTTGATGCCGCCAACAAAATTTTAGCTGCTCTGGATGATCCGGGTTTAATAAACGTGCGAGAAAAAATAGCCGAAGAAATGCTGGCCCTAGGGCGCGAAGGGCAACTCGATCGCCAAGGTATCTACACACAAATTCAGGCCTTAAAAACCCAAATTCACCAACAAATCCAACCACCAACCAGTTTCACCAAAATTGCGGATAAAAGCGAAAATCAGCAACCCGAAACGTTATTGCAACAATTGAGCTCCCTAGTACACATCCGTTATTCTGAAGATGCTTTTGATGCACCTTTAAATGCCCAGCAGTATCAAATATTAGAACACAGCTTGTTGCTCATGCTAGAACAAAGCCAGTGGGCGCTATTAAAAGCAGACCAAAGTCTTTATGAAAGCAGCCTGAACAGCGCCATTGGCTGGGTAAATAAAAAATTACGCCACAAACAAGCACAGGCATTAAGCGAGAATTTGCTTCAACTTAAAAATATCGATATTCAATTGCACATCCCAGATGTGAGCGCCTCACTGGCGTTGTTACGTCAAACCCTCAATGACCGCACCTATCGCCCCAGCCTCAAGACCAATAAAGCTGAGGTTACCAGCGCGCCCACGGAGCAAGCCCTATGAATAGTCGTTTAATATTCATAATTGCGTTGTTGCTGCTGGGCAGTGTGCTGGGTTTTTTCATGCAACAGGGCAGCGGCTATATTTTAATTAGCTTTCAACACTGGGTGATAGAAACCAGCCTGTGGGTATTTGTTATCGCGCTCATGAGCAGTGTACTCACCCTGTATTTCGCCATTCAATTACTGGTGGGTCTCATGGGCAGCCGCCGCACCCTACACAATTGGCGCAGCCATCGCGGCATGAAACAAGCCCTTAACAAAACAGTGAAAGGCTTAATTGCCTTGGCCGAGGGCAACTGGAAACAGAGTGAAAAATTACTCATGGCCGGAGCTCAGGGCAATGGCAAGATCATTAACTACCTGGCCGCCGCCCGTGCCGCCCATCAAGCGGGTAATTATGATCATAGCGATGAGTTAATGGCGCAGGCCATCAAGAGCACCAAGGGCGCCGAGCTGGCCGTGGGACTGCAGCAGGCTCGTTTACAGCTGGAACGCAAACAATATGAGCAAAGCCTGGCCACCTGTTTACGACTCAAAAAACAATTTCCTAAACACCAGTATGTAAACAAGATGCTGTTAAGAACTTACAGCGCACTGGAAGACTGGCAAGGGGTCATAGGACTATTGCCAAAATTAAGCAAATACAAGTTATTGCCCAGCAAGCAAACCATAAAGATTGAAGTGGAAGCCTACGGCAAGCAACTGGATCACCTACTGCGTGCCCGCAGTAATGCCAGTAAAGACCCTAAAGTTTTATTAGAGGTATGGCGCAGCATTCCCGCCCGCACACTTAAAAACGAAGGCTTTACCCCCTTAGCCGGAGCATTTATCGAACGCTTAATTAACCTAGGCGAGCATGTAACCGCGGAAACTGAATTACGTAAATTACTCACCCATAACTGGAGCCCGGAGCTGGTGCGCCTGTATGGCTGCATCATCGGGCAGAATGTGGAGTCACAACTATCCTTTGCCCAGGACAAGTTAAAACATAATCCCAAGGATGCCATCTCGTTATTAACTCTGGGCCGCTTAAGTTTGAGTAACCAGTTATTTGATGAGGCACAACTGTATTTTGAGCAAAGCTTGGAGCTGGAAAACAGCTTGGAAACCCGCAGCGAGTTGAGCCGTTTATATTTGGCAAAAGATGAAACGCAAAAAGCGCTGGATATGTTGAGGCAAGGACTGGGGCAGAATTTACCTCGCCTCCCCCTGCCCGCCTAACGATTTAAGAAAGGAACATGGTGACTAGCCACACATATACGTGCCGGTACCCACGGCGATTAAATCGTCCTTTTCATTTTTAAATTCCATGCGCGTCACCGCTACCTTGCTGCCAATGCGCAGGATAGTGGCGGTGGCAAAAAACTCTTTGCCCTTGCCCGGCCTTAGATAATCCACTCGCATGTCAATGGTGCCTAACTTCGCCAGGTTTCTCATTTTCTCTTCTTTTGATTTGTCTCCCTGGCGTGCATAAGCCCCCACTAATGCAGCGGTACCACCTGCCACATCCAATGCGGTGGCAATCACACCACCGTGCAATATACCTTGCAACCAATTACCCACCAGCTCGTCACGCATCTTGAGCTTAAAGACAATTTCCTCGCTGTCGAAACCCTCTATGGTTAACCCCACATACTGGTTGAAGGGGATTTTTTGCATAAAATCTAACGCAAGTTTTAACTCTGCTTCACTAAACTGTGCTTTCATATAAATAGTTCTACTTTAATAGTCAGTTACATTTCAACTGAAAAAATTGTGTTCATCGGCGCCAGCCATGAAGTTTCTCAACCCACTTAAGCAACCCTTGTGGGGTGTGGTTACGTTTCCAATTACCTGATACGTATTTCATTAACGCCTCCACCC
>Ga0209184_1001101_pt1 | contig 19925 bp, 21 predicted proteins | sample EN8Hudsemesocosm_2_FD_184627 | JGI IMG/M metagenome (GOLD analysis project Ga0209184, IMG submission 184627) | Methane-oxidizing microbial communities from mesocosms in the Hudson Canyon - EN8C Hudson Canyon (SPAdes) (version 2) | ecosystem: Environmental > Aquatic > Marine > Cold seeps | place... | reverse complement strand
GTCCAGCAGAGCACGGCAATCATATTGGTCCTTTAGTGAGCGAGGATCATTTTAACAAAGTACAAAACATGATCCAGTTAGGGATTGATGAAGGTGCTACCTTGTTGGCTGGTGGCGTGGGTAAACCTCAGGGGTTTGAAACGGGTTACTTTACCAAGCCGACAATTTTTACCGATGTTAATAATAATATGGCAATTGCCAGAGAAGAGGTTTTTGGTCCTGTTTTGGTGATGATTCCCTACGAGGGAGACGAGCAAGCTATTGAAATTGCCAATGATACACCTTATGGTTTAGCGGCTTATATTCAGTCGGAAGATGTAAACAGAGCCAAGCGAGTTGCTGGAAAAATACGTGCGGGCATGATTAGCATTAATGGCGCCTCTCATTATTACACCTCACCATTTGGCGGCTATAAACAGTCAGGTAACGGTCGAGAATGGGGAGAGTTTGGTTTTGATGATTTTCTGGAAATTAAATCTATTAGTAGTTAAACCTCAATAATATTATGGTCATCATTAGTTTAAAATACTCGGTATTGAAATCTAATGATGGCTATACCTTTCACAATAGCGGAGCAAAAAATCGAACTATCATTGATACTTTTTATGGGCTTGATCGTCGTGGCCTTTATTGCCGGTTTTATTAGTTCCATTGCAGGAGCAGGTGGCGCTATTGTCTTACCCGTTTTGCTGTGGGCGGGCTTACCTCCGCTCAACGCTTTAGCGACCAATAAATTTCAAAGTGTTTTTGGTACGTTATCCTCAACGATTAATTTTTTTCGCAAGGGCCATATTGATTTGCACGCTCTACTGCCAGCATTGTGTTATGCCTTTGTTGGATCGGTGCTAGGTACTTGCTTGGTGCAGCAGATATCCACAGACTATCTATCATTAATGATGCCATACCTGCTAATTATCTTGGCATTTTATATGTTGCTATCACCGACCCTTACTGATGAAAATTTGCCACCGAAAATATCAGGGAAAATTTTTGCTCCCGTTATCGGTGGTGGTATCGGTTTATATGGTGGTTTTTTCGGGCCGGGTATGGGCTCGTTCTTCGCAGTTGCCTTTGCTTCATTACGGGGCTTTAACATGCGTAAAGCGACGGCTTTTACCAAACCATTGGTGTTAATCGTTAATACCACATCCATGGTTATTTTTTTGTGGGGCGGACACATTGTCTGGGGGTTGGCCATTGCTATGGCTGCTGCACAGGTAGTAGGCGCGCGCCTAGGGTCGAATTTGGTGATTCACCGCGGCACGGCTTTGATCAAGCCCGTCATTGTGCTGATGACATTAGCGATTGCCTTTAAATTGTTGCTTAAAAGTAATAGTTGAAGGATGCATGAAAAATAGAAAGTATGCACCGTTCCTAATAACCATACTCCCCAAAAGCAGCTTAACAATGTTGTCGGCAACAGTATTGAATAATGTCTAGCATGTAGTTTTCCAACCCTCCTCTTGCTAGACTGTATACAATAGTCTGTAATTTATTTAAAAAAACTATAGTAGTTTTTATATCTTCAAACGTCTTAATATTGAATGCCATATTTTTATACTAGAAATACAACGACAATTATCTTTAATTCATTGTTTTTTAGTATATTTAATTAAGGTTTGCATAGAGGTTATGCCTTAACTAGTTTTCATATCTGCATGAAAACACTTTGGGAAATAATGTGAATTCAAAAAATAATCAGCAAAAAGATGTAAAAGATTCGGAAGAAAATGTTTTAAGTGCTTTTAAACGCTATAAATCAGCACTTAAATATTTTATTTCAAGCTATGTCGTTAATTCGCAAGATGTTGATGATGTATGTCAGGAAACATTTTTACGTACTTACAAGTCCTCACTGGAAAATGAAGTACTGAAACCTAAATCTTTTATGTTCCGGGTGGCAAAAAACTTAATTGTTTCTGATTTTAGAAAAGCTTCTACTCAATTGAACGAATATGTTGAAGATATTGACTTGGTAGACTCTAAATTAGAGCTGGATGATTTAGAAAACAATGTCCTAGCACAAGAAAAGCTCGGCATAATGTGTGAAGCCATAGCGGGTTTACCTAATAAATGTCGGCAAGCTGTAGTCATGAGAAAAGTCTACGGTCTTGCCACAAAAGATATTGCCAAGCGTATGAAAATTTCCACTATTACCGTTAGCAACTACATTACTAAAGGGATGTGCGCCTACAATGAGGCGGTAACTCAATACAATAATGAGCACGATGAAAAAATTATCACAGAAAAATCTAAAACGCCCATTAAAACTGGGAGAGTATTATGAACAATAACGTAGAAGGTTTTACTAACAAAACCATCATTAATGAAGAAGCGGCACAGTGGGTGTTATTGCTTGAAGATACTCCTGAGCTTTCAAAAAAACAAATAGCACAATTAAATGCTTGGGTTGCAACCAGTAGTGTTCATCGAGAGTGTCTGGAAAATATGGTGAAATCTTGGGGAGAGATGGATCTGCTTTCGTCGGTAATGTTACCTCAAGAAATGCGTAAAACGTCAATTTTTTCAAGTTTAATAACGGTACTGTTTTTTCCAGTACTGGCTATATACGCGTTCTTATCGACCTGTATCAAACAAAAAAATCAATTACTTCGACCTGTTTTGGCTATGTCTATTCTAGTGTGCGTAATGACTTGGTTGGTGATTAGTTTTAATCCAACAGGCACAAAGACAGAAGACTTTGTCTTTAATACTGAAATGGGTGAACACTCAAGCCATGTTATGCCTGATGGCTCAATATTATGGCTTAACAGTAGTACTACAATAAAGGTGGATTACAGTAAGGAATATCGCAGGATAAATCTTGTAAAAGGTGAAGCACACTTTGAAGTCGCTAAAGATGCAACACGTCCATTTGAAGTATATGCCGATGATCGTTTAGTACGAGCCATAGGTACGGCTTTTACCGTCCATAAGGTGAACGGTGCAATAGAAGTGCTTGTTAGCGAAGGTACGGTGGAGTTGGCTATTGTAGATAATACTTTGGTTGTTATTCCTGATGATTATCAGGCGATTGAAGTTGAACAAAACTTTCAACAAAATATTGAAGAACAAGTGACAAGCCTACCCCCTTCCACCGTTGCAATCGGTGTAAATAATCCCCCGACTAAAGTGAAAAAAATTCTAGGTACCTTAACAGCAGGTCAACGCATTAGTATTCCAATTCATAATGATAATATAAGTGATATTGATGAATTGGATACCAGTGAAGTCACGCGTTTTCTTTCTTGGAAAGAGGGGAAACTAGTTTTTGCAGGAGAGTCTTTAGAAGAAGTAATCAAAGAGATCACTCGACATACTACCGTGCAAATAGACGTCCTAGATCCTAAATTAAAGTCAATGCGTATTGGGGGACAATTTCAGGTAGGTGAAACCGATACATTATTTTATGTATTAGAGTCTGGTTTCGGCATTAGCGTCAACAAATTAAATGATAATCATGTTCAATTACGTGTAAAAGAAAAATAAATGGAGTTATTGAATAGTAGATTTACACTTCTCAAGCATCTTAATAATAGACAGGTTAATAAGATGCTAATAGTTATTAGTTTATTAAGCTTTTGCTTTTCAACATCTAATGTTAAAGCGAAAGAAAATAAAAAGATGAACGAGAAATATGAATTTAATATTCAGGCTCAACCGTTAAGTGAATCTCTAAATAAACTATCAGATATCGCTAAGATATCTTTTCTATTTCCTTATGACCTCGTTGAAAACAAGAGGGGAAACTCAATTCAAGGCAAGTATACCGTTGAGCAAGCATTAACCATGCTGCTTAAAGGTAACAACCTTGAAGGGGACCTCTCAAATAATAAGGCTTTTTTAATAAAACCTTTATCAAAAAATAACAACGATGAACTGGGGAATGACCAATTGAATACTCAAAAAACATTACTAGCAAGCATATTTACCCTTATGTTTTCTTCTACTGCTGTAGCAGAAGAAGCGGCAACAGATACTCAAAAAGCTGAAAAAAAAGAGAAAGGTAAAATTGAAGTTATCGAAGTAACTTCACAAAAGCGCCAACAAAATCAGCAAAAAGTTGGCATTGCTGTTACCGCCTTTAGTGAAGACATGTTAGAAACGTTGGGTGTAGAGCAACCTATTGATATTGCTCAACACACACCCAACCTAAACGTTAAAAACGTCCTGAATAAATCAGCACCTATATTTACCATTCGTGGTATTGGTAATGCGGCGTTTACTTCAAATAGTGTTGCTCCTGTTGGCGTTTATTCAGATGAATTATTTTTGCCTACCAATTCAATGATGAGTTTTTCTGTTTTTGATGTTGAACGAGTTGAAGTGCTAAAAGGCCCTCAAGGAACATTATTTGGTCGTAATACTACTGCTGGTGCGGTGAGCTTTATTACCAAGCGCCCAAGTGATGTTACTGAAGGCAACTTTAGTTTAACTCTAGGTAATTATGGTGTGGTAGAAGCTGAAGGTGCCTATGGAGGATCACTTACTGATAATTTATCAACACGCGTAGCGGGCAAATGGACTTATCAAGATGAAGGAACTTTTGAAAATACACTGACCGGAAATACTCTTGGTGCAACTGATACGTTTGGTATTAGAGCTGGTTTTTTACTTGAACTTGATGATGCCGAAATATATTGGAATATTCATGGTGGCCGAGATAGATCACAAAATGAACCTTGGATTGGTATAGGTCGTAGTGCTTTAGATAATCCAACAGGCCCTGCGCCAGAGTTACCGGGTTTGAATGGCTTGCAATATCGTAATAACTGTTTAGATAGAGCGACGAATAGTATTATGGATTTTGTTAATGATTCCAACTGTGTTAACCGCTTAGGTTATCATGATGATAACCATGACTTACGTGTTGGTGAGTTCTCAAAAGAACCAAAGATTGAAGCCGACAGCTTTGGTGCGCTTATCAACGCCACTTTCGATTTCGATTCATTCACATTAACCTCGATAACAGGTTATGAGTCACTTGATAAAATGGCCGAAGAAGATTTTGATGGTGGTCCGCAAGTTATTGGTGATGGAAATTATTCCAATGATGTGTCGTTATTTTCTCAAGAGTTTAGATTTGCCTCTGTTGAGCCATTGTTTGGAAAAATGAATTGGATGGCGGGAGCTATTTATTATCAAGACTCTCAACATGTTACAGATATTTATGGCTATAGAGATCGTGTAAATCACAGTGTTACCGTTGATTTTGAACAAGAAACTACATCGATCGCTGCCTATGCACACACTGATACGCAATTAACAGACCGTTTAAGTTTAATTGTCGGCATGAGGTTTACTGATGATGAAGTTAGCTTTGATGGTGGTACCACAGTTACTGATAAAGATGATGACTTTACGGGTGATATTACTTTCTTTTCAGTTGATGAACCTATCACGGTAGAAAATGAAAAACTAACATCACAAGAGTGGACAGGAAAACTAGGTCTTAATTATGATATCAGTGATGATATGATGATTTATGGTAGTTACAGTCAAGGTTATAAAGCAGGAGTTTGGAATGGGTTTTGGGCTGTAACTGAAGGCGATCACTCTTCAACTGACCCAGAATATATAGACGCATACGAAGTTGGTATTAAGTCAACGATGCTTGATTCTACTCTACAGGTGAATGCTGCACTATTTTTGTATGAGTATACCGATATGCAATTATTTGCCGATTTACCCGATGGTCGCTACACCATATTTAATGCTGGGGAAGCCGATGTTTCAGGTGGTGAAGTTGAAATCAATTGGTTCCCTACTGAAAACTTAGAGCTTCGTGGTGGTCTTGGTTACACCGATTCTGAAATTTCAGCCGAAGTTGGTTTATTAAGTTTTTCAGGTGCTCAAGCAGCGAACACGCCAGAATTGACCTATAACCTAATGACCCGCTATTTTTGGGAAGTTAATGGTAATACTAATGCCTTTGTTCAAGCTGATTATGTCTATCAAGATGATGTATATTTCTCTCTAGATAATTTACAAGCTATTAGCCAAGAAGGCTACGGATTAATTGGCTTTAGAGCTGGATTTGACATGGATATAAATGGTCAATGGTGGTCTGTTTCGGCATGGATTAAAAATGCTACCGATGAAGAGTTTTTTACAGAAATATTGACCTCTGGAAGTGCAGGCGTTGTTTCTGGTCAGGTAGGCTCTCCTCGTATGTACGGTATTACGGTTAAAAGTGATTTTTAAGCTTTAGTGTTCATTGATAATGCCCTAACAGAACTTGTTAGGGCTTTTTTTTTCAAATAATAATGAGGTTTATTTTATGAGCACAGAACACGGTTTAAATCGTAGTTTAAAGTGGCTAGATACGATGGCGTTAGCCTTTGGCGCGATGGTTGGCTGGGCGTGGGTAGCATTGATAAATGACATATTAGCGCGAGGTGGCAGTCTTGGCAGTATGATTGGTACAGCGCTTGTTGGCGTAGTTATTCTTGCTATTGGTTTTGTTTATGCTGAGTTAACTGCAGCAATGCCAAACGTGGGTGGCGAACATGTTTATACTAAACGAGCGATGGGTGGAACCGCATCATTTATTTGTACTTGGGCTATTATTTTTGTTTATGTAGCCGTCTGTGCTTTTGAAGCGGTTGCTTTACCTAGTGTTCTTAGTAATCTATTCCCTTCTTTAGGTAACTTTTCACTATACCAAATAAACGGCAGTGATGTCTTTTTAGATATGGCGTTAATTGGTGCGGCTACTTCTATGCTTATTGCATGGGTAAATATTCGAGGTGTAAAGCTTGCAGCATTTATACAAACAGTAGTAGTCGGAATTATTCTTATTGCTGGTGCTATGCTAATTTTAGGCATAGGTGTTGAAGGTAACACTGCCAATATGTCGCCTTTGTTTGTTGGTGGTGTTGGTGGCATATTTGCGACCATGGCGATGGTGCCATTTTTAATGACGGGTTTTGATGTTATTCCTCAAGCTGCAGAAGAAATAAACCTACCACCTAAAAAAATTGGTGTATTACTGGTTGTTTCAATTGTTTTTGCAGTCTCTTGGTATATTCTAATTGAACTAGCCGTAGCAATGTTATTATCCTCAGAAGAGCGTTCAGCATCCTCTTTTGCTACGATGGCAGCAGCTGAAGCAGCCTTTGGCCGTAATGGTGGATTATTCCTTCTGCTTGCTGGTATTGCAGGTATACTCACGAGTTGGAATAGCTTTATGATTGGTGGCTCACGTGCTATTTTTGCTATGGCACAAGATGGTATGTTGCCTTCATTTCTAGCTCGCGTCCATCCCCGCTACAAAACGCCTCATAACGCAATTTTATTTATCGGTATACTCGGCGCAGTAGCTCCTTTTCTAGGAAAGAAAGCACTAATTTGGTTTGTTGATGGCGGTTCATTTAGTTTAATGATTTCATATTTGCTTGTTTGCTTATCATTTATTCTTTTACGTAGAAATGAGCCTGAAATGGAAAGACCTTTTAAAGCTAAAGGTGGGATGTTTCTTGGCTGGTTTGGGGTGATTTCAAGCTTAGCAATAGCATTACTGTATTTCCCAGGTTTTCCTGCTGCCCTAGTATGGCAAGAATGGATTTTAGTACTTGGCTGGTTCGCCTTGGGCTCAGTGTCCTATTTTAAAATTTACAGACCGGTTTTAAAAAATGAAATGAGTGTAGCTATTAGATAAACCTTACTAAATAACCTGAACTCGGTTTAAAAGATATTTAACAAATTGAAATATCAGCAAAAATTATTTTATTGAACCTCTAGCTTGATAGTTTTACTTAATTCAAGAAAATTTCTCGTCAATAGCTGGCCTATTGCAAGTAAATTTAACGCAGAAGTAAGGGAAAAATAGCTGCAAGAGAAACATTTGTTAAGCCGAGTTCAGGTTAAATGCCTGTTAATTGAAAGCACACCTTTCACATCACAAGCTGAGGGATTTAGTTTGTGATGTTTTTTCTATCAAACATAATACCATTTCGTATATACCCCAACCACTTCAAAATGCAGGATTCAGCTGAAATAGAAACATATTTAGTTAGTGTCAATCGGACTAATTAATTGCTCACATAGCGATAATTAAAAAGTTTAGTAAAACAGGGAGGAGGGTAGGATGTAATATCATGAATAGTGGTTATTGCTTAAAAGCAATAGCTACGTATAAAGTGATTTCCTAATGAGTTTGGATTGGTAGCTATTTATAAAAAGTGCTGCTTTTATGTACTTCGTATTATTGTATGCGGTATACAATAATACGAACTCAGAGGTATTAATATCAAGCTTTAGATAAATCTATGCCCATATTGCTTCATCAGTCGGAATTACCTTTCCTTGTATGGTAAATCCAATGCGTTGGGTATTAATCATATGCTTGAAACTAAAATTCTCAGAAATTGAATTATTACCCCATGAACCGCACCCTAATGTACCTGTAGGTACAAAGCCGTTGTGCAATGCTCCACCGACTGATAATGATCCTGGCTCGTTGATTGCAATTCGACTGACAGGTAATTCGAGGCTGATTTTTTCAATATTCGCTTGATTATCTGAATGAATCACACAAGTATGACCTTTACCTCTGACCTCTAAGTTGGCCGAAGCAGTCGCAATGGCATCATCCAGTGTTTCATAGGAAAAAGCGCTCAATACCGGGCACATCTTTTCACTACGCAGAATGTCATCAGCGCTTCCATTAGATTTAATTACTATGACTTTTGTTCCTTGTGGTAATTCGACCCCTACAAGTTTAGCTATTGTTTGTACACTTTGCCCGATAACTTCTGGCCTCATGTACCCATTTTCAAATAAAGCCTCACGAAATTGATTCGCAAGTGTTATATCATCTACATAATAAGCACCTTGAGATTTGAAAGCCTCAATGACTTGATTAAAGTCCTGAGCGGGTGCAATGATGCTCTGATCACCTGAACAAATAATACCGTTATCAAATATACGGCCAGCAATAATCTTGCCCGCAGCTGCAGTATAATCGACGCCTTGATCAATAATGGTCTGTACGTTACCGGCTCCGACACCAAACGAGGGTTTGCCACCAGAATAGGCGGCTTTAACCATTGCTGGTCCGCCAGTGGCTACGAGTACATCTACAACCGACATCAACTCATTAGTTAGCTCCATAGAGGGTTCACGTATAATCTGTAATAGATTCTTCGGAGCACCCAATTTATTGAGTTCATCGTTTATTAGATCGACCGTTCTAGCACTAATGTCTTTTGCACGCGGATGAGGTGCAATGATAATAGCGTTCCCCCCCTTAAGAGCAAACATCACGTTGCACAATATTGTCATCGTTGGACTAGTAGTAGGGGTAACTGCCCCAACAACGCCTACCGGCTTCGCAACAGTAATGATGCCTTCTTCGTTTTTGGCTTCAATAACACCGATTGATTTTTTATTCTTGAGATAGTTCCAGACATTGCGCGATTTGCCTTGATTTTTCAAAAACTTATCACGGACGTTCCCCATGCCCGTTTCTTCTACAGCATCAATTGCGAGAGTCTCCGCATTGTCGAAAACTACTTTGCCGACAGCTCGTACACAAGAGTCCACCTGTGTCTGTGAAAACGCCTCGAAAATAGACTGGGCACTTCGCGCCGCTGTCATTAAGTCAGTTAGTTGATATGTCATTTAGTTTGTCCTCTGAAAATTAATCTACTAGTGTGGGAATAATTTCGCGCAGCACTTTGAAAATAGCGTCACCTATACAAGTCGTTATTGTGCCTACTTAAAAACAGTCAAAAAATACATTGTTTTAAAACTAAAAGTTGATAAATATTAATGTTATAATTTAATTGCTATTTATCATGGGGATAGTTGATTAATTGATGTTCAATAATCTATAGATTTCCTTCTGTAAGAGTCTATAATTGATTTTGTTATATATTTGATGGATGCGACGCAGGAGATTTTATGAATACTTCAACACTAAGAGGGAAGTTGAGTGATATTGATTTACGATTACTACGAATTTTTATCGGTGTCGCTCAATCGGGAGGTTTCGCAGCAGCTGAAATTGAACTGAACATAAACAGATCAACAATCAGTATTCATATTTCTAATCTAGAAGCTCGACTGGGTATGAGGCTATGTCGACGTAGTCGAGGTCGCTCCGATTTTTCTCTCACGTCTCAGGGAGAGCAGGTATATCACGCGACAAAAGAGATGCTGGATTACCTTGATGGTTATCGCAACCAAATTAACGCTATTGAGTCACAGTTAACAGGGCGACTTAGAATAGCACTACCAGACGATTGGCTAGAAATGAGCGAAGTTTGTTTCGATCTTGCTCCAGTCATCGCACGATTTAGAGAAATTGCACCTCGTGTAGATCTACAGATTGTTACGAGAGCTCCCAATGAAGTCGATTTCGAAATTCTTAATGGCAAGGCAGATTTAGGCATAAATACTGTACATATAAAGCGTACTGGCCTTGAATATAAGCCTATATTTGAGCATCAGAGTTTTCTTTTTTGTGGACCATCTCACCCTCTGTTTGAATATCCAGAAGAAAGCATAACTGAAGAAGTGATTACTCGTCATGATCTGGCTGCATCGAGTTACAAAGTTCAGCCATCAACCTACGACTTGATTAGCATGTTTGATAATCAGGCAAAGGCAGACCATATGGAAGGCTGTTTATTATTGATCCTATCAGGTAAGTATCTCGGCTTTTTGCCAGACTATTATGCTGAGGCAAAGGCCGCTAAATATCACCTGCGTCGTCTCCTACCGAACAGGTTCAACTACAGCGCTGAAAACTCACTAATTATCAAGAAAGGAACGCAAGCAAACGCAGTAGTTAATATCTTTATCAACGAACTGACCTCTACTATGAGTTGATCAAGTGCAATATACTTAGCGGTTGATTCTAACTTTTCTAACGCTAAAGGATACCAAATTACTTTCAACGTTGAATGCTCTGTAAAATTCGTTTCCTAGCATCAGAGCTAGAAACACCTAATCAGAAGAAAGTTGAACTTCTGCTTTTTGTACTTCTTCAAGTAATTCAATCTTTTTTTGCATAGATTCATACTCAGCAACATCAACAGCGACACCTTTCCCACTTTAACTGCTTGTTAGATTTGCTTAAACTTCTGATGCAAAATAAGCTTTAATTTCAGCTTTGGTCATTTCCTTAGTTTGATTGGAGAAACAATAGTAGTCCGGACGTTGATCACTAAAATACTGCATAGACATGACTAAACCATCAATTTTTGAAAATAAGCCAACAGGCATATTATAACTACCACTTTTATTCAAACGGTAGAATAAATGTGTACCACAATTAGAACAAAAGCCTCTCGAAGCCCAAGATGATGAATTATATTCTTTGACATTTTCAACACCTTTTATTTCTACTTTTGTTCCGCACTGAACAGCAAAAAAAGGACCTCCCCCCCAATTTCTACATGTATCACAATGGCACGCTGTGAATTTAGGGTTTACATTGGTAACCTCTATCTTTACGCTACCACATAAACAACTTGCTTCGTTTTTAATTAACTCTGACATTCGAGATTACTCTAAATACTGGTGTAAATATAACGCCACTTTAAGAGGCGAAAAATTGTAGGCTAAATTTGTGAACGGAGTGAAACAGCCAACTGCTTTTTGTCCGTTTGACTAACTTGTTAGAGGCTGATTTCTACACTAGCTATTTTCCAACCGCTCTCATTAACCATTTTAACTGTTTGTTTTTCATTACCATCTGAATCATTACCACAATTATCTGTTTGAGAATAAGTGAGCACTACACTTTCACCTGACTCTTGCTCTTTTATAAGTTTAATACTTTTGCATTTAGCAACAGATTGCGAAAAATCTAGGTAAAACTTGATAACCTCTTCTTTCGACTTTTTCATTTGTGCCATATACCTAGGAAAAGAAGCTTCTACTTCTGCTAACTTACTTGTTGAGTAATACTTTTTTTCCTCTTCAAATGAAATACCATCGATCACCTTAGAGTTATATTCTTCATAAACACTATGTGGAGAATCTGTTTCTCCACATCCTGTCAAAGTAATAGATAAAGATAAAATTAGAATCTTGTACATAAAGCCTCCGAGGCCTTTAACGCCCTATTAACAAACAGGCTATAATATAGTTGGCTAGAATAAGCGAAGAAGGAGCAAAAGCCAACTGTATTTTGTCCTTGTTTAACAGCTTGTTAGGCATGTTTTTGAATCAGCTTACCTGATTTATACAAAAGAAATATGCCTATTGCTACTTCAAGTAGCTCTACACCTAAAAAAGATAATTGAGTATTACTTAGACTACCAACCATATATGCCCCTACAAGTCTGAAGCTAATAAATAAGGCTATAATGATTGATGCGATTAGAGCGGAATACTCCCATGTTTTGCTAAAGTAATATAACAAAGCAATTGAAATACCTATTCCGATCATCAAGCTACAATAGATCAAAATAAATGCAATTTTACCATCTGAATCTATAGCGCTTAAACCTATTCTTGCGAGTTTAGCATCAATATCCAATAAGCCTCCTGTTTTGCCTGAGTTAATTTAAATGACATAGCTTGTATAATGTATACAATAAGGTATAATTTGTTTAATGTGATTTTTAAACAAAAGGTAAGATGATGGAAACAAATAGTACAAATTGGCGATATACGGTTATGCCGGCCGTGTTTACATGGCTAAAAGAGTCAGAATCTGGTGCCCTTGAAATTGACTTTGATGCAACAAAAAAATACGCTTCAGATATTTTAAAAGTTCAAGGAAGAGGAGGAAGTCGAATGGGTGGACTTGTCGGCTCTGGTACTCTAGGTGAGAATAGCTACCTAAGCTCTGAACACCGTCTTTCTTTACTTAAAGTCCTTTCTGAAGTTGCTAAAGAATACAATGTCCCATTAATCAGTGGAGCTGCGGCAAAAACTAAAGAAGAGCTTGCCAAAATCGTTAAAGAACTAGCGACGGTTGGAGTGGATACGGTAATGGTGATGCCACCAAAAACTAAGGAAGTTCCTTCTGATGAAGAAATGTATGCGTACTATGCGCTTTCTGCAACAGCTGCAAAAGAAGCAGGCGTAACAATTATGCCTTATAACAACCCTGATGCAGCCGGATATCATGCACTTTCAACAGATATTCTTAGAAGACTTGCTGCTCTACCTGAAGTAACTGCTCTTAAAATATCAACTACAGATGTTTCAACTATTGAAACGCTGATGTTAGAGAACAAAGATTTAAAAATCTTGGCGGGTGTTGACACTGTAACTGTACATGCAGGACTTGCTGGAGCATGCGGTGGAATTACAGGTGTAGGTTGTATATTCCCAAAAGCGAGTGTAACTATGCAGGAGTATGTTAATAATGGAGAATGGGCAGAGGCAAACAAAATTTCTCAGGCTATGAATTCCATATCATATCTTGATGCTCAGCCGTTGCTTATGGAATATCTTAAGTTTGCTTTTGGAATTCACCATAATGATGTTACGGGAGGGTTTCGTACCTTTGGTAAGAAATTAACTCAACAGCAAATTGATGATGTCCGTGCAAGGTATAGTCTAGCAAAAGAAAGACTTGAACTTCTGGATTTAATAGACTGATCCTTTCAAATATTCAAAAAGAGAAGCTTCGTTTTTACGGGGCTTTTTATGTCTGTCTTCGGATTGACACCTAGCTTTTTAGATCCTAAGGTAGCAATGATTCTATGTCAGGCTAGGGTTGAATGAGTTCTTCTAAACATTTGACCAGGTAATCAAATGGAATGAGATCATTTTGCTTTGGCTATTTCCATAATACTATAAAGTATTGCACTGGCATTTGCACCACTACCTGTACTTATAAGGCCCATTTAAGGGGCTGATAATAGTTTGCTAAAATTGTGTTGCGAAGCGGAACCGAGCAAACTGTTAGCAGTCCTGCTTTAAATTCTTGTTATATTTTAAATGGATACATACTCTTCTTTGACTATTTTTCCGTTTACCCAAGTTTGAGTATGCTTACCCGTGAACTCATTTACTGACGAATCAGAGCCTGTCATTTTATAATAAAATATTAACTCTGAAACATTATCAGTAATTGTTTTTGATACAAGTTCAACGTTGAAATCTTTAACTGATTTAACAAAACCTTTTTGTTTATCATAAGATTCACGCATTGATTCAGCGAAGATTTGACCATTATTGAGCATAATGACATTTTCGTCATAATATTTTTCACATAACTCAAGAACCATTCCAGCTTGGTTCATGAAAATGAAATCATCTACTAAATTATTCACCAGATTCGCCTTAAAATATAACGCCCTGTTAAGGGGCAAATTGTAGTTGGCTAAAATGTGAAGCGGAGCGAAACCAGCCAACTGTAATTTGTCCCGCTTGAACAGCTTGTTATATGCCCGTTTCACAAGTGCCTATAAATGTCTTCGCTGCATTAGATTTAAAAAGCAGTAGTAACGAAATAATGAAGCACGGAACACATAAAAACAATACTACTCCAGCAGTTTGATTACTTAACAATGCAAAAATAATAGAACCACTAACTATGACTGTTGAAATAAGTATGTTTTTAAGAAACCCACTATTTTGAAGTTGCACAAAATATTTAGACAATAGAAATAAAGCAAAGCATAAAGCTAAAGTAAAACCGATAAATTTAGGATATTTATTTTCTGAAAGCAAAAGAAACGCTATCCCTGGGTAAATCACTGGCAGCCATAACATAAAAGATAATTTATATTTCATACTCAACGACAAGTGCTAACTCCCATGGGCATATAACGCCCAAATAACAGGCTAAGTAATGGTTGGCTAAAATTGTGTAGCGAAGCGAAACGTAGCCAACTGTTACGTGTCCTTGTTTATTTACTTGTTAGCTGCCGATTTAAAGTAACCCTTTGCTAAATAAGTAAAATGTAGCGTAACAAAGGTTGGCAATAAAAACATTATAAAGTTGCTTAACTCAGTTGCTTGCATAGTAACAGCAGCAAGAACAAGAGAACAAATACCTGAAATTAGATATGCAATAATATGGCTTGGTTTACTAATTGGTGTTTCAGGATTTAATATTTTAAGCAGCAATTGAATAATACCCCAGAAACCAAGACCACCTAGAGTTGTAAGCGACACCATAGTGTAACCGCCACCGCCTCCTGTGAATATTAGCATCACGCTTGCAGGTAAAACTATCAATGAAAGAATCCAAAGATAGATCACTGGCGAAAAGGCAATTATAAACTCTAAAATGAGTAGGATTCTGAACACAATTCTCATAGGCAGCTAACGCCGTTTTAAGCGGCAAATTGCAGTTGGCTAAAATAAGTGAGGAACGAACAAAAAGTCAACTGTAATTTGTCCGACTTGAAAACCCTTGTTAGGTGTTCTTTTTGAATGCACCTTTTCTATAACGGCTTATTAAGTATGCTACAGAAAAGCCACCGAAAATTGCAGCAAATTTAATTGGATTATCCCTCGGTTGTGGATCTTGATACGAAACGATAAAAAACCAAATAGAAATTCCAATAATAATTAATGCAATTAAATCACAAAAATAACCGCGAATCCGTGCAGGAAAAATACAAGCACCAACAATTAAAAAGCAAAAGGCTGATGGAGCAAAATTCATAAAACCAAGTTCTGGTTTTATGGGGTCAAAAGCCATTGGCAACATCATTAAAGCAAATAGGAATGAAAATAATGCAATAACAATTTTTGAACCTTTCCCTAATTTTAACTCTTGAGACTGAATATTAGAATCAACCATGATGAACACCTAACGCCGTTTTAAGCGGCTAATTGCAGTTGGCTAAAATAAGTGAGGCACGAACAAAAAGCCAACTGTAATTTGTCCGACTTGAAAACCCTTGTTAGGTGTACTTTGGATCAATAAGCGATAAAAAAACATGATAGCTATCATTACCATCTAATCCATCATCTGAAAGATCATTTAGACATTTATAACCTACTTGAGCTTCATAGTTCCCCGGAGCTATATCAATACGAGAAGCATCTTGGAAGTAATCGGTACATCCAGCAACAACAAGTTTTCCTGTGTTGCACTGAATTGAAGTTACATTAATTTTGTCATAATTAGACTCTAATAAAACTACTGGCTTATCTGTAATTTCAATCGTAACGGGCACATCCATATTTCTTGCTGTACCAATACCTATTACACCGTCAGAAACCGCAATTAAATTTGTAGTTGCCTCTTCTGTCCAAGAATCAGACAGGTCACCTAAAGATTCGTTGTCATCTTGAATATAGAATTGAAAATAGTCGGCAAAGAGCTCAAATTCGAATTTTTGCATGTGCACCTAACGCCACAATAAGCGGCTAAGTAATGGTTGGCTAAAATGTGAAGCGAAGCGGAACCGAGCCAACTGTTACGTGTCCGTTTGATTGCCTTGTTAGGTATACATTACTGATTTACATGTAAATATTACTATATAGCCTTACAAAAGACATCAATGTAAAAATACACCCGAAAGTAACAAGCCGTTTAAAAGTAAAAAATGGTGGTAACTTTAAAGCACCTTTATCTAATAAACTACTATTAACTTTTCTGAGGTATGCAAAGACGAATATTTGAATTGTGGCTACTAGGCATAAAATTGTTATAACAATGCTCATAATCCTGAATCAATCCCTGTATACCTAACGCCCATTTAAGGGGCAAAATATAGTTGGCTAAAATAGGTGAACGGAGTGAACAAAACAGCCAACTGTATTTTGTCCCTCTTGAAATTCTTGTTATGTAGCAATTAACTACAGCCTTTAATTTTATTAATACCTATACTCAGTTTCTTTATTAATAACTCAGCTTGCTCAACAGACAATTCAATCTCAGTATTACCTATAACATCACTATCATTTAACTGAGAAACATCAGATTGCTCGTTAGATATATCGAGATCAGGATGAACATTCCAGATTTCAATATTGATATGTTCCCCATGAATTTGAGAATCTACTTCGATGTATCCTTGTCGATAATTGACGCCATTACATTTTATTTTACTCATAACTCTCGTTGCTACATAACGCCTCGTTAAGAGGCAATAAAATAGTTGGCTAAAATTAGCGACGAAGGAGCAAAAGCCAACTGTTTTTTGTCCTTTTAAACGACTTGTTAGTTGCTGACTTAGATTATCGTCCAAGGATTGAACCCCATTGATTCAATGGCTGGAGCGATTACATCAGCTAAAAACTCTTTTTCCTCGGTGTCAAAATTATCCCAAGGCAATTGGTCAACAAGCTTTTGAACACTCTTCAATTTTGACGGTTTATCTAATCCCGGTTTTTCGTTAATTGCTTTTAGACTCTTAAGAAAATTAACTGTAACGTCCTCAAGTTGTTTGATTACTGGTGCTGGTGATGGCATTAACCCGCGTTTTTCCCAGAGTGGTAAAGCATAGTTATCGTCTACGATTAATTCTTCAATTTTCACGCTACTTCCTTGAGCAAAGCAATTAATGCTTAACATTGATATAAATACGAAACTTAAAAACTTCTTCATAGCAACTAACGCCGCAATAAGCGGAAAATTATAGTTGGCTAAAATGTTTGAGGAACGAAAAACAGCCAACTGTAAATTTTCCGTTTAATTGCCTTGTTATACGTTTAGGCACCAATATATTTACCAAGAATTTCACCTACCCAATTAAAAACTTTGCCAAGCATTAATAAAGTTGCCGCTACGACAATGCCACCAACAAATGCTTGAGATAACCAATGCAAAGAACTTTTGCCCTGTCGTGAAAATTGTACATTTGGAAAAGTGTATTCTAGAAACCTTAAAATTTGCTGATTAATAAAGCCCCATGCATTTGAAAATATTAAAAAGGCAAATAGAAAAGTTATTACAAAGGAGTTTTCAATGTTTATATGAGGAGCCGCCTGAAGTCCGGCAATTAAACTTATTACAAAGCCTACAGCAACACCTAAGATTTGAACGATTAACTGGCTCCAAGTATTGCGCACCAACCAATTTTTATTTTTGCCTTTATTTATTATTTCCATGAGGCCAGAAAATACTGAGTCGACAGCATCACCATCATCAGAGGAAACTTGAATGAAAGTGTTTTTAGGGTCTTTTGCATCAATTCTAATTTCGAAGTGAGTACCGTATAGCCTATTAGTGTTAACGCTTTGGTTTGAATCAAGAGTAAAAATAATGCGCTCTACATTATTGGCTTGTGCATAATATTTCTTAAGATCTGAGAACTCATTAGGCTTATAACCGCGACTATCAAAGCGAATAATGTAGTTTAAAAGAAGTAACTGATCGTCCTCAGCTTCTTCTTGTTGTAATTTTTGGTTCGTTGCAGTTTCACGCTCGGTTAAGAAATCGTTAATCTGTTCCAATGTTTGTTCGGTAACAGTGAAATTTTCGAGATACCCATCTCTTAAAAACTTGGCCAAATTAAACTCCATTTTCTAAAAACGTATAACGCCCATTTAAGGGGCTGATAATTGTTTGCTAAAATGTGTAGCGAAGCGAAACCGAGCAAACTGTTAGCAGTCCCGCTTTAAATTCTTGTTATGTGTTTGATTCCACGGTAGAAGTTTTTAATTCAGATATTTCTTCATTATATAATTCAATTGAGTCATCGGCATGCAGCATAGATAAAGCAAATTTGTATTTAGCAAATGAAAAGCCTGCGACATATGAGAAGTAAAAACAGGAGAGTGAAAACACAGCTAATGAAAAGTAATAATGTGAATCCTTAATTTCAGAGGTGATAAAGGAGTCATTAAACAAAGAGTTCTGAATTGAAAATAATCCTAAAATTGCAGCAAATAATATGTGTCTTAAAATATTAAATAGATCCAAAAAATATCTGGTTATCAATTTATTACCATCTTCAGTCAATACACCTACAGCCTTAATTTTTCGCTCAAGTTCAGCGATCCTAGCAATTCTTTTACTTTCAATTCGTTGAGCAAAAAACTTTTTAATTGGCTCACTCAAAAAGTTTGCTAATAAACCAGTAATCAATGAAATCACTATTGTGACAATAATTTCAAAACCTTCCATATTTTGATGACTCCTGACTGATTATGAAAAACACATAACGCCGTTTTAAGCGGCAAATTGCAGTTGGCTAAAATAAGTGAGGCACGAACAAAAAGCCAACTGTAATTTGTCCGACTTGAAAACCCTTGTTAGGCAAACTTACCCATATGGCCGACCATTCAAGTTATATAACATGCCACCAGGAGGTGCTTTGCTATCGTTTACATTAGGCTTTAAATTAACGCCATAAACTTTATTATTTATATAAACACTACTAGATAATAAATTAACCGATTTAGTTTTAAAGTATTCTAATTCTAAATTGTTATCAGCAACCCAATTCAGATTAATACCATATGCACTATTAGATCTAGTTGCACCATAAAATGAAGCAACTTGAGTTAGCTCGCCAGAATCAATGTTTCTAAAGTAGACCTCATAACCATAGGACGTTGTAGCACCGCCATTAGTCTCAAATAAAATAGCTTCAACCTTTTTATCCGGTGATAATAAAGAGAGCACTTCATCTTTATCAGATGAACAGCCAATTAAAAAAAATAATATGAATGCAGATGCGAGTAAAGTCTTCATGTTTGCCTAACGCCCCACTAAGAGGCAAAAAATAGTTGGTTAAAATTAGCGACGCAGGAGCAAAACCAACTGTTTTTTGTCCTGCTTGAGTGGCTTGTTATGTTTTAAGTTTATTAATGTAAAGTTTAAAAATTATACTTTGTACTAAAGCTACACCGCAAAAGAATAGTGCCAAGCCAGTATTAGAAACTATAAAGACTAACAGACCAAATATTAAACTGGATAAAATGACGTGGTTTAATTGATTCACTTACCCCAGATAAGAGATAATATTCTTAACTGGAGAAAATGAAATGACACGTAAAAAGAAGTATTCCAAAGAATTTAAACTAGATGCAGTCAACTTGGTTCTTGA
>Ga0209184_1001097_pt1 | contig 19981 bp, 21 predicted proteins | sample EN8Hudsemesocosm_2_FD_184627 | JGI IMG/M metagenome (GOLD analysis project Ga0209184, IMG submission 184627) | Methane-oxidizing microbial communities from mesocosms in the Hudson Canyon - EN8C Hudson Canyon (SPAdes) (version 2) | ecosystem: Environmental > Aquatic > Marine > Cold seeps | place... | reverse complement strand
GGATGCGCTTACTCGGCTAACCAAACCTTGAATTTTAATCAAAGACTCTTGGCTGAGTTGTGCTTTGAGTGTCGCCAGTAAGTCTCGTCTACTTTTTCCCTTCAATAGCTGCTTTTCAGCATCTGCACTTGGGTAGCCTAGGCTGATTCGCATCATGAATCGATCAAGCTGCGACTCAGGCAATGGGTAGGTGCCTGCCTGTTCGCTAGGGTTTTGCGTTGCGATAACAAAAAAGGGGGCGGGGAGGGGGCGTGTTTTTCCTTCAATGGTGACCTGCCCTTCTTCCATCGCTTCAAGCAATGCACTTTGCGTTTTTGGCGATGCCCTGTTTATCTCATCAGCAAGAATGACCTGCGAAAAAACAGGGCCTTTGTGAAATTCAAAGCTGCCGCTATTGCGATCGTATATATTCACGCCGAGCAAGTCGCTCGGTAGCAAATCGCTGGTAAATTGAATACGTTGATAGCTAAGCCCCAGCGTCGTTGCTAGCGCATGCGACAGGGTCGTTTTTCCCATTCCGGGTAGGTCATCAATCAGCAGGTGGCCACGAGCCAGCATGCAGCTTAATGCGAGTTTTATCGCTTGGTCTTTGCCGAGAATGATGTGGTTGAGCTGATCTAGACTTTGTTGCAGCGCTTTTATTGCAGTCATTCCTGTGTCTCAGTCGATATAGCGTTTGGTCAGTGCATCATAAGCATCGATACGGCGATCTCGCAGGTAGGGCCAAATTCTACGGGTTTGTTCTGTTTTTGTCAGATTAATAGTTGCTAGGAGTGTTTGTTCGCCGTTTGTTTCAGCCTGTGCCAATAGCTCGCCTTGTTGTCCCGCGACAAAACTGTTGCCCCAGAACTGAATACCGCTCTCTGCTCGGTTGCTAGTGTTGTCATTATGATCGTTGTCGCTTGGGCTTTGTTCGAAGCCACTGCGGTTGCAAGAGAGGACAGGCAGGTTATTCGCGATAGCATGGCTACGTTGAATAGTTACCCAAGCATCGAGCTGTCTTTTTTGCTCGCTCTCATCGTCGTTCAGGTCCCATCCAATGGCTGTGGGGTAGATAAGTAAGTCAGCACCCGCTAACGTCATTAGTCTTGCGGCTTCTGGATACCACTGGTCCCAGCATACTAATACACCAAGCTTACCGACGGATGTCGATATGGGCTCGAAACCTTTATAAGTGCCGTCTGAGTCGCCCGGCGTGAAGTAGAATTTTTCATAAAAGCCGGGGTCATCGGGGATATGCATTTTGCGATAAGTACCCGCTAAGCTGCCATCTTTTTCGAGCACTACTGCGCAGTTGTGGTAGAGGCCTGGCGCTCGTTTTTCGAAAAGCGAGCCAACAATGACCACCTGATGTTTGTTTGCGAGCTTGCCCAGTAACTCCGTACTTGGGCCGGGAATAGGTTCGGCGCGATCAAATTGAGAAAGGTCCTCGGTCTGGCAAAAATAAGGGCCATTATGTAGCTCTTGTAACACGATTAGCTGGGAACCTGCTTGCGCGCATTTGGCGACTTCGTGCTCAAGGAACTGAAAAAACTCTGCAGTACTCGCTTTAGCCGTGTGCTGCAGCAATGCGACATTAAGCTCTGCTTGCAACGTTGGGGTGGGGGAGGTCATACGCAATTACCTTTCAAGGGCTGCAAGTGCAGTTGCATGGTTACACAGTGGAGGCTTCCATGCTGTTCGATTAAGGGTAAGCAGTTAATCGCGATAACGCTTCGGTTAGGAAAGCAGTCTTGGATAATGGCGATGGCAGCTTCGTCTTGTTCGCAGTCATAGATGGGCAGCAGTACAGACTGATTAGTGATTAAAAAATTGGCGTACGTTGCAGGGAGCCGTTTGTTATCGACGAAAACTGGCGTAGGCATGGGGAGCGGAACGAGTCGATAGGGCTTGCCTTCTCTGGTTTTAAAGGCCTGAAGTTGCGCTTCCATTTCCTTCAATGGAAAGTAATGTTCATCGCTTTGATCGTTGCAGGCAACGTAGCAAATGGTGTTGGTGTCAACGAAGCGCGCTAGTGTATCGATGTGAGCATCCGTGTCATCGCCCGTTAGATAACCAGCACTTAGCCAGAGTATGCGAGAAACACCTAGCTCGCGTTTTAGGGTTATTTCGATATCTGCTTTGCTGAGATCTTGGTTTCGAGACTCTTGCAGGAGGCAGTGTTCGGTCGTCAGTAAGGTGCCCTTGCCATCGGACTCAATGGACCCGCCTTCCAGTATAAAGTTGACGGTTTTAATCTCGGTTTCAGCGAATGCGCCTTGTCGGGCTAGGTCTAGGGTAATTAGATTGTCCTTTCCCGATGCGTATTTATCGCCCCAAGCGTTAAATGTGAAGTTCACAAGAGTGGGGGAAGTGTCGCGAAAAACGCTGATCGGGCCATGGTCGCGAGCCCATGTGTCATCGGCAGGCACTGCATAGCTTGAAATGTTGGTGCCATTCTTTTTGGCAATGGGTCTCAGTTCTTTCCTAGCTCGTTCTAAAGCGTTTGAGTCTTCGCAGCTTATGAGTAGGTTTTGACTGCTAAGCACGGCTTTAGCAATCTCAAAATAGGTTTCTTCAACCGCTGAGAGGGTTTCTCGCCAGTCAGTATTGATGTGAGGCCAGGTCAGCATAATAGCGGACTGCGGCTCCCATTCGGCAGGTAAGCGCACTTGGGGTGCGGTACTTTCTTTAGAGCTCACTGTGTATTGTCAGCCTGTTGATCTTGGCGAACGTGTTTGATCACGCTATGAATAACGCTATCCCCTTCGAAGTAAACGGAAAAATATTCGTAGTGCCACGACTCAATAGCGGGGTTGCCGGTTGGTCCTTTAATACTGACTGGCTCGTCAAATTGTTGCGACACTTCATCCATGCTCATTCCTCGCGAGGGCTTGGCGGTTTGCAATGCATTTTGCCCCTGCTGTCCGATACCGATCACTAATTCGTCGGCATCCAAACTCGTCATCACAAACATAAACAATAGCGGAGTGAGGTATTTTATGAACATATTTTTGTGCTCTCGTTTAGAGTGATGAACTTTTAATGTAAGCGTCGACTAAGGTGTGCTTTAATTCGCGCATGTTGAAATTGTACCCTGCTCTAATCGGCCTACGCTATACCTCCGCGAAGCGCCGCAATCATTTTATTTCGTTTATCTCTCTCATCTCGATGGTTGGGCTTATTATCGGCGTCGCGCTGTTGATTACTGTTTTATCGGTAATGAATGGTTTTGACCGAGAGCTGCAAACACGGATTTTGGGGATGGTTCCGCATGCGGTCATTAAACCCTACGCCGCCATGAGTAATTGGCAAGAGGTGGACAAGCAGGTGTCTTCGCATCCGCTGGTGATTGCGGCTGCTCCATTTATCCAAGCGCAAGGGATGATTACGCGCTCCGGCTCGGTTAATGGCGTGCAGTTAAATGGGATTTTGCCAGACGAAGAGGAACAGGTTTCAATTATCTCCAAGCACATGGTCTTGGGTGAGCTTAACGATCTCAAGTCGGGTGAGTTTGGCATTATTATTGGTGAGATTCTTGCTCGCCAGCTGCGGGTGAACTTAGGCGATAAAGTGACGGTGGTATTGCCCGAAGCCTCGCTTACGCCGGCCGGTGTGTTTCCGCGGCTCAAACGATTTTCTGTCAAAGGCATTTTTCGTGTAGGGGCCGACCTCGATTCGTCGTTAACCCTTATTCACCTTGATGATGCAGCAAAGGTAATGCGACTTAAGGATTCGGTGCATGGTGTGCGCTTAAAGATGAATGACTTGTTTGATGCACCGTATGTTTCTCGGCAAATTGCTTCTGAGCTTGATGATGCATACTACGCCGTAGATTGGACTCGCACGCACGGTAATCTGTTCGAGGCGATTCGCATGGAAAAGACGATGATTGGTTTGTTGCTGATGGTGATTGTGGCAGTTGCTGCCTTCAATATTATCTCGACACTCGTGATGGTGGTGACAGACAAAAAAGCAGACATTGCGATTCTGCGAACGATGGGGGCAAGCCCTTCTGCGATCATGACGATTTTTATCGTGCAAGGCGCTTATATTGGCGTCATCGGAACCATTGTCGGAACCGCTTTGGGTGTTCTGTTGTCGTTAAATGTGGCTGAAATTATTCAGTTCATCGAGACGGTGATGAAAACTCAGTTTCTAAATCCTGATGTCTACTTTATTAGCGATCTTCCTTCAGAACTTAGAGTGCCTGACGTTATTGTTATTTCTTGTTCAGCATTATTTATGAGCCTGTTTGCAACGCTATATCCCGCATGGCGAGCCTCGCGTATTAAACCAGTTGAGGCACTTCGTTATGAGTAATGCGGTTATTTCGGCAACGGGTCTAACAAAGAATTACAGTGAAGGACCGGGGTCGCTTCAAATCTTTAGTGATTTGAATTTTGAGCTTCAGCCCGGAGAGTCGGTTGGCATCGTTGGTAGCTCTGGGGCGGGGAAAACGACGCTGCTGAATATTCTTGGTGGCTTAGACTCTGCGACAAGCGGACAGGTGTCATTGTGTGGGGAGGACCTGACTCAATGTTCTGATAAAGCCCTAACGCGGATCCGTAATCGCTATCTCGGGTTTGTTTATCAGTTTCATCATCTGTTGAGCGAGTTTAGTGCGACAGAAAATGTTGCGATGCCGCTTTATATTTCGGGCATGAAGCGCTCATTGGCCAATCAAAAAGCACGTGATTTGCTGGATAAAGTAGGCTTGTCTGCGCGTGCAGAGCATAAGCCGTCGGAGCTGTCCGGTGGTGAGCGTCAGCGCGTTGCGATTGCTAGAGCGCTAGTGAATGATCCAAAGTGCGTGTTGATGGATGAGCCGACCGGAAATTTGGACGAAGCCACCGCGCATAGTATTCAGCAGCTAATGTTGAGTTTGCAGTCGGCCCTAAATACAAGCTTTGTGGTGGTCACTCATGACTTGCGCCTGGCGAGCAAAATGGACCGTGTACTGTTGATGGAGCAAGGGAAGCTATGTTCGCATGAGCCTTCTATCGATTAGAAAGCCATTTTTCACTGTGAGCGTTTTGCGCGGCTTTCTGCGCGCTTTACCCAACGCTTAATAACACTGCGTCGCCATAAATAACCCACCACAAAATACCCAATAGCGGCGAATACAATGCCGCAAACCAGTGAGCCCAAATACATCGGTATTCCGATGTCATAAAGCTGGCTCATAATCCATTCCACGCTTAATTCATACTCGAACCCCATGGCAGGTTTGTTGAGTAGCCATGCACCTATCAAATATTCGGCATAGAAAATCGGAGGCATTGTGACGGGATTGCTGAACCAAACAAGTGCAACGGATAGTGGTAGGTTGGCGTTTAAGCGAATGGCGCACAAAGCCGCAGCGACCATTTGAAACGGCATAGGGATGCATCCCCAAAATAAGCCAATCGCAAAGGCTTTGGTCACGCAGTGGCGGTTAAGGTGCCAAAGGTTAGGTTCATGAAGCACGCTGCCGAGGAACGCGAAGGACTTATTTTGTTTGATTGAATCCGGATCGGGTAGATACTTTTTAATAAAATCTTTTGGCATACTCAATGACCGAACCAGTGGATTAGTTTGACGTCTGCTGGCATCTATACATTCGAGTCGAGACTCAGGGACGAGCCGATGAATGCATGCCTTTTCGCCTTTTGTGCGGGCGTCATCATACTCTATTGCACCGCCATTTTGTTACCGTGGTGGGTTTTTATTGCAGCCTTTGTTGTAATTTTTTTCTGTTTTCCTGCGAGAACTCTCCTGCCGAGCATATTGCTGTTGCTTGGCTGGGCTTACGCTAATAGCGTGGCGACATCGCATTATTCTAATATTATTCCTTCAGCATTCGAAGGTGCGCTGGTCACTGCCATCGGGGAGCGATGCTCCCTAGTCTCATCAAACGAGCACTCTCAGTCATTTAGGTTTTGCGCTTCTGCCATTCAAATGGAGTCTGCTGAACCCTTGGCCGGGCAGCGCTTACTGCAAGTCACTGTACCCCACTCCATTACGATTCCGGCTGTGCCGGCGACGCTGCGTCTGCAACTTAAATTGAAGCGTCCTCGGGGCAGTGTTAATCCGGTAGGCCTTTCATTTGAGCAGTATTATTTTCAGCAAAAAGTTGTTGGGGTTGGCCGAGCTCTTGAGGTGGTGGAAATTAATCACCAGCCTCAAATGTTTGATTATGGTTTGCAGGCGTATGTGCTCAGCTGGCGAGAACAGCTCGCGCAAAAGCTTCAGTTAGGCGCAGGTGAGTTTGAAAGCTACGGCATTATCCGAGCCTTGGTGATCGGTGATCGCAGGGGTATTTCCGATGGCTGGCAAAATGTGTTGTCTGCCACTGGAACGCAGCACTTGATGGCAATATCGGGTTTACATGTGGGCATGATCGCCCTGTTGTTATGGCGTTTTTTGCCTAAAACCCGCACAGGGCTGTTCTTTTTTACAGCGCTCACGTTTGTGTATGTCGTGATGGTCGGTTTTTCAGAATCCGCACAGCGTGCTTGGCTAATGTCCGTGTTTTTGGCATTTGCAGGAGCAGGCTATATCAAATTGGACTGGAAGAGTGCTTGGTTAGGGGCACTGGCGTTGGTCTTGTTATTGAATCCCCTGTCAGTCTTGAGTGTGGGCTTTATATATTCGTTCGCGTCGGTGGCTTTGCTAATACTACTGGCGCAAGCGGGCTGGATATCAATAAGTACGCCAGTGCGTTCTTTTTTGATCGTGCAGTTATTCTTCCTGCTAATGCTAGGGGTTCTCAATGCCATAATGGGAGTCGCGCACAATGGCGTTTTTCTATTGGCAAATTTGGTGGCGGTGCCTTGGGTATCTTGGTTAGTACTGCCCGCCTCATTGGTCGCATTCATCCTCAGTTGGGTCGACGTCCCCCTCGCGTCCGCACTCTATTCATTGATCAATGAGGTCTTACAGTTTCTGTATGCTTTTTTGGAATCCTTGAGTGCCTTGCCTATCTCGTTCAATCAAGATCGGTCATCTGTGCGTCTTTTTGCTTTCTCAGTCGTGTTGTTTGCCGTTGTCGTGTCAGGGCGCTTTTCATTATTAAGTACAGTCGGTTTAGTGTTACTCGTTGCCGCTTTAGTGATTCGATCAAGTGGTCGTGTCGAAACACCAGAGCTAAGGGTGTTCGATACTGGGCAAGGGTTGTCAGTATTAATTCGTTCTGAGTATTCGGTTTGGCTTTATGACTTAGGGCCTAGCTATGGTTCTAGCTCTGCAGCGCGTCGTATTGTATTACCATACCTGCGCGCCGCATCGGCGGCAGATTCAATGGATGGTTTGGTCATTAGCCATGGTGATAATGACCATGCGGGTGACTATGTATATTTTTTGAGTCAGGTAGATCCCAAACTGCGCTGGTCTGGCGAAGTCGAACGTCTTCATCGGCCCTCTGAACACTCATATCAACTTGGCCAATTTGGATTTGTTAACTGCAATCGTGGGATGAGATGGGAGCGCGGTGAGCTATTGATTGAGGTGCTTTATCCTGCGCGCACACCTAAGAACACTAGTTCCAATAACCATTCCTGCGTATTGCGTGTCACGCTATCCGATAAAGTGTTTTTGTTGATGGGTGATCTCGAAAGTGATGCTGAGATGAGTTTAGTTCGGGATATGAAAGCTGACTTGAAAGCGGATGTCTTGATTGCGGGTCATCATGGCTCAAAAAACGCCACATCCTATGCACTGCTGAAGCATGTTCAACCCGACAATGTGGTGGTTTCGGCGGGCTATCGGAACCGATTTGGCCATCCTCATGCAGATGTTATCTCGAGGACGGAGGCCTTTGATGCGGCCTTATTTAATACGGCCAGTGACGGAGCCCTTCGTTTTACTTTGGGCAACGGTGAGATAAAAATTGAGCGGGCCCGAACATTGCGAGGAGCATTTTGGTTAGCGCCATAATGAGATTATAATAACGAGCATGCAGTCTGACCCCAAAAAACTAGTTAAGAAGAACCAAAACCTTACTCATTCTGAGTTGATGAAAGTCACTTCGCATGTTCAGCGAGAGCAGGGTGATTGGATTCTGCATAGTTTGATGGTTGAAGGTTGCGATGTGCCGTTTAAGTTTAAGCGCAAAGGTAATTATCAAAACTTAACAGGCGCTAGAGTCAATATGACTTATTACAGCGATCAAGAAACGGTCGCGGGTCTGGAATTCGAGTACATGAAAGTCGTGCGCGTAAAAAAGAGCTGAGAGCATTGTATTTGATTGGTTTAAAGTCCTTGAAAGTCGCGTGATGGATGAATTATCTGTATGAATTAGTGTAAGCGTCGGGTGATACTTTCCATTCAAACTGTTTGTGATAAAGTATCGCCACAAAAAAATTCTAGGAGACATCTAAGTGTTAGATTTATTAAAGCCGGGCGGCATGGTTATGTTCCCACTGCTGCTATGTTCAGTATTGGCTTTGGCCATTATCATTGAACGGTTTTGGACGCTACGAGTGAGTCGTCTCGCCCCAAAAGATTTGGTGAATGAATTGTGGGGGTGGATCAAACGCAAAGAGTTGAATTCCAAAAAGCTACGCGAGTTGAAAGACGCGGCGCCAATCGGCCGGATTTTGGCAGCCGGTTTGGTGAATGCCAAGCATGGTCGAGAGATAATGAAGGAAAGCATTCAGGAAGAAGCAAGCCATGTGGTGCATGAAATGGAGCGCTTTTTGACGACGTTAGGCTCAGTAGCGGCGATCGCTCCATTGCTTGGTTTGCTGGGAACGGTTGTCGGTATGATCAAAGTTTTCTCGCAATTGCAGTTGGAAGGCGCCGGCAATGCTGCCGCGCTAGCGGGTGGTATTTCTGAGGCCTTAATAACCACTGCAGCAGGCTTGACCGTTGCCATTCCCGCTCTTATTTTTCATCGCTACTTCACTCGCCGTGTTGATGAGATTGTGGTGGACATGGAGCAAGACGCTTTGCGATTGGTTGAAATTGTTCATGGTGATCGCGAATCTACCTCTGCGGTAGAGAGTGGGGGCGGCGCTTGAACTTTAAACGACAAGGTGCCAGCGAAGAAGTCGCTGTTAACCTGACACCTCTGATCGATGTGGTGTTCTTGTTGTTGATTTTCTTTATGGTGTCGACAACTTTTACCAAAGAGAGTCACCTCGAGATCGATTTGCCGCAGTCGAGCGCGGATCCTGCTAAGCCGACGGTTAAAGAGATTGAAGTGGTTATTAATGCTGAAGGTGAGTATGCGATTAATGACCGAACGTTGGTGAATAACCAAGAAGAAACGCTCAAAAAAGCGGTTCAAAAACTTTCTAGTGGCGATACCAAGCTTCCTTTCATTATTACTGCTGACTCTAAGACAGCGCACGAGCATGTGGTTCGTGTTATGGATGTTGCTGGTCAACTTGGTTTTGTTCAGCTCAGTATTACCACTCAGCGCGCCAAGGCGTCTAAATAACGGCGAGTGTGATGATATTAGGCAGCTTTGCCTCTTCCAGTCTTAATAAGGCGACGGTATGAATCTTAATTTGTATCGTCGCTTTTTCGTTTATACGAATCCCTCTTTTTCTTTTTTCAAACCGTATCTGTGTCTTAGCCTAGGTGTTGCAATAGTGCACCAACGTTTGGTCGTGACGACTCTTGCCGTGAACAGTTTTTCTGTTGATGGACGTTTAGCGCATGTCTAGATTGTCGTTGGCTGATCGCCTTGTTAACGCCTGGTACGCTAAGTCAGTTTGGTTATGGCTGTTAGCGCCACTAAGCTGGCTGTTTGCTTTGGTGGTTTGGATCAGGCACCGGTGGTTGGACGAACGTAAAGCGCTGGACGCGGCTCAGCTCGCGCCAGTCGTGGTGGTGGGAAATATCACCGTGGGCGGGGCGGGTAAGTCGCCGTTAGTTGCCTACTTAGTGCGTGCATTTGAAGATCAAGGCTTGAGGGCAGGTGTTGTGAGCCGCGGTTATGGTGCGCTTTCGCCCATTGACCAGCCTATCGTATTGACTGACAAGAGTACGGCGGGTGAAGTGGGTGATGAGCCGCTTATGCTTTATCAGCAACTGGGCTGTCCCGTATGTGTCTGCCCCAAACGCTCTGACGCCGTTGCGCGTTTGACGGAACTTGGTTGCGACATTGTTATTTCAGACGATGGGTTGCAGCACTATGCAATGCAGCGAGATATCGAAATTTGCGTGTTTGACGCGCAACGGTTGTGGGGTAATGGCTGGTTGTTACCGGCGGGTCCTTTGAGAGAGCCTTTGTCTCGATTAGGGCAGGTAGACTTTATCGTTTTTAATGGTGGCGACGCGCCTAGCCCGGAAACGCTTTTGGCTGCTAAGCCGGAGCAGTTCTTGCGAATGGATCTTGCGCCACAAGACTTACAGGCCTTAGATGGCAGCGTAACGCTGGCGTTAGAGCAATTGAAAGGTAAGTCGATTTCGGCGATTGCTGGCATTGGTCATCCAGTACGTTTTTTCAACTCCTTAGAAGCTCTGGGTGCAAAGGTCACTCCTTATCCTTTTGGTGATCATCATTCTTACCACCTGGATGACTTTGCACCAATAATAGAGCCTGTAACGGGGGCAGCGGCTGGGCGGATGATCGTTATGACTGAAAAAGATGCGGTTAAGTGCCGTAATATTTCACTAGATAACGCATGGTATCTTCCTGTCTCCGCTCAACTAAGTGATAATCTGGCGCATAAAATACTGGCGCGACTTTATGCGGCAGGGCGTTTGACGCCTAACGGCAGCCCAGCCAACATGTCTAAAGAATAGTTGTGCTCAAACGGCACGAACAAATTTTCATCATATTCTCATCATAGAAACTTGGATTTGTAATGGATAAGAAACTACTCACAATACTCGCTTGCCCTTGCTGTAAGGGCGAATTAGTGTTCAAGAAAGACCTAAATGAATTGTTCTGTAAAGGGGATGGTTTGGCCTTTCCTGTGCGCGACGGTATTCCGGTGATGTTGGAGCACGAAGCACGCACCTTAACCACCGACGAAAAGCTAGAGAAAGAGCACTAAGGCCAAATATGTCTTATATCGTAGTGATTCCAGCGCGTTATGCGTCAACTCGGCTACCGGGCAAACCTCTTCTCGATATTGGCGGCAAGCCAATGATTCAGCGAGTGGTTGAGCAGGCTTCGCGTTGCGGAGCAGAAAGAGTCGTTGTGGCGACTGACGACATTCGAATTTCTAAAGCGGTGATGGCGTTCGGTGCTGAGGTCGTTATGACGGATGCGAATCACCCTTCGGGCACGGACAGACTGCAAGAGGTCGCCAAGAAATTAGAGCTTGATGATGAATCGGTAATCGTCAATGTGCAGGGAGATGAGCCTTTGATTCCGCCGCGAGTGATTGATCAGGTTGCGCATAACCTTGCAGCGCACAATGAGGCCGGTATTGCCACATTGTGTGAACAAATTCATGACCTAGAAACGGTCATGAATCCCAATGCAGTCAAAGTGGTTTTCGATCAGCGGGGGCTGGCTAACTATTTTAGCCGAGCGCCTATCCCGTGGAGTCGAGAGCAGTTCTCCTTGAGTGACGCTCACACAATGCCAAAGGGGGCTGAGTATTATCGCCACATTGGTATTTACGCGTATCGGGTCGGTTTTCTCCATAACTATGTGACTTGGTCGCCTAGCATGACCGAAGTGACAGAGTCGCTTGAGCAATTACGAGCGTTGGCAAATGGTGTTTGTATTCATGTTGACGTGGCGCTCGAAACGCCTCCGGCTGGCGTGGATACTCAAGAAGACCTAGAGCGAGTTCGTGACTTGGTTAAGTCCACTTAGGCTGATTATACGCATATGACCGTAAGTGTAATGTTTGTTTGCCTTGGCAATATTTGCCGCTCCCCAACCGCGCATGGCGTGTTTAAGTCGCTGGTGAACGAACTTGGTTTGCAGGACCAGATTATTGTTGAATCGTCGGGTACAGGTGGTTGGCATATAGGCGAGTCTCCCGATAAGCGCGCAACAGTGTTTGCTGCAACACGAGGTTTTGACCTGGCGGATCTTCGAGCGCAGCAATTCAAGGCCTCTGACTTTGACTGCTTCGACTATATTCTTGCCATGGATAAACAGAATCTGAGAGATTTAGAAATGTTGCGCCCTGAGGGATATCGGGGTGTGCTAGACCTGTTTTTGTCCTTCAGCGCAATGAAGGATGAGGACGTTCCAGATCCCTATTATGGCGGCGACGCAGGGTTTGAGCATGTATTAGACCTTGTCGAATCCGCCTCCAAAGGCTTGCTGGCACATATTCAAGAGCAGGCAAGCTAGCGGATGCCAACACTTACTCCATTTGATCTTTGCTCGCGAAACACCTTAGCTCTGCCGTGTCAGGGAGCCAAAGTACAGGTGGTTGATTCAGTCGATGACGCCGTCAATGTACTGAGCGGGTGGGGTGAGCTCGCTCGGCCTCTCGTGATAGGGCTTGGCAGTAATCTGGTGTTGCCTGAGTTACTTGAAGAGCCTGTGCTGATCATTCGTGGGGGGAGTGTTCAGTTTATGGAGGGTCAAGGCGATAGCGTCACTGTTGTTGCGGATGCTGGGGTGGTCTGGGATGAGCTAGTGGCTCAGTGTGTTGGAGCGGGATGGAGAGGGTTAGAAAACTTATCCTTGATACCCGGTACGGTGGGTGCTGCACCTGTTCAAAATATTGGTGCTTATGGGGTCGAGTTAAAAGATAGTTTGATTTATGTAGACGTATTTGATTTTGAAAGCATGAGCCGTCGTCGTTTAGAGGCGCAAGCATGTAAATTTGACTATCGCGATAGTATTTTTAAACGCGAACCAAGGCGTTTTGTCGTGCTCCGCGTCGCTTTTCGTTTGAATAAAAATGCTCCGTTTACGCTAGCTTATGGCGAGTTAAAGTATTTGGCGAGTGAGCCGGACGTAACGGTGCAAGCTATTCGAGCCAAGGTTATCTCGGTACGTCAGGCGAAGTTACCTGACCCAGCTTGTATTCCCAATGCCGGTAGTTTCTTTAAAAACCCTGTCGTGTCGAAGGATCAGGCGTTGCGTTTGGCCAATCGATTTCCAGAGATGGTGCAATACCCGTTAACCGATGGCCAGGTTAAACTAGCGGCGGGTTGGCTGATTGATCAAGCCGGTTGGAAAGGGCATCGAGCGTCACGAGCCGGTATTCATGAAAGACAGGCGCTGGTGCTGACTAATTTGGGCGGCGCCACGCAAAGCGATATCCTTGAATTGGCAAATGATGTTTACCAGTCAGTGTTAGATCTCTATGGGGTTGAACTGGAAATAGAGCCGGTGATTGTTTAGCCAGTATTTTGTGTCGATTTATTTTACATCTATATTGTTTTTCAGTCGCAAATACAGTCTTAAAGTTATGAATTTATTGAATATTATTTATATGGCTGAATAATTGCTTTTAAGATCGACAAAGTATGATCTTAATTTGGGATTTTGGAGAGTTTTAGATGTCATTGAAGTGGAAGTTAGGTGTAGCAGTCTTGTCAGCCTTTTTAAGTGTGAGTGCGTCAGCAGGCGTAATCAGTTCAGTTTGGTCTGACAATGGTCACGAATACATGCTAGTTGAAGGTCAAATGACTTGGGATCAAGCAAATGCTTCTTTGGGTTCAGATTGGTATTTGGCAACAATTACGTCTGCGCAAGAGCAGTCTTTCATTGAAAGCGCGTTTGGTAACCTCCGAGGCGAATTTTGGTTAGGCGGCTATCAGTCTGAAGTCGGTTTTACACAAGCTGAGCGAGTCGCAGGCGCTGCAGACAACTGGGCTTGGGTTACAGGCGAAGAGTTTGGCGGTTACGACAACTGGAAGGTTGGTGAGCCAAACGAATGGAGAGGCACCAAGGAAGATCACCTAGCAGTTTGGAATAATGGTGGTTCTTGGGATTGGTATTGGAATGACGAGCACGGCCGTTCTAACATCAAAGGCTACATTGCTGAAAAAGGTGCTTACAGCGTACCAGAGCCGGGTACCCTAGCGTTGCTTGGTCTAGGATTGCTTGGATTGGGCGCGTCTAGAAAAATGCAAAAGTAATAGTACTCTAGGTTTGCTCTGCGTTTGCTGAGCACTATAGAAACGTCTCTCTGTGAGGCGTTTTTTTATGCCTATTATTTAAGCTGCAATGGCTTAGCTAACATGGCTTGATCAGTGTTTTGTATTGTTTTTAGTGTGTAGAGTACGGCGTCACGCAAAGATTCATTTGATGCGTAAATTACCCCGCGATGATTCATGAATGTTGAGTCTTTTTGGTTTAGATCCAGCGCTTGTTTGTTAGTGTCAGAGACAAATGCCCCTAGCTCATTAAAAATACAGGCAGTCGCCGCAAAATCCCAAAGGCTGCCGCCGCCGGGCTGAGGCTTGGGTGGTTTGAAGTAACACGCAGGTGCTTGCTCAATGACTTTAATCGCGTTGATGATCGCCCCAGCGCCACTCTCAATAATAATCTCGTTATAACCCAGCATGCGTACTTTTGTTTCGAAGCGTTTTAATATTTCGTCAAAGTCGTCGCGTGCAACGAAGCTATGGTCACAGGGAACAGTGAGCGGGTTCGTTTTATTTAGACCCGCGTCGTTATAGTTATAGTGATCGTTAGGGCTATCGCTAATTTTCCATGCCTTGCCGTTGCGCATTGCACCGCCACCGCGAATAGCCGAGTAAAGTGTTTGGTTTGATGGGTCGTAGACAACGCCAACCTGAGGTGTGCCTTCTTGCGAGACAAGCGCGATTGAAACGGAATAACCGGGTTGAGAACGACTAAAGGCTAATGTTCCATCTAAAGGGTCGATGCACCAAAAGTAGTCCTTCGTTAGGCGCTGACGGTCGTCTTCGCTTTCTTCCGATAGCAGTGCAAGATCAAATCGACCTAAGGTGCTTTCGAGATGACTTAGAATCAGCGCCTCGCATTTTAGGTCGACCTCTGTGACGACTTGCGCGGCTAGACTATCGACGCCCTGTTTGTAGCTCACACCGATTGCGTCTTTTTGCTCTTGTGAGTAGTGAGCGATTAACTGCCCAGCTGCTCTGGCTGCGTTGATGGCTACTTGACTTAACTCGGCTAAGTCATCGTTGGTAAGTTTCATTCTAAGTTAAGCTCTGCAATAACGTTCTGTGTGATGCGCTCACTAAAAGCATGAATTTTCCAGTGATCAGGGCTCCACCCTTTTACGAATCGATGAAAATCGGCCCAAGCATAAGAATACAAAGGGCGCCATTCGGCCTCAACTTCACCTACGTCAATCGGGATAGAGTATTTTAGAAATGCCTGTTTAAGGTGATCAAAGTATTTATCCAGTAGTCTATCTGCGTGTTGCTCACATTCGCTTTCATCCAGGCAGCTGCCTATAAAGTATGCGATATCTTTTATTCCACAACCTCCGCCAACATATTGAAAGTCAACGGCGGCAGCGGAAAGCCCATCGGCTGAAAAACAGAAGTTAGCGAGTTTCGCGTCGCCATGCACAAAGGTTTGAAACTTGCAGTTATTGAGTATTGTGTCGATTTTGGGAGCCGCCAGCGCTAGCAATTTATCATCTAGTGCCTCGAGCTCATCTGGTCGGGTCGCCAAATGCCAGTATGTGCCGACGGGCCATAAATCTTTAGGTTCGCTACCCAGAAAACGAGTGTGAAAAAATGCTAGCCATTCTAAGCATGCATCCATTTGTTCGTGTGTGACATGTTCTAGCCGTCTAGGAAAACCATTGATATCTAAGTCTTCTAGAAAGATGAGGCATGTGTTCTCATTCTGCTCACTACCATAGCATTCGGGTACTCGACTGTACTGGTCACATCGTTGGGCATATTGCTGATACCAGCTTGTTTCGACTTGATATGACCGAACTTTTCGTTGGTGAGAGAGTGTTGTGTTCCAGCCTCTTGGGTGATCGACCTTATCAGGCAAACGTATATGTTTGACGATAACACTACTGTATTTTCCACCCTCTAAGGTATACCTGCGAATCTCTCCGTAGTCGCTCCATAGTGATTGCAGTAAATGGCTGTTAACAGCGCTTTTTGCGCCGCTTAATCGAATGATCTGCTGTTCAATGTGTTCATTCATGCAGTGAGTCGCGCTGGCTGAGTAAGTAAGAGTCTCGTTAGTACTTTACGCGCATTTGCAGAGAAATGAATAGCGCCGCAAAGATGCGGCGCTATTATAAGTCGAGTTATATGTCGAGATATATCGAGCAACACAAGAAAAGAAGTGCCTTCTGCTTACTATTCTATTAGTACTCTATCAGCACTCTAAAAGGTTCTTGGAGTCGGCGGTGTCGTTGAGTAATCGTAGAAACCAAGGCCGCTTTTTTTACCTATTTGTTCAGCAACAAAAAGTGTTTTTAACAGTGGTGGTGGCGTTAAGCGTGGTTCTTTGAATGTGTCATATAGATTCGACGACATGTGATAGACAATATCTAAGCCGATATAGTCTGCCAGTTCTAGCGGGCCCATTGGGTGATTGCATCCGAGCTTCATCGCGGTATCAATTTCAGCTACGCCAGACAGGCCTCGCTCACAGGAGCGAATGGCGTCAATAATGTAAGGCGTTAATAAGCGGTTAACGATAAACCCGGTTTCGTCTTTGACGACGACGGGAGTTTTTCCAATGCTGTTAATCCATTCGACTAGGCCGTCTACCGTTTCTTGTTGGGTGTGCAGGGTAGGAATAACTTCAACCAGCTTCATCACTGTGGCTGGGTTAAAAAAGTGCAACCCGACTAGGCGCTCTTTTCGGGTGACTGCTGTTGATAGCTCTGTTATTCCGAGTGTCGAGGTGTTGGATGCGAGAATGGTGTGGTCGTTAACGATTGACTCGAGCTGCGAGAAGATTTCTTGTTTTTTATCCATCTCTTCCACGATCGATTCGATCACTAAATCGCAGTTTCTCAATGCATGAAGATCGACCGTGATCGTCATCAATGAAAGGGTATTTGACCTTTGTTCTTCAGTGATTTTTTCTCGATCAACTAGGCGCTGAAGACTCTTCTCAACTTGCGTTTGCTTTGTGCTGACATCGCCGCCGGTCATTTTGACCGAGATGGTTTTAATGCCTTGCTGAGCCAGTAATTGGGCCATGCCTAGACCCATTTGTCCGGTACCGACGATACCGACTTGTTTAATGTTCATGTGCGCTCCTTGAATTATTATTTTTTTATGTGCTTGTTGTCTTGATGGTCTTCTCTGATGACACCGCGGAGACTGCTGGGTGGCAAACAGTGAAAAGGCTTGTTAGGTTTTCCCGCCTTATCGTGATCTAGATTTTACTGGGGGGAGATGTGATGGCAATGTCTTTGGCGATATTTGGCTGTTAATGCACTTAACTGTGCGCTAAGTCATTTTTTATCGAGCGTGGCGTTCATTGCTTTAATGACAGCTGTCGCGGCTTCAAAAGGTGTCGCTGTATCTTGTGCTACCTCATGCCTTGCCTGAGCGAGTCTAATTTGCGCTTCGCTATGCTTCTTGAGCTGGTCGAGCAGCATTTCCCGTATCAATGCATCCAACCAGCGCTGGTTTTGCCCGTCCCGTTTATGTTGGAAGTAGCCGCTTAAGGTTGTTTGCTGTTGATAGTCTTCGATCATCATCCAAATGCTATCGATGTGCTCGTTATGTAAGGCGGAGCACGTTTTTACTGTTGGCTGCCAAGGGCCATCATTTTGAAGGAGATGCAGCGCATTGGTGTAGTGGTTTTGTGTTTGCTGTGCCGCTTTCGAAAAGTCCCCATCTGCCTTGTTGATGACTAGGGCGTCGGCGAGTTCCATGATGCCGCGCTTAATGCCCTGCAATTCATCACCGGCGTTGGGTAGCATTAGCACCAGAAAGAAATCGACCATTGAGGCGACTTCATATTCTGACTGACCAACACCGACGGTTTCGACGAGAATGACGTCGTAGCCACCTGCTTCGCACAGCAACATGCTTTCACGTGTTTTTTGAGCGACGCCGCCGAGCGACCCTTCTGAAGGAGATGGGCGAATGAACGCTGCGTCACTGCGCGATAGCTCTTCCATTCGTGTTTTGTCGCCTAGAATGCTGCCTCCTTTTAATGGAGAGCTGGGGTCGACAGCTAACACGGCTACTTTGTGGCCTTGTTGAATAAGGTGGAGGCCAAGTGCTTCGATAAAAGTAGATTTCCCCACGCCTGGCACGCCAGTAATGCCTACTCGAATACTTTTGCCAGTGCGCGGCAATAGCTCGTTGAGCAGAGACTGCGCCTCTATATGATGTTGAGGGAGCTTGCTCTCGACTAAGGTAATCGCTTTCGCTAAGGCGCGGCGATTGCCGAGTAACAGCGCTTGTGCGTCAATCACGAATCGAAGCTCTCCTTGTAGTCACAAATATAGAGTTTTCCCGGCGCTTGTGATCGCAAAGGGGTCCACTCGACGTGGGTTATTTAATTGCTGCTAACACTTGTTTTGCCGAGTCGGTAATTTTAGTGCCTGGGCCAAAAATTCCTTTTACGCCGGCCTGAACAAGGTAGTCATAGTCTTGTTTAGGAATGACGCCGCCTGCGACCACAGCAATGTCCTCAGCACCTTGAGCTTTAAGTGCCTCAATCAAGGCAGGAACTAGGGTTTTGTGCCCCGCCGCTTGCGAGCTGACGCCCACGACATGAACATCGTTTTCAATGGCTTGTTTAGCCACCTCTTCAGGGGTAGAGAACATTGGTGATAGATCGATATCAAAGCCTACATCAGCAAAGGCTGTGGCGATCACTTTTGCGCCGCGATCATGGCCATCTTGTCCCATTTTACAGACTAACATTCGTGGGCGTCGGCCGTGTGATGTCTCAAATTCGCTAATGTCTTTTTGTAGTGCCTGCCATTGTTCGTCATCTTGGTAGGGGGCGCCATAAACGCCGCTAATCGTGCGAGACTGCGCTTGATAGCGGCCGAACTCACTTTCCATTGCGTCAGAAATTTCACCAACAGTGGCTCGAAGTCTCGCGGCATCGATACTCAACGCAAGAAGGTTTCCTGTGCCGCTAGCCGCCGCATCAGTGATGGCAGACAGTGCTGACTTGACGGCCTCATTGTCGCGCTTTTCACGGAGAGCCTTAAGGCCTGCGATTTGTGATTCACGCACAGCGACATTATCTACTTCTAAGATGTCGAGATCGTCTTCTTTTTCCAGCTGATATTTATTAACGCCGACGATGACATCTTCGCCACGGTCTATACGAGCTTGTTTCTTTGCAGCACTTTCTTCAATGCGTAGTTTCGGTAGTCCCGCTTCGATAGCCTTAGCCATGCCACCTTCAGACTCGATTTCTTCGATCAGTGCCCATGCTTTGTCTGCGAGTTGTTGCGTAAGGCTCTCCATCATATAAGAGCCACCCCAAGGGTCGGCCACTTGGGGGATGCCCGTTTCTTCCTGAATAATAATTTGAGTATTTCGAGCGATACGCGCAGAAAACTCGGTTGGCAGCGCAACCGCTTCATCTAAAGCGTTGGTATGTAGTGACTGTGTGCCACCAAAAACAGCGGCCATCGCTTCGATGGTCGTTCGCACAACGTTGTTGTAAGGGTCTTGTTCGGTGAGCGACCAGCCTGACGTTTGCGAGTGTGTGCGCAGCATCGAGGACTTAGGATTTTTCGGATTGAACTCTGCCATGATTCGGTTCCACAGCAAACGGCCTGCACGCAGTTTGGCAATCTCCATGTAAAAGTTCATGCCGATGCCCCAAAAGAATGACAGGCGAGGCGCAAAAGCGTCGACATCGAGACCGGCATTGATTGCCGTGCGGACATACTCCCTGCCGTCGCTAAGGGTATAAGCCAGTTCTAAGGCCGCATCGGCACCGGCTTCTTGTATGTGATAGCCCGAGATAGAAATACTGTTAAAGCGGGGCATCTTTTCCGAGGTGTAGCCGATAATGTCGCCAATAATTTTCATTGAGGGGGTTGGCGGATAGATATACGTATTGCGGACCATAAACTCTTTCAGAATGTCGTTCTGAATGGTGCCGGCTAGCTTCTCTTGGCTAACGCCCTGTTCTTCTGCCGCGACAATATAACTGGCGAGAACGGGCAGAACGGCTCCATTC
>Ga0209184_1001095_pt1 | contig 20018 bp, 18 predicted proteins | sample EN8Hudsemesocosm_2_FD_184627 | JGI IMG/M metagenome (GOLD analysis project Ga0209184, IMG submission 184627) | Methane-oxidizing microbial communities from mesocosms in the Hudson Canyon - EN8C Hudson Canyon (SPAdes) (version 2) | ecosystem: Environmental > Aquatic > Marine > Cold seeps | place... | reverse complement strand
CAAGAACGTACTTTAGAGCTAAATATTGCTTTACAAGAATTAGAAGATGTTAATCATGAACTTGAACAAAAAAATACACTAGATGAACTAACTGGCTTATTCAATCGTCGTTTTTATGATCAAAAAATTTTTGCGGAGTATCGCCGTAGTAAACGTAATTTAACACCTTTAAGTTTAGTGTTAATAGACATAGACCATTTTAAAGCAGTAAACGATACCTATGGACACTTAGCTGGAGATCAATGTCTTGCATGGCTTAGTGAGCATATAAAGCAAAGTTTAAAACGTAGTACAGATATGGCCTTTCGTTATGGTGGTGAAGAGTTTTGCTTAATATTACCAGATACAGATGGAAAAGGAGCCATGGCTTTAGCTGAAACATTGAGGAAAAATATTTCCAAGCAAGCCTGCACTTATAAAGAAATAAGCATTCCATTAACCATTAGCAATGGGATTTACACTTACCTTCAACAAGATAATGTCTTGCCAGAGCAAATATTTGGGAGTGCAGATAAAGCACTTTATCAAGCAAAGCATGATGGACGAAATCAAACACAAGAATGCAAAGGCAGTCTTGAATAACACAAAAAATTCTAGGAATATGGTAATGAATAACAACAGTAATATTTTTGGTCAATATCCCGCTCGTCGAATGCGCCGTATGCGTAAAGATGATTTCACTCGTCGATTAATGGCAGAGAATCAATTAACTGTAAATGATTTAATTTACCCGGTATTTGTATTAGAAGGTAAAAATCAACGAGAGGCAATTGCCTCTATGCCAGGAATAGAGCGTAAAAGTATAGATTTATTATTAGAAGAAGCTCAAGAATTAGTGAACTTAGGTATTCCTGCAATTGCTCTTTTTCCTGTAACGCCCAGTGATAAAAAATCATTAATGGCAGAGGAAGCCTATAACCCAGAAGGTTTAGCTCAACGAGCTGTTCGAGCATTAAAATCAAACTTTCCACAATTAGCAGTGATTACGGATGTAGCTCTAGACCCTTTCACCACACATGGACAAGACGGTATTTTAAGCGAAAGTGATGAAAATAAAGCTGGGACGACAGGTTATGTGCTTAATGAAGTCACTAAAGACATATTAGTAAAACAAGCATTGTCCCATGCACAAGCTGGAGCCGATATTGTCGCGCCATCAGATATGATGGATGGCCGAGTTGGAGCCATCAGAGAAGAACTTGAAGCTAATGGTTTTGTAAATACTAAAATTTTAGCGTATTCAGCAAAATATGCTTCTAATTATTATGGTCCCTTTCGTGATGCTGTTGGCTCTGCAGGAAATATTAAGGGTGGCAATAAACACACTTATCAAATGGATCCTGCCAATAGTAATGAAGCCTTACACGAAGTGGCACAAGATATAGCTGAAGGTGCTGACATGGTGATGGTGAAGCCAGGAATGCCTTATTTAGACGTAGTACGTCGAGTTAAAGATACTTTTCAAGTACCAACTTATGCTTATCAAGTTAGTGGCGAATATGCAATGCATATGGCGGCAATCCAAAATGGTTGGTTGGCAGAAAAACCTTGTGTAATGGAAGGTTTATTATCATTTAAACGTGCGGGTGCTGATGGTATTTTGACTTATTTTGCTAAGCAAGTAGCAAGGTGGTTGAAAGAAGATAAATAAAAACGCTGCAAGTTACTTGTTTTGAATAGTCAGCATTTCAAACAATAATCCTTCACGCAGCGCGCCAGTAGACAATTTCAGCTCTTTAATTTCTAAGCAATTAAAGAGCGCGATTAAAATACTTAAGCCACTGGCTAATACGGGTGACCTATCGGCTCGTAAACCTTCAAAAGCAATAGCATCAATAGTCTTAAATTTAATAAGGGTTTGTTTTATTTCTTCTAAGAAACCAGCGGTAATTATTATTTTTTGTTGGCGAGAAGTTAAAATTTCTGCTAATGCACGTATGGTTCCTGAGCTACCAACAACTGATTGCCAACCAAACTCAATAAAACCAATTCCGAAAGGTTTAACAATACGACTAGCTGCGTTAATTGCGGCAATGAAGTTTTCTTCATTTAGCTGGCCGTCAGTAAAATATTTCTCTCTAAAACTCACGCAGCCTAAATTTAAGCTAATTGCTTTGTTAGCCGTAAAGCCCTGACCAATAATTAATTCCGTGCTAGCACCGCCAATATCAATAACTAATCGTTTTTGCTCAAAGTTACTCTTGCAAGTATGCGCAACACCGCTGTATATAGTTTCAGCTTCTTGCTCTCCATTAAGCAATTTGATTTCTAGCGGTAGAATTTCGTTGGCTTTGTTTAGAAAGTCATTTCGATTTTTGGCAATTCTTAAGGTTGCAGTAGCAACAATACGGATATTGTTCAGAGGTATAGCAGCAAGGTGTTTGGCAAATAGATTTAAACAGTCAAGTCCACGACTAATGGCATCAGTGCTAAGTTCAAGGTTTTCATCTAGGCCAGCAGCTAAGCGAACTTTGCGTTTAACTTTGTTGACTGTTTTAATTTCATTATCATGTAAACGAATGATTAATAAATGAAAGCTGTTAGAACCTAAATCAACCACAGCATAATGTTTATCATCGTACTGTGGTATTTTGTTGGACTTTTTCATATTACTACGTGGTTTGACTAACGACGGCCACGATAATTACTATTACCACCTTGTCTATTGCCTCCACTGCGACCTGAATTAGGTCTATGGCGACGTTGACGAGGTTTTGGTTTTGGCAAGTCATCTATTAAGGCATCATGATCGTATTTGCTCACGGGCAGTTCGTGCTCAATATAAGCTTCAATACCAGGCAAATTAAATACATACTGCTCACAAGCTAAACTTATTGCGTGACCGCTAGCGCCAGCTCGCCCTGTTCGACCAATACGGTGAACGTAATCTTCACAATCATCCGGCAAATCGTAGTTAAATACATGTGTTACCGCAGGAATATGTAAACCTCGGGCAGCAACATCAGTGGCTACTAAAAAATCTAAACTTCCGTCAGTAAATTGCTCTAATATTTTCAAACGTTTTTTCTGTGGTACATCACCAGTTAACAAACCAGCTCGCAATTTATCAGCAACAAGGTGATCGTAAACTTTTTCACAAACATGTTTAGTGTTTGCAAAAACAATGGCTTTTTCTGGCCAATCTTCTTCAATTAACGTTTGTAATAGTGTCATTTTATCTTCGTTAGAAGGGTAGAATAACTCTTCACTAATGCGCGTGTTAGTTTTTTGTTCAGGCGCAATTTCAACACTAGTTGGATCGTTCATATGCTCAAAGGCAAGCTCTTTGACACGAAAGGATAAAGTTGCCGAGAATAACATGCTTAAACGCTGGGTAGCTGGCGGCATTTTGTTGAACATGTAGCGAATATCTTTGATAAAGCCTAAATCGAACATTCTATCGGCTTCGTCTAGTACAATGACTTCAATATTTGTTAAGTTGTATATACCTTGCTTCATATAGTCAATTAATCGACCACAGGTGCCAATTAAAATATCGACTCCTTGTTCTAGCTCCAAACGTTGACTCTCATAACCTTCACCACCATAAACAACACCAAGGCGTAGCCCCGTGCTTTTAGACATTTCAATGGCATCGCGGTGAATTTGAATCGCTAATTCACGGGTTGGTGCCATAATCAATGCTCTAGGCTGGTTATGTGTAGGTGCTTCTTTTTGTAATAATTGATGGAAAGTCGCGGCTAAGAAAGCAATGGTTTTACCTTCCCCTGTTTGCGCTTGACCAGCAATATCGGTGCCTTGAAGCAGCACAGGTAAGGAATCCGCCTGGATAGACGTACAATATTCGAAGCCCATGGCTTCTAATCCGGTCACTACTTGTGGAGCAAGATTTAAGTCAGCGAATTTTATTTCAGTTAAGTGTGTTTTTTTCATGGCGCTAGCTTAACACCATAGTTAGTTAATAACTAACTTTAGCGTCTATAAGTGAAGATAAAAGAAAACAAACTTGATATTCAAACAATAAAGCCCCATAAAGGATTTATAATGACATTAAATGTTGTAATTAATAGATTGGCGCTAGCGCCATAACCAACGGAGAATAAGATGAGCGACAAAATTGTTCAGCTAACTGATGATAGTTTCGAAGCCGATGTTTTAAAAGCATCAGGATTAGTATTGGTTGATTTTTGGGCTGAATGGTGTGGCCCTTGTAAAATGATAGCGCCAGTGCTTGACGACATTGCTACTGAATATGAAGGCAAAGTTACAGTGGGTAAATTAAACATTGACCAAAACTCAGGCACGCCACCTAAATATGGTGTACGAGGAATCCCAACGTTATTATTATTTAAAGATGGTGAAATTGCAGACACTAAAGTAGGCGCATTATCAAAAACTCAACTTAAAGAGTTTTTAGATAAAAATCTTTAAGTCGTATTGAATATTAAAAGCCTGAACTTCTTCAGGCTTTTTTTCTGATTTCCTAATTTTCAAAAATATTTACTTACATTTTAACTAGTACCTTTACCTAGTTAACTTTTAATGCTAAATTTAAGCCCTGAGTACAAAATAACATCTCTTTATCCCTATTCTATTATCTTGATTTACTACTTTTATTAGCTGTTATATTAGATAAGAAGATTATTTAAATACATTTGAAACATACTATCGTCGGCAATCGCCAAAAATGAACAACTTAAAATAATTTAAGAAACCCCCTATGAACCTTACTGAATTAAAAGATAAATCCATAAATGAATTGGTTGAACTAGCTGAATCTATGAAGCTAGAAAACCTTGCTAGAACACGTAAGCAAGATATTATTTTTGCTATTTTAAAAAAGCATGCTGAAAATGATAATGATATTTTTGGTGGTGGTGTTTTAGAAATTCTACAAGATGGTTTTGGCTTTTTACGCTCAGCTGACTCTTCTTACCTAGCTGGACCTGACGATATTTATGTCTCTCCTAGTCAAATCCGTCGTTTTAGTATGCGTACTGGTGACACCATTCAAGGGAAGATTCGCTCACCGAAAAAAGGCGAACGCTATTTTGCCTTATTAAAAGTCACAGAAGTTAACTTTGATCGTCCTGAGAATTCTCGTCATAAAATTTTATTTGAAAACTTGACACCAATTCATCCCACAGATCGTTTTACCATGGAACGTGGCAATGGTTCAACGGAAGATATTACCGCTCGAATATTAGATTTAGCATCACCAATTGGTAAAGGTCAGCGTGGTTTAATCGTTGCACCACCAAAAGCGGGTAAGACCTTATTATTACAAAATATTGCGCAAAGCATTGCCCATAATCATCCTGATGCCGAGTTAATGGTATTGTTAATTGATGAACGTCCTGAAGAAGTAACTGAAATGCAACGCCTAGTTAAAGGTGAAGTAGTTGCTTCAACGTTTGATGAACCTGCCAGTCGCCATGTGCAAGTAGCCGAAATGGTTATTGAGAAAGCTAAACGTTTAGTTGAGCATAAAAAAGATGTCGTGATTTTACTTGATTCAATTACCCGTTTAGCCCGTGCTTATAACACGGTGATACCTTCATCGGGTAAAATCTTAACGGGTGGTGTTGATGCGAATGCTTTACACCGTCCTAAGCGTTTTTTTGGTGCGGCACGTAACATTGAAGAAGGTGGCAGTTTAACTATTATCGCCACTGCCCTAGTAGAAACAGGCTCTAAAATGGATGAAGTTATCTACGAAGAATTTAAAGGCACAGGTAATATGGAATTGCACTTGTCACGTAAAGTGTCTGAGAAGCGTGTTTTCCCAGCTATTCATATCAATCGTAGTGGTACGCGTCGCGAAGAGCTGATTACCAAGCCTGACGAATTACAAAAAATGTGGATTTTACGTAAAATAGTTCACGAAATGGATGAAATTGGCGCGATTGAATTCCTTATTGATAAACTCGCCATGACCAAAACCAATAATGAGTTTTTTGATTCAATGAAACGTAAATAAATTTAGTCTCATTTATTATAAAAGCCAACTATAACAGTTGGCTTTTTTGTTTCCATAATGAAAACTAATCAGAGGCTTTGTGATATAGACCGTCGAAAATCGTTTTCCATGTGCTTCCATGGTTGGAACTCGTTTGCCAATGTTGGCGTACATCGCCATTTTTAAATGGTGTCCAAGTGATTTTGTTTAAGATTACTTGCCCCTCTTTGTCATGAGTTTTTCCCGTCATTACCATACTATTATCTTGTAAGTCACCTGACAGCATAAGTAATGAGCCAGAGCTATCTATCCATGTTTGATGCCATTGTTGAGTTTGAGCATCAAAGATATTCAAGCTTTTACCCTGAAAGCCTGATGCTGTTTTATACTCTTCAAGTAGGCCACAGCCATTGTTTATTAGTGTGATTTTACTATGGCTCACATTCTCATTTGTTGCTGAACTCACTTGCCACTGACCTAGCCAAAAATCAAATTCTCGATATTGGCTGTTGTCACAAGCAGCAAAGGTAAAATGACAAAATAGTATTGCTGTAAGGAGTAGATATTTCATTGTATAACTCTTATATAGAAAATTATTAGCTTGCTTCGCTATTGTACTATCATAGCGTAAAATTTAATTAAGTATCATTATCATAAAGAATGATGCCTTTATTGGTACGGCAAGGTATAATTATCCCACCTTTGATTTTTTATTTGTTATCAAAAATATAACATGAAATACAATGATTTAAGAGACTTTATCAGTCAACTTGAAACGCTTGGTCAGCTCAAGCGCATTTCCATGCCGGTTACTACTCATCTTGCCATGACTGAGATTAGCGACAGAACTTTGCGAGCTAAAGGGCCTGCATTACTGTTTGAAAATGCGGTGGATGAAAATGGCAAGGCTTTTGATATGCCAGTGTTAACCAACCTTTTCGGTACACCTGAACGTGTTGCTTTGGCAATGGGACAAACCGATGTAAATGCTTTGCGTGATGTTGGTAGATTACTAGCTATGCTTAAAGAGCCTGAGCCGCCAAAAGGTTTTCGTGATGCATTAGGTAAAATACCAATTTATAAGCAAGTACTCAATATGCCGACCAAGTCGATCAAAAAAGCGCCTTGTCAGCAAATTGTACTCAGTGGTGATGAAGTTGATTTAACCAAGTTGCCTATTCAAACGTGTTGGCCTGGCGATGTTGCGCCATTAATTACTTGGGGTTTAACTATCACCAAAGGGCCTCATAAAGAACGGCAAAACCTAGGTATTTACCGACAACAAGTTTTATCTAAAAATAAAGTCATTATGCGATGGTTGTCTCATCGTGGTGGAGCTCTGGATTTTCAAGAATTCAAAAAAACTAATCCAGGTGAAAAATACCCAGTTTCAGTGGCTTTAGGTGCCGACCCTGCAACAATTTTGGGCGCGGTAACGCCAGTGCCTGATACTTTATCAGAATATGCTTTTGCGGGGTTACTACGTGGCGCTAAAACTGAAGTTACTAAATCAGTCAGTAATGATTTGGAGGTGCCTGCTACCGCAGAAATCATCTTAGAAGGTTATTTAGATCCTGATGAAACAGCACCAGAAGGTCCTTATGGTGATCATACCGGTTACTATAATGAAGTTGATAATTTCCCCGTTTTTACAATAACGCATATCACTATGCGTAAAGACCCTATTTATCACAGTACATATACAGGTAGACCACCAGATGAGCCTGCTATTTTAGGGGTGGCGTTGAATGAAGTTTTTGTGCCAATTTTGCAAAAACAGTACCCTGAAATTCAAGATTTCTATTTGCCTCCTGAAGGATGTTCATATCGTTTAGCTGTTGTGACAATTAAAAAACAATACGCAGGACATGCTAAACGAGTAATGATGGGAGTTTGGTCTTTCTTACGTCAGTTTATGTATACTAAATTTGTTATTGTCTGTGATGATGACGTTGATGCCAGAAATTGGGAAGATGTCATTTGGGCGATGACCACACGAATGGATCCAAGCCGAGATACAGTGTTAATTGAAAATACACCCATAGATTATTTAGATTTTGCCTCGCCAGTATCGGGTTTAGGTTCTAAAATGGGTTTAGACGCTACGAATAAATGGCCGGGTGAAACCGATAGAGAATGGGGTGAACCCATAGTGATGGATGAAACTATCAAGCAGCAAGTTGATGATATTTGGGATGATCTTGATATTTTCCCAACGCAATCAGATGAATAGAATAAGGGTTAATTAATGAAGACAATTAATTGTCAAATTGAGTCGTTAACATCACTAACGCCTCATGTTTTTAAAGTGCTATTAAAGCCGGATGAAAAAGTAGATTTTATTGCGGGTCAATATTTGAATTTTGTTATGAGTGATGAAGATAAGCGGCCATTTTCTATTGCGAGTTCACCTAATAGTGATTTGATAGAATTGCAAATTGGCGCATTTGTTGCCGACAGCTATCCAATGCAAGTGATCGAACGTATTGAATCTTCGCAAGCCGATAATAAGCCCGTAACTATTGAAATTCCACTTGGTCATGCTCAATTACGTACTGATAGTGATCGTCCTTTATTATTGTTGGCAGGTGGCACTGGCTTTTCTTATATTAAGTCAATGTTTGAATATTTAGCTGAACAAAACTCACAGCGCCATATTATGGTGTATTGGGGCTTACGTGAATTAACTGCTGCTTATGAGCTAGAAGAAACCGCCGCAATTATTGCAAAATTACCACACGCTAATTTTATTCCCGTTATTGAAAACGCGAATGAAAATACGGACGAGAATGAAAAACAAGTTTGGCAAGGTAAAACAGGGTTAGTTCATCAAGCTGCAATGCATGATATTGTAAGTTTAGAGCCTTATGATATTTATCTTGCTGGACGCTTTGAAATGGTTGGCGCTATACGTAGTGACTTTGTTGAACATGGCGCATTATTAGAGCATATGTATGCTGATGCGTTTGCTTTCATTTAGTCGTTGTATTGTCCAATTTATGCGTCAAAAGTACTCATAAATTCTTCGGGAAATAATTTGAACATCCGCAGGATGGCCTAAAAGGCGTAGTACAGGATGTACGGAGTAATGATAGCCATCAACTCCGTGCTTTTTCCTTTAAATTGAACTGTACACCTTAAAACTGAAGAGTCATTATTGTTACATTTGTTTGGGTTTTGAATGAAAATGGATTATGCAAATAATCCATTTAGTTTAACCCATACTTCGTTCGCTGCTTGATGTTGTCCTTCTTCTGTCAGAGCTTTTGCCAAAGCTTGTAAATCTTCTTTGTCATATTGCTTTTCTTGTTGATTAGCTTCAAGTTTTACTAAACTTCCAAAAGCTTTTTCCGCCATCGACCACTGTTCACTCATCACAGCTAAATGCCCCAAACAACTTAACCATTGTGCATTTTGATTATCACTATGAAGATGCTTTTGCACTAAAGCGATAAGTGGTTCACTTTGTTTGATTGGTAGAGTACGTAACCGCTGAATAAAACGAGTATTAGGCTGCTTTTTCAGCATAGGTGTAATTAATTTTGTTAATGGTTCAGTGATGTTTTGTTCGGCTAATACCTGGCAATAAGCAAATAAAACGGCTTCTCGCTGTTTTACTTTACGGCTAAGTGCTTTCCAGTATGTTTGTAAACTTGTTTGATCTTGGTTGAGAATAATATCGTTAAATGCGCCGTAATAGGCTTTTGTTTCCCAAGCTTGAACTGTTTCATCATTAATGTTTTTTTCTTTACGGGCAGAAGCTAGCGAACTTACCGCCGTTTCAAAGCGTTTTTCAACTAAACATAAATCAATTTCTAAAGCTAACAAACGTGCATCATGACCAATTTGTTTGTGGTTTTCATCAATTAATGCGCGGGCTTTTTCATAAGCTTCACTTCGCTCTTGGTTCATTAATAATTTAACTTTTACAATGACACTGGCAAGGTCTGAACTATCAAGTTTAGTTGACTCTTGTTCTAACAAGGTCAAATAATGGTTGGTGTTAGCATCTAACTGTTGCTTGGCTGAGGCCGCAGCAGCAAGTAAGTATGCACTTTGCTGTCGTTTAGCTGGCTCTGCACTTTTAGCAAATAATTCTTCTGCATCTTGGTAATCTTCAAGCATATAAGCAGCTAAGCCTTTATTGAAATTGGCAATGCCACGTCTTCTGCTAGCAAAAGCGACGGTATGCCAAGCTTTAAAACTGATTTTAAAACCGCCACGTAACATTTTGAAAATAATAAAAGCACTAATAGCAAAAAGCATGAACAATATAGCGGCTGAAAGTACTGTTAACTCGATTATGGTTTCACCCATTGCAATGAGAATGTAACCTTTTTCATCAATTAATAGCGGGCTCAGTGCTAACATCGCAAAGAACAGAGAAATTATGACAATAAAGCGGATCATATGCTGCCCTCACTTTTTGATTTGTCACTTTGTTGCTCGGGCAGTTGAACTGGTTTTTTAGACTCGGTTTCTACTTCCTCTTGAGGTTTTTCTAGAGCTTTATTTTCAACTTCTTTATCTTCTACTTTAGAAGATAGTGAAGATTTAGTCTGCTGATTCCTTAGTGTAGATCTGATGGCCGTTAATGAGCCTAATTCACTTGGGTAATCAAAGTTCACTTGTTTTTGTTGTAGGCTGGTTAATGCTTCAGCAAAATGTTGGTTAATGCTACTTTCCATATCGAAAAATTCATTAAGCCATTGCTGAATATCAGCTAACGTTTTTTGATAAATATCACCTTGACGTTCACTTGCTGCCCATAGTGCTAGTTGAATTTTCAAACTTAGATTTTGTTTTAGATTTTCTTGCTGCTTAGGCGACATTAATGGCTCAATTGAGCCCGCTCTTTGACGAACCCTGATAAAGTCATTTAAAAACTTTTGCCAAGTTTTAGCCAAATTAGTTTGCCAGTCATTAATATCATCAGATAAGTCAAAATCAGTTTCTTTATCAGTCTCTTTTCCTAAATCCACCATAGCTAATGGCAATTGAACAACCTGTTTGTTCATGGCCATTAAGGCTAATATAATTTCATCTGTTTCTAATTTCGGCATCAGTTCTAAAGATGTAATGTCTTGATGAATAGTTTCGCGAACAGGTAAAAAGGCAGGATCATTTAATTCGGTTAAGCGAGCATCAGCATCTTTTAATAGACTAATGGCCGCACTTGCATCATGTTCTAGCCATAAAGTACGTGCAGCTATGCGAATTAAATACTCTGCCTCATGCAATAACCAATCACTAGGCTGACGTTGTTTTATACGCTGCTCAAGTTGTTTGACTGTTGTATCTAGCTCTGCAATTTGGGCTTGGCTAGTATTGTGAATTTGTGTTGCCATTTGCTCTAACTGTTTAGCAAAGGTTTGCTGCTGATTCGTTAATGATTGCTGCATTTCGCTTTGATAACGGTTTAAAGTTGCGCTATTTTCTAAGCTTATTTTACTGGTAAGTGTTTGCGTTAACTGTTGGTTTTGTAGTTGTTGCCAATAATAGTGGCCTGCGGGGGCAGCTACAGCGATAAGAATAGCGAATATCGCCAATTTAGATATTTTATTTGATGAAGTGCTAGTTGATGATTTTTTTGCTTCGCTTTTCTTCTTAGCACCTTTGCTTGAACTGACTTGTGCGGTTTGTTCGCTCATTTGTTCTGAGGTTAATGGCATTTTTGATTCAGTCATTATTCATTCCATCTTTATAATGTAAGCCTAATATAGGCCTTAGATTAATTTAATATTGTTGAATATCATTGTGTAACTTAGTTGTTTTCGAGTTGTTGCAATGTAGTCGTTATCGAATTATCGCTAGCACCATCACTTATCACAACGTGGGTTAAGCCAAACTGTTTTGCTGTGGTGGCAATACGTTGGCTTGCAACTACCCATAAACATTGGTTACGCCAGTAGTTTGCTAACTGTTGAGCATTGTCTTGTTCTTGTTGTTCAATAATTAACTGTACAAGTTTTTCTAATATAGCGTTACTGGTAACGACAATACAATTTATTTGCTGCTTAAACCATTGATTACCTATGTCTTCGGTAAATGTTCGCCATACACGTTGGTAACTTTCTAAATAATTAACTTTTGCGCCTTGATCACCCAATTGCTTGGCTAAATGTTCTCTACCGCTATTGCCGCGGACAATAGTTATCGGTTCAGCACAAAAATTTTTATTTAACACAGACAGGGTTAACAAACCTTCACTATTTTCTTGTTGTGGACAAAGAATGTTGTTGATTCCCAACAGTTGTAAAGCCGCTTTAGTTGCTCTACCCACCGCGATAATATGTTGATAGCGCCAATTTTGTGCAGTAAAAATTTTATTAGCAAACTCGACGGCAGCAACACTAACAAAAATAATAATATTCTCATTAGTTAGTAAGTTTTCACTCGTTTGGTGATCAGCTAACGGTTGATAATCAAATAAGGGCTGATTTACACAAGTTATGTTGCTTGCTGCAAGTGACTTGGCAAGTGCTTGTGCATTTTTTGTTGGCCGCGTTATTAAAACGTTAAGCTTGCTGTCTTTAGTGGTCATTGCTGGTTATTAATGATCATCAGCATTGTTTGTGGCGTAAACCTCTTTCAAAATTCTATCAGCTCCACGGCTTAGTAACTCTTGCGCTAATGTATTACCCAAAGCTTCACCTTGACCTATTGGGCCAGTGATTTCACTTTCGATTAATTCACTACCATCTACTGCGCCAACCAAGCCACGTAGGTGCACTTCTTTACCATCTGCTGAGATAACGCTGTAACTAGCAATAGGCACCTGACAACCACCTTCTAGTGCTTTGTTCATGGCGCGCTCTGTTAATACTCGTACTCGGGTAGTACTACATTCAAGTGGCTTGAGTAACGCTTTAATAGTGTCATCATTAGTACGGCACTCAATACCCACCGCACCTTGACCATTAGCGGGTAACATTTCTTCAGGTTCAATAGTTTGGGCGATGCGCTCACTCATTTCTAAGCGAATTAAACCAGCAGCAGCTAAAATAATTGCGTCGTATTGGCCTTCATCAAGTTTTCTTAGGCGTGTATTTACATTACCGCGTAGATCACGAATATCAAGATCTGGACGTTTAGCTTTTAATTGACACTGACGGCGTAAGCTTGAAGTGCCCACTATCGCGCCTTGAGGTAAATCATTAAGCGTTGGATAAGTATTAGAGACAAAAGCATCTCGGGGATCTTCTCGAGGGCAAATAACTTCTAAGCCTAAACCTTCTGGAAAATCCACAGGAACATCCTTCATTGAATGCACTGCGATATCTGCTCTATCTTCTAGCATGGCGACTTCTAACTCTTTAACAAAAAGTCCCTTACCACCAACTTTTGCCAGTGGCGTATCTAAAATAATATCACCCTTGGTTGTCATCGGAACAAGTTCAACGTTAATGTTTTGATGAAAGTGTTCTAATTGTGCTTTTACGTATTCTGCTTGCCATAAGGCTAGGGCACTTTTGCGAGTCGCTATTCTTACTGTTGTCATTTGTCTTGTTCCCAAGGGTAAGGTTTAATCTACGGTTAGGGTTATTTCTGTCTCGGCTTGTGTACTTACTGCGTTTGATAAAAATTGCCAAAACTCATCTCCACCACGTTTATCTGTCCATACTTGTTCGTTGTCAGAATAGGTGAAATGATGGCCATTAAATTTTGTTGCTACCCAAATTTCATATAAAGGAGCTTGCTTATTAATAATGATTTTCGTGGTGTTTTTAAACGTGAGTGTTAATAAGCCGCCAACGCCTTCATAGTCTATATCAACCCCACAATCTTCAATTGCTTCTTCAACAGCAAGTAACAGATCTTCTGCTATTAAATTATATTGGCTATCGTTCATTGGCTTTCTTTAGTTGTTTGGGGAATCAGCATGTGAGTATAATAGCAATCTGACAAAATAAATACCCATTAAGTTAAGTTGAAAAGCTTGATTTAAACGACTTTCACGGCAAAAACTGGTAATCATGCACCCAATTAAACATTTTTCTTTATTGTTCCTATGCTTATTAATGAGCATACTCATTTCTGCTTGTGGTTCAAGAGGTGACTTGTACCAAGTACAAGAGCCAGAAAAAGTGCAAAAAGCCACAGCAGAAGAATCTCAACAGGCCTCTGAAAAACCTAAGAAGAAGCAGCCGTAATGTTAGTTAATTTTTCAAAAATGCATGGCTTAGGTAACGACTTTTTAGTGTTGGATAATGTCACTCAAAATGTTTATTTATCTAATGAGCAAATAGCCAAATTGGCGGATAGAAACTTTGGTGTAGGCTTTGATCAATTGTTAATAGTAGAGCCGCCATATGACCCTGATTTAGATTTTCATTATCGAATTTTTAATGCTGATGGTAGTGAAGTTAGCCAGTGTGGTAATGGTGCTCGTTGTTTTGCTCGCTTTGTGCGAATGAAAGGTTTATGTAATAAAAATAAAATTCGTGTTTCGACCGCCTCAGGTAAAATGATCTTATTTGTTGAACGAGATGGCAATATTTCAGTTACCATGCCAGTACCGCAATTTGAGCCAGCTAAAATACCATTTACCGCACAAAAAGCTGAAGGCACTTATATTTTACGTAGTGAGTCTGAAACGATACTTTGCGGGGCTGTCTCGTTAGGCAACCCTCATTGTGTCGTAACTGTAGATGATGTCCTTGAGGCGCCTGTTGAGCGCTTAGGTAAAGAGCTATCATTACATGAACGTTTCCCAGAGCATGCCAATGTTGGCTTTATGGAAGTGGTTGCTGCTAATCAAATAAAGCTCCGTGTTTATGAACGAGGTGCAGCGGAGACCTTGGCTTGTGGTAGTGGCGCTTGTGCTGCGGTTGTGATCGGCCAAATGCAAAATAAATTAGGTAGACAGGTTACGGTTGAGTTACCTGGCGGAAAATTAAGAATTTATTGGAAAGGCCCCGGGCACCCAGTAAAAATGTCGGGTCCTGCGGTACATGTGTTTGATGGACAACTGTCGATATAATTACAATAATATATGAAAAAAATATTTTTATGAAAAGCGAACAAACAATGACAAATATAGACGAATTGCCACTGACTGATGAGTTAGTTAGTACTTACCTACAAGACAATCCAGAATTCTTCAATCGTAACAATGAGTTGATGACAGGATTAAGATTAGCTGATTCACAACGAGGCACTGTCTCTCTAGTGGAAAGGCAGCAGCAACAACTAAGACAAAAAGTACATAATTTAGAAGATGAAATTACCCAGTTGATGTCAGTAGCTAGTCATAATGAAGGCTTATTTATGCTTTATAGTGACTTGTATTTACGTTTGATTGATTGCCAATCTGCTAGTGAATTATTAGATTGCTTGGCACAAACAACTACTGAGTTACTGTCGTTATCAGCGTTTAAATTATATTTACTCGATTCTCCCACTATTGAGCATGACAGTTTGTCGAAAAATGACTGTCAGGGTGTAATGCAAAATCGTTTGGAAAATAGTGATTATTATTTTGGCCGCTTGCAACAAAGCGAGCAACAGTTAATTTTCTCTCACAACTGTACAGGCTCGGTAGTTTTAGTGAAGCTTGTTCATGAAGAAAAAGAACTCGGATTTTTAGCCATTAGTAGTGATGATGCGCATCATTTTGATCCACGAATGGATACCTTGCTACTGAGCCAGTTTAAGCGATTAGTGGCTAAGTTATTGAAACAACATTTAGCGATTTAACTCTACGTGTTTATTCATGAAAAAATGTAGAAAATTTGTAGGGGGTAATTCATTGCCCCTTTGTCGGACAGGACAATGTGCTCCTGCATTGTCTAATAAGGTATATCCATATACCGTTAAAGTCCAACCTACATAGGGTTATCATAAAATGAAATTTTACCGACGTTTATCGAAGATTAAAGCTATTAGTTTTGATTTGGATGATACCCTCTACAGCAACAAACCTGTGATGCAGGCAATCGAGAAAAAAATGATTGCTTACTTTGCTAATTTAGCTGTGATTAAAGGTCAAGCATCGGATCAGCACAAAGTATTAGATCATCGTTTTTGGTACTATTTTCGCCATCAAGCCACTTTAAAACAACCCGAACTAGCTCACGATGTGGTACGAGTGCGTTTAGTTACCTATCGCCTCGGGTTTAGCTCACTAGGCTTAACTAAAAGCATTGCCGAGCAACAGGCACAAGCAGCCTTAGATTATTTTATTACGCTGCGAAGTGATTTTATTGTGCCAGAGCAAAGTAAAAACTTACTGGCCAATTTAAGTAAAAAATATCCTCTCATTGCTATTAGTAACGGCAATGTTGATACTAATGCATTAGGTATTTCACATCATTTTCAGCATATCTATCATGCTGGATGGCAAACTGATGGCACGTTATTAAGACAGAAACCTGCTAGCGACATGTTTAGTTTAGCTTGTCAGCAACTTGCGATTAAACCATCCCAATTACTTCATGTTGGTGATTGTGGCCGTGCAGATATTCAAGGAGCATTGCTTGCAGATTGCCAAGCGGCATGGATATCTCTTTATGATGTTGGCAAGCCTATTTCTGTGCTACCTCATATTGAACTTAGCAAGCTCAATCAACTTGAGCAGTTATAAAGTTAAAGTTTAGCTAAAATAATTAACTGACTGTATATAAAACCAGTGCTATACTAAGCGCATTTTATTATTTCCTCTCAAAAGTAAAAGGCTTTCTCGATGGATGTTTCAGAATTACTCGACTCTTTAAACGACAAACAGCGTGAAGTTGTTGCAGCGCCAAAACAAAATATGTTGGTGTTAGCGGGTGCTGGTTCTGGTAAAACTCGAGTATTAGTACAGCGTATTGCGTGGTTGATGCAAGTTGAACAAGCCGCATCACATTCTATTTTAGCGGTAACCTTCACTAATAAGGCTGCTGCAGAAATGCGAGCCAGAGTTGAAGAAGTCACGGGTGGAAATACTCACGGCATGTGGATAGGTACTTTCCATGGCTTAGCACATCGCTTATTGCGTATGCATTTTCAAGAGGCAAAATTACCACAAAGTTTTCAGGTGCTTGATAGTGATGATCAACTACGCTTGATCAAGCGTATTATTCGCACATTAGAATTAGATGAAAAAAAATGGCCAGCCAAACAATTTGTTTGGTATATCAATGGTAAAAAAGATGAAGGACTAAGACCACAACATATAGATGCCCAGTTTGATCCTAGTGAAGAATTGTTTGTTAAAGTATATAAAACTTACCAAGAAACGTGCGATCGCTCCGGCCTTGTTGATTTCGCTGAATTATTACTACGCGCTCATGAGCTTTGGCTTAATAATCCTGAGTTGTTATCTCACTACCAACAACGCTTTGGACATATTTTAGTCGACGAATTTCAAGATACCAATGCCATTCAGTATGCTTGGTTAACTATGCTAGGCCGCGCTCAGTCTAAAGTCATGATTGTTGGTGATGATGACCAGTCGATTTATGGCTGGCGTGGTGCACGTATTGAAAACATTGAACGCTTTACTAATGAATTTGAAGATACAAAAACTATTCGTTTAGAGCAGAATTATCGCTCAACAGCTAACATTCTTAACGCCGCGAACCAGTTAATCAGCAATAATAATAATCGTTTAGGTAAAGAGCTGTGGACTGATGATAAAGCAGGTGAAAAAATCTCTATTTATACCGCCTTCAATGAAATTGATGAAGCGCGCTTTATTGTTGGTTGTATCAAAAAATGGCGTGATGAGGGTGGCAAGCTTGATGAAGTAGCAATTTTATATCGTTCTAATGCCCAATCACGCTTAATGGAAGAAGCTTTATTGCAAAGACAGTTACCGTATCGTATCTATGGCGGACAACGCTTCTTCGAACGTCAAGAAATCAAAGATGCTTTAGCTTACCTACGTCTCATTAATAACAGAGATGATGATGCTGCTTTTGAACGCATCATTAACACTCCTACTCGTGGAATAGGCAATCAAACAGTTGCGCTGATACGTGATGCAGCGAGAAGTTTACAAGTGACATTGTGGCAAGCGTGTCAGAAAATGTTACAGGCAGAACAACTCAAGGGGCGCAGTGGTAAAACTATTACTACTTTTATTAATTTAATCGATCAACTAGAAGATGATTCAACGGATTTAGACTTAGATCAGCAAGCCAACTTTGTCGTTCAACATTCTGGTTTAAAAGCCATGTATCAAGCTGAAAAAGGTGAGCGGGCAGAGCAGCGCATTGAAAATTTAAATGAGCTAGTAACCGCTTGTCAAACTTTTGTGAGTGAGCCCATTTCGGATCAAGAGTTTATAGAAGAGCAAACGCCATTAACTGCCTTTTTAACTCATGCAGCACTAGAGTCAGGTGAGTCGCAAGCAGATGAATTTGAAGCGGCAGTACAGCTAATGACTATGCATTCAGCTAAAGGATTAGAATTTCCTTTGGTGTTTATCGCGGGTCTTGAAGAAGGGATGTTTCCTTCCCAACAATCGGTAGAAGAAATAGGACGTTTAGAGGAAGAACGACGTTTATGTTATGTCGGCATGACAAGAGCCATGAATAAGCTATACTTGTGCCATGCAGAAAGCCGTCGTATTTATGGACAAGAAAAGTTTCATAAAGCGAGTCGCTTTTTACGTGAACTACCTGAAGAATGTATTGAAGAAATTCGCATGCAAAACCAAGTGACTAAACCAAAAGCGGTTGGCAAATTTTCTAATACTTTTACCTTAGAAACGTTTGCTAACACTGGTTTTAAGTTAGGGCAACAAGTAAAGCATACTAAGTTTGGTGAAGGTGTTGTACTAAATTATGAAGGTAGCGGTGCGCAATCTAGAATCCAGGTCAATTTCGAAGATGTTGGTAGTAAATGGCTAGTGGTTGAATATGCCAATTTGCAAGCAGTCTAGGTTATTATCAAAGAACAACATTTTAAGGTTGAGAAAATGTCACAAAGATTATTAGTAGTAGAAGACAGTAAACCTATCGCAACCGTTATTAAACAAATTGCACAATCGTTGAACTATGACGTTGTTCTTGCCACCACGCTTGCCCAAGTTGAAGAAATTCTTTCTGGAGATACAGATTTTTTTGCCGCTACGGTCGACTACTCCTTACCAGATGCCTTAGATGGTGAAGCAATTGCTTGTGTGTTATCTCATAAAATTCCTAGTATTGTTATGACAGGTAAAATGGATGATGCTACTCGACAAAAAATCTTAGCTCAGTCTGTAATAGATTACATTCCTAAAGAAAATAGCCAAGCCTTTCTGTACTTAAAGCGAGTATTGCATTGGCAACAAACCAACAGTAAAAATGAGGTTTTAGTGGTAGATGATTCTTCGTCTGCTCGTAATCATATTGTTGAGCTGTTAAAGCGTCGCAATTTTAGTGTTTACACTGCAAATAATGGAGTACAAGCATTAGAAAAATTACAACAGCATAAAAATATCAAAATGGTGATTACTGATTTAGAAATGCCAGAAATGGACGGAATCACATTAACGAATGAAATTCGCAAAAAGTACTCTCGAGAGCAATTAGCTATTATTGGTATTTCGGGAGCTGAAAATGGCATTCATTCGGCACGTTTCATCAAAAATGGTGCAGATGACTTTTTGCGCAAACCTTTTTGTCCTGAAGAATTTTATTGTCGTATAACTCAAAATATTGAGAGTTTGAATAATATAGCCCAAATTCAATATGCCGCGAATACTGATTATTTAACGGACCTATCTAACCGTAGGGCGTTTCTTGGTAATGCTAAACAACGTATCGCAAAATATGTTAAACGGAATGTACCTTATTGTTTAGCTATGCTTGATATAGATTATTTTAAAAAGGTTAATGATGATTATGGTCATGATGCTGGTGATCAAGTATTGAAAGTATTAGCTTTGTATATGCGTAAACACTTCGGTTCAGGGTTAACTGCTCGTTTGGGCGGAGAAGAGTTTGCTGTGCTATTACACGGGTTAGATTCAGATCAACTTTACAATAAATTAGATGATTTTCGTCGTGAAATTTCGGTGTCTACATTGCCTGCAGGCGACACTCAAATATCTATTACTATAAGTATTGGCGTTATTTTCGATAGTAAAGAAGGGCTTTCAAAACAGATGAATGAAGCAGATAAT
>Ga0209184_1001087_pt1 | contig 20103 bp, 15 predicted proteins | sample EN8Hudsemesocosm_2_FD_184627 | JGI IMG/M metagenome (GOLD analysis project Ga0209184, IMG submission 184627) | Methane-oxidizing microbial communities from mesocosms in the Hudson Canyon - EN8C Hudson Canyon (SPAdes) (version 2) | ecosystem: Environmental > Aquatic > Marine > Cold seeps | place... | reverse complement strand
TATTTTAACTTCTCCCCACCCAACCCTCCCCAGCAAGGGAGGGCTTTAAGAGCTGTTATTTTCCACACTTAACGGTGACATAACCTTCCTACGTACTTATAGATTTTTCTTAATCAACTCACTTAACTCTTCACAATCAATCGGCCCGACATTTCGCCATACAATTTTTCCATCAGCCGAAATAAAAAAGTGCGTGGGTGTCATTTGTACACCACCAAACGCTTTAGCGTATTCACCTTTTGCATCGTAAATTAACTTATATGGTAATGCCCTGCTTTGCTGCATGCTTTTTATCGCCGCTAAAGAATCATATTTCAAAGAAATCGCTAGCGTTGTATAGCCTTTGGCTTGATGCGCTTGATGCAAAGCAATCAAATCATCAATTTCAGCTAAACATAAACCACAGCTTGTTGCCCAAAAGCTAACTAATACCGGTTTACCTTTTAAGGCCTGTAAATTAATACTTTCGCCAGAAACTGTGGTCATGGTTAATTCAGGTGCCGCAGGGGCAGGCTTTAACCAATATTGCCAAGCATTCGCAAACAGCAGACCCAATACCAACAACCCACCTAATATTATTCTTGTTTTAGACATAATTTTCCTTTTAAGTTTCACTCTCGTTATGAATTCCGAGCCTTCATAGCATCATCGTAGGATAGGTAGAGGTACGAAACCCATCAATATGATTAATTTATATTTCTGCCTTATCGATGCTGTTTGATGGGTTTCGCAAAAAGCGCTCTACCCATTACGCAACAATCATGTAGCCCGTATGGAGGTACGGAATACGGGAAGTTCAGCGCATCGAATGCCCCGTATTACGCAAGCTTCATACGGGCTACTTGCTCTCGTCATGAATACCGAGAATGCATTCATTACCAGCTTACATTTGTAATTATGTTAAAAGGCAAAATGGTAATATTTAAGGCATTTCTTAACAACAAGCCACCAGTTCCATCAGTACCTGTTGTGCACTCGTTAATAGATACATCATCACATAACCCATTATTTAATAATGTACCCCCTATTTTTAAGCAATCCGAACTAAATGCATCCGTTGTATTTGTATCACTATTTAAACCCGAACAAGAGGCAGGGTAAATATCTGTTGTTCCTGCTTTAAATACATTTAATGTAGCCAACCCTTGCGGCATATTGGTTGCTGCGTTAAAAGCGACATTTTGATTTAAACCATTTTCATCAATCGCAGCAGGAATTGTAACCGGGAAAGTTCCATCTGAACGGGCTAATACAATATTTACCATCTGAAAAGGCACCACCCAATTTCCTCCTCCTTTTTGGCAGTTAAACTCACTTGCTGATGAACTCCATTTTGCCGGAACAGCCTCACAAGTAGCCTTATCTCCAGATGCCCCATCATCACAACTTGCCGTTAATTCAGAACCAACTGGAGCAATACACTCAGAGAGAGTGGGATAACTTTGATTGCTACACACGCCAACTGTCCATATTTTTGTAGCTCCTACACAAGTTGCCTGAGTAGTATATGCAATATCACTACAAATACCCGTAGCAATAGAAACATCCGTCCAAATCAACCCAGTACAGCCAGCCTGAGTATGTCCAATAAAAGTCCCTCCAACATCAGTACAGTTTCCAACAATCCAAGTTGCATTCTTTGCAGTAGAACAGCTAGAAATATCATACGAAGGGTTACTGCAAACAGAGTCATTACAATACCCATTGTTTGGAGGTGTAATATTAATAGTAATATTATTGTTTATGCTCACTTGCCACTGATTAGCATTGATTGCTATTGGGTTAACTGGAAAATCTTCATCATATGTATTAACCGAGCCTCCAGTAACCTGGTTTTTACCTTTACTTAATATGAGCAACTCATTCACTCCAATTACAGGACTTGAGGTATAGCACCCTCCAACCGCCATAGAACCCAAACAAAAAGTCCATCCATAATTATGGTCAGTTACGCTACTAGCTTCATTCCCCCAGCCATCAGAAAAAGCATTAGCTTTATAATCTGGTTTTTGAGTCGTAAAATAAGGACCTTTCCAGCCCGACCAAACTTCACTTGCCGCTTCACAAAGTGCCTGAGTTTTTAAAGTGGTATCTGAACCAGTACAATTAGCGTCATCACTTTGCTCTTCCCAATCACCCGCAGTATTTGGCGAAGCTTCACACCATGCCTTATGAGTTGCATGAACGCTAGGAATAATACCGGTACCTGGATTATTTTGTGAAATAGTATAGTTAGGCATACAATAATTCTGCACCAACAATTCCTGAATATTCCTCGGCAACCGCCCCATATCCGCCACAAACCCCGAAATATCCGGCTGGCCATTAATTAATACATCGGGCCGACCTATAATCGCGCGTTTGATTTTGTCATAACGATCTTTAGTGACTTCATAGCGACCTTGAAAAGCAAAGTCTTTGGTGAAATCTAAGGTAATGGATGATAAGGCGACGAGCACTAGCATGACGACTAACAGTTCAACTAAGGTAAAACCTTGGGTTTTATTACTATAAACTCTCTTCATACTAGAAACTCCTTCTCTATTTATATACCGATAATCATTCAATCTGCAGGTTTTTTCAACCGTCATCCCCGCGTGCTTTTAGCGGGGATCTACTTAAAACACTAGACTCCCGCTAAAAGCATGCGGGAGAGACGGGGGAGTGGAATTCGACTATTAAATTATGAACAACTATTCACTGATGTTAATAAGCTATCCATAATAGTTACATCATCACCATTAACCGTACCATCATCGCTTAAATCATATTCTGGTGCTGATAATCCAGAACGTATTGCTAGTAATAACATGGCCTTATCATTCTCATCAAAACAGCCATTATTATTATAATCACCCACTAAGGTAGTTGGAACGGTTGTTGGGCTGGATCCACCTGTCGTTGTTCCTGTATCTGTTGAGCCAGTATCACCCGTCGTTGAGCCGCCCGTATTATCGGGTGCTTCCACAACCGGTTCCTGTATATCCGCGACTAATGCAGGGTTCGATGCTGCTGTGGCAAATATTTTATGCGCTTGAATCAAGCCACAACCCGTTCCCCAATCAAATGTAACACCACTACTACACGGATTTACGGCCGGCAAGTTTGCATCATTGCTTGATGCTCCTGCTGGGTCTGATAAATCTACTGTTCCAGTCATCATTAGTATTTTGACTTGGCTCGGTAGCAAATGCGGATATTTTTGTAATAATAAAGCGGCAACAGCGGCTGCGTTAGGTGCTGCTGCTGAGGTTCCTTTAAAATTAGGGAAGCCATTCAAATCAGAATCCGTTGCTGTTAAGTTATCAGCACCAAAAAAAGTAGTGTCCACATCATCCACTGAAACAATTTCTGGTTTAGCTCTATATTCTGCTGCAGATAAGCGAGCGCCATCTTTATCAAAAAAGATAGGTGTCCCCCCTGCTGATGAAAAAGGCTCGATTCGCTGAGCACCTTGTGGAAACCAAGGCGTTTGTTTGTATGCCATTGCTCCAACCGCTATTGCGCCTGCCGCATTGGGATGCCCGTACGAAGTACTACTTTTAGTTGCGTATTCAGCAATACGTACATCAACTTGTTGATCTTCCGCTGCATCTGGATCATCAAATAACTCAATTGTTACACCATCATCAGCTAATTTAGCAATAACGCCCTCAGGAATTAACCAAATAGGAAATTCAACCGTATCAATTTTAACAAAATTAGAACCATCAACAAATACTCCATAAGCTGAAATATTACCATTCGCATCACGACTTGAAATAATATCGAGCCCTCCACCACCAACCTCTACTAATGCTGGATCAAAACTTCTATGAATAATAACCGCCTGCCCTGCCGTTACAGGCTCACCGCCCTCTTTAATCAATTCACCATTATCATTAAGTTTAATTCGTTCAACTATTGGTAAACTTTTCTGCCCCAAAACCTCAGCGGGCGCAGAGGAAAAAATAACATATTTCACATATTTCGGGTCTGGCCCTGCACTTTTTCTAATTAATAAATTACCTTCTGCAACGCCATCACCAAAATTAGTGCTTGATACCGTAATAATTTCAACAGGATCATGTCCTTTATTGACATCTTTTCCTGTTGCAATAATATTATTCATATCACTATCTAATAGTATCAAATCTAAATCTGTTTGCGCGCCAGCAGCTGCACCACCACTGACTTCTGACGGATCGTCCCACTGTAATACTATCGTTAAATCAACATTCGCAGGGACTGTTATTTTTTGGTAAACATCAGATGCACCGCCTGCGGCTAATCCGAAATCATGTGCGTCTGTACCAGAGGCTAATTGAGTGGGTTTATACGCTTTTTCATACGACAAACGTGCATTGTTTCCTGCGGCAGAAAAGTAAACCACACCGCGTGCTTCAACTTCTGTCACTGATTGTGCGATAGGCCCTTCTTGAAACATTGGCATGTTCAACCAACCAATATCATCGACAATAATGTCCGCGCCAGCATTAGCCAGCTCTTGAATTCCTAGCGCAAAATCTGCTTGGCTCTCGAACGCCGTATAAAACAACAACTCTGCTCCAGGCGCAATATCATGAATCAATTGCAACATCGCGCGACCTTCATCGGCCTGTGGATTAGAGAAACAATAACTATACTCTTTAATTACTGTAATATTAGGTAAATCACCCGATAGAATGTCGTCTCTCGCGCCGCCTAAGCAATCAAAACTATCAGACATCACACCAATTTTTACGCCCGTTCCATCTACATTTTCCTGCTTTTTTATAACATCAGTAAATAGAGCAACATCCGCAACGTTATACGCAATTCCACCAGAACTATCACGTCGTGTTGCTTTCGTACTATTAACCCAGCTAATGCCTTGAACAGCGCCCAGCTTATCTAAATCTTTAATAGGAAATGCACCTGAAATTAAATGCTTATACTGCGACACATTGGTCATTCCTAAATTTTCTAAACGCGCACGTACTAACGAGGTTTCTGTAGAGCTAGTTGTAATTGTTAATAAAACAACGCCCTCATCAACAATATTTGCAGGGGTGTTTCTTTTATCAACATTTTGTGTGCCACCTGATAAAAAATCACTTCTCAATTGTGTTAAATGAGAACTTAAAGTTAGTGCAGAATTTGCATTGACCAATTCATCTGGGTTATCTGGTAAGGATGCAGGCAAACCAGCATCTCCAGTGTCCTTATCAGAAGAACTAAAACAGCCTGATAAGGCGAGCACTGTTGTAATTGCCATTACTGTTTTTAATTTAACATTCCTAGTATTTCTCTTCATAACACCCACTAACTCCATTTTTAACAACACACATTTTGGCTACCATTTTAAGACGGGACAACACTATAAAATGTAGGATGGGTAGAGCGTCTTTTTGCGAAACCCATCTCACTACACGTCGCATTGATGATGGGTTTCACTGCGCACCTAAAAACAGGTGCTTCACTCTACCCATCCTACTTCTGTCCCCTCTTAAATGTGTAGCCCACATTTTCAAATTATTTAAAACGCAACATTAACGCCTGCGTTTACACCAAAAGACTCACGTACCGCTGAATTAAATTGTGACTTCACAACCGCTTGATTAGATAAGGTTAAACTCTCGGTACCTGATCCCGTATTCCAATATTCATAAGCAAAAGCAAAACTAAATGCCCATGTAGCATTAGGCTTATACTGATAGCCTAATTGCGTTTTGTACCCATGCGCTTGCGCATGATGCTCTAAATGATTTTCCTGCCAATCACCCAGCCCTCTATAGTCAGCCCAGTGATGTTCAAAAGAAGTAAAAATGCCATGTCGCTCAAATAAATTCATACCGGCATCAAACCCTAGCCATGGGCCAGCCCACCCCGCTAAGTAATCATTATTCAGGTTAGCTGGTGTAGAGTCTCCACCGCCGACGGTTTGCACGCCACCCCGCATAGTATATTTTTGTTCTTGAAAAGCAAAACCAACTAACGGCGTTAAGTACCCAGAAAGATCATTTTCTACTTGATCGCCCCAATCAAATTGATAGCCTATCGCTCCGGAAAAATCAGCGGAATACCCTGAATCAGCAGAGCCATTTGACTGTATAAATGGGTCGCTATTATTCTGAATATAACCATTTTCTTGCGTCTTACCTGAAAAAGTAAACGCATAAGCAGCATGCCCTTTAGCAACAAATCCCATCGGTAATTTAAAACCTAAATCTGCCTGAATTTGCCATAAATCTAATTTATCCCATTTAGCCTCGGCAAAAGGACTAATCCCCCCCGCCGGTGAAGCCGTTTGCCACTGGAAACTATCTCGTTTATATCCAGTTTGAAGCGCGGCAGACCAATAACGGTGCTTCACATTAGTTGGCTTAATTTTTTGACGATTTGACCCAGCAGACACTTGAGAGCTTTCCCCCGTCTGCTCATCAAAAATAATCATATTCAAACTCTTATTTTTATGAGCGCCGGCCTCAGTCTTTTCAACATCAAAAACATGCATCTTCAATACCGCATCATCCGCAATGGCAGCAAGCGGGGCTAATAAAATAAGACATACAATTGGCTTCATCTTAACGTCCCAGAGACTGCTCAAAGCTATTGGCAGAAATCACATACAAATAGGTACTCTCATTCGCTGCTAAGCTTTCTTTTTCTACCGTTGAAGCTAACCAACGACCATTTAAAGCACGGTAATTAACCGGCAATACTTTATTACTCTTGTTCGATATCTGTAATGCCGTGACATAGGTGCCTGCTTTACGCCAACTCCCCATCGGTTTAACCGTTAGCTGACTATTCTTCAGTACCTTAACATTTTGATTCGCTAGCCTTAATGGAATATCAATAATCCCTGTTTCTGGCGGTCTCATATGTTTAGGAATTTTGACTGTTTGCGCGGCATATTGCGTTAAATCCATATAAAGGGCTTGGCGCTCATCTTTGGGGATGAATACCGCTTTCGCGCCCTTACCTTTTTCATGATGATCATCAAAACTATCTTGGCCTTTATAAATTTTATAATTTTCTTGGACTTCAAAGCCTCGATCCAAATGTTCTGAATTTTTATAAATGCCTAGGGTATTTAATTTATCCGCACTCGGGTGTACGCTATTTTCTTCTAACCAAGTTTTATTAACATCCACTTCTTTATGACCATTACTCATCACATAAGGGCGGATCAAAATAACCATTTCCGTGCGTTTTCTAACTTTGACGGTATCTGAAAAGAAAAAGCCTAAATAAGGAATATCACCTAAGATAGGGACTTTCTTTTCCGAGTCTTCAGATTTTTCATTAATCAAGCCACCGACAGCAATCATCTGACCATTTTTAGCAATAATATCGCCCGAAAAGGTTTGCGTGTTAACGGTATCTACATTGTAATTATTGACTCCACCATTTCCATCTGACTGAGGAATCTGACCACAACTAGGGCAAACTGAAGAGTCTTCAACTAATATCCTAATATCCACGGTTCCATCCGCACTAATATTAGGCGTTAATAATAAAGTTTTACCAATAGACCTAACCTCCGTGTCTGGCGTTTGAATACACACACTTTGATTAGTCGGCACTCCTATTGTGCCTGTTTGCTGAGCAATTTCAGGACAAGTAACGCTTATACTCGTGGTAATAGGCCGTTCTTCGCCAATAAATATACGGCTCACTTCTTGATTACTCGTGGTTAACATCGGCGTAGCAAGCGCAGTGATACGCCCTTCTTTCTCCATCAACATTAAACGCGCATCAAAATTTTTACTCGCAACAGCCGCCACCATCGCAGGATCACCTAAACCAGCACGCACTAAATCACTCACATTACTGGCAGCACCAACAAAACTATCATCACCTTTAGTGACTTGAAAATCCCCAGCTTTAACTGAAAAATCAAAGCTTGATTCATAACCATCGTTTAAAGATAATTCCAACACCTTAACTTCCAATAATAGCGTTGCCATATCAATATTGAGTTCTTTATAAAGTACTCGAATATCCTTCATCGCATCTTTATCTCGCGTACGAATAAGAACACGATTTTGCCGACGAATCAGCGTGACATAAATAGGTGAAATATGCTCAATCAATTCATTTAATGCCCCCGTTGATCCACTAAATTTCCCTGATAACATCGCCTGTGACTCTGTCTCTGGCAACATTTTCAACAAATCTAAAGACTGACCACGCCTGAGGTTCATCTGATTGTTTTGGCCATTTTGACTGCTACTTCTACTACTATTTTGACTGTTATTGCTGTTATTACCGCCGCTACTATTACTTCCCCCACCCGAACTACTGATACCAAAGTTACCTCCCCCACCTGAACTGCTTTGGTTATACGTATTTTTTGCTATAATATCAAAGCGTTCCATACGATCATACAAATCATCGGTCACATCATTTTCATCTGCACCACGGCTAAATTGAACACGCTCATAACCAAATAGATCACGCACCATATACGCAAAATCTAAAGAAGTACGCTGATGTTTAAAGGTAAATATTTCCGTTTTTTCATTACGATAATCCACTTTTCCTAAGCGAAATTCACGCACCGTATAAATGCGAATCACCTTGGATTTTTTATCTTCCTGATACCAAAGATTATAGGTTTTTGCCATAGCCTCCAACACATCTCTCGGCGCAATATCACGTAAATACATAGTCATCTTTATTTCAGCTGCCGCTTTAGATGAGATGATATTTAAACCCGCTTGCTTGGATAAAATGCGCAGCGCATCACCCACGGTTATATCTTGAAAATCCAACTCTGATATTTTAACGGGCGCTCTATTCGCAGAACTCACTGATACAGAAAAACTCAGTAACATCACCCAGACTACTAAACGTAAACTCAACATAATTCGCATATCTTAAAAAATTAAGGTTTTATTAAAAGGCATCACTAAAACACGTACAGTATGCTTACTGATTTCCAACACCTTGAATGTCATCACTTTATGATTAACCACTTTAGTTAGACTTTCGCCTTCTTCAAAATGATAATATTTGTCATTTGCTTTAAAAACTACCGTGGAAGGCCCATTTTGACTAATGACTTTACCCACCATTTCTATCTCAGGTAACAATAACTGACCATTACCGCTCGATTTCTTGCCACCTTTTTCAGACGAATCACTGGACAAGTTATTTAAAGCTTTCCTAAAATTCTCGTTCATCACCGTTGGGTCACGTAATACCTCAACCGCTTTATTAATATTTTTCGCGGTTAATTGCGAATGTGCGTTATAAACTTGATTTTCTTCCGCGTGCAACAACACACTAAAACTATATAAAAATACAAACACCCATTTCATGAAGGGCTTCCTCCTGCCGCTGCAAACATTGCCGTCAAAAAAGCGGCATAAACAAATCCAATGAGACCACCGACAAATATAGTCATAAATGGCGCGATCATCCCGGTTAATTTAGCTATTGCCTCTTCTAATAATTCATTATGATATTCCGTCATTTCCAATAAAATATCATCCAAAGTTCCTGAATTTTCACCCACGCGAATCATTTGTAACACTAATGGCATGTAATACGATTTTTCGGATAAAGGGTCACCTAATGAAGAGCCCTGTAATACTCTCTCTCGCGCAAAAGCAACATGCCCTGCCATAAACTTATTACCATGCAGCGCCTCCATAATTTTTAATGCCTCAATAATTAAAACACCACTACTTAATAACAAACCCATTCCCCGACAAAATAACACCGTTCCAGACAGCCTAAAGACATGCCCAATTAAGGGAATGCGTAAGGCAAAACGATCTATCCACCAACGCGCGGGTGGCCAGTTATACAATATAATAAAAACAATTAATGAAACCACTGCAATCACCCCAATAGATGCAGCATGGCTAATAAACCAATCTGATGTATCGATCAGAGCCTGCGTAATCGGAGGCATGGGTTTGCCCATAATCTTTAATAATTTTTTAATTTCTGGAACAAGGCTCGTTAGCATAAAAACCACTAAACCAATCGCCATCAATAAAGTAAATGCTGGGCCCTTTATTGCTTTAGTAATTTGTTTCTTTAACTTACGCGTCGTCGCCATTTCTGCTGCCGCTTGGTTCATTACCGTACTTAAGCCACCGGTTTCCTCACCCACCGCCACCAACTGAATACTTAAATTAGAAAATAGCCCTAATTCCTTCATAGAATCACTTAACCGGCCACCTTGTTGAATGCGCTCCGCAATTCTTACCCATACTTTTCGTGTACCAATGCGTGCATGCTTACGCGTTAATTCCACTGCATCTAACAAACTCACACCGCTACGTAACATTACCGCTATTTGATGAAACGCATCTTCAATATCTTGCGAGCGAATCGAGCGATAATCAAACGGGTTTAAACTGTATTCTTTTTGATCAGATTTCTTCTTAACCTCATCAATTTTCATAACCATTAAGCCATCGCCACGCAACTGCATAATAGCCACATCGCGCGAGCCAGCCTCTACAATATCCGATAGCTGCTGCCCTGTTTTGCTTCGCGCTGTGTAGTTAAAAATTGCCATTTATATTTATTGTCCAATTACCTTTTATTTGATTACTTTCTTCATCTTTGATGGGTTTCGCAAAAAGCGCTCTACCCATCCTACAATTCATCTCCCACCGTAGGATGGGGGGAGGCACGAAACCCATCAACACAACGCACATCTATCAAATATAACGTCACTTTCACATTCCTACTTCCTGATGGGTTTCGCAAAAAAACGCTCTACCCATCCTACAATTCATCTCCCACCGTAGGATGGGTAGAGGCACGAAACCCATCAACACAACGCACATCTATCAAACATAACACCACTTTCACTCGCCCGTTTCTTCCTGATGGATTTCGCAAAAAAACGTTCTACCTATCCTACAATTCATCTCCCACCGTAGGATGGGTAGAGGCACGAAACCCATCAACACAACGCACACCTATCAAACATAACACCACTTTCACACGCCCGTTTCTTCCTGATGGGTTTCGCAAAAAAACGCTCTACCCATCCTACAATTCATCTCCCGCCGTCAGATGGGGAGAGGCACGAAACCCATCAACATAACGCCCGTTTATCAGACTTCGCCCACATCCATTAACTCATCAACTTCACCACCACCCCAAGCCGTAACATACAACCCTTGCTCTACGTCCCGATGAAACGACGAATACTCCCAATCCATAACTCGCTTAACCCACCCATGCTTCACTGGGTTAAAATAAATGTAATCCATATGTCGCTTCAAATCCGCATCATCACGAATGCTATGCTCCCAAAAACGCCTTTGCCAAATCCCACGTTCTTGCTTCTTTTTTCTACTTGCTGAAATACGTTCTATTTTTGGCAATTTTCGTGAGAAATTTGCTTTAATCTGCCTTAATCGTAATGAAAAATCATCATCACCTTCTGGCAAAGCTAAAATACAATGCAAATGCTCCGGTAAAACGACAATGGCAATAATCTCAAAAGGGTGTCGCCTTTTTACCTCACTAAACGCTGCCCTTAATTCATTAATATATTTAATCAATAAATCACTTTTACGATCATTTAAAACCACGGTAAAAAAATAATAGCCACCTTGAATGTAATTACGTCGATAATTTGTCATGGTTAATTACCTTTGTCACCGTTGTTCGATGGGTTTCGCAAAAAGCGCTCTACCCATCCTACATTTATTTCCAATACCAATGACCTCACCGCACCCGTAGGATGGGTAGAGGCACAAAATCCATCAACCCCAAATCCATTATTTCTCAGGATTAATGGTTTATCTCAGCATTGTTTCGATGGGTTTCGCAAAAAAACGCTCTACCCATCCTACGGCTAATCATTCCTTACCACGACGACGCAACCTGCAACACTTCTGAATACGAAGTATCACCCGCTAACAACTTATCAACCCCATCATCCAACAAGGTCTTTATACCGTCCGCTTCCATCATCTCCAATAAATCTGTTTCTCGCGCGCCTTCCGCTACGGCTTTTGCCCATTCCGTGCGTAATTCAACCAACTCATATAAACCAATTCGCCCTTTGTAGCCTTTATTGCTGCAATAAATACACCCTGCTGGTTCATAAATTAAACTACCGGCTAAATCAACACGCTCTAAACTGATCGCTTCTAACTCTGTCATCGGGCGGGAAATACGGCAATAACCACATAAGCGACGTAATAAGCGTTGCGCAATCACCACGCGTAAGGCGGCTGCCACTAAATACGGTGCAACCCCCATATCCACTAAACGCGTAATCGTCGCAATCGCTGAGTTAGTATGCAGCGTACTTAATACCATATGCCCGGTTAACGCGGCTTTAATCGCAATATCCGCGGTTTCTTTATCCCTGATTTCCCCGACCATCACCACATCAGGATCATGTCGTAAAATACTACGTAGCGCCGAATTGAAACTTATCTTATCCGAATTGGCATCAATCTCACATTGCGCCGCACCTGCAATTTCATACTCAATCGGGTCTTCCACCGTCATAATATTCACCGGACGCGTTTTTAATAACTTAGTCATCGACGCATACAAAGTCGTGGTTTTTCCGCTACCCGTCGGCCCCGTTAAAACCATCATGCCTTGAATACGCTTTAAGAAATTCTCGATTAAAAATTGATGATGCTCAACAAAACCCAGCTTTGCCAGCGTCAACGAATCATTCTGCGCGCCCAACAAACGCATGGTAATCCGCTCACCATACTTAGTGGGTAAGGTTGCCGCACGAATATCTACATACTGCTTCCCACCGGAAAATTTATGCGTAAATCGCCCATCTTGTGGTGATCTTTTTTCTGCAATATCCAAACCCGCAATCACTTTTAAGCGACTACTCAGCTCCACATAGCTCTCTTGTTTAATTTCCTGAAAGGTTTCTAACTGGCCATCCACTCTAAAACGAATCCGCGCGCCTTTCGCATGCGGATCAACATGTATATCAGACGCCTCGCGTATATAAGCGGCATATAATAAATCTTCCGCTAAATCGACCGCCTCATTGCCTTCTTGCTCTTTTGCTTCCTTCTTTTTATCTTCTGCCGATTTAGGTAGCGCTAATACCTGTGATTCATTTCCATAAACACTGCGCAACACATGATCTAACTTTTTCGCATCCACTTCCCAAACACACACGGGCGATTTGAGTATGCGCTCAACACTTTTTAAAATGGTTAGGTTTTTACTATCCGCACACGCAATATGCACCACGCCTTTCATATCCACAAAAGGTAACACCTTACGCCGTACCGCAATCCCCGACGGAATTTTTAAGGCAATACTCGGATCAACCCGAACATGTTCAATTTGCAGTTGATGCTCGCTAGGGATCAGTTCAGCATGCTCAATATATTGCACACCAAAACGTATTTCACCTTGGCTATTATCCACCCAACGCACAATCGCCTTACGCGTGAATTCTTTTGCGCCAGTATTAATCGTCAGAGTTAATTCAACATTGGTATCAATTAACTGCGGACTGCCTTTGGGTAAGACCAGCCCTGCGCCATGACTAGAACTATCTTCGACATCACTGCTTAAGGAAATTACATCATCAGTAAACACACGCGCATTCCAGCCCGCAACACTCGTACGTTCATCACGCGTTGCAAGCGGGTTTTTAGGCATTGCTTTACTAGTTAATGCAAAATCATTTTTCATTAGCTCATAACCTCTTTAACATATTTCAACGTAACATCTCCCCGTATTCCGCAAGCTCCATACGGGCTACGGGTTTTATTTGTTCTTCATCATGTAGCCCGTATGAAACGTAATGGCTTGCAAAGCCATGTAGTGCAATACGGGATTTCAACTACATCCACAACAAAAGTTCCCACGACAGCTCATTCGCTGTTTTACTTTCCTTGCTATCCATTAGTAATTCCACCGGAACCGCCGCCAATTTAGCACTCTTTATTTCAGCTAATGCGCCATATACTTGATTAAAACTGCCCTGTAACCACAAATGTTGCACCCCAATACTGGCAGAGCCGCGCTTAGTGTCACTTTTTAATAATTCTCGAACTTCTTTTAAGGCCACCGGCAAATCTTTCACCAGAAATGTTTCACTGACTTCTTTATTAACCCGCACAGAATGTTTAGCTAAAATATTCGCTAAACCAGACGCAGTATCCATCGAGTTTTCACCCGCTGAAACAAAGCCCGCCATTTTCTTTATTTCTGCAGCATATTTAGCTTGCTCCGTTTTTAACTTTCTTAACTTCTTACTTGCCTCTTGCTGCCGCTCATAAATTTTAGGTAGTGACGCAGGTGAAATTCCTTTGCGCATTAACGCAGTATGACTTTCCTGCGCTTTTGCAGCCTGCTCGCCCATTATGTCGCTAATAAAAATAAAATAAATAATCGTAATAAATAATGCGGGTAAAGCACGCTTTAAAATCTGTTCGCGTTTTTCATCTTGTGTCATAACTTACTCACTCATTTTTATATTGCATTTCATTTTCATGTAGCCCGTATGAAACGTAATGGCTTGCAAAGCCATGTAGTGCAATACGGGATTTCAACGCATTATCTCCCCGTATTCCGCAAGCTTCATACAGGCTACATCTTATATGCAACATTCTTATTCTGGCTCAACAAACCCAGCTAAACCTTGGTCTTTTAACAAAAAACTAAACTCCCACGGGCCGCCTGTTGCAAAAACACCTAAATTCGTTTTTGTGGGTGTCCCTACCTCCCAAGCCAACTTAGCAAACTCATCTTTAACGCCACTGGCTAATTGATTAATTAAATGCGACTGCAATGCCACACCCTTAATTTCTATCTCTTTCGCTTCATTGATCGCAATTGACTCAATAATTAAATCATTCGGCGCAGCGTCCGCGAGACCTTTTAACAACAACATGGGTCGCCCTTGCAAAGCCCCAACCATTCGCGGAATCACTTTTACATTGCTACGTAAACTGAGCAATGTCTTTTCTAATTTACTACTGGCTGCTTGCGTACTTTTACCATCCTCTTGCGCTGCCTTTATCTCTTTTTCTGCCTTCGTTAGCACTTCTATTTTGTATTCAAAATCATTCCGTTGATATAAATTCCACGTAAAATGCCCTAAACACAAAGCCAAGGCTAAACTGCCGCCGCCCAGCATATAAACCAAATCCATATTCACTTTACGCTGCGTATTTAATAGCGGTAAAGCAGGTGATTCTGTATTAACTAAATAATCTGCCCAACGTCCTAGCCAGAATTCCAAAGAACCATCCGCGGTTAAACGTAAGCTTTCATCCGTTAGCGGTACATATTCCACCTTATTATTCATTAAGGTTTCTGAGCGTTCTACTTCACCCGTCTCCAGAATCCAATGATCAACTTCAGTTTGCCAATTGCTATTTTCTTCCGACTGAAACACCTGCAACGATAAATCATCATCCAGCGTTTGATTGATAGCAAATACCGTATTCGACCACGTTTCTATACGTAGCCAACTTGCTGATTTTTCACCGCCCAGCACAACAGGCAAACCACCCGGGTGTAATAACCCCGCTAATTTGCAACCTTTGCTTTTTAAGGCTTCGGTGACTTTGGTAAAAGTCTCCTTGGCTAAAACGGTGACCCAATACTCACTCATTTCATCCGCATCACCCATTAAGTGATACGCCAAATGGCTATGCGCCACGGATTCCCCGCTTAAACTCTCATACTCAAATAATAACGCTTGCTTGAGCATTTCCTCTTCAGCACCGGCGACTTGTACTGAGGGCAAGCTAAACACTTGCGTGGGTAAGCGCACATACATCAACCACACTTTTTTAGCTAAAGGCCGCGCCACTTCTAAGATATTTTCTAAAGTATTAGCTAATTGCCGCGTGCTATCACAACGTAATTCTAAAACTTCCAATTCGCCTTGCATCACGCCATGCCTATCCATATCCACACGAAAGGTTTTCCCTTCGGTGATGTACAGCAACGTGTTAGCAGGGCGGGATTTTAAAAAGGGAAGTTTCATATTATAGTGAGTGGTCTCTTATGGGGTTAATTAGTCATTGTAGGATGGGTAGAATGCAATATTCGGCCTTTTGAATATTTCATGAAACCCATCGATTCAATGATGGGTTTCGCAAAAAGACGCTCTACCCATCCTACGGCACTAAATCATCTCGTAACGCTGTAGGATGGGTAGAATGTAATATTCGGCTTTTTGAATATTTCATGAAACCCATCGATTCAATGATGGGTTTCGCAAAAAGACGCTCTACCCATCCTACGGCACTAAATCATCTCGTAACGCTGTAGGATGGGTAGAATGTAATATTCGGCTTTTTGAATATTTCATGAAACTCATCGATTCAATGATGGGTTTCGCAAAAAGACGCTCTACCCATCCTACGGCACTAAATCATCTCGTAACGCTGTAGGATGGGTAGAATGCAATATTCGGCTTTTTGAATATTTCATGAAACCCATCGATGCAATGATGGGTTTCGCAAAAAAAACGCTCTACCCATCCTACGGCACTAAATCATCTCGTAACGCTGTAGGATGGGTAGAATGCAATATTCGGCTTTTTGAATATTTCATGAAACCCATCGATGCAATGATGGGTTTCGCAAAAAGACGCTCTACCCATCCTACGGCACTAAATCATCTCGTAACGCTGTAGGATGGGTAGAATGCAATATTCGCTTTTTGAATATTTCATGAAACCCATCAATTTCATATAGCCCTCTCAGCGGGAGAGGGTTGGGTGAGGGGGGCTTTTAACTGTTTCGCATAAGCCGCCAACATCGCCTTAACTGGCAATTCCACACCCGACACATGCCAAGCAAACAAACCATCGCGCTCTAATAACAACAAAGACTGCCAGCCCTGCGCAGGATTAACAAAAGCCACTTGCACTTGCGTAGCTGAACGCCAGGTCAAATCGCCGTCTAACAACCAACAATCGCTTAGATTCTTATCCGGCAGCACAGGAAAGCTCGACAAATCACCACAGATAAAATGCGTAAACCCCGTAGTCCCTGCTAAATTCGCACTCAATTCATTAAGCTGCTCTAAACCGCCATAATAACTATTCATCGCATCAGCTTCTTTGCCTGCACTCCAATCTGCGGCATATTTAATTTTCAACAAGCCTTTCATTAGCGCTTTACTCAGCGTTTCTGCCTCAGCCGTGGCTGTTAATCCCTGCCATTTCGCTTCATCTTTACTGTCTAACGTTGCCTTTAAATCATCCAGCAACACCACCGGTTGACGCATAAACCCATAGATACTGACTAAAAGCACCACCATCAACAGCCGATAAGGCCAAGAAAATTGTTTTAACACCATTATTCCCTATTCAATTAAAAATACTCTCACGCCGAAACACAAAGAGATGATCCGCCGAGAGCACAGTGAAACCCAGCCTACATTTGATTCATTCCCAAATTAACCAGCAATCCCTAAAACCCGTAGGATGGGTAGAGCGGCTTTTTGCGAAACCCATCAACCATCACAACAAAAACCACCAACATCACATAATAAGCAACTTGGATTGATGCGTTTCGTGCCTCTACCCAAATTAACCAACACCGTAGCCCGTATGGAGGCACGGAATACGGGATAAATAGCGCATCGAAAACCCGTATTACGCAAGCTTCATACGGGCTACGTGTTGTTTATGAAAACCAACACCACATAATAAGCAACTTGGATTGATGCGTTTCGTACCTCCACCCAAATTAACCAACACCGTAGCCCGTATGAAGGCACGGAATACGGGATAAACAGCGCATCGAAACCCCGTATTACGCAAGCTTCATACGGGCTACGTGTTGTTTATGAAAACCATCACAACAAAAACCACCAATATCACACAATAAACAACTTGGATTGATGGGTTTCGTACCTCACTCAAATTAACAATCACCGTAGCCCGTATGGAGGCACGGAATACGGGTTAAACAGCGCATCGAAACCCCGTATTACGCAAGCTTCATACGGGCTACGTGTTGTTTATGAAAACCATCACAACAAAAACCACATAATAAGCAACTTGCTCACAGCGCATAGGAGCAATACCAATTGCTATCGTATCCATATAGCGTAGATACGCAAAAACCTTAGTTTATGCTGCGTTACTCACACAGATAATCCTAAGGTTATATTTTTTATTCCAAATAGCTCTATTGCGAAAATTATTAGGAATAAAAAGAAGCCAGCAATCCCTGCTAGCTTCTTTTTAATCATCCTTGATAATAAAATCCTTTATGTCATCCAAGTTCTTCTTAACGATCGTAGCTAAATGATGGGGTTCGCAAAAAGTGCTCTACCCATCCTACGACACTTATCTGATATAAGTTATTCATTTTCTGCCAATGTGGAATACGGGGAAGCCAATATTGCCCCCCGTATCCGCAAGCTCCCTGCCGGCTACTTACTGCCTAGTTAGAAGCAGTATTGTCATAGTACCGACTCATCGCACCACCTAAACCTTCAAAATCACTCATCATAGACATTGCAGAACCAACAAATTTAGCTGTTGCTGCTCCTGGAACATTCCATGCAAAAGTTACATTAGCAACGTTACCATCACCAGAAACTGTACCACCAGTACCAACTACACCACCAGTATCTGAACCCAAGTACGTTGTATCAGCAGCTTCACATGCTGCTAGGTTAACGTTAGCAGCAGCAGCATTAGCTGCGGCTTCTGCTCCCGAAGCAGATAGACTTGATGCTGTTCCCCCTGTAGCAGTCGAGTCATCAGAATAAGCCATAAACATACCATCAATTGCACAATACCCTTCTTTAGGCACTTCAAAAACAAGTACAAAATGGTTATATCGCTTATCTGCTCCCATATCTGCATTTGATGCAAAATGCACAGGCACATCACTCACTGTTTGACCTGCAATAGTTGAATCATCACCTAAACCAAATACTACATAATGGTTACGAATAGTGCTTAATGGCTTACCCATAACAGCAGATAAATCAGTAATTTCAGTAGTATCAATTTCTAAGACCTTTGCATTATCTGCTATATCAAAAGTTCCGTTAGTATTGTCAAAAGTAGCATTAGTTGCGGTTGCATCCATTAACATAACAGTATTAATCCCCGCTTTAGTTAATGAGCTTGCTTTATCTGCATCTAAAGTTAAAGTTTTATAGAATTTGGTGCTCATCATTTTTCCGTAAGGCGTTCCACTAGTAGTTTCTACTAAAGAATCCAGCTTGTCCGGATAGTTATCATAATGCTCAACCGCATAACGCTGTACTGCATTATTCAAAGCCTGAATATTACTAGACCCCGTTGAATCATGAGTTTTAGTTACAAAACCCGATACATAAGGAATTAGTAAGCCAGCTAAACCGACTAGTACTAATAGTACTACCGTCAATTCAATTAATGTCATACCCGCTTGACGGGCTTTGTTAGTATAATATTTCACGAATGGTTTCTCCCCATTTTTCGTTAGTTAATGTTTTAAGTTCACACCAACGAAGTCGCCACAGTCCGGTTTTCTCAGAACCTTGTGCGACGGGGGGGAAGCCCTTCCCCCATGTTCGATTATTCCTATTATCAGCATCCCGCTTCTTTCATCCCTGAATCGAACTAACTTGCTAGTTGCAGAGACTTAAGCCAATACCGTGCCAAGTTTGTTTTTTTAATCTTTGATGTCGTTCACAGAACCCATAAATAACTGATTTTAAAATTATTTATTTTTGCCGCTTACCTACGCCGCTAAGTGTTTAATTTTCTGCCAATTCGTGCACAAAAACTAAACATAGGTCATATGACACACATGAATAGGTTATATAACATATTCTTATATTCGCATATTCGTACCCCCCCCCACGTAGGATGGGTAGAGCGCTTTTTGCGAAACCCATCAACCAAAAACAAACGTATGGAAACAACGCATTATTTGATAAACCGACTTTGTGCTGATGGGTTTCGTACCTCTACCCATCCTACGGAAATAAAGGCACATCTGTTTCTGCGTAGGATGGGTAGAGCGCTTTTTGCAAAACCCATCAATCAAAAACAAACGCATGGAAACAACGCATTATTTGATAAACCGGCTTTATATTGATGGGTTTCGTAGCTCTACCCATCTTACGTTACTATTCCCCTCACCCAACCCTCTCCCGCTGGAGAGGGCTTTAGGCTGGCGATGATGA